>Ga0224497_10000165_pt1 | contig 50564 bp, 48 predicted proteins | sample SF_Jul11_sed_USG_4_FD_167970 | JGI IMG/M metagenome (GOLD analysis project Ga0224497, IMG submission 167970) | Sediment microbial communities from San Francisco Bay, California, United States - SF_Jul11_sed_USGS_13 | ecosystem: Environmental > Aquatic > Marine > Sediment | place: USA...
TCTTTGGCCGCTTTACTCGGCGCCGATGTAGTCGGCGAGGAAGGGGAAGATCTGACCAACGTCAACTTTCCTGAAACGAATAGTGCTGGCTGCGGACCATTTGTTTGGGCCATTCTCGGAATCGGCGTATTTCTCTTGTTGTACTGGATCATTGAATAAACGACCGCTACTGGCCGTTAGTTGACTGTCAGCCTGGCTGAGAGTGAACGGCTGGTAAGCGCTCGAAAGCAGCCTGTCGAGTGATAAACTACTTAAAGACTGCTACTGACCCAGAGCCGCCGGTCGCGGAAGCTATAATCGGGACCGGGCCAGTGGCTCGAAGTGGCCGCAAGCAGCCGTACGCCAAGGCCTGATTAGCTGATTTGAGGTAGATTGAGAGGGGAGCCGGGATGACCGAATGGGAGTTTGTCTCCGTCGCTCTGTCCTTGGTACTGGGTCTTGGTGTCACTCTAGTGCTCAGGTCGGCTCTGGTCGCATTTCGTGCTCGACACGAAGCAAAACTAGACCCGATTGCTATCGCATGGGCGGTCTACATCTTCGTATCCCAGATTCAGTACTGGTGGGGCGGCGTCCGTGCCTTGAGCGATCTCGAACGCATAACGGGCACGATCTTCATTCTCATGATCGTGCTGGCCGTCATGTTATTTCTGGCGGGTGGGCTCGTTCTACCTGTTAGCGAAGATCGCTATCCCACCGATCTGAGCGAGTATTTCGAGAAGGATGGTCGATGGGGTGTGCTCATATACAGCGCCTACTGGCTGCTGGGGGTGTCGGGGGTCAATATTTGGATTCATGGTGTGGGGTTTAGTCTGACGAACGTCACGGCTACTATTCTCATACCGTTATCCGCTCTCGCGGTTTGGGTTGCTAGGGCTCGGACTGCTGTCACGATCCTGTTCGGCGTGACACTCGTAATAAATACCTTCGCAGCGAACCTGACGGTGCTGAGAGTCCTGGGAATCGAAGACTGATGGCGTATAAGATTTTTCTCCGAACGGCCGTTTTCCCGAAAGCAGATGTTGAGAATATAGGTGTTGGGATCGCGTGGGAGGCCGCTTCTGGCCGGAAGCCGTCGGTCGACCGATCTGAGGTAAAATGTCGGCTGATGACCCAAAGCCGACATCAATAAGCACATCCCAGAATTGACTACTTTCACAATCGTACGACAATCAGTACTGCGATAAAGGTAGAACTAGCGAAAGCTAGCGACGCAAAGCCACGGGTCTTCGCTTCCTCCGAGAAGCCACCGTCCACTCCCCGAAGGACCCAAGATCGCCGGGCTGCCGACATGATTCGGAAATGAGAGCTGCATCCGCAGCGAGGAGTTACCAATGAATAGGTACATGATGCATTTGCTCGTTGGAACGGTACTTGCGCTCGGTTTGGCGATATCGGGCGCTGCATCTGCCGACGGCTTCAAGAATGGCTGTTCAATTCAGGGCACCTGGTATGGCGTGAATAACTTCGATGACAAAGAACTCACCGGGTGGGTCGTGAGCGTGAGCGGAAAGTCGGAGAAAAACGGCACGAATGCCCTTGAATATCCGACATTTGATTCAACGTTTGGCGGGCTTTTCCCGACGGCTCATGACGGCTCAGTCAACCGGGGTGTTTGGAAGCGTACGGGTGGGAATACGTTCACCTACTCATTCATGACTGTCGTCGTTGACGTGAATAACAACCACCTGTACTCAATGCGCACTTCGGGAGACGTTGTTATTGGCGACAATTGCATGACCGAAACGATCACTGCGACCTTCGACTTCTTCTACCCCGACGACAACCCGTTTGAGGATGAGCCGTTCTATTCACAAACCGCACTGGATCCGCACTACGGATACCGTTTTACGCTCGACTAGGATGACAGCCCCGGCCTCGCGCCGGGGCATTTCTCCGGCCTTAAGCCTAACAATTGACAGTTCTGGTCGTGGACCAGGGCTGTCTTTCATTTTTCTACGACCGTTTCTGGCCGTACTGAGGCGGTCACCAGGAAGATGAACGAACGACCGCTATCCGCGGGAGCTGCCGTTCAAACGTTCGTTTCGGAGGATGCATCGTTGACTGACCGCTTTACTTCGCATACCCGCCTGTCAATCGATCCGCGCTATACTTTCCGCTGTTGACCCAAAGCGGCCAGTCACGAGAATCTAAGTCGAGCGCAATCTTGAGTCGGGCATCGAACACCGCAGTACTACTCTTAGCGCTTTGCCTGCTATCAGCACCTGCATATTCTGCCGAGCTTCTCACTGCGATCGAGTCAGAGGTAATCGTCCCGCCGGAATTGCAGGAGCATCTTGATAGCTCTTTGGTTATCCGGCACCGATTCGTTGAGATAGATGTTGAGTTCCTTTGGAATCTGCTTGAATCTGCGCGGGATTCGGATGACCTTGACGCTGTAGATCCCATACAGCTTGGATTCTTCGATGACTTCTCTGTCGAATTTAAGCTCGTAAAGGTAAACCATCGCTATTGGTCGTCGAACGCGATGTTTGTTACGACAACGCCCGGATTCGGAAAAGAACCTGACGCAAATATCTTCGCGAACATGACTATAAAGCGAGACGAAAGCGTATCGGCGAGAATCTGGGCTGCGGGTGACATATATTACATTGCGCCTGTCGAAGACGGCCCGGTTCACGTCATAACGCAAGTAGACCCTGAGAAAATGCCTGCAATGGACTAATTCTGACCGGCCGCTTCTGGCCGTAATCAGCCCTTGGCTCGCTGATATACTCGGCGTCTGGTAATGACCCAAAGCGGACATCAAGAATATACCTCTGGCGGGCCGAAATTTACTTGCGCCCTTTCCTGTTACTTGACCAAGCGAGTGAATCTCGCGGTATAGTCCAATAGTCATGCACCGGAAGTTGATTATTGGCGGCGCGCTCGCCGTGATTGTCGCTGTAGCGCCGGCCTGTGGCATTGCCGATGTGGTTGATGTCGCGAATGCGATCCGTTCGCAAGGCTGCGGAGAATTGTCTGCCGTAGGTCGGCCCCTACGCGCGCAGACACAGCTGGACGACGCAGCGCGGCGCATCGCATACGGAGACGGGCTCCAAGCGGCAACATCGGGATCAGGTTATCGCGCCAAGAAGTCGGCATCGATCCACATCCAAACCACGAAAGGCGACGACGGTGTTACGCAGATGCTCGCGCAGCGGTTCTGCGAAATTGTCACCGATCCAAACCTGCGTGAGATCGGTGTCTATCGGCATGGCAAAGAGACGTGGATGGTACTGGCGGCGCCTTTTTCTCCTCCAGACCCGGACGATGCTTCTACCGTCAGCCACCGCGTGCTGGAACTGATCAACGAGGCACGCTTGCAGGCGCGCAGGTGCGGTCGCAAGAAGTTCCCTGCCACCACGCCATTGAAGCAGGTTGCCACCCTTGAAGGTGCGGCTCTCGCCCACGCGCAAGACATGGCAGCGCACAGCTACATCGGCCACAAAGGTTCCGATGGAAGCATGCCGGCCGATCGCGCGATGCGAGCGAACTATACGTGGAGTTCAGTCGCTGAAAACGTCGCGGGCGGTCAAACAACGGCTGAAGAAGTCGTCAATACGTGGCTCGCAAGTCCCGGGCATTGCGCGAACCTGATGAGCCCGCGTTATTCCGACACGGGCGTGGCCTACGCAGTCAACCCGGCCAGCAAGAAAGGGATTTACTGGGTACAGGTATTCGCTGCACAGAAATGAAAAGAATCTGCCTCTTCCTGATTGAATGACCGCTTTACCCTCGAAAGCAGCCGTTGGGCTAATAAACTGAGCGATGGCCGCAAATGACCCAAAGCAGACGCTCGCGGCGCCGGACGCACAGTCGCAGTTTCTATCCAAAATCCAATGCCACGCCCTGGGAGTCGCTCGTGACAGGCGCTAGCTTTAAACCAACAATCGCCAATCATTTTAGGCAGACGTGGACATTCCTAATCTACGCTCAGGCGCTAACTCTCGGTCCGGCTATCGTCTGGTACAAGCACGGTGCGCAAAGCCTGCCTCTGGCTTATTCGGTCGCTGTACCACTTTTTTTAGCTGTGTTCGTTCCACACGCCATCTTGCACGTCCGATACAACAGCGTAAGCAGAGGAATGTCGTTCGTTTTCAAGAATAAGCATCAAATAGAAGTTCGTCGGGCCGGCGTCACGCGAGTGGTCGGCGACGTGGAAATCGACAATGTCGAATGTGTCCTTCATCGTTCACTTTCGAGAAATGAAACCACGATGTACCCATGGCAGACATATGGCTTCGCTATTGTTAGATTGGTGACGGGTGAGCACTTTGTCATCACTACTCTGGCTGTCCCCGATCTTCGATGGCCTTACGAATTCTGTAAGGCGACTATTCGTGAAGTCTTGTATCCGTGGCCACCTTATTCTTCGCTCAAGTAGTCACTCTTCGGTGGCCGCTTTTGGCCGTTAGCAGACCCTCAGATCGTTGAACTTCGCGTATTTCGAATGACCGCTTCCAAGAAAAGCGGACGTATTGCGGGTCGCATTACATTGGAATAGGAACTCAATATTTTCGGAAATGAACGTCTGCTTTCACCAATAGCGGACGTTCAGTCGCTGGCGAAATTAAGATAATGACAGGCAGCTAATGGCCACAAGCAGACGGAAGCCAATCGGGATCGTGGCATAGTGAAGGCATAGAGGCCCGACAGCCACCTGCGAGTCACAGTGGAAAAGGATGACAGCCGCAAGCCATAATAGTCGCGGAAAACGTGCATATACGTAAGCAATGGAGCGCGGGCATGGGGAGGGAATTTAGACCAGAGGAACAACGGAAAGTAAAGCAAGCGATAGCATATGCGACCCCTTGGAGTGGTCTCTGGTATTTTCTCATACCGTATCGCCGACTCGTCGTGCGCAATAATATTCATCGGGCCTTTGGGTCGTTTCTAAGTGATGCGGAAGAACTTCAGCTCGTCAAGGCGTACTACGGCCACTTTGTCAAGTTGGCTTGGGAGTTATTCGTCGAACAACACTTCGTTGATTGGCGTAAGAGATTTGTGCCCGGCATTTTGAATATGTCATACCTCACAAATGCGCTTCATCAGAAAAAGGGCGCGTTGTTGCTGACTGCGCACACCGGGAACTGGGAATGGGGATTGATTCATGCTGCAAATCATATTGCGAAAGAGACGGATAGCCTGACGTATGTAATTTCCCGTGTGATTCGCCCTGCATGGATTCGGAACTGGCGCATCAGACGTCTCTCACGCAAAGGCGTTGTCGTGATTGAGAACAAGGCAGGCTCATTGCGCCATGTGATTCATGCATTACGCAAAGGCAATGTGATTGTAATGACTGTAGACCAACATGCAGGGGCGGCTGGTTCAAACTCGGTACGGGTACCGTTTTTCGGTGAAGTTACACCGACATTCGCAACTCTTGCTGAGCTTGCCCTGCGCACGGGAACTCCAGTAGTGCCGCTGTGTGTTTACAGGGACTATGAATCTCACGAACACGAAATGGCTTTTTACGAGCCAATTGAAGTGATGGACGCGAAAGCGACGAGTCGAAGTGGCGAATTGGAAATCGACAAAGTAACTGCGTTGACGGCGTTATTCAATTCGTCATTCGAACAGATGATTATCGAACATCCAGAGCAGTGGCTGTGGTCACACAGACGCTGGAGGGACCAACCAGATGAATCGAGCGTCCAATCCCGAGAGGGTTGCGCTACCGCATTTGACAACGATTCGTAGTCCACTGTAAGACACCGGATCTGGGCTCTGCCTTAACTTGGACATGCTGGCGGGAGCGATGTTTGCCTTTCGGCTATGGAGCGGACATCCAAGAGCGCTGAGAAGCCCTTATTTCATAAACAGCTATCTACCGGACGCCGACGTCTGCAAGCGATTCGAGTGCCGGGTTTACTTGGGCCCGGTCGACGCAACCAGCTCCTATTCGCTGATTGCCTCGAGGTCCGGCGTAACCTCCATCGGCAGGGATGCGTCTGCCGCCCATTCCTGGAGTGACGCCGTATAGACAGCGACATTCTTATACCCGAGTCGGGTCATTATGAAGGCGTTGGCTGATGCAGCAATGCCGCCCCCGCAATAAGTGATGGAACGGGTATCGCGGTCTCCCACGAGAAGTTCGTCGATTTCGTCTAGCGGCCGGTAGCGGCCCGTCTCGTCCAGGAGTGACGTCATCGGGACATTCGAGGCGCCGGCGATATGGCCGGGTCTTGCGTACATGGACCTCTCGCCGCGGTATTGGGCTTCGGACAGCGCGTCAATGATATTGACCGAGTCGTCACCAACAGCGGCGAGTACCTCGTCCTTGTCGACGATCAATTCCGGTCGCAGCGCAATCGTTAGTTCTTCCGCCGGCCGGCGCGCCGGCTCAGTCGAGAGCACGTGCCCCTGGGCGGTCCAGGCGGCGAGCCCACCGTCAAGCAACGCGGCTCGGTCGAACCCGATCCAGCGAAGCATCCACCAGACTCTCGCCGCCCAGGCCGAAGAACCGCTGCTGTCATACAGCACCACGCGAGAGTCGTCGCCAACCCCGAGTGCGCTCATGGCCGCCGCGAAATGCTCCGGCGTCGGTACGGCGAACTGTAACGGGCTCCCGGCGTCAGACAGATCACCCATGAGATCGGCGAATCCCGCAGTCGGTATGTGCCCTTTCTCGTAGTTGGCCCGGCCGCTCACAATGCTGAAACCTCCGTCCTCGCCAGGTTGGACGAGGACGGTACAGTCGAGTACCACAAGATCGGGATCATTGAGGTGTTCGCTGAGCCATTCGGCAGTCACTAGTGAATCCATCGCAGTATCAGCGGCTACGCTGGTTTGGTTGCCCGACTTCGAACAGGCCGCGATGACTCCCAGCGCCACGATCAGGGTAAGCAGTTTTATGGAGCAATTAGAAAATGCCATCGTAATCTCCTCGCCTTGCGCCTGGACTTATCACCATCCCGGCTACAGTTTACTCGGGCTACGAGCGCCCGTGTTCAGCATCATCACTCATCACACGCCAACCAATTTCTCAACGCCGGCGCGCCAGGCAGACCTTGTCTCCGCTTCGTGTCAGTCGCTGACATTACGATTACGGTAGTTCCAACAAGCCATGCACGTCTTTGCCATCGGACACATGGGGTTGACATTGATTCGGTCATCACTTTCCCATCTCAGGAGCCTAGGCTAGGTCACAGTATGCAGATGATGATCGCACCCAATTAGGTAATGACGGTTTTGGGGCGATATCGTCAAACGTACAGGCTGTAGCAAAGAAAATAGTGACAAACGAAAGCGAGAAGGTGATTCTGCGGGCATGATTTTTCATCCATGAGCTGAAATTGCAAAGTCAGACTCCCTGCGAGCTTATTAGGCGGCTTTTGATACTGCGTAATTATACGTCGCTGTTATTGTCGTTTCGTCTCGAAAACTCCGTTTGATCGGACAAAGGCCGGCTGCTCTTTCAAGCTTGTCCCGGTCCCTTGCTGAAAAGTCTCGTGGAATATCAAATGCCATCGTGATGGTATCTACGTGCGGGAATGGCTTATCTGTTTCCGTGAGTTCGATATCGACAATCGTACCGCCGAGATCCAAATGATCACGTTGAGCAACGGCGCCCATCGACAAGAGCATGCAACCGGCGACACTAATGCCAAGCAAATTTCCTGGTGAAAATTCGTCACCTTTGGCCGTATAGGGGCAGTCGATAGCCACGCTATTTTGGTGTGGCTCTCTCAACGCCGTGGCGTGTTGATCGCCATCGTACGTGAGTTTCAGCGTATTCATAATATCTCTCCCATTACGCTGATTCCGTCACGAAACCACCACGTGACCGAACCATGCACTGGAAGTTTATGCGCCTGATAGTCGGCCTACGCAATTCGGAATTACACTTATACTTGCTGCTGTGGGGCGGCTGTCTGTGGCATGGTCACGAGCGGTGCCCATCGAAGAAATCCAATCACGCCGATCTCCGCTTTTGGTCATGAGCAGCCTCCCCGCATGATACCGGCTTAGCGTCTGCTATCGGGCGCGCAGCGGCCATTTAACCGGCAGGAATAACAGCGTTTGAAACTGCCAGCACAAGCTTTCCAGAGTCGCGCCCTGACCGCCGAGCTCCAGCGAATCTGCTGGGCCTCACGGCGGAGTCTCAACGTCCGGGATACTTGGATAAATAGTCGAGTGCTGCATTCCTTCATGGCGATGTCGAATCTGGCCATTAGTATCGGCAATTATTGGCAGGGAATTGTCGCAGAGCGAGTGGACTATGCGATGGTCCTTTATCTAGATTCTGTGCTTGTCATCATTCCGCGTCTGCTCATCCCGTTCCTGAGAAACCGCGAAGCTCCGAGTCAAATCGGCCCTTCGCTGGGCGTTGCCGGTGAGCCCGCGGCGTAGACCGGCTGGGCCTACGTAATTCCCAGAATTGACTGCTTCCTGGCGCATGGGACACTTCATTTACGCAGTGTGCGTCGGGAGAGCGACATGGCAGAGACAAAAATTGGTACGGTGACCCATTATTACACCCACTTACACGTAGCAGGTGTGATGCTCACCGATGGCGAGCTTCATAAGGGCGATACCATACACATAAAGGGCCACACCTCCGATTTCGAGCAGAAAGTCGACTCAATGGAGATGGATCACAAGACGATCGACGTTGCCAAACCAGGCGACGACATCGGGCTCACGGTGATCGAACACGCCAGGGAGCACGACACCGTCTACCGGGTGTCCTGAGTTCGGTTCGTCTTGATCCTTTGCGGGCCCGGTCGTGGCCGAGGGCCGGTATTGCATTATGTGCATGATTGCCTGACAGAATCGGCTGCGGTGTCGATGCAAGAGTCCATTTCGAACTTCAAGTGGCCGGTCACAGTTGTGCATCCTATTGCGGCTCCGGCGGAGCGAGTTTGGGGGGCCATATCGATGCCTGGCAACCTAGAGGTCTGCCATCCATTCTGCAACATGAATCCGGTCCATGTATGGCCCGGAGCGGACTCGCGCGACGAGGTTCATTACCTTAGCGGTTGGGTATACGAGCGTCGCTTCCAGAAGTGGCTGGAAGGCAAGGGCTATGACCTGCAAATCGGCCGCCGTGGCGGCGGAACGTCGTTCGTTTCCTGGTGTATCTCACCGATTGATGCGCAAAACTGTACGCTCGCGATCACGGTGCTGCCACACACGCTACAGAATATCCCCGCGCTGGTTCGCTGGCTGCCGTACAGGCTGCGGCTGCGTCCAATCCTGGAGTTCTATCTGAGCTCAGTGCTAAAAGGATTTGAGTGGTACATAAAGCGCGATGAGCCGGGTCCCCGGGATCAGTTCGGCAGGCACCCGTGGTTCTCGGCATCAAGATGAAACACTACCGCAGATGGGGTATAGCCTGGGTGTCGCTCGCCTGCGCTCTGGCGCTGCATGTCATCGACGAGGCGATGACCGGTTTTCTTCCTCTGTATAATTCTCTTGTTCGTTCGAGGCCTGAAAGCTGGTCGTGGGTGCCGCTGCCCACGTTCAGTTTCGGGGAATGGAGTGCTGGATTGGCCGTTGGAATTTCGGCGATATTTGTGCTGTCGCCGCAGGTCTTCGCCGGCAAGCAGTTTATGCGACCGGTGTCCTACTTCCTCGGTATCCTGATGTCGGCGAATGGCCTTGGTCACATTAGTGCATCGCTTTATCTAGGTCGTTTGGCGCCGGGCGCGCTGTCGTCGCCTCTGTTGCTGGTGGCATCCGCGTTCTTGCTCTTCGCCGCCCATCGGTCTACGTTTAAAGTAAGTTGACAAGAGGTGAATACGATGAATTTTCGGAAGTTACCGGTATTTCTTTCGGTTGTTCTGGCACTGACTGGCATGCAATACGCGGTCGCCGATTACGTGGCGTATTCGGTCAGCAAAAAGGGCAGGTCACCACTCCCGGAGCACGTGGACAATATTGGTACGAAATTCCTTCTGGATATCGAATGGGGGGAATATGCGGGCCGCAAGGCCAGACTCGGCGTGATGGAAGTCGATAACGACAGTCCCAGCAGCTCTTATACCGTCTCGACCATAATGGGCGACATCGACTATTCGGATTCCGCAACCGGCGTGCCGGTGAATGGGATCGAAGCGATTGTCATTGATGCGTTGTCGCGAACAGGTCGATTCCGGCTTGTGGAAAGAACCGAACTTGGCAGTGTCTTGGATGAACAAGATCTGGCCGCTAGCGGCCGGATAGCAAAACCATCGGGCGCTAAAACAGGCAAAGTGTTGGGCGCCGAATACCTGGTCCAGCTTGTGGTTACTGACTACGAGACCAGCACATCAGGTTCCGATAAAGGGGTCGGCGGTCTCCTGAAAAACAAGGTTCCGTTAATAGGTGGCGTAAAGGCAGGCAGCAGCAGCGGACGCGTTGGCTTGAATATCCGTCTGATCGACGCCGAGACCAGCGAGATTACATTTACGAAGCAGATTGAGGCGGTCATCAAAGAAACCAATATCGGTTTCGCCGGCGCAGGTTGGGGCAGCGATGTGGCGCTTGGAGGCTTTCTTTCCAATTACTCAAAAACGCCGATCGGTCAGGCGGTAATTGCCGGTGTAAACCAGGCGGTCTTCGAATTGGTTAAACAGGTGGGAGCTAAACCGGCCGAAGGCTCTATTGTGAAAGCCGAACCCACTCAGATCTATACCAATCTGGGCCAGGATTCGGTCGCCCCTGGAGAGCGCCTGCAAGTGATTAAAGTGGGTGAGCAACTGATCGATCCCGAAACGGGGATCTCACTTGGTGGTAGTTCGACTGTTATCGGCGAAATCGAGGTCAAGCAGGTTGAGGAGAAATTCTCTATCGCAGCTCCAATATTGTTGACCGGGACTCCCGAGAGGGGCGATAAACTTGTAAGCACCAAAGTCGCCGCACCGCTTGAATTTGCAGACAAGTGGAAGAAGCCGAAATAATCGCCATGCTCGAAATTGGCGGGGATCCGAAACGCTAGATTTTCGCGGCGATCGCCTTACCGAGTTCCTCGGTTTTTGCCGTGCCACCCATGTCGGGTGTGAGATTAGCGCGCTCCCTGAGTGTGTCTTCGACCGCCGCCATGATCGAATCGTGGGCACATTGATGTCCGAGATGCTGGAGCATCATTGCGCCGGCCCAGATTGTGCCGATTGGGTTGGCGATGCCCCGGCCGGCGATATCCAGTGCCGAACCGTGCACCGGTTCGAACATCGATGGATGTTCTTTGGCCGGATTGAGGTTCGCGGACGGTGCAATCGCAATCGTGCCGGTACACGCCGGACCCAGATCCGAGAGGATGTCGCCGAATAGGTTGCTACCGACGACAACATCGAAATAGTCGGGCATGCGTACGAAGTTTGCGGTCAAGATATCGATATGATACTGGTCGACCTCGATGTCCGGGTAGCTCTTCGCCATCTCTTCTACGCGTGAATCCCAATACGGCATCGTGTGGACGATGCCGTTGGACTTCGTTGCGGAGGTCAGATGTTTGGCCGGTCGACTTTGTGCCAGGTCGAATGCGTATTTCAATACACGATCGACACCGCGGCGAGTGAATACGCTTTGCTGAGTTACGACTTCTTCATCGGTGCCCTTATTCTCGATGCCACCGATCGTCGAATATTCGCCTTCAACATTTTCGCGTACGACGTAGAAATCGATATCACCCGCTTTGCGACCGATGAGCGGGCACGGCACGCCATCGAACAGGCGCACGGGCCGCAGGTTAATGTGCTGATCGAATTCCCGACGGATTGGAATCAGCAGCCCCCAAAGCGAGATATGATCCGGGACGGTAGGAAACCCTGCGGCGCCGAGATAGATCACGTCGAAGCTGCGGAGTTGCTCGATGCCGTCTGCGGGCATCATCCGGCCGGTCTTCAGATACGCCGCGCAAGACCAGTCGAATTCCTGCCAGTCGAAGCTGATGCCGTGCTTGCTGCCCGCAGCCTCGAGCACGCGCATGCCCTCGGGCATGACTTCGGTGCCAATGCCGTCGCCGGGAATTGCTGCAACTTTGACGATTGTTGTCATTTTCGCTCTGTTATGAGGCGTCGGAGGACAATATCGTACTACTCAAGCGAAACCTTTGCCGCCGGTTACGCATCTAAGTATCGTGTAGTCTTTGTTTCTACGCGCAATTGCAGAGTGCCCTGATGTCCCTGGTTGCCGAACTCAGACGCCGCAACGTGTTTCGCGTTGCGGCTGCTTATCTGGTCGTTGGCTGGCTATTAACCGAAGTTCTTACGACGATCCTGCCGACGCTCGGGGCGCCGGATTGGGCGGCACGGGCAGTCATTCTGATTTTTGCGTTCGGGTTTATTCCGGCCGTGGTCTTCTCCTGGTTTTACGAATTAACCTCGGAGGGCATCAAGCGAGAGCGCGAAGTCGAGCGTGACGAAATAATCACGACGAAGACAGGCAAGAAACTGGATTATATTACGGTCACGTCAGTCGTGATTCTGATCGTCTTTGTTGGGCTATTTAGTGCGCGGCAAACTGGCGATGACAGCGCGCCTGTTGAAGTTGCGGTAAGTGATGCCTCTGTCGCCGTGTTGCCGTTCGTCAACATGTCCAACGACAAGGACAACGAGTACTTTTCGGACGGCTTGACTGAGACCCTGTTGCATATGCTTACGCAGGTACCAGACCTCAAGGTTGCCGCACGAACCTCTAGCTTTGCATTCAAGGGCAAGAACATCAGCGTCCAGCAAATTGCCGCTGCGCTTGAGGTCGCCCATGTCCTGGAGGGCAGCGTACAGCGAGTCGGGGATCGCGTGCGTGTTACAGCACAGCTCATTCGTGCCTCCGACGGCTTTCACATATGGTCGTCGAGCTACGATCGCACGCTCGACGACATCTTCGGCGTACAGGACGAGATCGCTGAGAAAGTCGGTTATGCACTGTCCCATTCACTACTCGGTGCGGGCGGACGCGGCAAGCTCGCCGGCGTCAACACGACAGATCCGGATGCCTATGACCTCTATTTGCAGGCGCGAAAGGAGCGCGTGACGTACTCGTACGGCGGCCTGCAAGCATCGGAAAACCTGTTAAAGGGCGCGCTGATTATCGATCCGGGTTTTTTGGATGCGAAGACAGAGCTTGCGGCCAACTATGTCGCGCAAAGCGAGACCGGATTGCTGGACAGTCGTGAAGTGAATATGGCGGTCAAAGCGCTGTCCGATCAGGTGCTGGCTGAACGTCCTGACGATGTCGTCGCGCGCGCATTCAATCTGTATGCAAAGGCCATGCTGCAAGCGACTGAGGGTGATCTGAAGGGCATATCCGATCTTGCAGGCCAGTTGGAGGCTATCGTCGCCAAAGCACCAGGCGAGCTGCAGCCCAGGCTCCTGCTGCTTCGCGCCTACCACGGAACACAGCAGTTCGAGAGGTCGGTGCCGATACTGCGGGACGCGCTGCGGCGCGATCCCTTTAATCCGCAAATCCATTACGAGCTCGGCACGCTGTTCGCTCGTCTCGAGGATTGGGACAGCGCGAAGGCTTCGCTCGAGAAATCGCTCGAGATAGAGCCTGCGCAGCCAAATGCCTACCTTCACCTTGGAAAAGTAAATCTGCAGCTGGGAGATGGCGCTGGTGCTGTACAAAATTTTCTGCGGGCGCTTGAGACGGACCCCAAGGATCATGAACTCCCCGGCATGCTCGCTGCGTTTTTGTATCAGCTGGAATTGTTCGAAGCCGGTGATGACTTTCGTGATCGCGTCATGGCAATTGCGCCAACGAGCGAGATGGCCTACGGAATCGAATTGCTACGCGCGATCAACAGCGGTGACGAGGAGGCCAGCATCCGGAGCGCACGGCGCGCGATCGAGGACGACATCGACGATCGGCAATTTGCATTTAGCAGGGCCGTACAATACTTGCTACGGGTCGCCGCCACTCGCGGCACAGTCGCCGCGGAGATAGCGTGGATGGAACGACAGGCGCCGGGCATTCTCGATTTCCGCGCCGAATCTGTGCCCCTCAAATATCGTCGCGCGCAATACATGGCATTCGATGCCTGGTTCGTCTCATTACCACGCGAGGAACTGCTGCAGAGGCTCGATATGATGCTGCAGGGAGCGTCGTCATACGGTTTCGATCTTGAGCAGGATCCGGCGATGCGATTTGAGGTGCTGGCGTTGCGCGGTGAGGTCGAACAGGCGATTGAAGTTGCGTTGGCAAAGGTCTTCACGCGATCGGTCGCGATGCATCTGGACTGGCAACAGACCCTTGTCCTGCCGCAGTTTAGGGAGATTGTCGCGGACCCGCGCGTGCAGGCTGCCATGCAGCGTTGGGAGGACGAAGAAGCTGCACTGCGTGGGCAGGTGCAGGCCTATCTCGCCGACCTGCACGCAACGACCTGAAGTTGCCGATGGCGTGATTATCAGACGGCATTCATCTAACAGGATGATTTACTCGGATTCGATTTTGACCCAGTCGACCATGTCATCGGAACGCAATTTCACTTCGACTTTGCTCCCGACTCTGCAATCTTGCATCGTAGCGGATTGGTTCGATCGTTTGTATTTTGTGCGATCCAGGAAGTATCGGGTGGACTCAATCATCCTAACGGTCTTGACTCCCACGGAATCTCGGACTTCCATACTGTGTGTTTCGTAATCGACTCCGATAATTTCGCCGATGACCGTATCTGTATCGGCAACGCCGGGAGACTTGCCGATTGGAATATACCGCTCTGTCGTTTGCTGCGCCTGAACACTTCCAGATAAGACGAGTAGGCAAGTCAAAAAGAAGCAGTCTCTGAAAAATCGATTGCTCATAGTTCGACCATCCGTATTTTTGCACTGTTAAGCTGCACCCGGGCATCATCAACGAGTTGCCGACGTCGTTGACCGGTGTATTCTAAGGATTCCTGCGCGAGCGAATGGGCCTTGCGGAGCAGTGTGACCGCTGCCGCGTGTAGCCCGGCACCAGCGAGGACTTCGACGCTATCCTCGATTTCAAAACCGGCCCGCCTGATCAGTGACGTTTGATATTCGCGGTCAATTCGAAACACCGGAAAGGCCCGATCAAGCAGTTCGTCACCGGCGCGGATATTCTCAAGTGCATTGATAACACGCAGGAACGCCGCCACGGCGACGATTTGTGTGGCATCCAGGTTGATACCGCCGCCCGTTGCCCCGGCCACCAATTGGCCAGCCGGTGAATTGTTAAACGCATCACCGTTGTAGAAAGCTACGGCACCTTCGATCGTCTCAACCGAATTGTTATGAAAGAACGGCCCAGTGTCCGCTGCCTCAACGACCGGCGGCGTATTAAACTCGCCGCTGCCAGGACTGCCCAGGCCATCGTCGGGCGGTACGAGTTCGCCCGTCAAATCCGCGGGCTGGTCGGGAAGGTCCTCGACGCCGGTATCGAAGTTCAGATTGCCGGCAGTGGGACCGAAGATCGATGGGTCGCCGTTGGCGCCCGCATTGAAGTGGCAGGCATTACATTTGCCAAGCGACCGATCAATAAATATTTCCTGGCCTCTGGCGGCAACCGTTCCTTTGAGCGGCAACGGCAGCGACAGGTCCTCTTGTCGGCCGAGAGACAACTGAAATGCTTCGAGTGCGTCCAGTTCATCGTCCGTCGGCAGCCTGAAATCAACGTCTGCGACGCGATTTAGCGTTTTCGGGAAATGTTGTATGACTGCGCCGACCGCGAAGGATCGTATTGAACCATCGCCAGGTGAACCGTCACCCGACCACCCAGTTTGCGGCCCAGTAGCGCTAACGACAGACGTGCGTAATGCGAGCGTATGCGGAATTCCACGCATGTTGAAATCGTTGGCCAAATCATCGAATCCGTCCTGGTTTTCGAGTATCACCGCCAGCTCGCGAATTAACCGCGGGTTTTCGAAATTTTCCGCAAGATCCGGGTTAAATTCGGCGACGAATAATGGGTCGTCGGGCGGCAATGTTTCGATGAAGCGCGGTGACAGCGCGAAATTGTCTTCAGCTCGGTGGCAAGTTGCGCAGGTACGGCCGTTGCCTGCGAACGTCTCATTGAAAAATAGTTTTTCGCCTTTGAGGATGAGGTTCTCTTCGGGCGGTACGGTGGGGGTGGCCGGACACGCTGCAATTGCGAGCGTACATGTCAATACGGCCCAAACTTGCTTGAGTCGCCAAACGAAGCGCATTCCGAATCTCCGGGATCCGAGGACACACACATTGTCCCTAAATTGATACAGAAATCAATCTGTCGCCGATCGCCGACTGGTGCTTATGCGAACGGACAAGAAACTGGTCTTGAAGTTGTATAGGCCGTGGTCACGACGGTTGGATAGAACATGCAACCGGGCAACAAAAAAGCCCCGCATCTTGCGATGCGGGGCAATTGAGCCGCAGAAGTGGAACCGCGGGGGATTCAGAACAACTTCACTTCGTCATCAGGGCTCCAGAAGGTAGACGCCGAGTTTGTAGGCTATAAAGACGTTGGTATCAACGTCGTACTTGCCATAGGCGTACATCGATCGTGCGGTTGTCGCACCGGTGTAGCTATTGATCAGGTCGCCGACAAAGTCATCCCAGTGTGAATACAGACGCAGGCTGTCTTGTGACTTGATGGAGAACAGCATACGCCCGGTCTCGCGTGGAACGATCGCCGTGTCGGTGTCAAGCGATGTCAGGTCGATTAGGACCGGACCCTGCTTGATGTAGTGACGTTGATCGATATCCCGGTTCTGGTTGTTCAGAATCAGGCCGTTGGTCCCCATGCTCGTAAACGCGGCCATCGTCCCTGCCGCGCCCCAGCCAACGCCGAGTGCGCTGCGAACATCCGTGTAGTCGATAAGGGTACGACCCGTGAAATCAGGCGGTGCCATACCGAATGCGGTCGGGAAACCCCAGGCAACGATCGGCTTGCCGGTCGAGAAGTCCGCCAGCGACAGGCTGTGCGTCCGAATCTCGTAATCATTTGGATCGGCATCGTCCAAAGGTGTCGGTCCGGTGCCCGAGAAGTCGAAGATTCCGACGCGACGACGATCGATCGAGTGCAGCGTGATATCCGTCTGACCTGTCATTACCGTGTTGACGATGCCTGACAGGTGCGTGACGTGCATGCGCACGGCCCCCTGAGTGGCGTCGAACAGGATCTGCGGTGCCAGTGCATCGGTCGTCGGCGTGGGCTGGTTACCGCGAATCGTCACACGTTGACCGATTGACAGCGCTTCAATGCTCAAGTCGGATTGGCGATAGCCGTCTTTGAACACTTTCGTGTTTGGACCGACTTCGACGACCACGTCATCGTGGAAATGCACCGGACGACCGACCGATAAAGCCCGCGGAATGATGGTCGCGCCACGAACCGTCAGGAAGTTGCCCTGGCGTTTGATGATATTACCGACAACTGCGTCACGGTCGTTGCCCGGTACGCTCGAACCCGCAAGCACGAGGTCGGCAGTGAACTTACGTTCGGTTACATTCAGGGTGCCCCTGGCAATGGTCGGCGTGCCCTGACCCGCAGCATTAAGTGCCCGCAGGCCATCGACGCCTACCCACATGGCACCGTCAACCTCGAACTCAGTGTCATTCGTCACGTAGATCTTGAAGCGCCCGAAGTCGCTGGCGCGGTCATGGAACGGACGAATGGCAATGGTGTAGCTCATCTCGTCCTCGCTGACTGCAAGCAACGGTCCGCGTACGCGAATATCCTTCTCGTCGACCGGATGCACCTCAGCGGCGATGAACTGCGCTGAGGCAGCGGTTGCCGGTGTCGGCACGACATCGACGTCATGCGATGCCGCGAGATCGAAGTCGAGTTGCAGCAGGTGGGCGCGGCGTTTCGTCACGGTCAATTGGTCACGGTTCGACAAAACGATCTTCAGATCGGTCTGCGCAAGCCGGGCGCCGGTGAGATCCGTGACGACGGCCTCTTTAGCGGCACCGTCCACCTCCACATAAACTTCGGCGTTGTCATAATCGAGGCTGATCGTGCCGGCAACGTAGGTTGCGGGCGGCACAACAGCCGCACTTACGAGTTCGGTCAGGTCAACGTAGTCGGTGAAGTTCGTGCGGGTCTGGTTTGGCATTACTTCGACAGTCCTGCCATCCGCCGTTTCGAGCGTCAGTGACAGCACATCGACCGTGTAGTTTAGAAAATCACCATCGGCATCCGTGAAGCCAATCAGAACCGTCCCACACTCATCAAATGTCGCGGAATCGTTCGGGTTGCAGGTGACGGTGGGGCCCGGGACGTTATTCGAGGAGGTGTTGCCACCTCCGCCGCAGGCGGTGAGTATCAGGGCGGTCAGCAACAGAGTCGTGCGCCCAATGGTTGCGAAGTTCATGCGTCTCTCCTTGTTCGCGTTTGTCCGATTACATGGTCTTTAACGGGGGCGACGCCAAACGGTTGACTTCAAAGGGCGATTTCTGAAATAACGTAAAAAAATACAGCGACTTACCTTGTATTCCCGCGGCGACATGTCACAATCCTTTCCCGTACGGCACACCCGTTTGGGTACGGAACTTATGTCTAGTGAGCAATCCGCCTAATACCGTTGACGCAAGCAGTATCCGGTATCGCAGACCGCGAGCCGGAACCCGCAACCGCGGTGCCGCCGACGCGCTTCAAACCAAAATCGCCGTCGGCCTTCTCGATCTCGACCCGGACTCCGTCCACGAACAACTGCAGGCCCATATCGATGAGCTGCCCGATGCGGCTGGCTGCGATGCCGCATTTATTGCGCTGATCTCGGCGGACGGTACGGAATTCGATAAGGTCATCTCTACGACTGGCGGTTTCGCCCAGTGCAAGCCTGCGGTGCTCAGCGGAGAGGCGATAGACAATTGGCCCTGGCTGCGCAAGCGCCTCGGTCATCTGCGGGTCGTAGAAGTAGCCGACACGCTGAAGGGCTCCAGGAATTCCAAAGCTGAACTGGAACGGCTGTCGGAGTTGCATATCGGCTCTATTCTGATGATCGGTTTCTCGGTACGTGACGAGATTGCCGGTTTTCTTGCACTGGCCAATGAGCACCCGGTCGACAGTTGGGACGCAAATCTGCATCTGTTGCTCAAGCTGATCGGCGCGTCACTGGCGACTGGTCTCGAGCGGGCGGAAGATCGTGCAGTACTGAACGAAATGAACGAGCGCAATGAGCTCGTCGCTGCCACCGCAAATGACGGCATCTGGGATTTTGACGGTGAGTCCAAACGCATCAATCTCTCGAGGCGCTGGAAATCCATGCTCGGCTACGACCTCGACGAAGAAGACGTGCTGCTCGATTGGTATCACCTGGTGCATCCAAACGACATGTCGCGCGTACAATCCAAGATGCGACAGCATCTCGAGGGCAAAACACCGTTTTTCGAGTCCGTCCACCGAATGAAGCACCAAAATGGTGACTGGCGCTGGATGAGCAGCCGCGCCAAGGCAGTGCTCGACGAAAACGGTCGCCTGGTGCGCTTACTCGGTGTCGAGGTCGATATCACGGAGCGAAAGCTGTACGAAGAAGCGCTGTTTCGTGAAAAAGAAAGCGCGCAAATCACCTTGCAGTCGATCGGTGACGGTGTCATCACCACCGACGCAGAATGCCATGCGGAGTACGTCAATCCGGTAGCGGAGGAATTGACCGGCTGGAAGGTTGATGACGCGAGCGGCCGCCCAATCGATGAGATTTTCCGCGGCTTTCATGAAGAAACGTGCGAGCCGCTGGAAAACCCGCTCGCAGTTTCAATCCGGCGCAATCGGTCGATCAAGTCGGTGCGTCCCACCCTGCTGATTCGCCGCGACGGCAATGAGCTCTATATCGAGTGCACCGCTTCGCCAATCCGCGATGGCAAAGGCAACGTGACCGGCGGAGTGCTTGTATTCCATGACGTCAGCGAGTCGCGCGAATTGAATCGACGGCTCAGTTATCACGCGAGCCACGACATCCTGACGGGGCTCGTCAATCGGCGTGAGTTTGAGAATAGACTGGAGCGCGCGCTCAAGAGCGCCAAGGCCCGCGAGACATCCTACGCTTTGTGCTATCTCGATCTCGATCAGTTCAAGATCGTGAATGACTCCTGTGGCCACAGTGCCGGCGACGCGCTGCTTGGGCAGCTCGGTGCGTTGCTGAAGTCGAAGATTCGCTGGCGTGACACGCTGGCGCGTCTTGGTGGCGATGAGTTTGGCGTGCTCCTCGAAAGTTGCTCGCTGGAAGAGGCCATGCAGACGGCGGAATCATTGCGCGTGGCGATTAGCGAGTACAAGTTTATGTGGGACGACCGCAGCTTCAGGCTGGGCGTCAGTATTGGCGTTGTGCCGGTTTCGGCGGACAATGAAGACGTTGCGGCGCTGCTAAGCGCCGCCGATAACGCGTGTGCGGCGGCCAAGGAAGCGGGACGCAATCGCATCCACAGCTTCCAGGAAAATGATATCGACCTGATGCGCAGACGACGCGAAATGCAGTGGGCTGCTCGCATCAACAACGCACTCGAGGAGAACCGCTTCGAGCTGTTTCGGCAGACCATTCAGCCCTTGCAGGCGGACGAAGAGGGTGCGCATTACGAGATTCTGCTGCGCATGCGCGACGAGCAAGGCGGCATTATCGCGCCCGGGCTGTTTATCGAGGCAGCGGAGCGCTACGGCATTACGCCCAACATCGATCGTTGGGTAATCCGCAGCGCGTTTCGCTGGCTGGTTTCCGAGGCCGATGAACGCGAGCGCCTGTCGTTGTGTTCGATAAATCTGTCCGGGCAGAGCCTCGGCGATGAAAAATTTCTACCCTTCGTCGTCGATCAGTTTCAGATGAGCGGTCTGGACGCAACGAAGATCTGCTTCGAGATCACGGAAACCGCCGCAATCGCGAGCTACTCTCAGGCCAATCGGTTTATCAATGCTTTGAAAGAACTGGGCTGCAAGTTTGCGCTGGACGATTTCGGCACGGGCTTGTCGTCATTCGGCTACCTCAAACATTTTCCTGTCGACTACCTCAAGATCGATGGCAGCTTTGTCAAAGAGATTCTGCATGATCCGATCGACCGCGAGATGGTGCGTTCGATCAACGAGATCGGGCACCTTACCGGCAAACAGACGATTGCGGAGTTTGCCGAGAACGAAGAAATCATCACTATGCTGCGCGGCATGGGCGTCGACTACGCGCAGGGCTACGGCGTCTCAGAGCCCAAGCGCGTTACGCGGGCCGTCGCCTGAAGCGATGATTCTGCGGGTCAATTGCAAATTGCTTGCGATCTTGGTGCTGGCGTCTGCGGCGATAGCGCAGGATGAGCCGCGCGAATGTACCGCGGTGGATTTCGAAAATTACCTGGGTGAGATTCCTACGAAACGGTATGAGAGCTGGAAAGTTCCGTATGGGGACACCAGCATCCAGTGCACAGTACTGGTCAAACAGAATTTTCGCGGGGAAGTCATGGATGTTGGTATTGCCAAACGCACGGATGACGCGCAAATTCACAAATCCGTCATCAATGCGGCTTATGAGGCATCACCAATGCCACGACCGGCGGTCAGATCCTGCTTTCAACGCGACATCAACATCAAGATCGAAGCCGGGTCCCAGCAGTTCGACCAGGATCACCGCCCGCTGAGTACACCGGCGGGCGGTCGTCAAGCTTCGATAGAAGTATCGGAAATTATCCGATCACACAAAAAAGCCGCCGTGGCCGTATCCGACCATGCTCATAAGCATAGGTATGGAGAGCAATGTATTCGTTCGTGACGCAAGGAACGCAACCCTACGTGCTTTTCCGATCTCGTCGGCACTTGCTTCGACCATGCCGAGAATTTTCTTCTGGTTTGGCCAGATCAAAACCCAGACATTGAACAGCATAATCGTGCCCAGCCATGCACCGATGCCGATGATCATCGCCTGCGTGTTTACGTTTTCGCCCATTAGTCCCAGGGCGAATGCATCGTCAAAAATGCGTAAGTGAGCCAAGTATGCGGCACCTGATAGCCACGTGAGCAGGGCGCCCCATCTGAACCACCACAACGCACGCGGAGCCACGTACTTTGTGATGCCGGCGCCTCCCGGACCACCCTCGTCGCTGGCGGCCTCGCCGAGTGCCGGGACCTGTACGAAATTGAAATAGTACAGAAGGCCGATCCAGGTAATGCCGGCCATCACATGCACCCAAATTATGAAGCTTCCAGTATTGAACGAGACCCCCATCGTCGCGAGGCCAATGACTACGGCGAGAATGATGCCACCAATAATCGTTCCGGCGACGGAATTCAATGGATTCATGCTTGTTTCTCCCTGACTGATTGTAATTATTGGCCCCTATTTTAGAACAATTGGCGAATTTATCCCAAAATCTCTCAAGGCTAAGCGGGAATCCCCGCAAATAACTGGGTACAATCGCGGCAGTCAAGGAGTTGATCGATGCGATTATTGGTTTTGCTGGTCATGATTGTGACGCTGTCGGGCTGTACGGCCATGCTGGTCGGCGGTGCAGCCGATTCAGGCGGGCAGGATAATTGTTCAGAAAGCGAGAAAGAGGCACAAAAGCGTGGATGTGAATAACAGAATCGAAGAGCAACTGAAGTCACACGACATTCTGTTGTATATGAAGGGAACGCCCGATTTTCCCCAGTGCGGGTTCTCAGGTCAGGCCGTTGCCGCACTGAATGCGATCGGTAAACCGTTTGCTTTTGTGAATATTTTTGAAGACGAAGAAATACGGGAAGGCCTGAAGGCTTATTCGAATTGGCCAACGTTTCCGCAGCTCTATGTCAAAGGAGAGCTGATCGGCGGCAGTGACATCGTCATCGAGATGTATCACTCGGGCGAGCTGAAAGAGTTGCTGGACAAAATTGCAGCTTAGGCGTTCGATTCGTACACCGACTGAAACCGGTTCACAATCTCACAAAACAGGTCACAGGTAATCTCGGCATCGTAGGCGGCCGAGTGAGCTGACTCTTCTTCCCATTCGAATCCTGCAGCCGCAACCGCGCGTGCGAGGACCGTTTGTCCAAATGCGACGCCGCAAAGAGTTGCTGTATCAAAACAACTGAACGGATGAAACGGGTTGCGCTTGATTGCAGAGCGTTCGATCGCCTCGTTGAGAAACCCCAGGTCAAACGCCGCGTTGTGTCCGACGAGAATCGCACGTTGACAGCGATTGTCTCTGACAGCACGGCGGACCTCGCGGAAAATACGCTGTAAGGCATCGCGCTCGTCAATGGCAGGACGCAGAGGGTGATGCGGGTCGATGCCGTTTACGGCAAGTGACGCCGGATCCATGTTCGCGCCCTCGAACGGCTTGACGTGGTAACGAATAGTCTCACCGCGCGTCAGTATGCCGCCGTCGCCGTAGTCGACAAACACGGCCGCGATCTCGAGCAATGCGTCGGTCTTTGCGTTGAAGCCGCCAGTTTCAACGTCGACGACGATTGGCAGAAAACCGCGAAAGCGGTCCGCCATTGACGGCTTGTCGCTCACCTAGTGGTCTGCTCGAAGAATATGATCGTCCAGGATCAGACTCATTGTGTAACGTACTCCGAAGCCCGTGACCTCAGTCGGAATGTGCCCGAGTCCACCTTTGCGGTTGCCGGCGGCAAGATCGATGTGAATCCACGGCGTATCGTTCTCGATAAACTCGGCGAGAAAACTGGCGGCGAGGATATGGTCGCCACGTGCTTTTGCCGAGCACTGCTGGATGTCAGCAGTATCGCTCTTGAGATCCTCAAGAAACTCCTTGCCGATCGGGAACGGCCAAACGCGCTCGCCACAATTCTGGCCCGCACGCTTGAGTCGGGGGTGCCAGTCAGCGCGATTTGTGAAGACGCCGCTGTAGCGGGTCGTGATGGCACTGATCACCGACCCGGTCAGGGTGGCGTAGTCGATGATGAGTTTGGGCTTCTCGCGACTCGCGAAGGTCAACGTATCGGCGAGCACCATGCGGCCCTCGGCGTCGGTATGAACCGTCTGGATTGTCTTGCCGTTGGCGGCCGTAACGACATCCTGCGGTTTGTAGGCGCTCGGCCCGGTCCGATTCTCGGTGATCGCGATCCAACAGTCCACGGCGATAGGTAGTTTCAGCGCGGATATAGCCAGAAATGTGCCTACCGCCACGGCGCTGCCCTGCATGTCACCGTGCATGCCGAGCATAGACAAGAACGGTTTGAGGTTCGTGCCGCCCGTGTCGAAAATGATGCCCTTGCCAACCAGGCTCAGGGCTGGCGCGACGTTCGCCTTGAGCGGCCGATAGCGTAGGCGAACGATCGACGCGCTGTCATTGTCATTGCCCTGAGCGACGGCCAGAAACGCGCCCGCGCCAAGCTTCTCAAGATCTTTGGTCGTAAATCGCTTGTATTGCCAGCCATTATCCTTGGCCAGATCCTTGAGTGCGGCAGCATAATTGACGGCATCGAGCTTGTTAGGCGGCAAGGCAGTGAGCCAGCGAGCCAGGTTATTGCCTTCAGCCTCGGCGACTGTCCGGCTCAGGTCGATTTTCTCGTTGAGCCCCAGGACGCAAATACTGCGGATCCTCTGAGGCGAGTTCTGGCTCTTGAATTCGGGCAGGTTGAAGCCGGCCGCGAGGGCGGCGGCAACTCCAGCATCGCACAAGGCGTGCTGCTCCTCGGTGTCAAAGCCCACGACGAGGATGCCGAGATTGCCGGCTTTTTCAGTCGTCGCCGCCGCGACGAGTTTGCGGGCCAGTGTCAAGCGGTCAAACGCGCCGGTACCCGCAGCAGTCCTGGCAGCTACGACCAGAGTCTGCCGTTTGTTCGCGAGTCGCGTCTGCAAGGCTGGAACGTCGCCGCTCGATCGTTTCCTGAGCAGCGCCTGCAATTTGCTGCCCTGTGGAATCCGGCGCCACAGGGCCGCCGGCGCTCGCGTCGGTAGAATCAGAAGTAACTGATCAATTGCCGCAAGACCTTTAGAATCGACCCGCCCGGGCCGCTGCGTGCAGCGAGGCCCGCGAGAATCCGGCAATGTGTTTTGCATGCTGTGGAAACCTTTGTTAAGTGCTTGACCGACAAGGCACAAACGCCGAATATGACGCGCCCGAAGGCCGAATTGCACGGTCCGGTGCACATCTCGGTAATCCTATTGTGAATGATTTATGAGCCGATTCAATCCATTTGATGATATTGATCCGATCGAGACGAGCGAGTGGCTCGAGTCAATCGATTCGGTGCTGGGACAGCACGGTCCCGAGCGGGCACATTTCCTGCTCAATAAGATGATCGATTTCGCGCGTCGTTCGGGTGCCTATCTGCCCTACAGCCCGAATACGGCCTACCTGAACACGATTGCCACGGGCCGTCAGCCCGAGTATCCGGGCGATCGATCGCTGGAACGCCGCATCGAGGCCTATCTGCGCTGGAACGCAATGGCCATGGTCGTACAAGCCAATCGCAAGAGCACCGAGTACGGCGGTCATATCTCGAGTTACGCATCGTGTGCCACGATGTACGAGGTTGGCTTCAATCATTTCTGGCGAGGGCCGACCGAGGAGCACGGCGGTGACATGGTGTTCATACAGGGGCACTCGTCGCCGGGAATCTACGCGCGCGCGTATCTCGAGGGACGGCTGAACGAAAACGATCTGAATCGCTTCCGGCGCGAGGTCGGCGGTGGCGGCCTGTCGTCATACCCGCACCCGTGGCTCATGCCGGATTTCTGGCAGTTTCCCACCGTGTCAATGGGCCTCGGCCCGATGATGGCGATCTACCAGGCACGCTTCATGCGTTACATGCAGAATCGGGAAATGGTGGCGCCGTCCGACCGCAAGGTGTGGGCTTTCCTCGGCGACGGCGAGATGGACGAGCCCGAGTCGATGGGCGCCATCACGATGCCCGTCCGCGAAGGCCTCGACAACCTTGTGTTTGTTGTCAATTGCAACCTGCAGCGCCTCGATGGACCGGTGCGGGGCAACGGCAAGATTATTCAGGAACTCGAAGCGGCGTTCGGTGGCGCCGGCTGGAACGTCATCAAGGTGATCTGGGGCGGACGATGGGACCCGCTTCTGGCCAGGGATCAGAACGGCCACCTGCGGCGTATCATGGAAGAGACCGTCAACGGTGAATATCAGAACTACAAGTCGAAAGACGGCGCCTATGTGCGCGAGCAGTTTTTTGCAAAGCATCCCGAGACTGCCGAGATGGTCGCCAACATGCCGGATGAGCAAATCTGGCGGCTAAATCGTGGCGGCCACGATCCGATCAAGATGTACGCGGCGTATGACGCTGCCGTACGCCACACCGGCCAGCCGACCATCATCCTGGCGAAGACGGTCAAAGGCTTCGGTATGGGCGGAGCCGGCGAAGGGCAGAACACGGCGCACCAGCAGAAGAAGCTTGATCTCGAGGCGCTGAAGCAGATGCGCGATCGCTTCAATATCCCGGTGTCCGACAAGGACATCGAAAGCGTGCCGTACTACAAGCCTGCTGCGGACAGCGCGGAACTCGAGTACTTGCTTGAGCGGCGGCAGGCGTTGGGTGGTCACGTGCCGCAGCGACGCAAAAGGGCAGCGTCGTTGCGAGTCCCGGAGCTTGAGATGTTCAAGACGCAGCTCGATGGCACCGGTGAGCGTGAAGCATCGACGACGATGGCGTTCGTGCGCATGCTGACCGCGCTCGCGAGAGACAAGCAGATCGGTAAACACATCGTGCCGATCGTGCCCGATGAAGCACGCACGTTCGGCATGGAGGGTATGTTTCGGCAGTTCGGCATCTACGCATCGAAAGGGCAGTTGTATGAGCCTGAAGATGCCGGCGAACTCATGTACTACCGAGAGGACAAGAAGGGCGTAATTCTCGAGGAAGGCATCAACGAAGCAGGTGCATTCTGTTCCTGGCTCGCAGCCGGCACCGCGTACTCGAATCACAATACGCAAATGGTGCCGTTCTATATCTATTATTCGATGTTCGGTTTCCAGCGCATTGGCGACTTTATCTGGGCGGGCGGCGATATGCAGTCGCGCGGCTTTTTGATCGGCGCTACGGCAGGGCGCACGACGCTGGCCGGCGAGGGCCTGCAGCACCAGGATGGCCACAGTCTCGTCAACGCGTCGACGGTGCCTAACTGCGTTTCCTATGATCCGACCTATGCCTATGAGCTGGCAGTCATCATTCAGGATGGTCTGCGGCGCATGATTGGCGAGCAGGAAAACGTCTTCTACTACATCACCTGCATGAATGAGAACTACGTGCACCCGCCCATGCCGAAGGGCGTCGAGGAGGGCATTCTCAAGGGCATGTACCTGCTCCAGGTCGGTGGCCAGGGCAAGATTCGAGCGCAGCTCATGGGCTCCGGTACGATCCTGCGTGAGGTCCTCGGTGCTGCCGAGCTACTGATCAAAGACTTCGGTATTCCGACGGATGTTTGGTCAGTGACGAGTTTCAACGAGCTGCGTCGCGACGGTCTCGAAGTCGAGCGGTGGAACCAGCTGCACCCGGAGGCTGAACCACGCCAAAGCTATGTCGCGCAGTGCCTCGCTGGCCGGCCCGGACCGTACATCGCGGCGACGGATTACATGAAGATCGTACCCGATCAAATTCAGCGCTGGGTGCCGGGCAGTTTCATTTCCCTCGGGACGGACGGGTATGGACGCAGCGACGCGCGGGCTGCGCTCAGACGGCACTTCGAGGTCGACAAACGCTTCATCGCAGTTGCGGCCCTGAAAGCGCTTGCTGACGATGGCGTGCTTGATCAGAAAACGGTGTCGCAGGCCATCGAGAAGTACGGCATCGATCCGGATCGTCCCGATCCGGTGACACTCTAGGCGACACCGGCGTGGCAACCACGATCGACATCGTTGTTCCGGATCTCGGCGATTTCGAGGACGTTGAAGTTATCGAGATTCTCGTCGCGCCCGGTGACACGGTTGCGCGAGAAGATGGGCTTATCACGCTGGAAACCGACAAAGCTGCGATGGATGTGCCGTCGCCCGAGAACGGTGTTGTCGAAGAATTGAGCGTTTCGGTTGGCGACAAGGTGTCGGCAGGCAGTGTTATTGGCAAGCTCAAGGTCGAAGTCAGCGACACCGTTGTCATAGCACCGGCCCTCAAACATGCGCCGACAGGCGATACGACCGTGCTTGCGACACCGGCAAAACCGGCTGGCGAGTCGCAGAGGTCGGGCGGCGTGCAAACGCTGGTTGTGCCCGATCTTGGCGATTTCGAAAACGTCGAAGTGATCGAGGTGCACATCAGCAAAGGCGACCAGGTCAACGTCGAGGATTCGCTCGTCACCCTCGAGACCGACAAAGCGGCGATGGACGTGCCCGCGATTGTCGGCGGACGTATCGAGTCGGTGCTGGTCAGAGTCGGTGACAAAGTCTCCAAAGGAGCATCGCTCGCGATCATCGAAGCGATCGTCGGCTCTGCGGAGGCGCCGGGGGAAAAACCGGCACCGCCTGCGGATGCAACTCAGTCGATCGCCACACCACCGTCACCGAGACAGGATGCAGTTGTGCAGCAGGCCGCGGCCGGCACGCCGCGCGAATTGCCCGCGATCCATGAGGCTGGCTTTTCTCGCGCGCATGCGAGCCCGTCAGTCAGGAAGCTCGCGCGCGAGCTCGGCGTGGATCTTGGGCAGGTCAAAGGCAGCGGCGCCAAGAGCCGGATTCTGCATGACGATGTCAAAGCGTTCGTTAAAGCAATTCTGACCGGGCAGGCGGCAGGTCCGGCCGGCGCGGGACTGCCGAAGACACCCAGCGTCGACTTCTCGAAATTCGGTGAGATTGAGCTGCAGCCGCTGACGCGAATCCAAAAGATCTCCGGCCCGCGTCTGCAGGCCAGCTGGATAAATCTGCCGCATGTAACGCAGCATGATCTTGCTGACATCACGGATCTTGAGGCAAAGCGTCAGGAGCTCAAAGGACCCGCCAAAGAGCGCGGCATATCGCTGACGCCACTGGCCTTCATCATGAAAGCCGTTGTCGCTGCGTTGCAGGAGTTTCCGAAGGTCAACGCGTCACTTGCGGATGATGGCGACAGTCTGGTATTCAAAAAGTACATTCACATGGGATTTGCCGCGGATACCGACCAGGGACTCATGGTGCCGGTCATTCACGATGCAGATCAGAAGGACGTATACGAGCTCGCGAGCGAGCTCGGTGAGCTCTCGGCCGCGGCGCGAGAGGGCAAACTGAAAGCGCGTCAATTGCAAGGCGCGTCATTCACGATATCGAGTCTTGGCGGCATCGGTGGTACGGCGTTCACCCCGATCGTCAACGCGCCGGAAGTGGCCATCCTTGGCGTCTCCCGATCGTCGATGCAGCCTGTCTGGAATGGCACCGGATTCGAGCCACGCCTGATGTTGCCGCTGTCCTTATCTTACGATCACCGGGTCATTGATGGTGCGGCGGCGGTACGCTTTACGACTTTCCTCGGTCAGAAGCTGGCCGACGTGGACGCGTTAATGCAGGCGACCCTGTAGTGGCGGAACGCGTCAAACTGACGGTCCCGGATCTCGGCGAATTCTCGAATGTAGAAGTCATCGAAATACTCGTGTCGCCTGGCGACATCGTTGCGGTTGAAGATGGTCTGGTTACGCTGGAGACGGACAAGGCCGCGATGGATGTGCCCGCAAGCCAGGCCGGCAAAATCGTCTCGGTCGAGGTTGGTCTTGGCGACAAGGTTTCGACGGGCGATGTGGTCGTGACGATCGAGGTCGAAAAGGCGCAGCTGAACGAAGTTGCGGAGACCTTCGATCCTGTTCAAACCCACACGATGTCAGCAGCGGAAATTGCTGCCGCGACCGGTACGGTGCCGATAAGTGACGCGATGCACTCGGCCCAACTGGTTGTCATCGGTGCAGGACCGGGTGGCTACACTGCCGCGTTTCGCGCTGCGGATCTTGGCATGGACGTCATATTGATCGAGCGCTGGGAAACGCTGGGCGGTGTCTGCCTTAACGTTGGATGTATTCCGTCCAAAGCCCTGTTACACGCGGCGAAGGTCATCGATGATGCGGCGGCTATGGCCGAGCACGGTGTGACTTTTGGCGCGCCGAAAGTTGACGCCCTCAAACTGCGCAGCTGGAAGAACGAGGTTGTCGGCAAACTCACTGGCGGTCTGGCGCAGCTGGCCAAGCAACGCAATGTTCGCGTGCTGCAGGGCACCGCGAAGTTCGAGTCCGCAAACAGACTGGTGCTCGACAACGGCGAAACAATAGCCTTCGAGAAGTGCATTATTGCGGCCGGCTCCGAGAGCATCATGCTGCCGGGGCTGCCGGACGACCCGCGCATTATCGATTCGACGGGGGCACTGGAACTCGACCCGCTGCCCAAACGCATGCTCGTGGTTGGCGGAGGCATCATTGGCCTCGAGATGGCCTGCGTGTACAGCGCACTCGGCACCGAGGTTAGCGTCGTCGAGCTAATGGACTCGCTGATGCCGGGAACGGACAAGGACCTCTTGCGGCCGTTCCTCAAAGTCGTCAAATCGCGCTACGAAGCCATCATGACGTCAACCAGGGTCACGGGTATGCGGACGACAATTCCTGGTATCGAAGTGTCATTCGAAGGCGGGGACGCCCCGGAGATCGGTGTCTATGATCGCGTGCTGGTTGCCGTAGGCCGACGCGCGAATGGCGATCAGCTCGATGCCGACAAAGCGGGCGTCGTAGTCAACGAGCGCGGTGTCATCGATGTTGATAAGCAGATGCGCACGAACGTGCCGCACATTTTCGCGATTGGTGATCTTGTACCGGGACCGATGCTTGCCCACAAAGCGACACATGAAGCCAAAGTCGCGGCCGAGGCGGCGGCCGGCGAGAAGAGCTACTTCGATGCACGTACCATTCCTTCCGTTGCCTATACCGATCCCGAGATCGCGTGGGTTGGTTTGACGGAGACTGAAGCGCAGGAGCAGGGCGTCGATTACGACAAGACGCAGATTCCGTGGGCGGCAAGCGGCCGCGCGCTGGCGCTGGGACGAGCCGAGGGTTTTACAAAGCTCCTCTGGGACAAGCAAACCAACCGAGTTCTGGGCGGTGCGATCGTCGGTCCCAATGCCGGTGACCTGATCGCTGAAATCGGTCTGGCTATCGAGATGGGTGCGGATGCTGCAGACATCGGGATGACCGTTCATCCACACCCGACGCTGTCCGAAACGGTCGCATTCGCGGCCGAGGCCTACGAGGGCACGCTCACCGATCTGTACCTGCCGAAAAAACGCGTTTAGCGTTGCCAAAGCGTGAACTGGCGTGTGGCGAAATTACCTCGTCCCGGCGACGATACTCAGGTACGGATCACGCGGCGGCTTTGATCATGCGAAAAACAGCACAGCTAATCATTCTGACAATCGGCGCGATGCTGACGCCGTGTGCGTGGGCGCAGCCTGATCGCGAGTCGCTGATCGAAGCGTGGGAAACCCACGTTGCGACCCTGCCGGGTACCACCGAATTCGAGGCCCTTGGCGACGGCACCTATCGACTTCAGGACACAGACCTGCCGTATGACGGCGAACTGAAACTGGTCGGCGCGCTGGTCAGAGCGGCCGAATCGCCCGGATTCGACACCGGGTTCACGCACTTCGGCATGGTCGACATCGAACTGACGGATCTCCCGCAAGAGCGTCTTTCGTCCCAGAGCTATTACTATTGGCTCGCCGACCGACAAACGCTGCATTATTCGGAGACGGAACAACGCTGGATGGGTCCTGTCGCGTACCAGTCGGCGATTACGCAACAGTACTCGCCGGACAGGTCATTCCGGGGATTGAATTTCATGCTGAACTACGGCATCTGGGTGTTCCTGATCGCCCTGATCATTTTTGTGTTTGTCGGGGTCAGCCGCCAGGCCAAAAAGGCGCGCTCGCTGATGGACCAGACAGAGGATATAAACCGGCGCGCGAGCGAGAATCTGGACAGGAGTGAGCAAATGCGGGATGAAGTGATGGCCGTCACGCGCGAGATGCGCGATCTGCAACTGGAAAACAACGAACTCCTGAAAAAGATACTGGATGCGATGACGAGCTGATCTCCGCCTGTCTCAGAACGCCTTGCCGAGCGCACGCGCGAAATCGGCGTCAGTCAACTCGCGAAAGGCGTAACGGTACCCGAAATAGACGGCGATAGCGTAGAACACAATATCCATTGGATCGAAGGTTGCCGTCATGATTTCAATCGCGACATCGAGGTTCATCTGTGCGAGCAGCTCGACGTACGGGACGCCCTCAGCATCTGCAACAAAATATGCGACGGTAAGCAAATTGCCGAGCGCGCAGCCGATCAGCGACAAGACCCCGGCAACGACACCGAAGATCTGATCGATTCCTTTACCGACGTGGCGAATCGCGAAGCCGACAGCAAATCCGATTCCGATTGCCAGCCACCCGATCTGATAGCCTGTCGCAACGGTTACCGCCGCCCACATGCTCGCGCCCACCACGGCTGCGACCAGTCCTGCCAGTGTTGCCATGACAAGATTTTGCTCGGCGCGCAGTTGGTCCAAAGCCATCTGGACCTCCGGCTCGGACAGGTTCGCCGGTTGACGCTGAATTGTCTGTTCAGTCGATTCGCGTGTCTTCATGCTGGATCCTCAAGATTGATCGGGCGATGACGTGTCCACAGGCTCAATTAAGTTCGCCGAACGTGCATCTGTGTTTCTTGCACAGTAGCAGAATTTCGATACTACCTGTGTGAAGTACGTATTGTTGCATCGATCGCGGCGGTCGAATCTACAAGCGGCAGAAAGGAGGATCGAGCGTGCAAGACTTTCCCCACCATTATGTTGTTGTGGCGGCGGCGCAGTCGGATAGCAACGTGCAGCTGGCGAGTCCGGGACTCGATAACATCGAGTCGGCCGGACCGGCAGAATTCGGCGGCCCCGGTGATTTGTGGTCCCCGGAGACACTATTGGTCGCGTCTGTAGCGGATTGCTTCATCTTGTCGTTCAAGGCTATTGCAAGAGCTTCGAAACTGGAATGGAAAGCGCTGAGTTGCGATGTCGTTGGCGAACTGAATAGCGTCGCGCGGGTCACGCGGTTCACCAGGTTTAATATTCGCGCGGTACTCGAGGTGCCGGTTGACACGAATGCAGACAAAGCAAGACGCGTGCTGGACAAGGCTGAACAGAGCTGCCTGATAACCAATTCGATGATCGCGGCTTCGCGCCTCGAGGCCGAGGTGCGTGTTACGGAAGCGGCGGCCTGATACGGGGTCGCCAGGCCGAATCCATCCGGGGACTACGGCATTATCTAAAGCGCTTCGCGAGTATGTGATCGAGACTTAGCTTGCCAGCGCCCATAAAGATCAGCGGGATCAGCATCGCGATGAACAGCAGCGGAATGCGGTAGTTGCCAAAACCATTGTTTGAAACCGCATAGCCCTTCCACAGCTCAGCAAGGCTCGAGTAGTCATCGGGCCAGTGCACGCCGAGGATCGCAACCCAGGTGACGACGACAAGGCTGACCGCCCAGAAGCGGGTGAACAGGCCGAGGGCAAGTGCAAATCCGCCGAGAATCTCGACCCAGGTCACCATGAACCAGTTAAAGCTCGCCGGGAACAGACTAATCGGAAACGGGAAGTTCTCAAGTGAATTCGCGAACCAGTTCGGCACGTCACCCCAGAGCGTCTCGGAAGCATTGAATTTCTTCAGCCCTGCACTGCCGAACTCATACGCCATTAGCAGACGAATCGGCAGCAGTGCGATCCAGTCGCCTGTGGGTTCGAGAACATTGACGACGCGTTTCCAGTAGGCGTGCAGCTTGTTCATTTAGTCACTCCTCAAGCTGGCGTCCGTGTGCCAGTCAGAATTTCAAGTTGTCTCATTTCCTCGAGTGCGGCTGCGCCATGTTGAATTAGCGCGTCAACATCCGGATATTTCGTTTGCGCCGCGAGCGCGCGGAGCAAACCCTCGCCCGAAGCTTGCGAATCGTTCTGCCCGATCAATTCAAGCAGTGCTGCAGTGATCGGATTCAGCTCAAGAAACCCGACCTTGTCGTTATTGCCCCGATACACGGCAAGGAATACAGGCTGTTCGGCTGGTTCTGCGGGTATGTAGTCGCTGGAAATCCGATGCACCGGGTATTGATACGCGTAGACCCAGGTGAGATCAGACTTGACCGGGACGTTCATGAGCAAGTCACCATCCGGATCGACTCCGGTCAGGTCATTGCGTTCCTCGGAGATCGAAAGCGCAAGCTCGATGTATTCGTAATGAGCAAGCTCTATCAGGAACGGGAAGTCGTCTTGCTGCAGTTCGTATTCGTTCTCCAGAAAAGCGAGGAACTCCTCCGGTAGCTGCAGAAAATAAGGTGTTTTTGCGCGATGTAGCTGCATGAACTGGCGAATCAGGCCGCACCATTTCGTTTCGGGCAAAAGTTTCTTCAAGACGGGGAACATATTCGACAATAAATTGCGCAGATTATTGAAAAACAAGTGGCGATAGATCGCCATGCGGCGGTCCTCGACACCCTCAGGTGCCACGACATGTTCCGGATCACGAATATGTGCAGCGAACGCATATTGTCTTTTCTGGAACTCCGGAAGCTCAGCCACTGGCGGCCTCCTTTTGCGCGGCCTCAGCTTGAAGCCGCCGTATGTGAGTCACCTCATCCAGTAATTCCTGAATTGGCGGGAAGTTGAAATCCCGTTCCAGCAATGTCGGTACGGGGCCAAAATGTGCGTAAGCATCGGCCAGAAGCTGCCAGGCCTGATCGTCTACCGGACTGGCGTGCGTATCGATGCGCAGGTCCTCTGCCTCGACGTAATGTCCGGCCAGGTGAAAATAACGCAGCCGGTCGGCTGGCATCTTGCGCATGAAATCGTGTGCATCGTACTTGTGATTGATACTGTTGACGACAATATTGTTGATGTCGAGCATCAGGTCGCAATCGGCCTCTTCGAGAACGGCGAGTGTGAAGTCCGCTTCGTTCATTGACGTATCGGTCGGCGTGTAATAAGACACGTTCTCGAGCGCGATGCGTTGTTCCAGTATGTCTTGAACTTGCCGCACTCTGGCAGCGACATACTTGACCGCGTCTTCTGTAAACGGAATCGGCATCAGGTCGTAAAGATGTCCGTCATCTCCGCAGTAACTCAGATGTTCCGAGTACATACGGATCTTGTGCTCGGCAATGAAATCCTTGATATCGCGAACCAGTTGCTCGTCGAGCGGAGCGGGGGAGCCTATGGAGAGCGACAATCCGTGTATCAGGAACGGATAGCGCTCGGTGAACCAGCGCAGTTTTTTGCCGAGTGCGCCGCCGACGTGAATCCAGTTCTCCGGCGCGATTTCCATGAAATCGATCGCGCCGGCCGGCACGTCCCTCAGCTTGTCCGCCAAAGGCCGCCTGAAACCCAGGCCGGCGCCGGACACGGGGTATTGTCGGCTGTTCTGGCTCAAAGATTCTTACTCATGTCAAAGCCCGCTCTTATGTTGGGATAACGATGCGCGCATTGGCGCCATCCGAGGCGCCTGTAGTGGACTAGACCACGTCACGGACAGAATTATTACACTGCCGGGCTAATAGACACAGACTAAAGGCGGCGCAAACGCTCGATATATTGCGCCTCGTCGGGTGGATGATTCTGCTTTTGCGCCTCCCACAGTGTCTCCGCCAGGCAGTCGATCATGGCATGCTCGGCCCGGTGCGCGTCGCCAGACTTTTGAGCGAGGTTCCTGAATATCGTTGCGATGCCATCAGGCCGGTTCGTCGCGACCTGCTCTCGAATGCCGAGATGCATGCCCATGTGCAGGAATGGGTTTGTCTTGCCGCCTTCGACCCCGAAGTCCTGGTCAAGGTCACCCGTAATGGCGCCGTGATACTCGGGATGCTCGGCGATGACCGCGGCGATCTGCGCCTCGAGTGGCGATAAAGCGAGATCGTCGCAATGTTTCTGCCAGGCATCAGCATACATCTTGCGCATCTCGTTGCGGTTCTGGCCGAAAATCATCCCAAATCCTTGTGGCGGTACTCACACCAATCGATGATCGGGCACTCGCGGCACATCGGCTTGCGCGCCTTGCAAATGTACCGTCCGTGCAGGATCAGCCAGTGATGCGCGTCTTTCTTGAATTCGTCGGGCGTCAGGCGTAGCAGACGTTTCTCGACTTCGAGGGGCGTCCTCCCCTGGGCAATACCGGTGCGGTTCGAAACGCGAAATATATGCGTGTCGACTGCGATCGTCGGTATGCCGAATGCTGTATTCAATATGACATTTGCCGTTTTGCGGCCGACACCCGGAAGTTTCTCGAGATCTTCACGCGTTTGCGGTACCTCGCCATCGTGCTCGTCAATTAGTATTCGACAGGTCTTGATTATGTTCTCGGCCTTGTTGTTGAAAAGGCCGATAGTCTGAATATAGGGTTTGAGCCCCGCAACACCGAGGTTCAAGACTTTCTCGGGCGTGTTTGCCACCGGGAAAAGTTTGTCAGTTGCCTTGTTGACACCAATGTCAGTCGCCTGAGCCGAAAGTATTACGGCGACGAGCAATTCGAACGGGCTTTTGTAGCGAAGTTCGGTTTCAGGGTTCGGGTCGAGTTCCCGCAATCTGGCGAAGATGGCTGCGCGCTTTTCCCTGTTCATTGGTGAGGTCTTCGTAGGCCGCGTGACGCAAACGCACCGCGGGAATTGCGCCGTCTCTGATCCATGTAATTTTTGAGGACGACTGCGAGCGCAAGGCTGAAGAAAGCGCCGGGCGGCAAGATCGCGAGCAGTAGCCCGCTGTCTGCAAACGAGAAGCCGTTGAATGGCTCGCCACCTGTAATCAGATCGAGCCGTGACAGTATCGATGCTTGTCCAACAAATTCGCGGAATGCGCCAATGGCCATTAGCAACATCGCAAAGCCGGCACCCATGCCGATGCCGTCGGCGATACTCACTCCGATTGTATTGCGTGACGCAAAGACCTCGGCGCGAGCGACGATCGCGCAATTTGTCACGATAAGCGGAATAAATATGCCAAGGGAGCGATCCAGCATGGGAAACCAGGCTTTGAAGATCAACTCGATACAGGTAACGAGGCTGGCGATGATCAATACGTAAATAGGAATACGAATTTCCGGCTTGATCCAGCGTCGAGTGGCGGATACCAGCGCGTTCGACATGGCCAGAACGAGCAGGGTGGCGATGCCAAGCCCAAACCCGTTGACGAGTGTCGTCGTTACGGCGAGCAGCGGACACAATCCGAGCAATTGCACGAGACCGGGGTTGTCTTTCCACAATCCCGTCTGCAGCTGTTGCAAAAATCCGCCCGAAGTCACTCTTCTGCCTCTGTAGCCGCCGCCTGGAAGATGGCGTCCCGATTAGCGTCAAAATACACGAGCGTATCGCGAATCGCCTTTATTACAGCGCGTGGAGTAATCGAAGCACCGGTAAGTTGATCAAATTCTCCGCCGTCGCCCTTAAGGGCCCAACCCAGGAGCTGCGGGTCGCCCATCGAGCGTCCGTCGAATTGGTAGACCCAATCGGATCGAGCTGACACGATCTTGTCGCCGAGGCCCGGCGTCTCGCGGTGCTGCAAGATGCGCACCCCCGTAACCGAACCTGAAGCCTCGACTCCGAGCACAATTCGTATCGGTCCGGCAAACCCGTCTCGAGCCGTGACGACGAACAACGCAGCGGCAGGTTCACCTTCGGCGAATACTCTGTATATGATGGCTGGATCATTTCCCGGCAGGCCATGCGGCGGCTGCAGCACGAGGCGGGACTCACTCACGCCGCTGTCGTAAAAGATGCCGGTGAGAGCCGGCTGCAGGCTCTGCTCGAGCAGCGCTTTTTCGTTGGCCGCTATCCGATCTTTGGTCAACTGATAAGTTGCGGCGACAAGTGACGTGCATACTGCCGCGATCATCCCAAGCGTCATGCCCGTCTTGACGATGCTGCGATCGCTCACGGTCTATCACCGCGCCGTGGATGTCCGACGATATGCGGTCGTGTAAGGTAATCTATCGCCGGGGTTGCCATGTTCATGAGTATTACGGCGAAGGCAACACCGTCGGCGTAGGAGCCCCACTTTCGAATTACGAAGATCAGGAATCCAATGCCAAAACCGTAGACAAAACGGCCTCTTGGGCTCGTGGCGGCCGACACCGGGTCTGTCGCAATGAAGAACGCGCACAAGATCGTTGCCCCGGAGAACAAATGGAATCCCGGGCTTGCGTTGCTTCCGGGAGCGATGATGTACATCAGGCCGGCCGGAATCAACAGACCAGCGAACACGCCCGTCGGAATCTGCCAGCGAATTATTTTTTTGACGAGCAGCCAAAAGCCGCCGATCGCAAAAAAGTTACCAATCCATTCCCAGCCGCGCCCGCCGAAGTCACCCATCATCGGATTTGTTCGAATCTCGGCATAAGTGCGCATGCCACGAAGCCCCGATTGCATCGCGTCAAGCGGCGTCGCTCGACTAACCGCATCAAACGTCAGCGCGTCCGGAAGAGTTCCGGTCAGCGTGTAGTTGATTGTCTGCAGGATGCTGAGGCCGACGTAGTCAATATCACCCATGCGCGGTGCGACCCAAAGGTTCAATTCCATTGGGAAAGCGATAAGGATGACGACGTAGCCGACCATGGCCGGATTGAAGATGTTGAAGCCGAGACCACCGTAGAGGTGCTTCGCCACGACCACGGCGAACAGGGAACCGGTCGCGGTTACCCACCATGGTGTCAGAGACGGCAGTGCAAATGCCAGCAATGCCGCAGTGACGAGCACGCTGTAGTCGGAAAGAGCCGTTTCCGGAGCTCTGCCTCGGGCCCGCATCATCAATGCTTCACCACCGGCACAAAAAACTGTCGCAACGATCAGATTGAACAGCAGGCCCGGGCCGAAATACCATACGTGCGCACAGGCGGCCGGGATCAGCGCGACAAGCACCTGCAACATCATTGTTGCGACGTCTGCCTTGGACTCCAGGTATGGCGCTTCTCGCCTGACAAACTCCATTACCGGTCCTCGTCCGGCGGATCTTGTCTGCGCATCAGGATTTCGGCGATCGCGTCAGGTCCTGCTTTTCTGGCGGATTCTTTCTGCTTTGCAAGTTCCTCGTCACGAATCTGCTGCTCTTGCCTGAGGCGCTCATTACGTGCCTCGAAGCGCTGTCGAGCTCGCTCGGCGCGCGCCTTCTCATCGGCCTGTTCCTGCATCCTCGCTCTGGCAGTGCGAAAGTCTGCGGTCAACGGAATGTGGCTCGGACAAACCAGATCACAGCAGCCACATTCGATGCAATCGAGAAGGCCGTAGCTACGCATTTTTGCCTCGTCGTCAGCACACGCATACCAGAACAATTGCTGCGGCAGCAATTGCACTGGACAGACGGCGGCGCAGTCGCCACAGCGTATGCACGGCCTTTCCGTGCCGCCTGCGGGCGCTTCCGACAAGACCAGGATGCAGTTCGTTGCTTTGACGAGCGGTACACGGTCCGTCGTGACGGACTTGCCCGTCATCGGCCCACCGATGATCAGCTGTTCTGCGCGGTCGGTGTAACCACCGACGAAATTGACGATATCTGCGACTGTCGTACCGATTCGAGCCTCGACATTCATTGGCTGCGCAACTCCGTCGCCCGTAACCGTCGTAATCCTCGAAAGTAACGGTTTGTTGTCGATGATCCAGTCATTAATTGCGGCGGCTGTGCCAACGTTTTGTACGACACAGCCCACGTCAGTCGGCAAGCCGCCGGTAGGAACCTCCAGATTGGTGACGAGCTGCACAAGTTGATCCTCGCCACCCGACGGATAGATGGTCGGGACTTGCTTGAGCACGAATCGGTCATCATTGAGATCGCCTAATACCTCGCCAAGCCGCCGTATCGCTTCCGGCTTGTCGCTCTCGACAACGATGTAACAGCTACCAACTTCGAGCGCGTGCAGGAGAATGCGTGCACCGCCAACGACTTTTTCAGCATACTCACGCATCAGCATGTCGTCACAGCTGATATACGGCTCGCATTCAACGCCGTTGAGAATCAGGTACTCCAGTTTGCAGGTCGTGGCCTGCATAAGTTTTTGTGCCGTCGGAAAAACGGCCCCACCCAGACCGACGATGCCGCCCTGGAGAATTCTGGAGAGAAGGAAATCGGCCGGCAACGTCTCAAAAGCGGGCAAGATTTCTGCAACTTCGACTGCACGATCCTCTCCATCGCATTCGATGACGATGCACGGTGCGGTGTCGCCATGGCGGCGTGAGACCGGCCACGGCTCTATTGCTACGATTTTTCCGGACGACGATGCGTGCACAGGCGCGCCTAACGAGCCGTAGGGTTCGGCGATCAACTGGCCTTTGAGGACGCGCTCACCGATGCCGACGATAGGCTCGGCGGCATCACCGACGTGCTGCGTAATCGGCAGAATGAGATGTGCCGGAACCGGTACCTGCTGAATCGCCGCCGCCGTCGAATTTTCTTTATTACCCGGCAAGCGCAGGCCGCCGTGGAGCTTGCCCAGGTCGTAGGTGGGCGCGCTCACGCCAGAATCCGCATGCTTATGCAGTCAACCGGGCATGGGGCGATGCAAAGCTCGCAACCTGTGCATTCGGTCTCGATAATTGTATGCATCAGCTGATGTGCACCGACAATCGCATCAACCGGACAGGCGCTGCGGCAATGGGTGCAGCCAATGCAGAGCGACTCATCGATAACCGCGACGGCACGTGCCAGAGAATACGGTTCCGCAAGCGGCAATACGTTTCGGCCGAGTTTTGCCGCAAGGCGTCGAACGGTGTCATCGCCACCGGGCGGGCACAGGTTGATCGCGGCATCGCCGTCGACGATCGCTTGTGCGTATGGCCGGCAGCCCGGGTACCCGCACTGTGCGCATTGAGTCTGTGGCAGAAGATTGTTGACCTGCTCAACGAGCTCTCCGGCATCTGCAGGCAGCTTTCGAGATGCGAAACTGAGCGCGAGGCCAGCGAGCAATGCAATTACCGTGATTGTCAATACTGCGATCCACATATTGACTCACATGGCTCACAGCCGCGCCATGCCCGAGAATCCCATGAAAGCCAGTGACATGATCCCGGCGGTCATCAAAGCAATCGCGGTACCGCGAAACGGGACCGGAATATCGGCGCCATCGAGACGCTCGCGTATGGTCGCAAACATGACCAGCACGAGGGCAAATCCAGCTGATGCGCCAAATCCGAAGAACACGGATTGCACGAACCCCTTCGACTGCTGCACGTTGAGTAGCGCTACGCCAAGCACGGCACAGTTGGTCGCGATCAGCGGAATATAGATGCCCAGTACCTGATTCAATAAGGGACTGAGGCGCCGCACCATAATCTCCGTAAACTGCACGCTCGCCGCAATGACCAGGATGAAGCTGACGGTGCGCAGATACTGGAGTTCCAGCGGCACGAGCACGTACTGGTGCAGCAGGTATGCGGTCGCTGACGATAGGGTCAGCACAAACGCCGTTGCCAAAGACATACCGGCGGCCGCCTCGAGATTCCGCGATACGCCCATGAACGGGCACAGGCCAAGGAAACGGACAAGGACGAAGTTGTTGACGAGAACCGTGCCAACGAGGATGACGATGAGTTCTGTCATGATTGGGTAGACTTACTTGACGCGCATGCCGGGTTCGGCGCCGTCATCGGGCGCCAGAAGAAAAATATCCTTGCCGCCCGGACCGGCCGCAAGGACCATGCCTTCGGATACGCCAAAACGCATCTTGCGCGGTGCGAGATTGGCAACGACGATGACATGTCGTCCGACAAGGGTTTCGGACTGATACGCCCCTTTTATGCCCGCAAAAACCTGGCGCGTCGAATCACCGAGATTGAGCGTCAGCGCCAGCAGTTTGTCTGCACCTTCGACGGCTTCGGCTTTGTCGATGCGTGCAACGCGCAAATCGACTTTGGCAAAGTCATCGATACTGATGTAGTCATCTTCAGGCGCGGTTTCGTGCTCCGCAAGGCTTTCTTTTGACTGTTCGATCATGTTTTCAACCTGTTTTGCTTCGACACGCGTCAGCAGAGGGGTAAATTTATTGATGGTTACGCCAAGTAGCGGGATGGCAGCGCAGGGCCAACTCCAGCTGTCTTCGTTCAGAAATGCACGGGCATCCTCGGCAACCGCGGGAATCACGGGTGCCAGGTAGATCATCAGGCTGCGGAACATATTCAGACCCTGGGTACAAACAGCCTGTACCTCGTCGAGCTGGTCTTCATTCTTGATCATGACCCACGGCTTCTTGTCGTCGATATAGCGATTGGCCGTATCGGCCAGGCTCATTATGATCCGCATAGCCTTGGAGTATTCGCGACGTTCGAAGTGCTCCGCAATCGTCTCCGATGCCTCCGCAATCTCGGCAAATAACGCCGGCTCGGGTAGCGCTTCGGCAAGCTTGCCGTCAAATCGTTTGCCGATGAATCCTGCGCAGCGGCTCGCGATATTGACGAGTTTGCCAACAAGATCGGAATTTACACGTGCTGTGAAATCATCGAGATTAAGATCGATGTCCTCGATGGTCGGCCCGAGCTTTGCTGCATAGTAGTAGCGCAAATAGGACGGATTCAGGTTGTCGAGGTACGTGCGAGCCTTGATAAAAGTGCCGCGGGATTTGGACATCTTTTTCCCGTTCACGGTTAGAAAGCCGTGCGCGAACACACTCGTCGGTGTGCGAAAACCCGAACCTGCCAGTACCGCCGGCCAGAACAAGGTATGGAAATACATGATGTCCTTGCCGATGAAGTGGTAGACCTCGGTATCGTGGCCCGGCCGCCAGTATTCGTCGAAATCGAGGTCGTCGCGACGCTCGCACAAGTGCATGAAGCTCGCCGGGTAACCGACCGGCGCATCGAGCCAGACGTAGAAGTACTTGTCCTCAGTGCCAGGTATACGAAACCCGAAGTAGGGTGCTTCCCGGGAGATGTCCCAGTCCTGCAGGCCAGCCTCGAACCATTCTTCCAGTTTGGCGACGACATTCTTATCGAGCGTCGCTTCCTGCATCCAGGCCCGCAGGCGGTCCCCGTATTCGCTCAGCTTGAAAAAATAATGCTCCGATTTGCGTTTAACCGGCGTGGTTCCCGAAACAACCGAAATCGGATCGATCAGATCCGTCGGTGTATAGGTCTTGTGACAATTTTCGCAGGCATCGCCGTACTGATCCTCGGTCTTGCAGTACGGGCAAGTACCGCGCACATAACGGTCCGGTAGGAACATGCCCTCTCTTTCGTCAAATGCCTGCTCGATTGTTCTGGTATAGATGTCGCCGCGTTTGCGCAGTGCCTCGAAAATTTCGACCGTGAGCGCCTCGTTTTCGGGCGAATGTGTCGTGTGGTAGTTGTCGAAATCAACGCCGAATGCGGCGAAGTCGCGAACGAACTCCGCACTGATTTCGCTTGTCAGTTCCTCTGGCGATATGCCAAGCTCAAGGGCTTTAAGCATGATCGGCGTACCGTGCGCATCACTCGCGCAAACGTAGGTACACAGGTGACCGCGCAGTTTCTGGAAGCGCACCCAGATATCTGTCTGCAGGTACTCAACCAGGTGGCCCATGTGGAGCGAGCCGCTTGCGTACGGCAGCGCGCTCGTGACGAGAATCTTTCTGGGTTCTTCGAGCATTCGTAGCGATCGGTTTTGCGCGAACTTAAAGGCCGCGATTATGCCACGTGACGCCGGCAACGACGCGAATTATCGTGGTATCAGTCTTCGTTTCTGAGGCGTTCGAATTTGGACTTGTTGTTGGCCTGCTGGTAGGCCTCGCGCCCGGAAACATAGGCGCCCTCGACGAGGGCCATCAGCGCAGAATCCATTGTCCGCATACCGGCGCTGCCGCCCGACTGCATGGCGGTCTCGAGTTGGTCGAGTTTGCCCTGGCGAATCAGGTTGGCAACTGCTGCGGTGTTAATCAGGACCTCCAGCGCAGCGATGCGGCCGGGCTTACCCTTGGTCGGCAGCAATTGCTGTGAGACGACGCCTCGAAGAGAGGTCGATATCATCGTTCGAATATGGCTCTGCTTGTCCGCCGGGAACGAGTTGATAATTCGATCCACAGTCTGAGCCGCGCCATTCGTGTGCAAGGTGCCCATCACGAGTATACCCATCTCGGCGGCTGTAACCGCGACGCTGATCGTCTCGAGGTCCCGCATCTCGCCGACAAGGACAACGTCCGGGTCTTCTCGCAGTGCCGAGTGCAGCGCTTCCGCGAATGTCGCGCTGTGCACACCGATCTCGCGCTGGCTGACCAGGCAGTTCTGCGTCTTGTGAGTAAACTCGACCGGATCTTCGATCGTCAGAATATGACCCTTCAGCGTCCTGTTGATCTCGTCAATCATGGCCGCAAGCGTTGTCGACTTTCCCGATCCTGTCTTGCCGGTAACGAGAATCATGCCTGAGGTCTGCTTGCACAAATCGAGAATCACGCGCGGCATGCCAAGTTGTTTGAGCGTTAGTGCTTTTGAAGGAATCGCGCGAAAAATTGCCCCGATCCCGTTCAGATGGCGAAATACATTAACGCGAAACCGTGAGACATCCGGGATATCGTAGGCGAAATCGGCTGCCTCATCGCGCGCGAAGGCACGCTGCGTCGTTCCGTCCATGATCTCGAACATCGACTCCTGAAGTGTCTCAGCCTCGACTTTTTCGTCCAACAGGATCTGTAACTGGCCGTGTACGCGAGCACGAACCGGGTCGCCCGACACCAAGTGTAGGTCTGACGCGTTTTGTGCGAGCGCCTTGTGGAGATATTGATCGATCTTATTCATTGATTGAATTGCTTCTCGTCGCCACCGGTATCGAGTGTGCGAACCAGGGTCGTGTCGGTTACGAAACGTGCGAATTTGCTCTTGTCCGCGGCAAATCGATATGCGTCATCCGGGTCTATTTCCTTGCGCTTGATCGCATCGAGCAAGGCCTGATCCATGAGCTGCATGCCCAGATCCCGACCGGTTTGCAGCTGTGACGGAACCTGGTGTGTCTGGTCCGTAGTGATCAGTTTGGCAATTGCGCGGTTGTTGACAAGAATTTCAAGCACTGCCCGTCTGCCGCGACCGTCAGGCGTCTTGCAAAGCACCTGCGTGACAACTGCTTTCAGACTCATCGAAAGAAATGCCTTGGTCTGCTCACGCAGCTCCCCCGGCAGCGCATCGATAACGCGATCAATCGTCTTGACGGCACTCGTCGTATGCAGTGTGCCGAGCACCAGATGCCCGGTCTCTGCCGCGGTCATCGCCATCGATATCGTCTCGGCATCTCGCAGCTCGCCAACTAGAATGACATCAGGGTCTTCACGCATTGCCGAGCGGACGCCGTCGGCAAACGAGGTCAGGTGCGTGCCGAGTTCGCGCTGGATAACCTGACATTTCTTACTCGGGTGTACGAACTCGATTGGATCTTCAAGACTAATGATATTGAGGGCCCGAGTCTCGTTGAGGTGATTAATCATCGCTGCAAGAGTTGTCGATTTACCGGTACCGGTCGACCCGGTAACGAGCACCATGCCCTGATGATAGTCGCAAAAATCAGCGAGGATCTTCGGCACGTTGAGCTCTTGCAGCGTCGGCACCTCGCCGGGAATATACCGAAAGACGGCGCCGTAGCCGGTTACTTTGCGAAATACGTTGACGCGAAAGCGTCCGCCTTCCTCAGCGACATAGGAAAAATCGAGATCGTGGCCAAGTTCCAGTGTTTGTTTCTGGTTATCGGTAAGAATTTCGAGAATGTACGTCTCGAGTTCCGTGTCTGATAGCTGCCGAAACTTGATCGGCATCAGATCGCCATTCATGCGCAACATCGGCGGCACGCCAACCGCAAGGTGCACGTCGGAACAACCCTGCGCGAGACCGAGCTTCAAAAACGAGTCGATACGAGCCATATCGGCCGGAACTCCGATAAATCAGACAGTTGCGCCTATCCTAGGTGGAAATTATGTCGCATGCCAGAGCAACATCACACTTTTGGAAATTGGTCGGGGCGGACCGGTTGCGGCGGCCGGGCCGCCGTCACAGTGCGTCGAGCGCCTCTGTCAGTTCGTCCATCGACTGATAGCGCTTGGACTTGTCCACGGACATGGCCTTGGCAATGATTGCCGCGTATTCGTCAGGAATCTCGGGATTGACCTCCTGACACTGCTTGGCTTTGCCCTGGACGTGCTGATACATGACGGACATGTGGTCGCCGCGGCTGTACGGCGGAATGCCCGTTGCCATCTCGTACATGATGACGCCGATGCTGTAGATGTCGGCGGTCTCGTCCACTTTCTTGCCAAGAATTTGCTCGGGCGCCATGTATTTCGGGGAGCCAATGACGTAGCCAGTCTTTGTAAGCTGCGTGTCGCCGCTCGACGCGGCCGCCGCGACACCGAAGTCCACGATCTTCAGCAGTCCTTCGTCGTTGACGAGGATGTTCGCCGGCTTGAGATCGCGGTGAATGACGCCGGCCAGGTGCGCAACGGTCATGCCTGTCGCCATGTCGCGTGAATACTTCAGCGCCTTGTCCATGTCCATGGGTTTGTTGTTGGGCATCTCGCCGCTCAGCGTGTGTGAGGGGAAGTACTCCATCGAGATCGCATAGGCGCCCTGCAGATGCAGAAAGTCATAGATCCGAATCACGTTTTTGTGCGTTATCTTGCGTGAGTAACGCAACTCGTGAACAAAGCGCTTCATCATCTCTTCATCAGAAGAGACATTCGGGTTCAAGAACTTGAGGATTAGTCGCTCGTCGACAACTTCGTCTTCCATCAACAAGACGGTGCCGAATGCGCCCTTGCCAATTTTCTCGATGTATTTGTAACGGCCATCCAGGACGTCGCCCGGTTTGAGCTTGGAGATATCGAGCACCGGTGGCGCGGTTGCCGCGGCTGGCGCCGGTGCATCTGCCCCTGCCGGAGCAATGTCGGTTGTGGCTCCTTGAGCAGCCGCGTGCGCTTTCGCCTGCGCATCGAGGAGTTTTTCGAGATCTTCGTCGTCGAGCAGCATGGTCTTGGTATGCTCGCCAATCTTCTTGGCGCGCTCGTTTTCCGCAAGAACCGTTTCTGAATACCGCGCATCCAGCGACTTCAGTGCCTTGTCTGCGCTGTTGATGATCGTCGGCTCGTTAGACTGCTTAATCTTCTGCAGGACGCCTCGAATAGTGTCGACCTGCGATTCGTCGGCGAGAATCGCAATGGCTTTGATAGCCTCGACCTGAACCTCGCGTTCCGGACGGTTGATCATGGGCAATATGGCGGTGATATGTTTTTTGCTGCCAATCTTGCTTAGTGCGCGAATGATGACTGCGTCCGTCTTGGCATCCTTGCCGAGCATATCAAGAAGTTTCGGTAGAGCTTTCGGACTGCCGATCTTGGACAGTGCGTCGACGGCGCGTTCGCGAACCCACCAATCCTCGTCGTCGGCCGCGCTGATTAGATGGTCGACAGCGCGTTCGTCTTTGGTTGCATTAAGAATCTCGATTGCTGTGCGGCGAATCTCCTCGTCCTTGTCTTTGATCAAAGCAACAACGGAGTCGACGACCTTGGGTCCACCGATTTCGGCAAGTGCATCGCCGGCACGCGACCGAACCCACCAGTCGTCATCCCGGATCGCATTGAATAGTTCTTTGACGGAATCGGCATTACCGATTTCATTGAGGACTTCAACAGCTGAGCGGCGCGCATACTCAGATTCGTCTTTGAGGGCGTCGGTAAGATACTTGACCGTGTCGGGGTGGTTGATCTGCACCATCATGTCGACGGCTTTGTTTTGCACGTCGATATCAGGGTCTCGCAGCAGTTTGCTCACTGCCTCGATGTTGACGGCGGCTCCGCGCGTTGCCAGCGCACTGAGGGCCGCACCGCGCACCATTTTGTTCGCGTCTTTGAGCTGTATTTCGAGCGCCTGATTCACCTCGGGTTTGTTGAACTTGCTGACCAGGCCGATGAGATGAACCTTAATGACCGGGTCGCGTCCGCCCATACGCGAGACCAGGTCCGGCAACATCTCCGGTTTGACAATTTCTTCAATAATCTTGAACAGCGCGCCTGACTCTTTTGGCTCGGACTCATAGGCGCGCTGCAACAGGTCATGAATGCTCAGATCCTGTTTGTGGACACGCAGGACCTCGATCAGGGCGGGCTTGGAAACTTCCGGGTCGTCAAACCAGTCGAGCAAGCTGTTCGCCCTGTAATCTGTACTACTGGACAGTGCCCAGGACGTACCCGAGACGACCCTTTCGTTCCCGTCAGCCAGGCCCTCCTTGTATAGTTCCAGCGTCTTGTCGTTGAGCATGCTTGTCAGGATGTCGACAAACACCATCGTGTGCGACTTGTCCGAGAGGGCGAGCGCGTCGATGGCTTTTGGGATTGCTTTGGGTCCAATCTTCTTGATGCGGCTGACCAGACGTTTGGCGGAGGGCGAATCGGGTTTTTGCTCTGCAACCAACTGACTGACCAGTTGGTCGGCGCGATAACCGCTCAGGATGCTCACGGGCGCGCACCACGCCAAGGCGTTGCCGTGTCCGGCTTCCCTGCACACGAAACTTCTGAACGTATCCTAGAGTCAGTCAATCGGTGTTTCGCTATAGCCCAAGCGAAGCGAGATAGGCGGCAACGGACCGCGTACCCCAAGCCTCTCAATTCCAAGATGCGGCATTATGCCACATCACATTTGCACATATGGTCGCATAAGCCCTGCAAAACCAATGCTTGGTTCCCGCTGCAGCTTCGTTACAATGTGCGCGCGCAGGCCTCCGTCACGAGGCCTCTGCGCAATTTTACCTAATACCATAGGCGGAAATGTGACGCCGTCAACAGAATCAGACGTGAATAAGTTCCTTAATTCCATTGAGCTACCGGGGATCGGCCGGACCATCGCCGAAGTTGCCCGGATTATCGAGGCAAAAGCCGCCAATGACGCCATTCTGGCGCGAATCGAGCTCGGGTTTCCGGCGCAAAATCGCCTGGAGGCTTACCGAGCGCATATCGCGGCCGCTTTGAGCGCTGAAACGGGCTGCGAAGACGTCAGCGTTGAGATGACCACAAAGATCGTTGCCCACGGCGTGCAGCGAAACCTGAAACCACTCGAGAACGTGCGCAATGTCATCGCGATCGCGTCCGGCAAAGGCGGTGTCGGCAAATCGACAGTTGCGGTTAACGTCGCGCTCGCGCTTGTTGCCGAAGGTGCGCGTGTTGGTCTGCTCGATGCGGATATTTATGGCCCAAGCCAGCCACACATGGTGGGCCTGGCGGGTAAACAGCCGCAGAGTGAGGATGGCAAGACTATGCGGCCGCTCGAAGCTTACGGGTTGCAGGTCATGTCGATCGGTTTCCTGATCGATGCGGACCAGCCGATGGTCTGGCGCGGCCCCATGGTTACCTCTGCATTGCAGCAATTGCTCCATCAGACGACCTGGCAGGACCTCGATTACCTGATCGTTGATATGCCGCCCGGAACTGGTGACATCCAGCTGACGCTGTCGCAGCAGGTGCCGGTCAGCGGTGCAGTTATCGTGACGACACCACAGAATATCGCCACACTGGATGCGCGTAAGGGCCTGGCGATGTTCCGCAAGGTGTCGATACCAGTGCTCGGTGTCATCGAGAATATGAGCACGCACGTTTGCTCCGCGTGCGGCCACGAGGAGCCGATTTTCGGCGCGGGCGGCGGCGAGAAGATGTCGCAGGACTTCGACGTCGAATTGCTGGGTCAGTTGCCGCTCGATTCCCGAATTCGTGAGCAGACCGACAGCGGCAAACCCACAGTCCTGGCCGATCCGGACTCTGCGGCAGCTGCGGCCTATCGAAGCGCAGCGCTCAACATGGCCGCCGCACAGGCGGCTCAGGGCCGTGACTACGCCAGCAAGTTTCCAAAGATCGTCGTCGAGGACAGTTGATGAGTATTAAGTCGGACCGCTGGATTCGTCGCATGGCGAGTGAGCATGGAATGATCGAACCATTCGAGCCGGGGCAGGTGCGTACGAATGACGAACATCGCATCGTTTCGTACGGGACATCGAGCTACGGCTATGACGTACGCTGCTCAAACCATTTCAAGATCTTCACCAATATAAATTCGGCTATTGTCGATCCGAAATCGTTTGACGCATCGAGTTTCGTCGATTTGGAAAGCGACGTCTGCGTGATTCCGCCGAATTCGTTCGCGCTGGCGAGCACGGTCGAATACTTCCGCATCCCGAGAAACGTGCTGACGATATGTCTGGGCAAGTCCACGTACGCACGCTGCGGAATCATCGTCAATGTGACGCCGCTGGAGCCCGAGTGGGAGGGCCACGTTACCCTCGAGTTTTCGAATACAACGCCTTTGCCAGCGAAGATCTACGCAAATGAGGGTGTGGCACAGATGCTGTTTCTTGAATCCGACGAAGAATGCGAGACGTCGTACAAAGACCGTGGCGGTAAGTACCAGGGTCAGGTCGGAGTCACGCTGCCGAAAGCGTAACGCCAAGACAAGCGCAAGACTAAAGGTCCGCTTTCGCGCAAAGCAGCCACTCAATCCCCCTTCGAAATCAGAAAAATGTTCGCCAGCTAACGGCCACAAGCAGCCATTCGCCGATCTGGTTACACGGGCTGAAATTTCCAATAAACCATATCGACGCCGACATAGAGGCAAGCCATCCAAATCGCGAAAACCACTAAGACAATCGCGCTGGTCGATAGGAGAATTGCTGATTCTCGTCTAGTGCGTTGATGCCGTCGCTGCTGCCAGACCAGATCAGAGTTTCGCCCGGCGGCGATCCTGGCCATTGGTTCCCGGCAACTTTCCTGCCCGTCGAGTAATGGCAGCCGCCCGTTTCCTTGAGTTCGAGCCTGCGGCAACGCAGGCTCTTTTTTTTA
>Ga0224497_10000168_pt1 | contig 49817 bp, 46 predicted proteins | sample SF_Jul11_sed_USG_4_FD_167970 | JGI IMG/M metagenome (GOLD analysis project Ga0224497, IMG submission 167970) | Sediment microbial communities from San Francisco Bay, California, United States - SF_Jul11_sed_USGS_13 | ecosystem: Environmental > Aquatic > Marine > Sediment | place: USA...
CAACTGAAGATGAACAAGACGTCCAAATAGAGCCAGGTGAATGGCGGAGTGTCGCCTTTGCTTTTTGGGATGGAGCCGTCGTTGATGGTCTTGTCAAAGAAAAAGGTAGCCAAAAAGCGGTGTCGTCTTGGTGGTCTATCCGAGCTGAACCGAGTGCTGATAACTCTATATTCGGATGGGTAATTTTTGGATTAGCTCTAGCCGCAGGTTTTGAATTCGTCGTGGTAAGGAAATTGAGAAAGGGCCAATCAGCATGAAACCGGCGGCCAAGGAAAGTATGACAAGATTATTATTGAATTGCATGGGGATAGGTTTAGCTGCCAGTCTTTTCTTGTATGGCTGTGCGGGTGATGAAAAAACAGCTAAAGGCAAAAAACTCTATCACCATTATTGTAGCCATTGTCATGGAGATTCTGGACAGCAGGGAGAGGGGTTTAATTGGGACCGAATGCCTGACCCACGACCCAAAAACCTGGCTTCGAATGCGGAAATGTCGACATTTAGCGATAAAGAAATATTCGATACGGTCTATCGGGATATGCGGGACACGGAAGATCCAAAGGTCTTAGATGACGACAATTATTTTGCCGTTTCTACCATGCCCACTTTTAAATATACGCTTTCTGAGGAAGAAATTTGGGGAATCGTTGCCCATGTTCGTACTCTCCATGGTATGTCGTTGACCTTTGATCTGGTGGGCCGCAAAAAAGAATTAGAAGACGTGTTGGCATCCGCGCAACAAGAAATGGAAGCGGCAAAAGTAACATATGAGGCTGCTACTGAAAAGGCGGAAGCGACTCAAGCAGCCTATGAAGATACGTTAACTGATGAGCAACTTGAAGATTACGAACCAGAAGAAGTAACTCTACCTGAAGAGGAAGTGTTTCTCGCTGCTAATGCCATATACGAAAAGGCAAAGGCTGCTGTCGATAATTTTTCCAAGCGACCCAAAAAAACACGGATCGAACGTCCTGATCTCACTATTTCAGAAGATGAGCGGGCTAAACAGGTGAAGCTGGGGAAGAAGCTTTACACCGACACCTATGGATGTAATGGTTGTCATAGCATTAATGATGTCGGTGGGCTGGTTGGTCCGACATTGGACCGTGCAGGATTTCGGTTGAATCCAACATGGATTTACCGGTGGATCCGTAATCCGCAGGCGATGAAAAAGCACACACGAATGCCGAATTTAGGTGCTTCTGATGCAGACGCAAGGGCACTCACCTATTATTTAGGAACCTTGCGCGCACCCATACCTGAAAAACCTATCCCTGAAGCAGAGTAGCATTTCGATAGAAGTACCCATTATCTTAGCTTCTTCCTAAGGCACATACCTATCGTTTCCGGCCCATACCCGGCCTGGTCCCTAAAACATACTAAAGGGTACCTAGGAATATTCCTATCAGGACAATCACGCCTATCCAGCAATGTTGTTTAAATAAGGCAAATGCTTGTGAGGTTGTGACCTCTGAGCGAAGGAGAATGACCTGGTACCCTATAAGAATTGCCACGAGTCCAAGCCCCCAAAAGTATTCCGTCCCCAATTGACCGACCTGCCCAGCCATTGACAAGAAGAGCAGCATGAAAAAAGTAGCCAATCCTACACCCAGCCAGGTGTAAGATCCAAATAAGATGGCTGAGGATTTGACGCCGATTTTTATATCATCTTCCCTGTCTTGAATCGCATAAATGGTATCGTAGACAATGGCCCAGCAGATGGTGGCGGCAAAGAGGAGCCAGGTTTCCATCTCTAATTGATTACGAACGGCAGCCCAGGCCATCACCCCTCCCCAGCCGAATGCTACTCCCAGAATCAATTGTGGAATATGAAGAAAACGTTTGCAGAAGGGATATAGTCCGGCCAATATCAGAGCCACAGGACTAAGAGCCCAGGTAAGTGGATTGAGAAAATATAAAAGTCCAGCCGCGCTGGCGAGTACAATCGCCAAAAATACCACAGCATCCTTTTGACGTAATTGTCCGGAAACCAAAGGGCGGTGACGAGTTCGTTCGACCTGGCCGTCAAATGAACGATCAGCGAGGTCATTCATGATTACTCCAGCACTGCGCATGAGAAAAGATCCTATGACAAAAATAATAAGTAACGTTGTCGAAGGCCACCCTCGCGAAGCAAGGAACAACGACCATAACGTAGGAAAGAGCAACAGGAGTGTCCCTGTTTGATTAGATAGCCGGATGAGGTGAGCAAAGGCTCGGAACTCAGGTGCGGAGAGAGGTTCTGAAGATTCAGAATGCTGGGAGTCTAGCATTGCTATATGGGAAGAGGTTTTTCTTGAAGATTAGGAGGAATTGAAGGGAAGTATTTGTTTAAAAGCAGGAAACGATCAACTTTGTAAATTCGGTGGTTGTTTTATTGTACGGTGAATCGAGTGATGCATAGAATCTCTTCCGGCGTTGTGGAGGGAGCTACCACAATCATCCATTCACCAGAATGGATTCCAGGTTTCAGGGACTTTAAGCTCCACATTCGATAACCTGAAGAGGGGCGGATGGAGAGATTCACCTCGGAGATTTTTGTCCACGTCCCTTCAATTTGGTGATGCCAGCTATGACGCAATGTACCAGGTGTTGTTGCTGAAACCTTCGTCCAAAAAACGACTTTTGATGTTTGGGAGGTTTTGACAATAGGAATGGCGCCCTGTCCATTTTTGTCTTTTTCACAATAGGCAGAAGGTGAGAAAATGCCTACTGGATTTCGATTGGTGACACCTTTGGAAATGGCCACTTTTTCCACGTGAAAACTAGACTCGGCATAGACAGGAGCCAGGAGCATAATTATCCCCACACCCACCAAAGCCCCCATGCCAAGATGATTAGCCATATTCATCATAATATTTCGCCTATTTTTACATAACCCTCTGATAGGAAATTAGGCGATCTTTCCATCCATGTCAATGGAAGGGAAAGAAGCAACATGGTGATGAAGATTAGTTCACCTCCCGGCTAAACCGGACTTTAGTTGACGATACCAAGTGACGAAAGGTATAAACGACCCCATCATTCTGATTTCTCTTCAAGCGTTGAGCCGGCGTAGCTCAGTGGTAGAGCAACGGTTTCGTAAACCGTAGGTCGGTGGTTCAATCCCACTCGCCGGCTCCATAGTTTCTTCAAACCTCTCAAAGATTTCCACTTTACTATCCTTGCCTTGCTTAGGCGGAGAAGTGTCAGGTGTAACCAAAACTGTAACCTTTTTTGTCTGGATGTAGGTATTGAGCCGGGTTGCGGCTTCCTTGAGATCCTCTTCACTGGTGATGTTGTAGCGGTCAAACACCGATCGGGTCTTGTGCCCACTGATCTTCATGGCCACGGTTTCAGGGACACCCGCTCTTACGAGATTGCGTACCCCCGTTCGACGGAGATCGTGAAAGGTTTTGCCCACTAACCCAATCCGCTCGCAGGCGGTTTTCCAACTGTGCTTCATTTCCTTAATGTACTGGCCTCGGAGATGACACACATACGGACAGTCAGGGTAGTCTTGGTCTCGCACTTGTTTCATTTTCATCATGACCAATAAGAAGTCCCCTGTCATGTAGATCACTCGGGCCGTGTTGGATTTGGTATGTTTGGCCATTAAGCGGATTGTGCCTTCCTGAAGATTGACTTGTTCCCAGGTGAGTCCCTTTGGGCCAATAATTTCACCTTGCCGCATCCCCGTATAGTAGGCGATGGTCATAGCCAGCTTGAGATGATCAGCCGCCGCTCCTCGCAAGGCGAGAAATTCATCATGTTCAAAGAATCCCTCTCGCACATTGTCTTCGCGGAGTTTTGAGAAGTGAGGAAGAGGACCACATTTGGGAGGAGTGCAGCGACTTCCTAACACAAGCATTCGATGGAGACACTCCAGTTCTCGATTAATGGTTCCATTGGAGACACCCTCACGTTGCCTTCTGGTGCTGAACTGTTGAATTCGATCACTGGTGATAGATTTGACTCGCATTCCACCAAAAGACTTCTTTAGATGTTCAATGTGCTGTAATCGGCGTGTCCAGGTCTTTCGGCCCTTCAGTTGATAATCTAATTCTAATAAATCAATGAGGTCTTCAAATCGTGTGCGAAGCATGGCCGGGCCTTCACGTTGTCCTTCAAGCACCTTGGCTTCTGCTTTTTTCAGTACCATTGAGGCTTCTCGCTTCTCATACTTTCCAGTGCTGTTGCTATACGGTTTCCCCTGATCGTAATATTTCATCCACCACGGACCAGTTTCGACCAGTTTGCCCGTTTGGGGATCACGTTTTTTGCGTCGATATAATGAACCCATGAGGTCCTCCTTCGTTAGTGTACTAAATCTCCAATGCTCACCTTGAGGGCTTTGGCCAAGGCTTGAAGGGTGGAGAGACGGGGGTCAGAGTCCCCCGTCTCCATCCTCGCGATATGCACATAGCTCAGGCCGGTTAATTCGGCTAAGGCTCGTTGAGAGAGCTTGCGTTGCTTTCTCAATTTGGGAAGGTTTTTTAGCATGCTAACTTATAGATTAGCATCACACGTTTGTAGCTGGCAAATCATCACGCGACTTCAATTTCCTTATGCTTTTCTATAAAGGCTTCCATGTCCCGTAGATCGACATGGACTCGCCCCCTGGCTCGAACCTGGGGTAAGTCTCCATTCCAGATCAATCGCCGCACACTCCAAGTTGAGCGACCAAGATAGAGGGCGGCTTCATCCACGGTGTAGAGACGTTTTTCTATGAGGCTTGATTTGTTCATAGTCTATACGTAACGGCTTCCCCGATCAGGAATCATTGTCTTGATGATCCCTATTCTTTCCCTGTAGTAAAACTACACTTCTACTACACCAGTACTACAGTCCAATGCGGGAAAATTCTCTATTAAATAAGGCAGTTATGAGTATTACTACACTTACTACGGTTTCAGAGAAGAGTGTGGAGACTTCTCTCTCTCTCTCTCTCTCTCTCTCTCTCTCTCTTTAAATATTCCTTTATGTATTTCTCTATTCTTTCCCACCCTTGTTCAAAAGTGTAGTAAGTGTAGTAATTTTTCTAACTCCTTCATTCATAAGGGAAAATTTCTCATCCCTGGTGTAGTTATCGTGTAGTCAGGGTGTAGTATTACTACACAGTTTTTCCTTCCCTGACGGCGTGAGGATGTAACACCGTTGAGAGGTTCCTCCTTCGACCTTGCGTGGTTGAATCTTCGAAACCATCCCATGGTTAATGAGAAATTTGCCAAGTTGGGAATGGCTCCAGTCACACCCCTGGGCGACTGGTTCCAAATTTGAAGTGGGTATGAAGCCACGCTCCACCCAGGAATTTATGCCTTGAATATCTTGAATACACTCCACCACCTGATCAAGCATCGTGCGGGTATGTAATTTCTCGGTGATCGTGCCAACAAACTCCTCAGCCTCCTCAAGACATTGGGCATGAGGAGAGCTATTCTCACATCCATGGAAGAGAACGTTCGCGCTTAGATAATGACCCAATTGAAGCGCGGCTAAAAAATCCAAAGATCGGGAGTGATTCTGACACCATCGACTAATCCCCTCCCGACATTCGCCATAGAGCGCCTTTAGTTGTGTGCCATTCTGTCCATCGCAGAAGTACTGGTGAATGACATCCTGTATGATGGTATGCCCATACCATCCATAATGGGTTTGAGCAAAATCCCACCACTGAGGTAAGTCCCCTTTCGAAAAAATTTCTTTCTCCAGCATAATCTCCATCAACCTCGCGGCGGCTCCGCTATGCTGCAAGTGATTCCGCAACGAGGCTTCCCCGGATAAAAACACCACCAAGTTATATTGCATAGGTTCCGTGGGGAGGTAGAGGGTCTCTGATCCTCCCAAGCGTCCCTTCGTGCGCCCCATGGCCAAGTTGTACATGACTTTTTCCATAGACCCAGGTTCACCCAAGGTTGTTTCATCCAGCAGAATGGGGAAATTCCGAAGGATGCCTAACTGGGCATCTGCATAGTTTTGGGTATCTTTGGAGGCGTCGATTTTGACTAAGGGTGAATCGGGATCAGCAAACCCCGATAAAGCTAATCGAAGGAGCGTGGTTTTGCCCCACCCCGAAAGCCCTGCCAGGTGGAACAACAACGGCGGCACATTCAAGGGTTCTAGTAATGGACTGACCGTGGCCAGCGACAGCACCAAGCGAAACTCCCAGGAGTCCTTCCATAGAGTTCGAAAGGTTTGGAACTGTTCGCCCTTATCACCCTTGGGCGTAAACGCCTGACTGGCTTGCTTGATGATCGTGCCCTCAGGGGCCACAAACTCATATTGCAGGGTTTCCTTCGCATCAAGTGGATACACCCTGCCATTGTAGACAAATGCTTTCCCATCGGCGGTCCATCCCAATCGGGAAGTACCAAGTATATAGGGAAGGTCTGAAAGAGAATCTTGCCATTGTTTCTTCAGACTATCTGTGTCTTGTTCTCGATAGCCCACCTTATCAGCCAGATAGGCTGAAAATTTCCAAGGATTATCTAGTAACGACAGAGGCATCCAATGCTGCTGCTCCTGGCCAAAAAATACCACTTTGATTTTCAAAAAATGGGTGCCCTGATCAACTAATTTGACTTGTGCTAGAGGAAGAAGCAGTTTGTTCGTAGTTAATGGTGTGGTTTGTTCGAGAGTTGAATCTTGTTTCATCGCAAATCTCCTTTAGGGTGAAAGATGGATTGTTTCTGTTGTGATGTAAGGGCTAATACCCTGCTCAGAGCTTGAGGACGAATGACCTGAAGGTAATAGGCCTGATCATCTGGCCTGAGAGGTGGCCCCTCATCCCACATAAAAGTCGCTTCGCCTCCTTTAAGAGTGTTGGGTGTAAACAGGACCTCGACCTGATTGCCTGAGGGGCAGGTCCATTGTCCGATGCTGAGTGAGTGAGACATACTGAGTCCTCCATACTGGTGGTAGGTAACCAAAATGAGTGATCATTGAAATCACCCCTATTTACCTATAGGGAGTCTCGGAAAAACTCAGCAGACTTTTTGTGGGGTTGCTAGGTGAGGATGAAGAAAACTAGGGGCAAAAACAGTTAAGAATCAAAATTCAGCTCGTCAAAGAAGGGTAGGTCATCTTCAATCGCCATATCCAGATTGTCATTGTCTTCATTCTGGGCATGTCTCTTGAAATATATTATATCTAAGGTCTTGTCCTCAGTTGATTGCTCTTTTCCCGAACCTGACGTTGCACCAGGCAAAGTAACCTCAATTTTCCTCATCCATTTTGTCAAATGGTTACAGGTTAGAGGACACGATCTGTCTGGATGATCAGGGCAATGGTACACATCCGCAGGTGAGGCTTTGCTGTCCAGCTTGCGCCTTCTTGATCCAGTAAATCGGGTTAGATAAATAGCCTCATAAATGCGTTTCACCGATTCACTAACGGCACTTTCCTTTTTGATCTTTCCACTGATTCTTTCAGGAATCTCACTAAGCTTCAATGGTCTTTTTTGCGTATTGTTATCTTCCCAATAGGCAATCTGACGAAAATTCAACTTCTGTTTCATATACATCCGGTAACGCCTGATATCTACTTTTAAAACAGCATTAGTCACATTGAGTAAAAACTCCCGTTGAGGCGGAATAATCGAAACAAGGTTAGGAGCTTCTTTGTGAGTCGGGCAATTTTTCATGGCATCCCTGAGTACCCCACGAATGGCTTCGACCATCTCATCAAATCCCCTCACGGTGGTAGGGGTGAGGGGAATCTGTAAGGTCAGAAAAGCAGGGTTAAGCATAGGCAAGGTGGGCTTGGTTTCATCTTTTGCGACAGTATCCCAACATTCGGCAAAGGCTGAAGGCCCCTTACTTTTGAGGAGAGCCTTTCGTTCGTTGGCTTCATAGGGAATCCAATTAAATTTGACCCTGATGGCTGGACGCCACAGTCCCAGTTCATGCATGAGATCAATATGGTCATAGTCCTGTCCTTTTTCCTGCCTCTCCTTAATTATGTATCGAACCAGTTCGAGGTGTTGTAAAAACCAAAACCTTTCAACCCATTTTGGATCAATCTGACTTCGTATGTGATTACACTGGTTTTTCCAATCATTCTCGGGGTATTTCTGGATTTTCTCTCGCCATTGAGTATTGAGATCTTTTAGCCACTTCACATACTTGTTATAAATCCCATCATTCATGGCAATTTCGACCAACTTGTTCGGTGTCAGTTGATAGTCATTCCAGGCCATTTCCAGCATGGACTGAAACTCTTGATGCCATTCATGGTGCCCGAGGAGGGTAGTGAGGCGTTTCTCGAACAATTGAAATTTCTTGACTGGGGCATGCCAATTGGTTCCCGAGATATAGGGCCAGACATAATGGGCTTGTCTGGGGATCGGTCTCCCTTTGGGTAGCTTAGGAGATTTGGGAGGTTTGGGTTTCATAGGAGCTTTGGCCAGCCTACTCAGACTTTACCGAAATTCTGTAGATTTACATAGCCTGCGGCCCCCAGCCGCTCGCTTCGCTCGCTATATATACGCCCTCGTGTGCGTGTGCATATTTAGGCCCGGCCTTCTGGAGTGGAGCCTTCTCTTCACGAGTCTCTTGATCCCTCCTTTTGAGGGGGATTGCTATTTACGTCAGAAAAGGTACAGTAGAGCACCCTCCTTGGCCGGAAGTGGAGGTTTTTGTTTCATCCACATGGAGGACGCCACGATGAAAAAATTGACCCAATTGGTTGTTGGAATGGTTGCCCTGTGCATGACCCTGGCTCCATTGCCCTCGGTCGCTCAAGTCCTAGAGCCTGTCAATGGCCTGGCGGTTTTTGATGCGAATGGGACGAGGGTAGGCCCTGTGGTGGGAGTGTGGAGTGACCGAACACCATCGAATCCTCTGATTAACAGCCAAAATTCAGGAGTATGGTTCAGTATGAAAGTTGATGAGATAACCGTATTGTTGGCAGTAGATCAAAATAGTGTGCTATATGGCACAGAGGTGGATGAATTGTATTTTGAATCAATTGATTGCACTGGCACTCCATTGTTTCGAACAAATTTTCTTTATTCACTTTTTTTGCCATCTAGTACGGTGGTAGGAGGTCCAAATCCAGGTCAGGCTGGTGGGGGAGGCGATAATATTATCTATGTCCCTGATCCGGGTGACACCCCCACATTTGTTACAACCCTGTCAAGAACGGATGGGGGAATGAAAAGTGAGCTTTGTAATCCTTTGGGATCCCCCCCCACCCTTGAAGTGATTAGGGCGATTCCGTTGATTGATATTGATGCCGTATTTACACGACCTTTTCATATCCAAGAGGACGTAGAACCCAAAAAAGGAGGAGGGCCTAAAAAGTAGAGAACATTCTCCTTGGCCGGATGGGGAGGTTTTTAATAGGAGTATCAATCATGAGAGCCGCAAAATTTAACATTCGTAAATCTAGCGTATTCCTTAGCTTGATTATAGGAATAGTGATAATTCTGACTAAGCCAGGGTATGCAGATTTAATGAGTTTTAGCGATTCAAGCTTTAGTTGGACTACTGACACCTCTACTGGTTTGGATTGGCTCGATTTCGATGGTGGAGCCGCGCCCGCGACGAGCCAGCGCCCTTATAGCGATGTTGCGGCACAGCTAGGGCCGGGTGGGGACTATGATGGCTGGCGTTTTGCATCACGGGCGGAAGTTTACCAATTTGTCCTAAACATAACGGGGCTTTCTTCACTAACCGCCGCCCCAAATACCTCCTCGAGCCAAGACGGGGCGACAGATCTCGTTGCGGCATGGACGGGCTATACTAGAAGAGTTGGAACATTAGACGTTGTGCATGGCTTTACTGGTGATTTGTCGGGAAGCAGCGTTTATTATTCGGGATTATTTGACTATTACGTGCAGCCCAACCAAGTCTCAAATTACACAATTTGGATTCCTGGCACCTTAGTGAATACGACTGGTGTTTACGATGATTTAGGAAGTTGGCTGGTCCGTGGATCCTCACCCAACCCCATCCCCGAACCCTCCACCATGCTCCTCTTCGGTTCAGGGGTAGCTGGTCTAGGATTGTGGCGGTATCGCAAGAGTGTGAACGTCTAAGCTAGAACCATCAACACGGGGTAGATACCAAGAGCCTTACATCTTCGGGTGTGGGGCTTTTTTTGTCTTAGTTAATTCAAGAAGGATGGAAATCGCCACCGGATTCCCTTTATTCCTCAAATTTTGTATGGTGGTATCCATATGCAGTTGAGCATTGCGGTAAGGGTAAATTAGTCCTTTTCCCCAATTGTGCTAGGAAAATTAAAATGACCAATCAACAGCTTTTGGAGATGTGTAAAGTTTTTGGCCAACAACTACGCGAAAATTGGCCTAGAGCCAGGGATGAAAGGGGAGCTGAATTAACTCATGACAGCATTTTTTTAAAAGAAGTATCCCAGGATGAGTTCCAAGGATTACTTAGGGGCATTGATGATTTGATTCAAAAATCAGAAGTTAGGATTGACCATGATATTTGCTTTGTGGATTGTTCATTTTTGGTGTTTAAAGAAAAACTAAGTCTTCCCAACCTAGATTATGGAATCACATTTAAGCAAAGTGAGTTTAAAGCTGAAGTTGACTTGAAAGGAAGAGAAATCAATGGACCTGTTAATTTTGCACAAGCCAAATTCCACAAAAAAACAGATTTTTCTAATTCTCATTTCCACAAGACATTAAACCTTAATTATGCGGTTTTTGGTCCTACCGATAGGACCGAAAATAATAACATTTTAGTGGCTGATTTTACTCGGACAGAATTTGAGAAAGATATAATTCTTGAAAATTCTATTTTTATGGGTGATGCTCATTTTCGTCATACAAAATTTCTTGGAGACACAAAATTTCGCCAAATAGGATTTCCTCCCCCAGCCATTGCCGATTTTTCTAATGCATGTTTTGAAAAACCATTTACTTTTTACCCAAAGAATATTGGACCAAACCTTGGACAAGAAACTGAATACATCTTTGAAAAGGCAGAATTTGAAAATTCTGCTGAAATTGCAGGCAACTTGTATAATGTAGAATTTTCAAGCGCAAAATTCTTTGAAACTGCATTATTTAAATGCTCCTTTTTGGGAATTACCAATTTCAAAGGTGCATCTTTTGGGAAGCTTGCCGATTTCAGTGCGGTTCGCAAGGCAGAAGGGAAAATTGAATTTAAGGAAGTATGTTTCAATGGTAAGACAGAATTTTTTAGTGAACCCCAACCCGTGGTTATGGACCTAACAAAAGCCAAATTTTCTCAGGCACCGCATTTTTGTGAAAGAGGGCTTCACCCAGATACCAAGATTAGAACAGCAAAATTTACTGGCTTTGCCACCGAAGATGACTACCAAAATTATCGAATTCTAAAGAGGGAGTGCGCTAGAATTCATGCAAGGGAAGAAGAGAATATTTTTCACTATTGTGAGATGCGTACTCTCGCCAAGCTATATCTTTCTCATCCAAAATCATTTTTATTGGGAATCTTATCCTACTTATACTTTTTGATTAGTCGTTATGGACAAGGCCCCTTTCAAGCTCTATTGGTATTGGCAGGACTGATGGCTCTATTTGGTTGTTACTATACTAATAATGCAGAAAATATTGTTTTCCACAAAGGAGACTCTATTGAATGGGCAAAGTGTATAAACACCGGGATATTATATACGTTCCAAAATATTGTTTATCCCTTTTCACAATTTACACAGAAAGGAATCATTGAAGCAAAGACAGGGTCCCTAGCAATTTTAGGAGTTTTTCAATCGCTAACTTTTTTCACGGTTTTTGGTCTTTTTATTCTTGCCATACGTCGACGATTCCGAAAAGGGAGCGAGTAGACACAAATAAAGTATTGTCAACTTAAACCAAATGGGGATCAATTCACACCTGAAGCCGATAACCCCATCTCTGACAATGGACTATAGCCTAATGAATTATTTGTTCAGCGTTCAATTTTCATCCTTTTGACCACCCCTCGTGGAAATATCCCTTTCCCAACTAGATCTATAATCACGGGGCCTGCTGCGCTTAGGCTACCCTCGACCCTATAGAATTTTTTTTAGAGGTCTTCCGATCTAGTACCCCAAGGGAAGGTTCTAGAAACTACCCGCATGAAATATCATTTGCCTAGGTAATTTCAAAAAATTGGAAAAACCATGCCAAGCTTGTAACGCTATACCCGTGGCTTCATTTTTTTAAAGGCCCCCGTCCCCTCGGTTTGTACAGTTAGGGATTTTGTTCCAAGTAGAGAACTTTTTTTTATTCCTGACCCTTAAACTTGAAGACCAGCGAGTGTAACCGTAACTGTAACCGTTGCCTCGCAACTTCCCGCAATTCTATGCAACCGTATGCAATGTACAAACTACTCAGAATTTTCTTCTAAATCATCGGGTTCGTTGTTTGGTAAGGGGTTTGAGGTAGTATCGTCTTCTGGGTTTGAACGGTTTCGTAAACCGTAGGTCGGTGGTTCAATCTCACTCGCCGGCTCCATTTTTCCCCCCTAATAATCCGTCAATCACCAGAAATACTCTCATGTTGTATCTAGATTAAGCAGGGTTTTTCTGGGAGTCATCTTTAACCTAGAAATGGTAGTTGGACCACAAAAGTCTACGTAACCTCTTCATGGCACCTAGGAGATTTCAACAATCCCTCATCATCCTCAAGGTGACCAAGAGATGTAGAAATTCCTTCATGTACATAAATTATTTGCGCCCAAATACCGTTTCTAGATTCAATAAAGTGAAGAGGTAATCTGCTGTAGGATGGTCGGACATTCAATAAGAAAATGCCCTGAAAAGTTGATTTAGGAAAAAAATCGGCTAAGCTACAACGAGTTGAATTGAATGACTTCAGCCAATTCATGAGTCCACTATCAATAGCATTTTATCCAATAGTTAAAAAGAGGAGGAAAGAAATATGGCCCCGACAACCGAATTAGAAACCATGCCCTCGACGCAAGATCTGTCGACTTCCCTGGGGTCACAAAAATCGTTTCAGGTCCCAATCCCGGTTATGCAAGCCAAGAAGGAAGTCGTCGCCTTTTTTGGTGTCGGTGTCGAATGTATCGGCGAAATTTGGTACGAAGGGAATGTGCAAATTGATGGGCGAATGGAAGGAACCGTCCATACCAAGGGCACCCTAGTCATTGGAGATAGAGCCGTGGTCAAGGCCAAGATTGAAGCAGGAAGTGTAATCTGTAAGGGAAACATTCAGGGGGATATTGTGGCGAAAGAATCGATAAAACTTTTATCCCCTGGATTCATTGATGGCACCATGAGTGCCCCTCGTCTTTCTGTTGAAACCGGAGGAGTATTCAATGGTCGAGTGAGCATGGGCGGGTCTTCATAAAGATTGAGATCTTTCAGAAATAAGGCTTCTATCCCACCTCAAACCAACGTGTTTTCGATTCATGGGTGATTTGGTAATCATTTTAGCCCATAACCCGTCTTTCTTCTAAAAATCCATTAAAAACTGCTTTAGAACAGTCTATCATGAGCAGATAGGGATTTTTGCCTCCTATCAAACAACCGATATGGGCTTTGAATAGTCGGTACTCTTAACAAATCCTTTCCAGCCAACCTCAACGTACCTTCCATCAAAGATCATCAACTTTCACTGATAGCCACTTACCATGGTTTTGGCCTGTCGATGATCTTAACTCCTAGCCTTGGTAAATCCTCTATCCCGCTGTTTTAAAAGACTGACCCCATGTCGGGTTCTTTTTTTTTAAGGGGAATTACCGATCGATTTTGTCATTTCTTTTGCCCTTGATGTTAGGCACACCATTTGCTCAAACGAATGGACGTACCAATATTCACAGAAAGGGCACTATGAAAATTTGTGAAAAATGTCAGGGTTCGATGGTGATGGAACGAGCCGTGGACTTAGAGGTCGGGTTGAGTATATTGTACTTTGCGTGTTTGAATTGCGGAAAACGCATACAAGCCGAAAAAGAGCCACGCCCGCTCGTCCACTAATATTATTTGTATTCATTATAAAGTAAATGGAGGAGAGTGATGCCGCAACAGAACCGACCCTTAACGCATGATGAAAGAAAGGCCGCAGAAGCAGCTTTTAAGGGAGCACCTTTTGACCCGAAATGGTCTGACGCGGCGCGAAAAGTGTATTTGGGCCTTTCCACGGCCATTGCCAATAAGCGCCATGAAGCCTTTAAGGAAATTCGACCTTCGCAACCTACCACTCATGCTAGGCGAGCCGTGAACCCACCTAAGGAACGAACGCGAGTTAAATCGACTTTGTGGTAGTCCGTACCAACATTTCTTCGTGGGGATTATCCTCAAGACGGATGTCCCCACGGCTTGTCTCTCACATGCCTCGACAGTCAGACCTTCCTTCATTACAATCCTTCGTGTTGTAGAAAAAAGATTGTCATCCTCGCCTGGGGAAATATTTCTATGTCTCAAGAAACCATTTTCATCGGATTTGGGTCGAATCTGGGAGACCGGCAAGAGCTCTGTGATCGAGCCATTGCTCTCATGAATTTACTCCCTCTTTCTCATGTGACGGGCGTATCCTCTTACTATGAAACGGAACCAATCGATCCCGAAGGGAGACTGGGTGAAAACTGGTTTTACAATGGAGTTGTTCGGTTGGAGACATCCATGAGTCCTACCCGTCTTTTGGACATCCTGCAAGAAACTGAACGAGGGTTAGGTCGTGATGAAGGCAATCGACATGGTCCGCGCACCATGGACTTTGACCTACTCTTGTTTGGTCAGCACCACATTGAGCAACCAGGGTTGACTATACCTCACCCTCGGCTTCATCAGCGCCGGTTTGTCTTAGAGCCATTAGTGGAAGTAGATCAGACCTACATCCACCCGGTGTTGCACCGCTCAATGAAAGAGTTATTAGAAGTGCTGGATGACCCAAGTCGCGTCAATAAACTTGGTCTCAAGCCCGGGTCGAAATATCGTTCTCGTCCTGCCTGCTCGGTTCCCCCCATATCTTAGATAACCATGCGTATCATTCGGTCGATTCGCGGACTAAAAAACTGGCGGCGCAAACAGGAAAACCAAACCCTTGGATTTGTGCCCACGATGGGGGCGTTGCATGAAGGGCATCTTTCCTTAATTCGGCAGGCCCGAAAACATTGTTCTACGGTCGTTGTGAGCATCTTTGTCAATCCTTTACAGTTTGGCCCCGCCGAAGACTTAAACCGGTATCCCAAGCCAGTTAAAAACGACCGACAGTTGTGTCGAGAGGCAGGGGTTGATCTAATTTTTTGGCCTTCTCGTGAAGAACTCTATCCCCATGATTTTCAGACTTCGGTGAAGGTTAGCCCCATGAGTCTTCGCTGGGAGGGTGAAGCTCGTCCGACACACTTTGAAGGTGTGGCGACGGTTGTCACTAAGTTATTGATTCTGGTTCGTCCCAGCCATGCCTATTTTGGACAAAAAGACTATCAACAATTGTTGGTGATCAAGCAATTAGTACAAGATCTGAATATCGATACCAAAATTGTCCCGTGTCCCACAATCCGCGAGGCAGATGGCCTTGCCCTGAGTTCCCGGAATCGCTATCTCTCGCCCAACCAACGAAGGCAAGCTGTTCGTGTGTCAGCAGCGTTACGCCAAGGAGTGCAGTTGATTAAACGAGGAGTGTGCCATGTCCCGACTATTCAAGCGAAAATGAAGAATGTGTTGGGGGATGTGGACGGCCTAGACATTGAGTATTTGGCTGTCTGTGATGCACTCAGCCTGGAACCGCTTTCCAGGGCAAAGGGGAATATGGTCATCCTGGGGGCGGTTCGTATGGGCCATGTTCGACTCATTGATAATATGCTCGTCAATGTCCCTAAAGAATGATTAAAGACGAGTGTGCTTACGGGTGGGTTAACTACCCTCAATAAGTTCGTTGGGCAATTCGTTCGGATTTCGTGTTCCCCCTACAACGGGATAAACACCAGCAAGAACCTTTCCACATGTCCTAATCGCGTGGCAAAGGGATTCTACAGGTTGCCCTTTTTGAAAACCTTCTCGAATAACGTTGACCATATCTTCCCATACCTGTTGGGGGACTTGATCCAGAATAGGACGATCCGTCAGCACTTCAATCCGATGCTCCAATAAGGAGACGAGGATTAACACGCCGGTTCCCAGTTCGGTTCGATGAAGCCCATGCTCAAGAAACGCTTGGTGAGCCCGTACTGTCACTTTATAAGCCATTCGTTCGTTCGATGTGAGTATCCGAATGACAGGTTCAAATGTGCCCAACCAATATCCTAGCCCATAAGCCATCATGATGGAGAGCAAGAGCCAGCCAGCATTGGAGGCATGCCACCCCCAGGGCATCCATTCCCATTCAATCGTTAACAGGGTACAGAGCATCAAAAAGGCACAGGCGATTCCGCCTCGATATCGGGCCTCCTGATACCGGGCAGAACGTTCAATAATCATTGGCACAATTTCACCGCGCGTTTGGCGTTCGGTTTCAGTTACTGCCTGACGAATGCGTGCTTGATCGTGTTCAGAGAAAGACATTTACCACCCTCCTGAGGCGCCGCCACCGCCAAATCCACCGCCACCTCCACCAAACCCTCCTCCGAATCCCCCACCAAAGCCGCCTGAACCTCCCATGCGGCCACCAACCGGCCAACCCAACCCGGAATCCTGGGCAAAAGGATCGCGAGATGAGAGACCACCTGCACGGGAAAAGAGATTCACAAGGAACAATGCTGTAATCCCAGCAAGCACCGCGACCAACAACGCAGCAGGAAAGCCCACCATAAAGGCAATGATCCCACCAATGACACTCCCATTGATGCGTCGGCCTGCTCCAAGAAAAAGTCCGATAATGGTCCCAATGGCAACGGCGATGAGAAAATTTCCCCAAATTCCCAATTCAGGTCCCTCGGTGTGAGGTGTGGAATTTGTGTATGTTCCCTCGACGGTGGCCAGAATCGCCTGAGTTCCTGCCACAATGCCTCCTGGAAAGTCTCCGGCTCGGAAACGGGGCACGACTTCATGCCGAATGATTCGGGAACTTTTCGCGTCGGTCAACGTTCCTTCCAATCCATAGCCCACTTCGATGCGAAGTTTCTTTTCTTTGAGGGCAATCAAAAAAAGAACCCCATTGTCAGTTCCTTTTTTTCCAAGTGCCCATGTTGTGGCGACTTGGTGGGAAAAGACTTCTAGGGGTTGGTTTTCCAAAGAAGGAATGGTGAGTATGGCGACTTGGTTAGAAGTCTTGGCCTCGTGCGCGGCGAGTATGGAATTGAGGTCAGATAGAACTGTCGGAGAAAGGATGTGAGCACGGTCGACCACTCGACCGGTGAGTGGAGGAATGTCCAAGGCCCAGGCCGCGGGTACAAGGAGAAGTATGCTCAGGGCTCCCAACCAAACAAGGTGGTGAGCCCACCAGCTTGGCGACCATCTTTTCGGAGGTAGCATCATGCACGTGTTTCTCAATGTCGTTTAGAATTTCACCTCAGGTGGAGTGGAAACGGCTTTTTCATCCGCGACAGAAAAATTCGGTTTAACCTCAAGTCCCAAAAGATACTTGGCGGTCAAATTTGTCGGAAAGAACCGAACGCCCTTATTATATTCAGCCACCGTTTCAATATACCGTTTCCGGGCCACGGTGATACGGTTCTCTGTGCCTTCAAGCTGACTTTGGAGATCGCGAAAATTCTCATTGGCTTTCAGGTCTGGATATTTTTCTACCACCACCATTAATCGAGATAAAGCCGAGGTGAGTCCTTGTTGGGCTTCTTGATATTTTTGAAAGAGGTCGGGATCTTTAAGAGCCTCAGGTGTCAATTTTATCCCCGCCACTTGCGAGCGAGCCTGTGTCACACCCTCCAAAGTTTCCTTTTCATGAGCCGCATAGCCTTTAACAGTCGCGACCAGATTAGGAATGAGGTCGGCTCGACGTTGATATTGATTCAGGACTTCGCTCCAAGCCGCTGTGGTTTGCTCATCCAGGCCTTGAAGGTCGTTATATCCACACCCACTCAAGGATAACGCAAATAGAAACATTCCGAGCACGAATCTCTTAAACAATAGTTGCATCGTTTGATCCTCCTTATGCGAGTATGATCGCGTATTTGCTAAGCACGCAGCTAATAAAAAGATAGCCACCAATGGTGAGAAGACAAGAAGACGATGGATGTTCTATTCAACGGGAAAGAATACAGAGGGGATGATGTATTGTGACAAGGCAGGCTAAAAAGAGCAAATTGGGTACTCAAAGAAAAAGTAGCGAAGTGTGATGTTGGTAGGTGTTTGCCCAGTTTTAGTGCTAGTCGCAGGGGATCTATTTTTTGGGGATCTTGGCTGGTAAGGCTCCAGCCTGATAAGCGAATTCCAGGGCCTCTTCGAGCCTTGCCAAACGTTGGGCCCGCGTGGACGATAATGTTAGTTTCAGTCGCCGTACTTCCAACTCTCCAAGACTTGAGAATCTCTTGTCCTGAGAAAGAAACTACTGATGTTTTCTATCCATATTTCATCCCGGTGTCGCTAGAGTTCCAGTCCGGAAACTGTTTGTGCTTCTAAAATTTTATTGAGAGACGCAGGGGAGTAGGTTGGGGGTTTGACCCATTTGCCGTCCTCACGTTTGTAGCCGCCGACCTTGCTCATGTTGGAGCGATGTACTTCTTTGAAGATCGGTTCCATGTCGATTCCCAAGGAAACTGCAGTTCCATAGACGACATAGAGTAAATCCGCTAATTCCTTGGCCATGGCAGGCAAGTCTTTGGTGAGCATGGCCTCTTTGAATTCCTCAAATTCCTCCGTGATGAGGCGATTCCGAAGGATTTGAGTGGCCTCGTCAGGAACCGACGGGGTTGCGGCAATGTGAATATCAAATTGTTCATGAAATTCTTGGACCATTTGTTGGGCGTCGTTCAAAGTTCTCTACCTCCCCTGACCCCTCCTTACAAAGGAAGGGGAAATTATTGACTGTTCTTTTAAAAGATTCGTTCTGGCTATGATGGAGAAAGCATAAATGCTTGCCCAAAGTTTGCAAAGATGACGATAAGAGTTTCATAGCAAACTATAAGGCGATGATCAAATAGATATCGTTGACGTTGGTATGTGTTGGACCGGTGATGATATGTCCACCGATTTTCTTGAAGAAATTGTAGCTGTCATGTCTTTTTAGCGATCCCTCAATCGATAGCCCTTTTTCCGTAGCCCGGTGAACGGTTTTTCCATCAACCATAGCGCCAGCTACGTCAGTAGGGCCATCTGTGCCATCGGTGCCAAACCCTGCCACAGTGATATTCCGGAGTCCAGCCAATTCCTGTGCGGCGGCTAAGACACATTCCTGCACCCTGCCACCTCTTCCTCTACCAGTGACGGTCACGGTAGGTTCTCCTCCGGCAATCAGGCAAGCTGGGGGGCTGACAGGATTGCCATGTTTATGCATATCCCTGGCTATGGCGCCCAGAATCACGCCAAGGTCTTTGGCTTCACCTTGTAATGGGGAATCAAGGATAAAAGGGCCAAGTCCCAATCGTTTGACTTCTTCCCCGAGGCCATTCAGAGCTGTTCGATTATTGGCGAGGATGATTGAGTGATGAGGGAATGACGAGAGCCGTCTACGTTTCCAAGTTTCAGGAATATTCCCACGGATGCCTTGGTCGAGATGGTGTTGGATGTTCTCTGGGGCCCTCTCCCAAACCCGATATCGTTTTAGGATGGTTTTCGCTTCTTGAAAGGTCGTGGGGTCGGGTTCAGTGGGTCCGGAGCCGATGGTGGCCAAGTCATCGCCTATGACATCCGATATGATCAAGGTCAAAATTTTGGCAGAAGTTGCTTGGGACAACCGACCGCCTTTGATAGCCGAGAGATGTTTCCGGACAATATTGAGTTCATGAATTGTTGCACCGCATCGTAAAAGCAAACTAGTCGTGCGTTGTTTATCCGCCAACCTCAGACCATGAGCTGGAGCACAGAGAAGGCTGGATGCTCCGCCTGATAATAAAAAAATAAGCAGGTCATCCTTGGTAAGAGATTCCACGATTTTGAGAATCTGTCGAGTGGCTCTGACCCCGCGCGTATCAGGGAGTGGGTGGCGGGCTTCGACAATCCGAACATGGTTTGTGGATGCTCCGTACCCATCTGGGACAATGACCGTACCACTGTCTACATACTTCCCCAATAACTGTTCGAGCGTTCGCGCCATGTGTCCCGATGCTTTCCCTGCTCCAACACACACAATCCGGTGGTAATGAGAGAGATCGTATTTCACATGGTTCACCCAAAGGTGATGATTCTTTCTTGTGACCGTTTTTTTTAGCGCCTTATTCGGGTCAGCCGCATTCAGGCTGCTTTGAAGAAGAGCCTTCAAAAGTTTCTTGAACTTTAGCTTGGTGGTATCAATGAAGATTTTTGATGCTGGCATACAACTTTTACCTGATGTGAGTTCCTCGTCTCTTTACTCGTGCTGAATACCTTTTTGCTATGGTACTATCGCTGGTGATGGGCACGCTCACCATATTACAAAAAACCATTCCGGAATGCTGTCTCTGCCCACGGTTAAGAATCTATTGCCGGGAAGTTGCCAAGGAAAAAGTAAAACGCTTCAAAGAATGGGACTACTGGGGACGGCCCATACCCGGGTTTGGCGATTCGAAAGCTCAGGTTTATGTCCTCGGTCTGGCTCCAGCTGCACATGGTGGCAATCGAACAGGAAGAGTGTTTACCGGAGATCGAAGCGGGGATTGGCTCTATGAAGCGCTTCACGCTTTTGGCTTTGCAAACCAGCCTGAATCTATTCATCGGGAGGATGGCTTGGTTCTTCAAAATTGTTATGTTGCAGCGGCAGTGCGTTGCGCGCCTCCGGCTAATAACCCGACAAAGGAAGAATTTGAAGCCTGCCGGCCATTTATGGTCGAAGAACTTCAGCTGCTAAGCCGTGTTCAAGTGGTTGTGGCTCTTGGAAAAATTGCGTTTGATGAATATCTGCGAACGTGCCAATCTATGGGACATGCCATTCCTTCGCCAAGGCCAAAATTTTCACATGGGGCTGCCCATGTTATGCCCTGGAACGTGATGTTATTGGATCGTACCATCCGAGCCAGCAAAATACGTTTACGGGGAAATTGACTCGATCCATGTTCCACTCTGTATTTCGCCGCGCCAAAAAAATTATTGAACAACGGTAGTTAGTCGATATGGAGTAATAAATGGGCGGTCATTTCGAGGAAGCTTTGCGGGCTTCCCAATCGGCCAAGAATTTTTTAAGCCCGATATCCGTCAATGGGTGTTTCACCAGTTGTTGGAAAACGCTATAGGGGATTGTGCAAATATGGCCACCTAGGAGAGCCGCTTCCACCACATGTTGTGGATGACGGACGCTGGCCACCAGCACTTGTGTGGAATAGTCATAATTTTCATAAATGGTCAAAATTTGGTCGATGAGTTCCATGCCATCTGAGCTAATGTCATCCAAGCGGCCAATAAAGGGGGAGACACACCACGCACCGGCTTTAGCTGCTAAGAGGGCTTGAGTTGGGGAAAAACAGAGAGTCACGTTGACCCGGATGCCTTCGCTGGCCATCTGCCTCGTGGCTTTGAGGCCTTCTGGTATAAGCGGAACTTTCACCACGATGTTTTTGTGAAGCTTGGCCAGTTCCCGCCCTTCTTGCACCATGGCTTCTGCTTCGAGGCTCACCACCTCAGCACTGATGGGCCCATCAACGAGACTGCAAATTTCCAAGAGCAGATCTTTAAAGTCTCGGCCTTCTTTTGAAACCAGAGAGGGATTGGTGGTGATACCATCAATCATCCCATAGCTAGCAGCTTCACGAATTTCATTCACGTTTCCGGTATCCAGATACAGTTTCATGTGCGACTCCTTTGGTCGTGGACATTCAGATGAAGAAAAACCTGGCCTCATTATAATCAACCAAAAGTTTTGGGACAAATGAGTAAAGAAAATTTAAAGGACAATCTCATTGTTTGACTGATCGAGAAACGAGGGCTAGTATTTTTCTACAAAGTCTGAAGTGTCCTTGAACTTGATTTTATGAAAAGGAGGTGGCTGTGATTAGAACATATGTATTCGTCGTGATGTTCGGACTGGTGTGTGCCGGGTGCGGAGGCAATCCATATTTAGATGCTTCCCTGGATCCTGCAACATTCGAAGGGAAAGACCAGGCCTGGTTTGAAGAAAACTGGGGGAAACCCAGTGGGAAATCTTCCCGGTTTTTTGGTGGGGAGAGTTGGATCTATTCGCGTATTGCTGGAGGAGAAACCCACTTTCCATTTTTCAATTTCTCTCCCAATCAATGCCAAATCACGCTAGATTTTGATAAAGACGGAAAACTTGATGATTATGAATATACAGATTGCTAAAGGTCTTACAAGGAGGCTTTTGAATCTTTTGGATTTCCTTTTCTCTTCATTAAAAAAGCCATAATGTTTGTGTGTTGTCATCCCCTTTAACCAGAATGTCTTGATGCCACCCCGAATAGTCGTATGTTCAACGCAGGAAGAACTTTTTGAAGCTGGGGCTCAATGTGTTGCGCAATCACTTCCTTCGTGGTCAAACTCTTCACAGTTCTACTCCATAGCCCTTTCCGGAGGTTCAACCCCTCGTGGCTTATTTTCCCGCCTCACGGTTGATCCCTATCGGTCGCAAGTCAATTGGGCGTCAGTTAGGATTTTTTGGGGAGATGAACGACCAGTTCCACCCGATCATCCAGAAAGCAATTTTCGAATGGCCAAGGAACACCTTCTCGATTGTCTACCTATTCCAATAGAACAGGTCTTTCGCATGGAAGGGGAGCGTTCCGCGGAGGAAGCGGCGCGTCGTTATCAGGAAGTATTACAGCAGACCTTTTCGGTGGAGAAGGCTGACGTTCCCCACTTTGATTTGGCGTTACTTGGTATGGGTCCGGATGCGCACACGGCGTCGTTATTCCCGGAGACAGCAGTCCTTAACGAGAAAGAACGATGGGTGGCCGCACCGTGGGTCGAAAAATTTCAGACTCATCGTATTACCCTGACTCCACCAGTGTTTAATGCCGCGAAGCGGGTGGTGTTTGTGGTGAGTGGATTGGACAAATCGACGGCTGTGCACGCTGTGTTAGAAGGGCCCTTTCAACCTCAGAAATATCCCGCACAATCGATCAACCCGGTTCAGGGAGATCTGGTCTGGTTGCTGGATCAAGCTGCGGCGAGCCAACTGACAACGTCCCCCGTAACCGAATGGGATCAAGCCAAAGGGATCGTGATAGAATGAATGGCACGGAAAAAGCGCCAACAGCGTTCGTTCAAGCGCTACACAAGCAATCTGTTAGCTGCGGCACCCAAGGTTGTTCAGGTTCTGTTAATGTGACCGATATTTCCCAATCTACCGCACGAGTGAAAACATTCCGCCTGCAATGCTTGGTATGTCATTGGAGCGAGACCATATCCGGGTGTCTGCAAATAAGTCCACCATGGGATGAGGGCTCGCTTATGGAAATAACCGAAGAGCATTTATTGCATCTTGAACCAGTATGTCCCTATGACCAAGCGCCCTTGGAATTTCATTCTTTGCCTAATCCCCGTCGCCGGGCTCGGTATCGGATTTCCTGTTTCTTTTGTGGTCGACAAGAAGAATTAGATTGGCCACCGGAAGAGGCCAAACGGTAACCTGTAGGAGAGTCAGCGATCCTCTAGTGATGGGCTCTTGTTGTGACCTGAATGCCGTTCAGCCCTCGGGGTAATCTCACGGTTTCTGTTTTACATTTATAATGAAAAAAATTAAAAAGAAAAAATCAGACATTCAGACGTTGCCGGTATATTGCATTGGTTGGACGCATGGGGAGCCTCCGCCACCCGGGTATCTGGCTGCCTGGTTTGATCAATACTACGGCGGACCATTGCACATTCGTTTTCTGTCGGTGAACGGTCACCATCATTTTGAGGCGGTGCATACAACTTGGAAGGTTCAGGTGCAATTGGCCCCTGTAGTTCAGGTGGTGGAGCAGTGGCAAGAGCGCTTGCAATGGGACCATCGGCATCTGGCACAATTGGTGGTTCCATCAACGTCCCCCGCGAATCGACAGGATGAGATCCTTCATGTTGCTCGGATAGCCAGAGGTTTGACATTGCTCTTGGAGGGGACCACATATGATGTCGCAACAGGAGTCTATTGGAATCCGTCAGATTGGAAAGATAGAGATTTAGCCGTATTTGCTATCGAAGATCATGTGCGGGTTGAGCAACAGGAACAGATTGAACACATGCGCATGTGGCTACATACCCGGGGACTTACCAAGTTTGGGTTGGACGAGGTTGAGAGTTTTCAATCCATCGGACTATCGGGGCGAGAGAGGGAAGCCATGCTCTACGAAGTTGCGAGTCGACTGTTAGAACGCGGGAGAAATCCAAAAGTTGGAGAGCAGATCCCTTTCGGTGGAGAAGGACGACAGGTCGAGGTCGTTCGCCATCGAACCGATCCCATTTACGGGATTCCATTAGCCTTCCGGGAAGTACTGGTCACATGAAAATATCTATCCAGACCATTTCTTTTTAGGGATGACTGGGTAGGCTATATGGAAGTTGAGGCGGAACGGTTATGAGATCGTAGGCGTCTTCCCAGGGTTTTTATTGATGACATTCATGGCCAAGGCAATCATCGATCCTACATCCGAGACTGACGCGGGAAGGACTAACGTATTACTGGCTTTGGCCAATTCCCCAAACTCTCCAATATATTGCTCAGCTACCCGGAGTTGGACTGCCTCGTAGCCGCCGGGGTCCTGAATGGCTTCTGCCACTTTCCGAATTCCTTCCGAAGTAGCGGTGGCAATAGCTAGAATGGCCGCGGCTTCCCCTTCGGCTTCATTGATCTGTTGTTGTCGTTTAGCTTCTGAAGCCTTAATGACTTGCTGTTTTTCCCCTTCCGCCTCGTTGATTGCCGCATCACGTTGACCTTCCGACGTCAGCACAACCGCTCGCTTTTCTCGTTCCGCTCGCATTTGTTTTTCCATGGCATTCACGACGTCTTGGGGTGGATTGATGTTGCGAATTTCATAACGCATGACTTTCACCCCCCACGGAGCGGAAGCTTTGTCCAATTCGTTCACGACGGAAACATTAATGGTTGATCTTTCTTCAAAAGTCCGGTCGAGATCAATTTTTCCAATTTCGCTTCGCAATGTCGTTTGGGCAAGTTGCGATATTGCGAATCTGAAATCGGTAATGCCATAGGAAGCACGTTCGGCATCCAAAACTTTGATGTAGAGCACGCCATCCACTCCCACTTGCACATTATCCTTTGTAATGCAAATTTGCTCAGGGACATCAAGGGCCAGTTCCTTCAAGGAATGGCGGTATCGTATGACATCAATGAAAGGTACTAGGATATGGAGGCCGGCATTGAGTGTCGAAGAGTATTTCCCGAGTCGCTCGACCACGTAGGCGCTTTGCTGGGGCACTACAACTGCCGTTTTTTTCAAGATGAGTAAGGCCAGAGCAGCAAAAACAAGTGTGGCTAATAATTCGCCGGACATGATATTCCTCCTGTGTGAACTATTTGGCTTGAATCACGAGAGTCAGCCCATCCACTCGCACAATCCTGGCGTGAGTATCTTTTTCGAGAAGAATTTCTCCAGCATTGTGGGCCGTCCAGGTTGATCCTCTAAGTTCGACTTTCCCGGTGGTATTAGGCCGGAGGGGTTCAAGGACTTTAGCCATTTCTCCTATCATTGAATCCACGTCGGGCACATCTTTCCCATTCAGACTCCTTTTGTTCTGCAAAGGCTTTTTCATGACCAGAAGAGAAATGATGCCGAGAACGCCGAACAGAAACCATTGGAGCCAAGCGGCCTCTACAAGCCCTGCCCAGGTTAACCCGCTTACCAGCAAGGCGGCAGTCCCGAAGAAGAGGAAATAAAAATTTCCCAGCCCGCCTAGAGTGAGAATTTCTATACCAACCAGACTTAATCCTACAATTGCCCAATGCCACCAAAGCATGGCAGTTACACTCCTTTGGTCATGAAAAGAATGTTGGTCGTTAGGTCAGTTTTCTTATTCTATCGGATATAAACCACAGGAATTTAACGCAAAATAAATTTTCAGCCACAACGCTTCCCTGGAAAGGGACCGATCAACGAAATGCTAGCATATTTTTCTACAAAGGTCTTGGAGGAAGCGATGGTCATAACGGAACAGTGTTGCCCTATTAATACCATGGGAAGGGCCTCATTTGGGAAAAACGGGGTTAAAGGTTAAGCGGGTCATTCCGATCTGTATTAAGAGTCGCTTTGAACTGCTTGGGAATTAACAAGGGCGCTAGGAAGTGCCGATCAGAAGGAAATCTTTATGTCTGTTATTTTCCCCGAAAGCCAGAAACCCACAGATTATTCGAATCAGGTTTCATATTTTGCAATCTTCAATTTACGGCAAGAGGTGAGATGCATTTCATTCTAGGTTTACTTGGTACGATTGTCACGATCCTTGTCCTACTGAACCGACTGGCCGATGCCGGCATTGATCTCGGCGGACTCAATCCCTTTTTATGGCATCGTCGTAGAAAGTGGCGAAAGTTGAGCGGAGGAAACCCCCTCTTTTATATTTCGGATCCCATGGATGCGACCGCCATCTTGATGGTGGCCGCCGTGAAAGCCGATGGAGATATGACCAAGGAAGATAAGAGCCATTTGCTCGACCTATTCGAGACAGAATTTCACCTTTCTAAAAAAGATGCGGCTGATCTTCTCGTATCAAGTGTCCATTTATTGGGTGATGGAAAGGAATTGCGACGAAAAGTTCATAAATTCTTAGAGCCGAGTCGAGGAGGTTTTTCTGAAGAACAGGCTCAGTCCGCCATCGCTCTTGTCTCTCATGCTGCGGGTGCGCCTGAAGAGAGACACGAAAACGCCACGGAACTTTTGGAACAAGTCGAAATGCTCCTGACCCCAAAGCCAGCAAAGCAAACGGTATGGTGAAAGGAAGGAAGGCTATGAAGTCAGATTGAATATTGCTTATGGAGACTTATGGTTCCATCGAGTAATTGTAGGGTGCTCTCAGTCAGAAGTCTTGAATCCCTTCATCATAAAACGCAAGATTTATTCAATCCAATAATATTCCCCTTTTCTCCACTGGAATTATCTTGATCCAATATGAATTCCGGGACGAACCTCGGCAAAAAAATGTTCATAACCTTGAGATGAAGTGAGCGGCTCTCTGGCTCAGGAGAAAAGACCGCACGAAGATATTTGAAAAGACTACAGGCGTGACCAAACCCGGATTAATATAAAATTAGAAAATTGCTAATGGAGGCAAGGTTTAGGATTTTTTGACGTAGGCTTTGTAGATGGTTTTGTCTCCACCGGGCTCTTCTTCCAGGCCGACCCATTCGTGACCGGTGGTTTCACACCAGGCTGGCATATCTTTTTTGATCCCTTCATCATCAGATGCAACTTCCAGTACTTGACCGGAGGCAAGCTCTTTAATTTTTTTAGACGTCAAGATGATAGGCATGGGGCAGAAATAACCGAGGGTATCGAGTTTGACATCAGCTGGTATCATGATCGTTTGACCTTCTTGGTTAGGGATTTCATTAAATAAAGAGGTTGACGGAGCCATGCCGGGCCTCAGCGAGATAGGTGCTGACCCCAGCAAGTTGGTCCACGCCATCAATCAACGTATCTTTTGAAATACCCATCATGCCCAAGGTCGTGGTGCAGGCGATCATTTGTACTCCAAGGTCTTGAGCGGTTTCTAGCAGCTCGGCAATGCCTGGCATACGATTGTTTTTCATGACTTTTTTCATCATGGTCGTGCCCAGCCCACCAAAATGGAATCGGGACAAGGGTAAATTGTCCGTTCCACCCTTATTGATCCAGCCGAATGCTCGACGCATCCAGTCCTTGGCCGAGCTGGTCGATCCGGGTTTGCGGATAATATTTAACCCCCAAAAGGTGAAAAACATCGTGACTTTCATGCCCATGGCTGCGGCACCCGTGGCAATGATAAAGGCCGCCATGGCTTTGTCCATATCACCGCTGAGGCAGACGATGGTAACGCTTTCTGGTTTTTTCTCTTTTAGCTCTGCAAGTGCTGTTGCGGGCTCAATTTGTGTGGCATTCATGGGAGTCCCCCTTTGTCTATGGGATATAATTGAATTATTTTTATGGTCACTACGGCACTGAAATTGTGACAAAACTATACCAGATTACGGGTTCATTATGTGTGAAGTTTTTCTGGAACCTTATAGAAAACCCTTGGAAATCAACTCGTTCGACTATAATATGCGATTTTTAGGAGTGTCAAGGAAATCAGAGGCCTGTTCGGTTGAACGGGTAAAAGAAGGTGCTGATGCGTCGATTAGTGGAAAGTGTTCCAAATATTAGTGAGGGCCGGGACCAAGCTGTTATCTCCACATTAGCGGCGGGTGTGCAATCCATTCCCAGCGTGGCCCTGCTGGATGTGCATGTTGATCCTGACCATCATCGATCGGTGTTCACGATGGTTGGCGAGCCGAAAGCGATGAATGAGGCCCTATTTAGTTTGGTCCAGCAAGCGCAGCAACTTATTGATATACGTCAACATCAGGGTGAGCACCCCAGAATTGGTGTCGTTGATGTGGTGCCGTGGATTCCTTTTCAAGGGGTCTCCATGGACGATTGTGTAACCTCTGCGAACGAACTAGGGGTTCGAATTGGAAAAGAACTTAAGATTCCTGTCTTTTTATATGAAGAGGCTAAAAAGGTTTCCTTACGGGCAAAGTTAGAAGTAATCAGGAGGGGAGGGTTATCTGTCCTGAAGGATCGCATGAAAAAGGATAAGGACTGGCAGCCGGATTATGGTCCTCCTACTATCCATCCAACTGCTGGAGCCATGGCGTTGGGCGCACGGTTCTTCCTGATCGCCTTCAATGTGGTGCTTCAGTGTGATGACCTCGCTGTGGCCAGGCAAATAGCAAAGTCTGTTCGTACTACGAGTGGCGGGTTACCATCAGTAAAGGCCATGGGTGTGCCATTATCCTCTCGAGAGTTAGTTCAAGTATCTATGAATCTCACTGATTATCGAGAAACGTCCCTGCGCCAGGCCTTTCAAGCCGTGTATGAGGAGGCACGACGATATGGTATCGACATTCTGGAAAGCGAGATTGTGGGGTTAGTACCTGAGGGCGCATGGGATGCAAAATTGTGGCACGATCTTAAGTTGCGGCCGATGAAGTCCGATCCCGTAATAGAATCTCGTCTAGAACAATCCCTTGTTTTTTGATATATTTGAGTCTACATCCTCCATAAGTGAGGAGGTTTAGGTTGTCTGCTATTGAGGAGGTGTGATGATGAATCCAACGGCTGAAGGGCGCGCAGCATTGCGAGAGAGTAAATTTGGACATTTAACGGTTGGTTCGATTATGGAAACGCAGGTGCAAAGTGCGACGAAAGACACGAAAGCAGAAATGTTGGCATCATACATGATGGAAGGTTTTGGATCGGTGCCCATTGTCGATGATCACAACAAACTTGTCGGAATCGTGTCTGAATTTGATCTGCTCGCGGCACTTCGCCGAGGAAAGAAACTTGAGGATGTGATGGCGGGAGATATTCTCACGGAGAATCCTGTCTCAGTCACCAAAGATACGGACGTCATGACGTTGATTGACGTCTTGCAAAACAATCACCTTATTCGCGTTCCGGTTTTGGATAATGTGGGAAATCTCATCGGTATTGTCGCTCGACGAGATCTGCTACGAGGTTATCTTCAGACATCGGGGAGTTGAAGCTCCCCGAGGAGTTGTGCAAGGGCTTTCCCTCACTGTGTGAATTCTTCCCATTCTCTAACAGTATTGATTCGCTGCACCTTTTCCTCCTGATTGTAGGATGAGGGTGTATCTTGAGTCCTGAATTGAAGACGATGAAAGATCGAATGCATCAGATTGTCAGCGCCCCATGGTTTGAGCGGATGATCATTGCCTTTATTCTGATCAACGGAGTCATTTTGGGCATGGAAACGTCACCGGCGTTAGTGGCGCATTATGGTGGCCTGATGCAGTGGGGCAATCACCTCATCCTTGGGATTTTCATCCTGGAAGCCCTCCTCAAAATGATCGCCTTGGCTCCTCAAGTCGATCGGTATTTTCGTGACGGATGGAATGTATTCGATTTTTCCGTCATCGTGTTTTCTTTGATTCCCGCCACAGGGGATTTTGCCATGATTGCGCGTTTAGCGCGCTTGTTGCGCGTGCTTCGTCTCGTCTCAACCATTCCTGAACTTCGTCTCATCGTTTCAACATTGGTTCGATCAATTCCCAGTATGATCCACGTCATGACTCTCATGAGTGTGATTTTTTATATCTATGCTATTATCGGCTATCAATTGTTTCATGAGCATGATCCCACCCATTGGCGATCATTAGGTATTTCGCTGCTGACATTATTTCGTGTGGTGACCTTGGAAGACTGGACGGATGTGATGTATACGGCTATGGATTTTCATCCGATGTCTTGGCTCTATTTTGTCAGTTTTGTCATATTAGGCACGTTTGTCGTGATCAACCTGTTTATTGCCGTTGTTATCAATAATTTGGATGAAGCGAAAGCCGAACGACTCGCGGAGCTTCAAGGTCCCGTCACACAAAAAGAAATACTCAAGGATTTGAGAGAAACGCAAAAGGCTCTCAATCGGTTAGAAGAGCGCTTGGAGAGAACGTCTTAATGGTACGGGAAGTTTGAAAAGGTTGAATTGTCGGAAAGTTTTTAAGAAGTAAAAAAAAAGAGCGGCTAGCCTCATTGGTAGCCGCTCTTTAAGAACATTCTGCTCAAGTCCTTAACTGCCTTCTATTCTCACTCCAATGGTTCCGGCATAGTTATCAAATTGGCTATGTCCAACCAAGGCCTTGAAATTGACAAAGGGTTGAATTCCATTGGGCAGAACTAACACCGTCCCAATGCCCAAATTGAAAAAATTTCGATCCGGCTTGTCGTTGTTAAAGCTAAACTTGGTCGGGTTAGCTCGGTTGTCCCCTGCAAATGTGACGTCTATGGATCGTTGATCATTCTCAAACTCATGAACATAGTCCGCCGTTGCCTGAGGAACCCAGACACCATATGATGTATTGATGGCCATTGACCCCTGCAGGCCCACAGTGCTCTGGAGGGACTTCACGGTCTGATCGTCATATTCTAGTCCTAATCCGCCCCCGCCGCTCTCTTTATAATCATCAATAGAAAGGTGGGAATAGTTCACTCCTACCCGTGGTCCGACTGTAACCATTCCAATGGTGTAGTCATATCCCGTAACAGCTCTGATCAGGAATTCATTTCCGTCGGAATTACTCTTGGGAGTGCCTTTGAACGTAGTATTGCCAAGATTGGTGTACGCTACCTCCCTATGTAATGCATAGTCATGTCTGGTGTAGCCCAAACTGATATCCAGGAACATGGCTGGTATGGGCATGAAAGATCCATAGGCCAGGCCGCCGTAAGAATTTGTGGAGAAATCGCCACCACCGTCAAAATCACCGTCTCGGTTGACATAATTAAACGCCGCACCGGCTAAAAACATGTTATTAAACCGAAAATCTGCTCCTGCGGTCGCCCCTAACACCGTTGAATCAAACCCATCCCCAAATGTGGTTTTATCTCTATCCAAAGCTTCTATATTTCCCGTAATAAAGAGTCCCAATCCGCTAGGTAAGTTAAGGGTCGCTTGATTTCCGGTTGATTTTCCTTCCAGTCGATCTTGGCGCCTATTTTCAACCGTAGCTCCCAAGGATTGAGCCGATCCAGTTCCTCCTCCGCTAGCCCCTCCCGCTCCGCTAGCCCCTGGATCATCGCAAAGGGCCGTTAGTTCGGCACTTAAACCTGGTACTGAACCGACGCCTCCAGTTAAGCCTCCGCAATCTAAATCAAGCTGATTGGCTACTGCTTGATCTAAGGTTGTTGCTGCGAGTGCTTGACTCGGGAGACAAAAAGTTGTGGCTAACAGCGCCGATCCGAGTAAGGCACGATTTGAAGTAAGTGTGTTGAAAAAGCTACGAGGAGGGCTTGAAACCGACGACCCCTTCGCTGTGCAAATTTTCATACCTGGCTGGTTATATACCTCGTCCATTAACCACCTCCCACAAAATATAGTAATCTTTCATACAATTTGAAAAAACTCCAGATTATAAGGGGTGGAGGACCTATTTTCAACATATCGTCCCCAAATACCTTATGTATCTGTTGATCACATTAGTGCAGACTCAGTACACTGTCATGAGGTTAACAAACATAAGGATACTCATGATGGTTGAAACACCCTATTCTCCTAGGAAGACCATGAAGGCTGGTCTAATATTGGTCATTTTGAGTATTGGACTGCTTTCTTCATGTAAGACGAATTCCCAACACGATTCTCTTCCAGAAGGTGGCGATCAAGGTCTTACCTCTTCTGCTACGGGGTCTGGAGGCAATGATTTTGTGACCGTCGACTGTTTACTCCCGGGACAAATGCGACGTCTTGGTTCCCATGTGACGTTTGTCACCGCTCGTCGACCCATACGAACAACCGCAGAAGACTGCGCAATTCGTGGGGGTGAATATACGATGGAGGATCGTGCGGATTACCAGACCTCTCTCAAATTATGGCTTGATGCTGCCCAAGAGGGAGACGCCAAAGCCCAATATTACGTAGGTACTATTTACGAAAAAGGTCCTAAAGGAAAGCCGGATTTCGCTCTTGCCGCAGTCTGGTACCAAAAAGCTGCTGACCAAGGAAATCGCCAAGCGGCCACGAACCTGGGACGATTGTATGAAAATGGGTTGGGAGTGCCTAAGAATGCAGCGACCGCCTCAAAGTGGTATGCCAAGGCTTCCGGCTTGGGGGAGTCAGACCTATCGATGCTGATGAATGTTGAGGCCAAAAGTCGTATCAAAGAATTGGAAAAGTCCCTCAGTGATAAAGAAAAAGAGATTCTTCAGCTGCACAACCAAATTGAAGAAATCACCAAAGAGTTGACTGGATTACGGAATCAACTCCGACAGCGGTCCTCGGAAGCTCAAGGGGAACGGGAGAAATTACTCTCCCTTCAAGCTCGGTATAATGGGTTGCAGCAACAGGTTGGGCCCCAGCATGCTCAACATGAGCAGGCTGAACAAGAGCTCCAGGAATTGCAAAAGCGTCTCGCGCAAGAATCTACAACTGCGCAGAGTAGCAAGAAGCGAATTGAGCAACTCGAGGAAGTCCTGGCAAAGTACGAGCAAGATACGACGCATTTACAATTGGAGAAAGAGCTTGAAGCTATTCGTACGGCACTAGACGGTCAACAGGCGGTGGTTAGTGCGCGGGACCAGGAAGTCAAGCAACTTCGTCAACAGATTGCCTCCCTAGAAAAAAATGCGGCTCAACAGGCTCAAGAGTTGGAACAGGCTCCTGCCGTGGACTTGGGTTTTGATGGTCCCACCATTGAGATTATCGATCCCCCTCTTGCACTTACAAGAGGTGTCAAGGTTGTTAGCGCTGGTCCCCCAAGCATCCCCATTCCGGTGGGGCAGTCGCGCCAAATTTCTGGCCGTGTTGTCGCACCGGCGGGATTGCGAATTCTCACCATGAACGGTCATGCCGTTCAGGAGGATGAACAAGGCATTTTCACGATGGACTTTCCCCCTTTGCGTGGGCCTCAAGACACGCTTTCGGTGCAAATTCTTGCTGTCGATATCCAAAATAAACGCGCTGCGAAAAAAGTCGTGCTGGTTGCCGGCAAGACCGTAGTCATGGCCCCTAAAGTATCCGATGAAGATATGGCGGTATTTGGTAACTATCATGCATTGGTGATTGGCAACGATCGATATCAACATTGGAATCCCTTGCACAATGCCGTCTCTGACGCTCAGGCAGTCGCGGATATTCTTGAGACTCGGTATGGCTTCAAGGTGACCTTTCTGAAAGATGCCACGCGCCGCGATATTCTGAAGGGGCTCAATAACTTTCGGAAAAATCTCAAGGAGAATGATAACCTTCTGGTCTACTATGCAGGGCACGGGCATTTAGAGAGTGATATCGATCGTGGCTACTGGATTCCTGTTGATGCTGAAATCGATGACACCTCACAATGGATTCTCACCCCTAGTATTACGGATCTTCTGGAATTAATGTCTGCAAAACACATCCTCGTGGTTGCTGATTCATGCTTTGCTGGAAAACTGACGCGTTCGAGCTTGGCGAAGTTGCGACCTGGTCTCTCTGACGAAGCACGAATGACGATGCTGAAAGCCGTTGCGAAAAAGCGAGTACGTACTGCTCTCACCTCAGGAGGAGAACAACCTGTTCTAGATGCAGGCCAGGGTGGGCATTCCGTGTTTACGGGTGCCCTATTAAAAGTGTTAGGGGAGAATCAGACAATTCTCGAGACGGAACGTCTCTTCTTGGCGGTTCGCACTCGCGTCGTCAATGCTGCAGGTCAATATAATATGGAGCAGATTCCAACCTACTGGCCTATCCAATTCGCAGGCCATGAAAGTCTGGGCGACTTCATCTTTATTCCCCACCAAAGTTAAATGAGAAAAGTTTCAATACCTAACCATTGCGGTGCCATTTTCCGTTTTCGTTTTTAGTTCCCTACATTCCCTTCTGCCTTATAGCCTATGGATTTAGGTGGATCGTAAGGGGCTGTTGAAAACAAATGCCCCACCTTCCAGGATGAAATAATCAAGGCGGCGTTCCCTGCCTTCGCCGAAGCGGCTACGCGCAGGCAGGTCGCCATTTTCCCGTGCTCACGTACTGGAAGTACGCTCTGCGCGCACAACAAGGGGGGTACTTCGGGATACGCTAAGTTATTGGCGGCCTTGCTGGACGAACTTTTTTGAACCGCCCCGAGGCATCTAATATGCGATGTGCCTGTGGGCCTTATGCTCTTGGAGAGAATGTCTTAATCGTATTGGATAAGTTGTAGATCTGGGGATTACAAGGGAAGTCTTGAAGGAAGGAAAAGCAACGACCAGGCCAGAAGCCTAGCCGCCGCTTTTCTTAAAAAATTTACTGCCGAATGCCTTTTGTCCAAGCTATCGAAAGACCGGCATCTATAGGTTTTGGTTTCGTACATTTTTCCCCACGGTTTCCATAACTAATTTTGGAGGTTTTGATAGGACAGGTTCCAAATGCTGTTCCAAATTCCACAATTCCACTGACGACCGTCAGAGTTGATTGTCCATCCGGACTGACAAGAAGATCAAATTCTGTCCCCTTGACGGCTGCTGTCGCGACAGGAGTTTCAATCTCCAATGGTTTCGGTCCTCCTTGGGTATCAACCCAAACCTCTCCACGTTGGAGTCGAAGCACCCGGGTAAATCCCTTATCTTTTTCCCACCTAGAAAGAATGGTAAACATCGTATTCTCATTGAGCGCCACTTTAATGTCATTATTAAATTCAATCATGGCCTGACTAGCACCTTCAGTCTGCAACACATCCCCTTCAAATAGGGGCAATGCTCCTTTTCCTTCTAGCTGCTCTTCGATACCATCGGATCGGATAACCTTAAATCCACCGATGGCATTAGTAGCTGTCCCGACGGCTTCTTCAGCGGCCAATGCCTGACCAATCTGGTTTGAAGGAAGCAAAAACAGGCTGAAAAAGCACAAGAATTTTAAAGCACAGTGAGTCCATCTATGGGGGATGAATTTTGCCGATTTTTTAATATTCATGAATATCTCCTCTCAGTCTAATTGTCGATTTGGCTAAAATGCTAATGCCCTCTTGCCAGATGTTTTGTTCCCATATGCTTGCCCATGGCAATAGAACAAAAGGGACATGCTAACAGTCTCATTTTTGTTATCGTGAGGCCACAACTCGAATAGGTTTTTGACCCACAGGAACTGTGGCGAGAGTTTTATTGGTTCCTGTGTCGATCACTCTTAAATCATTCGATTTGGTATGGCCCACATAAAGCCTGGTACCTACGGAATTTGCCCAAATTCCGTTGGGCCCTTCTCCAACGTCAATTTGCCCAATAATGGTTGGAGTCGGAGATTTCCCACTGACCATCACCACTTTATTAATGCCGGCCACCGTGACATAAGCATTGGGCCCTGAGGTTCCCTTGAAAGCAAAGGAAATCTGTTGAGGGGCTGGCCCGACCTCTACAGAACTCACGACTTCATTTTTTTTAGGATCAATCATATACACATCATTGCCCCCGGTATTGGTTCCCCAAATACGTCCGTCTGGTCCGAGAACCAAAAAGTGGGGATTGGCTCCAACAGGAATTCGTTTAATCACTTTATGCGCCATGGTATCGATTACATTCACAAACTTATCCTTAGAGCTGACATAGGCAAATTTGCCATCCCGTGAAAAGGCAATGCCCATCGGTCCCCCCGGGATGGGAATCGTTCCGAGAATCCGAAAAATCTTGGTGTCAATGATGGAAATTGTGCCGTCGCTAATATTGGCCACCCATGCATGTTTGTCATTGTTGGTCAGCGTCACCACGTGAGCGAGTTTTCCCGTGTAGATCGAGGCAATGGTTTCCATGGCATCGGTGTCAATCACGGCTATTCGTCCTGAAGCCAGATTTGTGGCCCATAATTGTTTTCCATTGCGGGTAAGAGAAAGGTCATGGGTCGCAAAGTTCAAGGTATCAACTTCTCCCAGAACTTTAAATGTTGTCCCATCAACCACGCTTACGGTGCTTGAGCTCTCATTGGCAATATAGACTTTGGTCGTTTCCCCCTGGGGTTTTTGCGGTGCGGTCACACAACCCCCTATGAGCACACACATAACAATTCCGCTAAAAATAAAATTATTGACTCTCGCTTCTTTCATGAGCACCCTCCTTAAACTTAGAAAATTTCAACTACATAATCGATGAAATATTATTGGCGAACCCGTCCAAGAATCAATTGCCCTTCGACTTCACCCTTTTTCATTGGATGTTGGTTTTGCCCTGTCACTGATGGAACGTGGGTGGATACGTAGGAATACGCTTCATCCACCGTGACCAGTCCATCCGCATTAAAATCGGCTTTCCCCTTCAGTCCCTGCAAAAGGTAATAGGTAAATACCCCGTGACCTAAATCATCTCGCTCTTCGCTGATTTCGCCCGCTTGGCTTGCCGTTAATACGACTCGGCCTTTCCCTTTTGACAACCGCGTTATAAAATTGTCAGAAACGACGGCACGCCTGGCGGCTGTAGCAAACGTTCGCCCTCCCGCGGCCCCACTGTAACAGGAATCAGTAATAAAAATGACCCGTTCCGCATTGAGTCGATGAAATATTGTTTCAACTTCACGCATAGGCAATCCGGTGGTGTACAGGTCTTGGGGATCGGCGTCATAAGGAATCAAATATTTTTCAAGCCCATCCCCATCGGGGCTTGTGGTATCGGTCTCTGGAGCACCATGACCAGCATAATAAATAATCACGGTATCTTTTGGGCTGGCCTTTCTTTTTAAATGGGTTCCGAGACTTCGTTTTAGTGCAACCAATGTTCCTTGCTCGTTAATTAACAGCGTCATCTGGTCCTTGGGAACCCCAACCTCGTTAATCAGATACTCATGAAAGGCCAGGGCGTCTTTATCGGCATATTTCAAAGGCTGAACTTTGTCGTATTTGGAAATACCAATAACCACAGCCCAGATCTTACCCTTGTCGACCACCCGAGTTACTTTCAGTTCTCTTGTTGTAGAGAGTTGTGCGTCGTCAAAGGCGGTGACGGTTATGTGGTTGGGCCCTTCCCGGAGTGCAATCGCTTCTGAAAATTCAAAAGTCGTTTGAGGACCCGTTCTTCCTGAGACCACCTTTATTCCGCGGCTCTGGCGCCTTGCTAATAATTCATTATTGACTCGAACCTCAATTCGTGAGATTCCCCACTCGCTTGCGGCAGCACCAACCAAAACGATGCGATCAACCTTGACTTCCTTACCATCAAAAGGAGTCGCCAGGGCAATGGCTGGAGGGGTTTTTCGAATTTTTCTGGATTCTGTTATTTCATTCAATTGGCTACGAAGGGTCGCCACTTCCTCCTTATGGTCCCTAAGCGCTTTTTCCGCTTGTTCGCGCTGGGCGTGTTCTTGCTGGAGTTTTTCTTCCATGGAGGTGATTTCGCTTGTCTGGGTTTGCGCAATGCCATCTAATTTGGCCTGGAGATTTTTCATTTCCTGTTCGCGCTCCCGTAACGCTTTTTCCATTTGTTCCCGCTCAAGGCGCTCTTGTTCCAGCCTTTCATTGGCTGTGGAAAGTTGAGTATTTTGGGTGGTCGAGAGGTTCGCTAATTTTGCACGAAGGTCTAGCGTTTCTTGTTCACGTTGGCGCAGGGCTTCCTCAATCTTTGCTCGAGCATTTTCAGCTTTTTGTAGTTGTTCGTTTAAGGTAATAAACTGGGCAGTTCGGGCGGCTTCCAATCCCAGAATGTTGGGGATAGGCATTTCCCCTTTCACCGTTAAAGCTGCGGCGGTTACCTGACTTTTGCCAATCCAGCCGTTTTCGGTTTTGGAAATTGACACCCGATACCAATCATCTAATTCCCCTGTCGCCGCCAATGTTTGATCCTTCAAGACCGAGGCGATTACCGAGCTATCTGATCCAGCGCCGCTCAAAATGGTAGCCTTGTTATGTGTCACCGTTACCAATTTATTTACCGCAACAATCTGTTTAGGTGGTCGGGTATCTACGGTGAGTTGGAGTTCCTCATTAAGAAATACCTGTTGATCTTTTTCTTGAATAAATAGTTTCAATCCTATCAGGTTTTCCGGAAATTCTGGCCAGACGGTAAAACTGACACGTGCCTCCTTGGATTTGTCCGGATCGAGTTGACCAAACCGGATCATATAAGGGCGAATATCTAAATGCTGTCCCTTAGGATTCGATAATTCTACCCACGTGTTGGTGGCTGGAACTGGGCCGACATTCCTGAGGGTGACGAGAAGTTCCACCGCTTCCCCTTTTTGAATGCGGCCGTCACCATTCCCAACGGACCTCCCACTTCCATCGTCCACTATTTGATAATTATAAGCTAACCGAGGACGATTGTAATGAGTTAATGTCACGACCGCTTGGAGTGGGTTAGGAATAAAACCATTGTATTCTTCAAAGGAAATCTCCAAAGGAATGTTCCCTATTTTATAGTCAGACGGAACTTTCACTGTCAGGGTATCGGATAGACTTTGGCCTGCTTCGATCTTGCCAAGGTAAAAGAGGTGTCCGTCAAATATGGAATCTTTGCTGTGCGAACGCCCACTAAACCGATAGAGCGCGCCCTTTCCAGTATTGGTAACCGTGAGATTTAGTTCTAACGGTTCTCCAGGTCTGGCCTCATGGGGATGAATAGACAATTCTACTTTTGGCTGAGGTGGAGGAAATGGAGGAGGTCCCACTTCATCATTTCGGACCTGAATGCTGTCTCCCTTACGGCGAGAGGCGATACGCTTAGAAGGGGTGGATGACTGTAATCGGATGGTACGATCCCGTCCTCCGGATGCCAAAATCTTCCCATCAGGAGAAAAAGCTAGAGCCCAAACAGGTCCCTTATGTTCTTTGAAGGATGCGAGCTCTCGACCGCTTTTCCAGTCCCATATTCGAGCGGTTCCATCCTTTCCAGCGGAAACCACGGTATTTCCATCAGGAGAAAAGGCCACAGCTAATACGTCGCCTTCATGGCCCGAAAAACTCCCTCTTTCGTGACCACTTGCAATATCCCATAATCGAACGTGTTGGTCTGAAGACCCACTAGCCAGTAATGACCCATCCGGTGAAAAAGATACGGCATGAACTGCTCCGGTATGGCCTGAGAGGGTTCCCATTTGACGACCGCTCGAGGGGTCCCATATGTGGAGAAGGGTGTCGCTGTTTCCGGTGATCAATTGCTTCCCATCTGGGGAAAACGCCAACGAGAACACAATTCCGAACCCGCTTTTCATCGTCTTCAGCGCCTTTCCTGAACGCCAGTCCCACAATCGAATACTCCCTCCATCACCTGCAGCGGCCAACGCCCGACCATCCGGAGAGAATGCAAGGGTTCGGAAATTTCCAAAGCTTGAGCTAAAGGATGCCACTTCTTTTCCTGTTTGAACGTCCCAAACTCGGCAGGTTTTGTCATTGCTGGCAGAAGCGAGAAGGCGGTTATCCGAAGAAAAGGCTAGAGCCCGAATGGAACCTGAATGACCGGGTAATTCCTTGGTTAAACGGCCTGTTTTAGCCTGCCATAACCGGATAATTTGATCTCCCCCTCCAGAACTAATTAGGAGTCCATCCGAAGAAAAGGCGAGGGCGAAAATTTCGCCCTGATGCCCGGTTACCGTTCGAGAAGGAGTATCCTGGGCAAATAAATTTAGGGGGATTAGATTGGCTAAAAACCATACCACGAGCAAGGTGATAATAGGCCGCGTAACCCTGAGAGCAAAGCGGGACGAGGTATTTAAGGCAGCCATTCCGAGTACCTTCCATTGACAAAACACTGTCCTAGTGCCGAGTTTTTCGCGGTGAGAGGGACAACGGTTCATACCTTTGGCGTTGGGGGGTGAAGGGGTCAATCTTAATAACCAAAGATGTACATAGTCTTTGCCCTATCTTCAAAACGAAGATGTTGTGTTTATTGTCTCATATGTAGGAATAGAGCAAGGAGTGTGCCGGCCACTTCTGATGACTTAAAAAAGGTATCCTTGAGATTAATATGATTTTCTTTCAATAGGATATAAAAAACTTTCTATGGGTTCTATGCAATAAGGCCGCTCTTTGTAAGTTACGAAGATTTCGAAAGATTAAAACATGGATCTAAATTTCAAAAAGAGAACATGCTTGAAATTGTCTTCATAATAAAGAATGAACCGACAAAGGGCCAGTGTCCTATCCGCCGGATGATATGATTAGGTAAAAGACACTATAATGTTTTGTGTGCCAAGCCTGTTTTCAAGATCCATCAGTAAACTAACTGGTGCTGTCGCATTGGGCTTAGTCATTCGACTAATTTGGTAAGGGTTAGGTAGCGATCAGGCCCTTAGGGGTTAGGAAAGATTGCTGTCAAACTTATCGAGGAAATCATCGATCGGCTAGTAACTTTTGGGCAGTTGGAAGTATCGATTTTTCCAATGCATACGAGTGCGTGAAGGGACCCCGTGGGTCAGACACGGATGAACGGATAGCTTATACCGTTTCACCTCATTTTTGATTCTTGCTTGGGCTATTTACGGGGTATTGGTTTGCTGAAGAAAGCCGGCGGCTTCGGGGAGCCCGACCTGCTTTAGCAAAGATGCTCGTTGAGCAAGAAGGTCGTCGTTATTGGGATTGCCTTGGATTAGCAGGTTCAGGGCTGTGAGGGCATCATACCAAAGCCCTTTTTCCGCATAATCTTGTGGTGAATATTCGAGAGATGTGGAAGAACCTGATGAGGATTCTATTCGTTGAATAACCCCGCTTGCGGTGGACCTCTCCGATGCTTGGGGTGATAAAATTCTGACCGTCCATCGGTATTGAACATTGGGAAGTAAACTAAGACCATAGTCTTTTAGTGGCAGTTCATTAATACCACTCTGAAGTGGGGGGAGTAGTTGGATGTTCAAAAGGGGGACTAAATTTCCTTCTTCAGCAATGATGACATCCAGTGGGAATTCCGTACTCTTGGAAAGATACCAATAAAATACGGGCTGTTTCTGACCAGTTTGACCAACGTGGTTTGGTGAAAGGGTAACAATTGATGGGAATTGGTTGTCGGCATTTCTCGCATCAATGCGCAAACCAGGTTGATCAGGATTGGGTGCATTATATGGGATACGTTCAGATGATTGAGTCACCATAGGATTAGAGGCCAATGGTTCGCGAATATCAGGATTTTGAGGAGGAATAGGGGGTTCAGGATCCGGAATAATCACGGCAACCTGGGCATCCTCAGGCGCATTCGGAGGCGGTGATGGCGGTTTCTCAACTCTTGGAAGTTGAGATTTTTTTTGAGGAGACGAAGGCGTGGGGAGTTCTTGCGTACTGCCCCTGGCTTCGAGTCTCACGCCTCCCGGAAGGAAAAGTTCAATCAAAATTTCATCTGTTTTGTTTGGACGCGTTAAGGCCATTGCCGAAAACAATTCATATTGTTCATGACTGGCCGTTTGTGCCTGAATGAGAAATTTCTGGTTGTCTGAGTCAGCAGTGAGACGTAATTCGTTTGTCCCAACTTGTTCCACAAAATATTTTCCCGGGCTTAGCGTTACCGGGGAACCGGCCATCGTTGGAAAGTGAGTGGCTCGACTGAGTACCACGTTGGGAGGGCTTGCAAGAACAACTGAAGGTTCAATACAAACACCTAGCCCCGACAAAAAACAGAGACAGATAAAAAAGGGCCAAGCTTTAAAACGCACCAGTTCTTTCAAAATCATACCCACTTAGGATTTTCTGAATGCACGCACAAGAGTAATTTTATGTACCTTACGAGATTTTTTATGGGCTATGCAATTGTAGGGGAGACCAAAAACGTCAAAGCTTTCTGGGAGAGTCTCTTTATTCATAGCAGGTCTATATGCATCATGCACATCAGGGGGCATTTCCAATGCGAAACTTTGGGGAGAGCGGTTAGCACCTGTCCGCTGGGTGGCCAGCGAGTTAAAAAAAGAAATCTTTTTAAGGGAATGTGGGAATTGGGAAGAACAAGAGTCAGACCGAAGAGGGTTATGTCTTGGGAGGTTTGGCATTTGAGGGGACAGAGGATCGTCGTCGATCTTGCCGACGTGTGATTTCTTCCTCTGAAACACGCGTCTCCCATTCTTCTACAAGACCAGAAGGCCCTCGATGCCACCAAGTGGGAAGGTTCGTTGGTACCGGTTTAGCTGGTTGTTCTACCATTTTTTAATTGACCTTTATCCGAAAGTGACTCATTCCCACATCGAAATGTGGGAGATTGGCTACAAAACACCGTGTTTTAAGGGTGTTTTTCTACTCATCACATGTATACAGCAAGTATTGGACCAAAATTATTAGCCGAATGTAAGTGGCACCTTTCCTTTTTACTTCAAATTCAAATACGGAGTCTCCTAGAGCGAAAATTCGTTTTTTTTGATATTGGTTTGAGGAGCCAAAAAAAGGGGGTTATTGATAGGCCCCCCAATTAAGCCTGGTACAAAAATTGGAATTTTTTTTAAAAATGGTTGAAATCGGCTCAATAAAAAGCCCTAAAGTTATTCAAATCCAATCCTCCCTCTAACCCTATTAGTTGAGGGACTTCTCTCCTTCATGGACCCATGCCAGGCCTATTGTTCAGTCCAATGGGCTCATAATCTCAATATATATTTGTGGCTTTTTACACGAAGGTCGGGGGAAGTGGAAGGTAATATCCTAAACAGGGAACCATCCCGGCTGGGATTGTGATTGAACGTCAAAAGAATATGACTTCTATATCTTTCTAAAAAATTTCCCCACCTTACCTTCCCACAATCCAAGAATATTTTTCTAGTCGGACATTGATTGAATAGATTTTAGTCCGGGAGGGATCCCGATCATTCTCAGTTGGGACAAGGGTTAAAAAGTTGGAATCTATGCTGCGACTTGGATTCAAATAATTTACAAATTCATTTTTAAATCTTTAATCGCTGAAAGGTTTCTCCTGGGTTTTAAAATTAAAAAACATAGAAAATTCAACAGTCTATATACGAATTCATGCTCTTTTTCTCCTGGTATGGCCTTTGCTTTTTCATGTGAAGTAAGCAGCCATTTTAGATTCATTCTTTTTACCAGGAGGACAACACCATGAGCTATGTTATTCATCCAAATCAATTGCAAGGATTGTTAGCCCAACATGATGAGTACGAAGAAAATTTGGATATGCGAAGCATTAGTCGGGCTTTACGCTTTTTGGAAGGGCTTGACTATGAAGAGGAGCCATTACGTATTCGTCGCAGTCGACGCGTACAACGTGCTTCCGAGGCTTACCTTCTTCGATAATCCTAAATCCGGCAGTTGGAATATTAAAATTAAGTAGAATGTCCCCCGCTTACCTTGGGGAATTATGTTGGGTTAGGGAATAACGGTGGAGGATGAAGAGGCCTTCCTCGCAGAAACGCCACAAAAGGGCCTGTAAGATTTCCAGTGGGCTCAAGTCCCGGTCTTGAAGAGCTTGTAATTGCTTCGCGCTGGCTTGGGAAATATCCGAGAGACTGTTGAACTGGATAGCCCGATTGCTCCTGGCCGGGGCGGCCGCCTCATAATTCAGACAGGAGATCCCATACAGCACTTGCTTGATGAGCAGGTCATTCAACTTCCCCAGTCCCTCGATACCGGTCCAGGGTCTCTAACGAGATCTCCCCACCCAACACATGCTGGACACGGGAATGCGAAGCGGATGGCGTTGCCCCGCCAGTTGCACACTTCCTGGTTGCTCCCATGGCGACGACCCAGGAGGGCTGCGGTTTTTTGCGCATAGCGAGACCTGGCCAAGGCACACACCTCTTCTTCTAACAATTCCTGCACATGCTTCAGGCCCAAGGGAATGAGGGCACGAATACACTCCAATTTGCTGTCCACCGCCCAGCAGGCATAATTGTCGGCGCGGAGGATTTGGGCCGGTCCCAACCGTTATGTCTTCTTGCTTCTATTCGTCGTGTTCGTAATACTCCTCACGAGGTGGTTTCTTTCTGTTGCTGGAAAAGATGGCGCTTCTTCGTCGAAGGCCATCTCACCACAGTGGGGGGAGTCGCTTCAAATTCCAACTAGACTTAGCAAATATTCCAAAATGCGAAGGAACCGATTAAGCCCTCATAAACAGAGAGGTTTGATGGAAGTGTTTGTATCTGGATCGACGGCGCGGTGTGCCGCAGAATTGGTTGGGGTGAACTTCGAGACGGCGTCCTGTTACTTTCATCGGTTGCGGACCTTTATTAGTGGAACCCATGCTGGATTTGGTCCACTAAGTTTGGGGTTTTGGGAAATGCCAGAGTTGTCTAGTGATGCCCAACAGAAGGGATTTGGTGGGGAATGTCAAGAAAGGACCCGTGGGGTTGAGGAAGGAGAATAGCCTGGAGCTAAAAACCGCTAGTATGGCTATGAGAAAATGTGTCAGGACTGGAGTAAAAATGAAAAGGTTTGAGATATTGAATGGGATGGCCAAATCCTTTCTGTGCTGAATGCTAAAAACCGTGTTGTAGTATTTTTCCCCAGTATGAGTCCGGTGAGGCGCGCCAGGCCTGCTCATGCAACCATTGGAGGCTGGCACGGTCGCGCACGAGGTGACTCAGTTCTTTTTGCGTCAACTTTTCTGGACCCTGGTCAAAGCATCGTTTGCGGAGGGCGAGGATCATTTTCTGTTTCTTCCCTCCGCGATGGTCATGGGCCATGGCTTGATGGACTTGGTTCAACACTGGATCCACGATGGCCTGCACGGCGGGAGAGGACGTTCTGGCTTGAGTACTCAACGCAGGATGGGAGCTGTAATTCAAATCATCCAATAAGGGTGAGCCGAATCTTTCTTCCTGAACCTGAAAAAGCCTCTTACGCTTCAGCCAGTCACCGGGACCAACCCGGCTGAGAAAGACTGACGTCGGTGCCGCAAAGATCAAAGGTCCTGCGACTGGCAGGGACCAATAAAAAAACATCTGATCCAGCCAGTAGGCAAATGCGGCCCAACCTCCGGCCAGCAGGGTTCCGGGTGCTTGATGGAGAAGAGCAGCCGACCAGCGGGTTTCATCTGTTCGATTCTGTCCGGCCCAACGCAAGGTGACGTTGAGCAGGGATTCCAACACAAACCGGCTATGGGCCAGCATGCGAATGGGCGCTAAGAGGGATGACACCAGAATTTCGCCTACGACACTGGGTAGGAGGCGAAGGAACCCTCCATGATGGGTGACTCGACGACAGCGTATGACATCGATGACGGCCAACAACTTTGGGAAAAACAGCAGAACCAAGGTGCTACTGGCCAGACCGATCGCCCATTCCGGATTCCATTCAGGCCAGAGCGGAAACAGGCTATGGGGTTCCGGAAAGTAATTGATGGGAACCAGTACCAGACGTGCGGCTTCGATCGTGGTTAACACTAAAAAGATCAACCATAAGGGTGAAGCCAGGTAGGACATAATCCCATTTAAAAAAGCCATGCGATGCGCTGGGCGCAATCGAGGTTCAAAGAGCATGACCCATAGATGTTGCAGATTACCTTTGGCCCAACGTTTATCGCGTTGTAGATCATCCACGAGTGTGGGAGGGGATTCTTCATGGGTTTGGAGTAAGTCTGGTTCTAACCAGACTTCATAGCCGGCTCGTCCCATCAGTGCCGCTTCCACAAAGTCATGGCTGAGGATTGAACCATGAAAGAGCCCAGGTCCGTTCAGCCGCTTCAGGCTGCAGTGTTGCATAAACGCCTGGGTCCGGATAATCGCGTTGTGTCCCCAATACACCGCTTCACCCAGTTGCAACGCTGCAAGCCCTGTCGTAAAAATTGGGCCGTACATGTTGTTGGCAAATTGCTGGACCCGCGCAAACATGGACCGGGCATTCACCAGGGTCGGATTGGTTTGAAGAATGCCCATTTGCGGTTCGGCCTGCATGAGCTGCACCATCTTCACGAGCGTTGAGCCTCCCATGAGACTATCGGCATCGAGCACAATCATGTACTCATAGCTGCGACCCCAGCGGCGTAAAAAATCGGCGATATTCCCGCTTTTATAATGTTGATTCAAGGTTCGGCGCCGGTAAAACAGATGTTCGCCTGCTCCCAACTCCTGGCAGAGTTGGTGCCATGCGGCCTGTTCAGCCAACCAGACATTAGGATTGCGGCTATCGGAAAGAATAAAAAAATCAAAATGGTCGATCTGACCGGTTTGCTCCAGTGATCGATACACGGCCCGAATCCCACTGAAAGTTCGATGAATAGGTTCGTGGTAGATGGGCATGACCACCGCGGTTCGGGACAACGGCTGTCTACTCAACTCCGTCGAGGTATGGCGTCTCAGTAAGGACCATCGATCGCCTCCGAAGCAACGGATGACAAAGCCAAATATTCCCATCCAAAACCCAACCGATATCCAGGCAAACAACACAAAGAATAGCGTGATAATGCCCAACTCCACGAAATTTCCCCCGTGATAAGGGAGAACCGCTGTCATATAGGAGGCAGCCAGCATCGATTGAGCGAGAACAAGTATGGACAGGAGCGTGCGCCGGATCGAGGCGGCTCTCTTCCAGCCCACTTGTTGTTTTGTGGTGATGGGTTGCTGGATGTCATCAGCGATCGCGTCACTGCTTCTCATTGACTAAATCCCATGCTGCTGCGCGTGATCGGTGGAGCGGTGGTTGGAAACACCGGCTTCTGAATGGCAAAGTGTTCATGCACCCTCGCCATGACAAACCGAATGGGATCTTCCTGCTCTGAAGCCAGTCCTGCCTCAACGAGTTTGAGAGCCTGCATCGTCACTTCTCGCGTTAATTCAATGTCCATAGCCGATAAATAATGACACACCCGCGAGAGGGTTTGTTCGGCAAGAGATCGGGCGATCATTCTTTTCCATTGGTGAGGATGGTGTTTTTCACCGGGAGACGGTAAGTCCAGGTTTCGGTCAAAGTGGTTGCCTCGTTGTTGAGAAACGCTCGCAAATGAAGCGGCTTTTGGGGCAAAGGTTTTGCAAGGATCGATAAGCGCCAACCTTTAATCGGTTCATGGTATTCCACAAAATGTTCGAGAATTTCCCCACCCTCTAAGGCCGTCACCTGGCCGTTGATGGGTGAATTGGAAGACAGTTTGTTCAATGGGCCGCCGGTAAAATCGACAATGACCCGATAGGCGTTGGGAGCTTTTCCGCCCCCGATACGATTGCCATCCCCGATAAAGGTATTGACCACAGTACCCATGGGATTTTGCGGGATATCAGACTGCCCAAAACTCACATGATATGCCAGCGCCAACGGCGTATCGGGAGTCACCTGAGCTTTGGGAGTCCAAAACGCCACCATGTTGTCATTGGTTTCATCCGAGGTCGGCAATTGAACCAACACGACTTTCCCTTGTTCCCATTCACCTTGGGCTTCGACCCACGCGCTTGGACGTATATCATATCGTGCGCCAAGATCTTCATAATTTGAAAATTTCCCATCACGTTGCAGCAAGCCGAAGCCTTGGATCTTTTGGGTACTGAAAAAATCCATTTCCAGGGTGCCTGGATTGAGCACCGGCCGCCAAATCCATTCACCGGTCATCCCATCATGAATTTGCAGACCATCAGAATCATGCACCTCTCGGCGCCATTCTCCTTTTGGTAGGGGTGTATTCTCCCCGTAATAGAACATGCTGGTCAGTGGAGCCATGCCAAGTAATTGGATTGTTTTCCTCGGAAAAATTTGAGTTTGCACCTTTATCTTCGTCGGGTTGCCGGGAAAAATGGTGAACTGATACGCCCCGAGAGACTCGCGCTGTCCAATAGCCCATACACCACCATGTCTTTGGCATCCGGAGATGGGCGGACCAGCCAGAATTCCGTGAACGCTGGAAATACTTCCCCGCTGGGCAACCCCGTATCAATGGCCAGACCTCGTCCTGAAATACCAAACGCGTTATCCTTTCCTACTCCCCGAAAATAACTGGCCCCCGCGAACACCATAAACTGATTTTGCTCGTTTTTTTGATTCAGGGGGAAGGTCAATTTGAACCCAGCCAAACCCACATCCGCCGGCACCCGTTTTTCTACTTCGGGATCGGCAAAGACAAAATCATTTTTCGAAAAAGACAGAGCCCGTGGCCCTTCGGCTTCGATGACATTCAGGGTCACCGGGTGGGTGTAATACAAACCTGGTGCAACGAACATCACCTGAAAATTCGATTGATTTTTTCTCCACAGGCTACGGTCAGGATTAAATCTGATTCCCTGATAGGCTTCATAGGAAATCTCACGCATAAATTTCGTGACGGGTTGAGGAGCTTGATACGGCGCTTTCGCGAGCTCCTTCGCTTTCTGTACAACATCATCAAAGGTGAAACCTGCTGCAGCCTGTATGGGCCACATCATGAACACGACGACCAAACCGAGAAGCATTTTCATCATCAATGACACTCCTGATTATAAAGACGAAACAAATGGACCAGCTCTCATAGCTCTACTCACTCTGAACAGAGTCTGCGGCACCATTGCTCGGTGGAGAAAATGAACCTGATTCTGCTAAGAGAGGTGGTTGGTCCGACTACCAATCATATACGTAATGGCTCATTGTACTACATAGGTTGCTTGGAAAGCAGATGGGTATGACATATCCAAACAAAAAAACAGGGGAAATAATTGCAAGGTTCGTGCTGCCGGAATCAGTTATAGGCTACTTTTGTCAAAAAAGGAGATTTTAGGCTCTCGACAAGGGAAACGAACCGGGAAATTTTAAATGCAATAAAGGAACGGGCGGGACTTAACGTAGGATCTTACCTACATTCAGACAGAGGGTATGTTTTGTCATAGGTCACATATGTCGTATTTTCAAATTCCTTGTTCAGTAATTATTGGATGGTGCCTGTTTGCACTCCATAAAGAACGAAGGTAAACGGAAAGAAGGTCATTCAAATTTGGATGGCCTTCTTTCGAGCTCTCTCCTATTCGACCTCCCCCTGTTGGCTCAATACATATTCTGGAAAAAAGCGAGTAGAGATTCTATGTCTGATTGGGCAGTGGCGGAAGACCAAGATAGGCGAATTCCTGTTTGATCTTGATTGTTGGGTAATTGGAATGTCTTCCAGGATATCTCGTGTGACTCGGATTGGAGTGGTTCTTCCGTCTGTTTCACTTGGGAGGTTAACGACAAAATCCCTGGACTATGTGGTCCATCCCATTCCAAAATTCTGAGTTGAGGAACATTCGATAATTCCTTCCGCACTACTTCCCTGATTTGTTCCATGGCGGCCGTTTTGAGCCCCTGCTGTTTTTTGAGGGTACAGGCTTTGGCGAAGCCAGCGACCAGCCCAATGTTCTGAGTGCCCAATTCAAATCTGGTCCACCAAGGTTGGGAGTCATCTCGAAAGTCTTCCCTTTGATCTGGTCGACCG
>Ga0224497_10000169_pt1 | contig 49764 bp, 51 predicted proteins | sample SF_Jul11_sed_USG_4_FD_167970 | JGI IMG/M metagenome (GOLD analysis project Ga0224497, IMG submission 167970) | Sediment microbial communities from San Francisco Bay, California, United States - SF_Jul11_sed_USGS_13 | ecosystem: Environmental > Aquatic > Marine > Sediment | place: USA...
CCTGACATTCTATAGCAAATATCATGTGGTGGGGACTCCGATCGGACTCGACGAAGCCGACAATTATGTGACCCCAGAGGTTGAGATCACGTTGACCTCCGACATTAGCTATGTGTTCAATCCCGATTGTCCCACGGGCAATCAATGGGACACTCTTGTTCACGGATGCGCTGGGATCGTCACAGAGCTAACAGAAACCGCCACTGCGTCGACTACCTCGGCTTCCTATGTCGTGCTTACCGGAATGACCACCACGCCCATTGCGGGGTCCTATCTGGTGTCGTTTTCGGCTTCCGGGCGAACCACTACGTTTGGTCAAGACTGTCAATATGCCATCTTTCAAAATGGCTCTATCATTTCCCATACAGAACGCAATCTGGATTTTAATTCCGGGGGGACCCAAGCTGACGATATCTACATGGCTATGCATACCCAAGCCCTCGTCTCCGTGAATGGATCGGAAGTGGTGGAAGTCCGGTACCTAGGAAATGGCAATAATTTCAATGTGGAAGAAAGAAGTTTGCTTCTACACAGACTGCCCTGATTGCCTGCGTATGAGCCGGGGTTTTGCCTCTTCCTTCTTCCCTTCTCCATGAAGTTAAGGCCCACATCTTCTTCTCCGATACAAAGCCTGAATGCCCTGTCCAGGGGGAGAGTTTCGCGTTCATGGGCCAGGACAGGAAGATATTGGGGCTGTATGTTGCAAATTCATTTTTTTCACCCGGCATTGCGGTCTTCCATCTTACGATGGCGGGAGGTCCGTGGGTTCACACTTGTTGAAATGATCGGCGTGGTGGCCATACTGGCTATTCTGATCGGCGTATTGGCCCCGAATGTTATTGGCCGCATAAAGTCAGCAAACCAGGATGCTGAGAATCAAAATTTACAAGCGATTGCCAAAGGGGTGAACTTGTACCTTCAACAGAACGGGGCGTTCCCTCCAAATCTTTCGGTACTCAGCCCGGACAATATTCAGCTCCCTCCAGCTCAACTCACGGCCAACACTAATGGGTATACCAGATATTATTTTTTGCAACCCAATCTGAGTGGTTTCAGCAATGCCACCGGACTCTCATCAACCCAAATCGCGGATGCGCGGTTTTTGTTGATTTCTAATCTTTCACAAAATGAGAGCCCAACCATTACCAACGATGCAGAGTTTGAGACCTGGTGGGGCACCGATGAAACCCCGACGCCTGATCTCAAGATTCATCGGGGGCATGTGGCAGATCTTTTTCACCTACTTAGTCTCAGGGCCGAAGGTGCCGGTGGAAGCTTTTCGATCGATGGGACCGTCACGAATTCAGGCGGTGGCACCCTTTCTTCTCATGTACAATATCACCTGAGCGGTACCAGGATTGGACTGGATGAAGCCGATCCCTATGCGACGCCTGAGATTCTATTTATCCTGACCGATGAGGTTGCTTACCAGTTTGACACAGATTGTGTAGCTGGATCATCGCAATGGCGAGTGATTACTAAGGTGTGCTACAGCCCCTAGGAGAGTGCGTTGTTCGTATTTCGTGAAAGCGAAATCCACCCCCTCCGATGGAATACAAAATACGAGATACAACAGTAGAATGACCTGGTGTCAAGGCAATTAACAAACCATTCTTGACCCTTTTCTGATTCTCCCTCCGGCTTCCTGCCTTGTTCGTGGTCAAGGACCAAATCCCCGGAAGCTGAGACGCTCCCGAGCTCTAAATCTCATGAGGTACAAGGCCGGGTGTGGCAGGTGGAATTTTCTTCCAGTTGTTTACTCCACGTGAGGATGCGGCAACGGGTAGTCCAGGGATGTTTCCGGCCAGACAAAAAGTAAGGCCCACACTTTACGAGTGTGGGCCTTACCGGATCCGCTGGAATCAAAATTGCGAGTTTGAGCGGGATTGCAGGTCAAGGAGAGCGATGCCGGCGAAGGGATCTCCGAGTTTGGAGGCTTGATCGAATAGTCGACGAGCGGTCTGAGGATCTGAATGACCAACGTGGCCATCTACATAGAGATACCCCAGGAGAACGAGTGCGGAAGAAAGTTGGGGGTTGAGTTCAAGCGCCTGTTGAATGGCTTCTTTGGCATGTTCAATATAGCCCAGACTTTTTAGCGCGATGCCGAGGCCGACATGCGCGTTGGCCGAGCTTGGATGATTCCTGATGGCTTCTCGATAGGCAGTCATCGCGTCTTCCGGCCGGCCGTTTAGTAATGACCGCCATCCCATGTTCGTCTGGATTTGTGTGTCGTTTTTGGGTAGCCGATCTGCCGAGGGTATGGGGTTCTTTGCTGGAGTGGAATGGGGTTGTTGAGACGGTGCAGCTTTGAGTTCGGTAGTCTGCGGTTGAAGGGAAGTGAGGGGAAGAGTCGAATGCTCAACAGTTGGTGAGGTGTTGGGATCGAGACGAGACTGCGAGTGAGGAGAGATATATTTGTTGATCGTTTCCAGTTGGCGGATGAAAGGCTGATAGTCAGACTCCTGTCCGTGACTCAGGTCTTGGGACCCCGGTAGGGTCAAATGGCTTCCTAGAGCGGAAGACCACGTTAATATTCCTAGCCCGATGAGGGTACCGGGAAGCCACGTGGCCCAGGAAGCCCTTGGCGTCGTTGATGTTCGGTTGGCTATTGCCCTTGGTCCTGGACATGAAGAGATATGGTGTCTCATGAACGCTCATTGCACGGATGGTTCCAGGTTGAAGGTATCGGACAATAGGCGACATGCTTAAGAGAATTACGTGCGAAGTGGGAGCGAATAGTCAAAAACTCAAATCAATGAGCTGACAACGGGCAACAAGAGCATACATGCGTCTGTGTTGAGGCATTAGACGGTTCTAGGATACAAAATAGAAATAGCCCTGCGAGGATTCAGCGCCTGAGATGAGGCCTGAGGCAGGTAACAAGGCCCACCCGTAGATTCAGGTGGGCCTTCTGGGCGTGGGAGACGTATGTCTCGATTGTTAGGTGGCTTGATCGGGAAAAGCTGCTTTTAAAAGGGGTTGCAATTCCCCTTTTTCTTCCATCGGGCCCAAGACATCCGTATCGCCATAAAACTGGCCATTAATGAAGACTTTTGGCAAAGTCGGCCAGTTGGTCATTTTGGAAAGAGCCTCCCGCTTTTCAGGACTTGGCAGGGCGTTGATCAATTCGTAGGGGTAGCCGAACTTGTTGAAAAACTCCATGGTCTCCACGGTAAATCCGCACTGCGGTGCCGTCTTGGTGCCTTTCCCGTAGATGAGAATTTTGTGTTTGGCGATTTCTTTGTTAATTTCGTCTTCAATGGGCGTACTCATTGGGTTATCCTCCTTGGGCTTCATTACGGGTTTTTGCCTGAATTTCTAGGGCATGAATGCGTCCGTCTTTCATGGGCGCGTCAAGGGCTTGGTAAATCATTCGATGACGGTCCAACAAATTCTTTCCTTCGAAGGCATTGGAAATAACTTTGACGGTAAAATGGTCCATGGTACCTGTTCGATCAAGAACCGAGACTTCGGCATCGCCCAAGGCTTGCTGAAGTTGAGTGCTGAGATCTTCAAATGTCATCATGGGGAAGGTGTAATCCTAGTGAAAAAAAGATGGGATGTTCAGACATCACTATACCGGAGAGAGAATTTTCTGCGCAATGTGGATTTGAAATAATTGGGCGTGAAGCGTGAGGGAGTGAGGTGTAAGGCGTGAGGGGGTAAGGAATACGAGGGAAGATATGGAGAAGTTGAGGAGAATGTGGAGGAGAAATTCTTTGTTTTGACTCCTGGCCCCTGACTATTAACGCCTTACGCTTTACCCCTCACGCCTTACTTCTGACTGTTCACTTCAGGATACAGTACGGATTGCAGAAAGGCTTCGAGGCCTTGCAACACTTGAATGGGAATTTCATGCCCCCCACGGAATTCTACCCAACTGACGGGTAAACCGGCCGTTTGGATATGCTCACGAAGTTGCTGCGCCATGGAAAACGCTAAAATGGGATCATCGGTGCCATGGCTTTGAAACACCGGGAGACCTTGGCGGTTGGGCAGGCGAGTGAGCCATTCTTGCCTGGCAATGAGGGTGCCTGATAGCAGTGCCAAGCCTGCCAGGGGAATTTCGGAATGGAGGACCAGGTCGGTCGACAGCATGGCTCCCTGGGAAAACCCTCCAAGGACCAGCGACCGAGAGGGTACCGATAAGGTTTCTGTGGCGAGAGAGAGTAGGTCGTGCACTTGTGTGCGGGCCGGTGGCAGCCCACGAGGAATTTCTTCTGACAATGCATCCCACTGCCCCTGAGCTCTGGCTTTTGTGATGCGTTCCATGTCCAGCATCCACCAGGCTCGGGCATCCCCAAAGCCCATGTCCAGTTTCAGTGGGGCGGCAGGAAAGAGGAAACGGACTTCATCCGGGATATTGAGATAGCGCCATAAGGCGACTAAATCATCCCCTGGGGCTCCAAATCCATGCAAGAGAACCACAAGTGGTCCCTCGCCGCTTCCTTGGCGATCCAGGCCACCCGTAATACACACATCTAATCCGGCCCAATGTTCGTGTCGCATACAGTCAGAAATCTAATGATGAGGAAGAGAACAGGGAAAAATATTCGATTGCCTATGCATCGATGAGATGAAAGGGCAACTCTGATACTGGAGGGTGAATCTTATTGAAGATGCTAATGTCCCATTTTGGGGGCGCCAGCGTTGGCGCCTTGTGTGATAAGCGGAATCCGCAAGATCTGGTGACAGTGATTGCAGACGATTTTCAAGGTATTCTCATCGGCATATTCAATGTCTTCTTCTTTTTTCCAAAATAACTTGCTGCATTTTGGACATTTTCTGACTAACATCGACATCGGCACGACTCCCTTTTCCTGTCGCGTATTTCTAGTGGACTTAGTGTAATACATCTTGCCACAATCTGCCAACGCATGATCAATTTTTTGGATTCCCCCGATATTCAGGCGCAACAGCTTTTGGCATTGTTCTGTCAAACGGATTGGGCTGGTGATCGTTCACTGGATGACACTCAACGCATGCTGGCTCATACGGATGTGGCCATTTCTGCCTGGGATGGTCCCAGACTGGTCGGATTCGGGAGGGTGTTGACTGATTTTATCTATCGGGCCTCGATTTGGGATGTGATTGTCGATCGGGCCTATCAGGATCGAGATATTGGGAAAGAGATTATCCAGCGAATTTTGAAGCATCCCAAACTGGAACGAGTAGAGCTGTTTTGGCTCTGCACCAGGCGCTATCAAGGGTTTTATGCCTCTTTGGGATTTTCTGATAAAGAACAGACCGGTATGGTCTGGAATCGGCGCAAACAGATTCCACCTCTCACGGAATAATTCTTTGAGTAGCGATGGGCTTTGGTGAGACTTGGAATGTGTCGATAGTCATTCCATTGATGAATCCAGGCCAATGAATCGAGGTGATGAGTGATTGTTGTGGGGTTGATGTCAGGGACGTCCGCGGATGGCGTGGACGCGGCGGTGGTGGATATTCGAGGAATGGGACATGGTCTTACGAGTACACTGCTCAAACATGTTGGTCGTCCGTATTCTTCCAGGCTTCGGCAATTCATTTTACAAGTTTGTGAGCAAGGGACAGTCGGGCAGATCTGTCACCTCAATGTGGTCCTGGGGGAAGTGTTTGCTAAAACCGCGCTGTCAGCGATAAAACATTCCGGTGTTTCTCCTCAACGAGTGGCGTTGATCGGCTCACATGGTCAAACGATTCATCATCGGCCCGCCGCGATCTATGAGCCTGGTATTGGTCAGATCCGTTCGACGCTGCAAATTGGAGATCCCCACGTGATTGCGGAACGTACCGGAATCACGACCGTATCGGATTTTCGAGCCAGAGACCTGGCCGCGGGCGGAGAGGGGGCTCCATTGACTCCTTATGTCCATGCCCTCCTCTTTGCTCAGAAGCGTGCCACGCGAATGGTGGTCAATCTGGGAGGGATTGCCAATGTGACCGTACTGCCTGGCGGTGGAAAATTGGCAATGGTGCAGGCGTTTGATACAGGACCGTGCAATATGTTGTTGGATGGATTGGTGGCTATCGAGACGAAGGGGAAGGCTAGATTTGACCAGGGTGGTCGTCTTGCCAGGAAGGGGCAGGTGGATGGGAGCTTGCTTCGTTGGCTGCTTGCTCATCCCTATGTGTCTCGACGGCCTCCCAAATCCACGGGGCGTGAGATGTTTGGAGAGGGCTATATTCAGCGCGTGTGGGCTCAAGGGCAGCGTCGCCATTTGGCTTTCCCCGATCTTTTAGCGACGAGCTGTCGGTTTATTGCTCAGGTGACTCACAACGCTCAAAAGTGGACGAGGAATGTCACTGATGAGGTGGTGGTTGGAGGCGGGGGGGTGCGGAATGCTCGTCTCTGGTCAGAACTGTCCGGTGTATTCGATCCCATTCCCGTGAAGCGCATGGATGCTTATGGGGCATCCAGCCAAGCATTTGAGGCGCAAGCCTTTGCGGTGTTGGCGTATCAAACAGTTCAGGGAGTCTGTGCCAACCTTCCTAAGGTCACGGGGGCGCGCCGTCCGGTTATTTTGGGGACGGTGACTCCTGGTATTCACGGACTTCCCTAGGATCTTCCTCATGGTTCATTGTTTTTTCACCCTGGCGAAATGACGGATGGGTTGATGCCTCAGAACGGACTCTCACTGATTCTCTTGGCGGGCTTCATGCTCGGAGTGGTGCTGTTGTTGCGATGGATCTGGCGCCGCCCCCTTCCAGCAGGCTCCCTACCACCTTTGAGTCCTGAATCTGGTGAGAGCGTGGTGACTGCTCGACCTCTCATGTCTCCGGAAGAAGCGACTCTGTACAACTTGATTACCTTGGCAGCCCGTGACCATATGCTGGTTTTGGCCAAAATCCCCCTCTTAAGTGTCCTGTCCGTTGTCGATAAAGATGAAGAAGCTCGAAAGGCGGCCATGCGAACGATTCAACCTGTTCGCTGCGACGTTGTTCTTGCGCATCCCGGCACACTGAAAGTCATGACGGTGATTACCTTGAAGAAGGATGCCTCCAGTGCGGAAGGACGAGAGGATCGGGATCGATTTGTGGAGACCCTGTTGAAAGCGGCAGGAATTCAATCGATTGTTCTTCAGGTCACTCAGACCTATTCGGTGGATCAACTCACGGGATTGCTTGGTCTGGCTGAGGAAGAATAGGGCAGGGAGCCTCAGGTCATTTTTTGGCAAAGAACCTGTGCGCGGGTGGTGTCGTGCGATTATATCGTGATGATCGGTAGGATCGCCTGAAAGGCCTTAAGACCCTCATCAACGATGGTACCTGTTTCGATTGCCGGATCATCTATTGGAAGAAACCGCGCAATTTTAAAGAACGTGCGATGGTCGAGTGTGGCGGCGATTGCTGATCGTCGATCGTGTGTGATCGGAAGAGTCAAGCCTGGTCCGGCTTTCCACTCCCAGAGAGAGGGGCTGAGACAGAGACAGAGATGATGGTCTGCCACCTCCGAGTATCGATTAAACAGATTGCGTCGGTACTGCTTCACAAGTGAGCCCTCAACCATAAGGGCGAAGACCATGTGGTGACCCCACCAGAACAGGGATCGGAACGCGAGCTTGTTCTCACGGGTGTAGAATCTGGGGAAATCCACATATTGATACGGGAAATCTTCCAGGTGTTCGCCTTTGACAAATTGCCTGGCTTGAGGATCGAATCCTTCAGGAGCCAGAAGGGGCTGCGAGGCGATTTCTGCCTCGAGCCGGTGATGGAGGCTTTCCAGTACCTGTTTGATTTTGACTGAAATCGCGGCTTTCTTTCGGAAAAAATCCTGATCGGCCAAGAGGGCCAGTTCACCAGCGGTGAAGGAATGATTGGTATTCATCGGGTCACATGACCAAGGATCGGTTGTGGAGGGGCATCTGCCTTTTTCCTTTGAGGAATGTGCGTCGCGTGTGTGGCGAATGGGAGTCTCAGGACGGATGAAAATTGCGACCTACAATGTCAATTCTATTCGAAAGCGGATCGGTATTCTTCACAAGTGGTTACAGCAACACAACCCGGATGTCGTGTGCCTTCAAGAGACCAAAGTACAAGATCATGAGTTTCCGCTGCAAGCATTTGCCGACTTACCCTATGTCATCAACTTTTGTGGTGAGAAATCCTACAACGGTGTTGCCATATTCAGCCGGACACCACCGGAACTGGTGTCATTCGGTTTTGAAGACGGGGAACCCCAAGAGGATCCCACTCGTCTGGCTCGGGTGGCGGTCAATGGCATCACGATTATCAATACCTACATTCCGCAGGGATTTGCGATTGATTCGCCGAAGTATGCCTATAAATTAGGGTGGTTCCAGCGATTGAGACGGTATTTTTCGCGTGTGGTCTCACCAGGACAATCCGTGATTTGGTGTGGAGATATGAATGTGGCCCCTGAACCGGTTGACGTGCATAGCCCGGAAAAACATCTCAGGCATGTGTGTTTCCATGAAGAGGTTCGTCGGGCCTATCAGGAGACGGTGTCCTGGGGATTCGTGGATGTGTTTCGGCATCATTTCCCGCGTCGCCAGGAATTTACGTTTTGGGACTATCGACGTCCAGATGCTCTGGAAGCCAACCGTGGGTGGCGGATTGACCATATTCTGGTCACCCCGCCGCTCCTTCCCTATTCCCACACGGTGAAGGTGGATGTTCAGCCCCGTCGAGCAGAGAGTCCATCGGACCATACGGTGTTGTGGGCGGAATTCTCACTGTGAGGGAGTGTTGAAAACAAGTGTTGCACCTTTCGGGATGCTTTTAGCGATGCGTTCTCGCCGCCGCCTGGCCGTGCTCACGTACTCCTCCGAACGCTCCGCTCGTCCAAGCAGCTGCGGCTTTGCCTGACGAGCCTTTTTGAACACTCCCTCATCTTCCCCGGGTGGGTCTCTGTCACTCATATGCAAATGAAAAGGCAAGAGAATTGAAATATTATCCAGCCCGTGTGAGGGGGAAAAGATCGGTTCTTGCTGAACCGATCCTGGCAAATGAGGCGTATTCCTACTGCGTAAAGAGATGTTCGAATGTAGTCTTGTCTGGTTGATAAAGACTCAAGGGCAGAAGCAATCATTCACGAGAATGGTTGCCTCATCAACGACTCTGTTTTGATTTTCTGTGGCGAGGCTTTGGATCACCATTGATGTTTTCGAGAGGAATGAAGACCGCACATGCCACCACGGTGGTCCAGAGATTCGGTTTCCCGATAGCAGATTGGGTGATGTTCTGAGTTCGAACAATATCCCTTCCCATTTTAAACACCTGCTCCCGTTCCTTCCAGGCGACATTAGGATCGAATTTGATGCCAAGAGTGGTCGCGAGCATTTGGGCTGCGAGATCCTCGGTGTACTCTCCGGCTTCTTCGTCCGTTTCGCCGTAGGCATGATGTTCGGACAAATAGCCATAATTGACATTTCTGCCAGAGGGGATGGCCAAGCCGATTGAGGCGGAAATCAAGCGATTCCGCTCATTCGTTTCGGATCTGGCCATGACGCAAAAGGTAATTTCGCCTGGATTGAGTAGCTGCTCACCACGTTTTCTCGGGATGATTTTACAATCTGGAGGAAATATGGATGAGACCGTCACCAGATTGCAGTACGCAATTCCTGCGCTACGGAGGGCTTCTTCGAAAGAGGTCAGTTTTTCCTTGTGAACACCCACACCTCTAGTAAGAAACATTTGCGTTGGGACCATCGGGACTCCTTACGTCAATCAGTTAGTGGTGGATTAGGATAGGCAGGAGATGACGAGGTGATCGTCGAATCTGATTCACATCCTCGCTCTCCAACCTGTCTACGAAAATTATAAATGGGAAAGCATGGACGATTCGGACGGCCACGGGAAAGAGCAACCTTGCCACGTACGCGGATATTTTTACCAAGAGTGGTTGGCAAGGTGCAAGATCGTAAGGGCTAAACGTTCAAGAAAAGACGAGGAGGCTTCAAGGAGACGTTTTGACCACTAACAATTTAGGATCGGTCAGTTCCTGGATGGCATACCGAACCCCTTCCCGCCCTAATCCTGACTGTTTGATCCCCCCATAGGGCATGTGATCGGCGCGAAAGGTCGGAATTTCATTCACCAGGAGCGCCCCGACTTCTAATTGTGAGTAAGCACGATACATCGTGTCGATATTGCTGGTGAATATTCCGGCCTGGAGGCCGAAATCAGAATTATTGTGGAGGCTGAACGCTTCTTCGAGGTCTGCATAGGGTGTGACGGTGACGACCGGCCCGAAAATTTCTTCACAACAGACCTTCATGTTGTTGCTGACGTGAGTCAGGACCGCAGGTTCGATGAATGAATTCTTTCGTGTCCCGCCGGTCAGGAGTGTTGCCCCATGCGAAACGGCTTCTTGGATCCATGTCTCGACTCGTTGTGCGGCTTGTTCGTTGATGAGGGGACCTACGACCGTGTTCTCGAGCGAGGGATCGCCCATGGGCAATGATCGAACCCGGTCGACAAAGGCCTTGAGGAAGTCGTCGTACCGCGATTCATGGACGAAGATCCGTTGCACGGAGATACAGGTTTGTCCAGCATATCCGTATCCTCCCACCACGCAACGGTCAATGGCCACATCGAGATTGGCGTCCGGTTCTATGATCACCCCGGCATTGCCTCCGAGTTCCAGTAGGACCCGTTTGTATCCGGCTTTCCCTTTCAGCATCCACCCAATCGTCATCGAGCCGGTAAAGCTCAAGGCTTGGAAGCTCGGATGGATCACCATCTGTTCCGCCAGGGTATTGGAGCACGGGATGATGGTCAGCATTTCTGGTGGCAGTTCCGTCGTCAAAAAAACTTCGCCCAACATGAGCGAGGTTAACGGAGTTTGCGGGGCTGGTTTCAACACCATAGGGTTTCCCGCAGCCAGGCAGGGGGCCACTTTGTGGGCCACCAGATTGAGTGGAAAATTAAATGGGGTAATGCCAAGAACCGTCCCGATCGGGAAGCGCTTGACAGATGCTGAATAGGCCTCACCTCCAGGGGTGAGGTCCATCGGGAGGATTTCTCCGGGGATGCGCGTGCTTTCCTCTGCAGCCAGGCGAAAGGTCTGAATGGCCCGGTCGACTTCACGGCGTGCGTCAGTAATCGGTTTGCCGGCTTCCTGACAAATCGTGGACGCAAATTCTTCCCGTCTGGTGGATAGGCCCGACGCGATGTGCAGGAGCGCCTTTGCTCTGGTATGTGCCGGGATGGTGGCACATACGGTCGAGACTCGTTTAACAGATTCGGTGACCTGGTGGATATGCTCAGCCTCGGCCTGGCAGACCATGGCCAACACATCATGGGAATAGGGATTCCGTACCGCCTCGACAGAGGAGGTCTGGACCCATTGGCCACCTACAAGAATTGGCTTTGCCGTGGCCACAGTCATGGAAAGGTGAGAACCTCGTGAAATGGAGGTGGCTAGATCGATGAAGTTGCCTGGTCAGAGCCAGGCTTGGAAGAAGAGGACGAAGAAGGCAACTGTTCGGCTTTCTGGATTAGATTCTCCGTGCCCCATTCCCGGATCGCGTCCATGCTAAACGGTTCGAATGCGGCAATCGCTCCGCAACTCGGACATCCGTCGACTGGCATCTTGGCTTTGAATACTTCATCAAAACAGGTTAAGCACACAAACAAATCCGGTTCACCTTGCGCACATTCAACAGGCCAAAAAGATTGGGATTCAGTCATAACATCAAAACCGTTGTGTAAGTAAAAATATGTCTATCACCATCTACCTGTGCAAATGTACACCTAATTGCATTGTCAGATCAATGAGAAATTGCGTGGAAAGCTGATGAATGAAGGATCTATGTCCCTTCAATTTGAGCGGAAGACGGAACCGGCAAAGACATCGAAGAGGTTGAGGCTCCATGAAGCTTGAGTAATTTGTCTATTTCTTCCTTGAACGTCTCATAGGGGAAGGCGCCAGGAATCAAAATGAGATGAGGATCCTCGGGCACCGTGGTGGGGAAGAGGACGAAGGCGGGTGTGCCTCGAATGCCCAGGGAGCCGGCATCCTGCAAATCTTTTTCAATATCCTGCATATAGCGATGGGAAGCCAAGCATTCGGAAAATTGCTCGCCGTGGAGGTTGAGTTCCTTGGCATATTGTTTGAGATTATCCGGAGCCAACTGGCCTTCGCTGTTAAAGAGACGATCATGCATGGGCCAATAGGCATGTTGCTCTCCTGCGCATCGGGCGGCATCGGCTGCACGAAGGGGGCTGCCCATGCCTCGTGGGAAGTCCCGATAGACAAATCGGACTTTGCCGGTCTCAATATACTCTGAAAGCAATTTAGGAAAGGTTTCATGGAAAAACTTTTCGCAAAAGCCACAGGTGAAGTCAGAGTATTCCAACAGGGTGATGGGAGCCTTAGGGTCCCCTCTCACCACATCATCATCCTGGATCAAAAAATCCAGAGTTTTCCCATGAGTCGTGGGACTCATGAGCAATGTGCCGAGAAGGATGGTCAGCGATATGGTGGATTTGAGGGGCTGGGCAATATTCATCATCACTCCGTTACGGTTATTGTTGCATTCCTGGCGGACCTTGTCGAGGGAAGAGGTTGGGCGTGGGCCAAGGTGTTGTGGTTACCGGCGACGGGCTCTTTCCAGGAGCCCCATCATAAGAAGAGGCCAGACCACCGTGGCATCACTCAAGACTTCCGCAAACATCCCGCCCTCTTTTCGAGGCACAAATTTTCCCCATGATACACCCTCCTCATAGGTGCATCCGCTGAGGCCACCCCAGTAATCCGGCTCCGGGCAGATGCGAACACCGTACTGATATCGCGGAGGGGTTAACTGTGTACCCATCCGGAGATTGAGGATATCAATATAGGGGGGAGTTTGTTGCGCCCAATTGCGTGGAACTCCGCCCCCGATGGTGAAAATCCCCAACCGTTTGGCAGACAGCAGTTTTTCCGTATAGCTATTGAGATCTAAAAACGGATTAAACGCCGGACGAGATTGCTGCAAGATCTGCCAGGTTTCCTGATCAGAGAGATCGGGGGATTGAGGCGTGCCTTGAGATTGTCTTCTCTCCTTCATGGCCCAAATGGAGACATCCAGCCCCATTTCAGAATCGGTAAACGCAGGGATATAGACCGGGACACCCTGCTCATACGCACTTTTCAAAATCCCTGGTCCTTCGTAATGGTCGTGGAGAGTTTTCCCGATTTCGCGAGTCAGGATTTCCGAGGAGATGGGCGTGTCAGGAGTGATGCGCTTTAAGGTTTGGCTGACGACCCGTTCGACGTGATTCAGATTCGATTCCATCTCCAACGTGTCGTACACGCGGTTATAGCCTTTTTCATAGAGCTCGGTGTCCGTCATGGATGGGTGATATTTATAGTGGGTTTTGCCCACGGCTTCACTCAGACCATGAGCAATCAATGCGCCAGTGGACACCACCGCCTGCACCATGTTTCGATCGATCATGCTGCAGATAATCTTTCCCATTTTCGCAATGGTCATGGCCCCGGATAAGGTCAAGATCACCGTACAATCCGGATCCTCGATCATCTTGCTTAAAATCTCAAAGGCGTCGCCCAGCCGACGTCCGCCAAACGCGGTCTTTTTCATGGCTGACAGAAGATCGGAAAAGGATTGAATGGTTTCAGGGTCCAGAGCCTCCAGGGCTTCCAGGCCGTCGCTTTCGCCATCATGAAAAGTTCTCGTAGTCATCAGTTTATTTTTAATCCTCTGTAAGTTTCTTCATGAATAATCAGGCTGTTGAATAGGGCGAGGTGGAAGATCTGGCCAGGTGGGGAAGGTGCTATGTCTTTAGCAATCACGGTTTGGTTGAGCGTATAACGCTACGTTCGAACCAGTCCTCCTACGCCAAAGCCCCGGCGGACAGCCTTCGTGGCAACGTCTGTTTGGCATGCCAGCCAAAGCCTTTGCGAAGGCTGGTGATCCCAACGGGATTTGAACCCGTGTCTGCACCTTGAGAGGGTGCCGTCCTAGACCAGGCTAGACGATGGGACCAGTCTGTGTCTTATTCCTTGAACAACTGAAATTCGTATTTCCTGCCCTCACCAGGGATGTCAGAAATGTACCATTAGGGACTTATGGCATGCAACGAAAAAAGGGCAGATGACATGAGCCAGAGAGGTGAAATCACCTGTGGTGACAAGGGGTGACAGTCGCAACAAGGAAAAATAAGGGACTTGAATCAGATGTCAGAGGATGGTGGGTGGGGGGTATGGATGGTTAACAAGCCCCGCATGAAGGGATGCAATCCACAGTGGTAGGGATAGCGCCCGGGGGATAACCGGGTTAAGACAAACTGATGATCAGGACGAATGACTCCTGAGTCAAATGAGCATTGTGATCGGGACTGACAGTCGTCTGCGACGATGGAATGAGCTTCACGAGTATGATTTTCCCAGGTGAGAGCCGTATCCAATCGGATCATCAGATGGTTGGGAGAAAAGAATGGCGGTTCTGCTTGGATAGTAATCTGTGGAGAAGAGGCCCACAGAATCGGTTGAGTGAAAATGGGGTATAGGAGTATGACCATGTAGCAGAGCAGCTGGCTTATTTGAAAGAATGTTTTGGATGAACAAAGAGGCGTCATGGTTGTTCCGCTATCAGGCCAAGGGGATGCACATGTCCTGTCGCTATGGTTTGATTGTCAGGAAAATGGCGCCTTTTCCACGCTGCAAGAGCACTAAGACGGAGGCTTGAGCGTCAAGTCGCTTCACGAGCTGTTCGAAATCCTGTACGGAACGAATGGGTGAACGATTCAGTTCCAGAATCACATCACCTAGTTGAAGACCCGCGCGTTCCGCCGGAGAGTTTGGCGCAACTTGGGTGATAACCACGCCATGGCCATCACTTGTTTGTCCAGGCTTGACGGGCTCGACGGAAAGACCCGAGAGTGCGTGGTTGCCGGAGACCGATCCGGGAGCCTCCTTCGTCAAAGAAACGGCATCTTTAGGCATTTCAGTAATGGAAACAGAGAGATTGACAATTTTTCCGTTTCGCAACACCGCAAGAGGAACCGCACTCTCCGGTGTCGTTTCGGCCACAAGCGTGCGCAAATGGGTCGGATCTTTCACGGTGATGCCATTGTACGTGCGGATAATATCGCCACGTTTCAATCCGGCTTGTCCCGCCGGGCTATCGCTAAACACATCTCCCACCAACGCGCCCTGGGTGTCAGGTGCATCGAATTGGGTCGCGAGATCCTGCGACAGTTCCTGGATCGACACGCCCAGCCATCCACGAATGACTTTGCCATGCCCGATCAGGCTTTGCATGACGCTTTTCACCATTTGGCTGGGAATGGCAAATCCAATGCCCATGTAGCCGCCCGTTCGGGAGAAGATGGCGGTATTAATGCCGATGAGTTGGCCTTGCAAATTGACGAGCGCACCCCCGGAATTCCCCGGATTGATGGCGGCATCGGTTTGAATGAAATTTTCATAATCGACGATGCCGACATTGGCGCGGCCCACGGCGCTGATAATTCCCATCGTGACCGTTTGATTCAACCCAAAGGGGTTGCCGACCGCCAAGACCAATTCTCCAACTTCCAGTGCTGTAGAATTTCCCCAGGGTAAGGTGGATAATCCGGTGGCTTCAATCTTGATCACCGCTAAATCGGTTTTGGGATCCGTACCAATCAGTTTAGCCGGGAACTTCCGTTTATCTCCCAAGAGCACCATCAAGTCATCGGCCTGTTCCACCACGTGATTATTGGTGACGATGTATCCGTCGTCGCTGACAATCACCCCAGAGCCTAAGCCTTGCTCCTGCCGTTCGCGGGGTTGTTGAAACCGCCGTTCAAATTCCTCTCCAAAAAACCTCCGGAAGAAGGGATCTTCAAACAGGGGATTAGTGCCGGGAGCTTGGACTGTGCGTTTGGTCGCAGCGATATTCACCACCGAGGCCATAGCTTCTTTGGCGATTTTGACAAAGGTTTCGTTTGAGGCCAAAAGTGGGGTCGAGACGTTAACCACGGTAGGCGAATCAGCTGCATGGACGACTGGTACGCGGAGCTCGGCTTCGCTTGGGGCCGCGCTTATTGATGGGGGAGTCTCGGAAGGCGTGGAGGATGGGGCCTGGGAGCATTGAATGTGGGTAATACCAAGGAGGCCCACCACGACCGCCACCATCCAAAAATGGTGTCTGCTTCTCACAGGGGATGTTCGTTCGGCATATGGTCCTCTCATGCAGGGTACCTTCTTCCTTTGTCAGTTATGTAGGGGATTCATCGTACAAGGTGCTGATTTCTTGAACCTTATTCATGCTCCCCATTTTATCAACTTTGAACGCAAGGGCGGTGGCATTCAATGGCGAACAATCTTCTGCTAATTCTATCAGAGAAGACGCAAGACTCAAGATGCGCGGGTGAGCATGGGACCGTCATTCGTGCCGGTAATCACCAAGGATGCCATCATCAGGAAGAGCCCGCATTCGACCACGCCCGGAATCTGCTTGAGGGACGACTCGAGGGCTGAGGGTTCGGCAATATCAGGAATATGTAGATCCAGAATATAATTCCCGTTGTCGGTCAGGAAAGGCTGTCCAGCCTTTTGACGCAAAGGGGAAGGCCATCCCAGATTCTCAAGATGCCGTTGTGTCGTTGGCCAACCGAACGGCACGATTTCAACGGGTAAGGGGAAAGGAAGTCCAAGACGGGCTACCTGTTTGGCCTGATCCACAATAACCATGAACTGCCGTGCCGCCTTTGCCACTATTTTCTCCCGCAACAACGCCCCGCCTCCACCTTTAATCAGATTCAGATGGGGGTCGATCTGATCCGCGCCATCTATGGCCACATCAATGTCCCAGAGTTCCTCGTTGCTCAGTAAAGGAATGCCCAATTGTCTGGCATAGACTGCTGTGGCTTGGGAGGTCGGCACGCCACGGACCCGTAGTCCTTGTTGTACGCGCTGGCCCAAGGCCGTCAAAAAATGATGAACCGTGGAGCCGGTGCCGAGACCCAAGATCTGGCCATCTTCTATGAATTCAAGGGCTTTGTGGGCGGCTTGGATTTTTTGCTGATCGGGTGTCAACGGTGACGATGAGAATGACATAGAAGGGTCTCACTCAGGGGAATTATTTAATGGCAAACGGCCAGATACGGTGGTTGTCATCAAAACTACCGGACATCATGTCTCGAAGCGTGGTGGACCGCGAGTCTCATCAGGCAAGACGGCAGGGACGAGGATAGGAAGAACAGTCGCAAAGGTCCGTCATCCTGAAACCGGACTGAAGATGGGGCTTGGAGATCCTGACGGATACCCCGGGCATGCTGTGATCCCATGGTGTTAGACAGCCATGCCGGCAGCGATGGAAGCGGCCCCAAGTAGCGCGGTATGGGGATTCAAAATGACCCGAACGGGCATCTTGGCCAGCAATCGTTTGTACCGGCCCTTTGCCAGAAAGGCTTTCATGAAGGTGTCTCCCTGTAACGCGGGAAGGATCTTGGGGGCAATGCCTCCGCCAAGGTAAACGCCGCCCGTTGCTAGGGTTTTGAGAGCCATATTGCCGGCCTCGGCTCCGTAAATAGACACGAACAGCTGAAGAGCGTCTTTGCAAATATCGGGTTTCCCTGTGAGGCCGGCTTCAGTAATCAACACAGCCGGATCGCCGGTTGGGAGCTTCTCAGCAAACCAGGTGGGCTCGTTTTTCTTGGTATCGCGGAGAAATTGATAAATGCTGTGAAGCCCCGGGCCGGAGAGCACCCGTTCGTAACTCACATGTAAATAACTGGTTCGCAAATATCGCAGCAGATCGATCTCCAAATCGTTATTGGGAGCGAAATCCGCATGGCCCCCCTCGGACGGACAGATGTGATAGTCCTTCCCCGTCCACAACAACAGCGATTCTCCCAGACCTGTTCCAGCGGCCAATAACACCCGCGTGCCATCAGGTGTGGGAGAAGGGGCGTTGGGGTTGAGATCCTCGATTTCATCCGGTCGAAGAAGCTGTAGCCCGTAGGCGGTGGCCTCCAAATCGTTTAACAAACGGACATGAGGAATATTGAGAAACTCGGCGAGTTTGTCCCCTTCAAGTGTCCACGGAACATTTGTGGTTCGGCAGGTATTGTTCAAGACTGGTCCCGGCACACCAAAGCAGGCGGCCGTCAAGGGTCCCAGTGGAGAAGGAGAGGTGGGTTCAGACGAAAGGTCATCGCTGTCGTCTGCGGCTTCATCCAATTCGGAATCGGCAGGAGCCGGTTCCTCGAGAAATTCGGTTAACACTTCTTCGAACGATTCGTAGTCAGCCGTCCAAACCGTGTCTTCCCGAATAGGGTCTACCCGTTCCTTGTTCCAGTCATATAGGGCCAGATTGATTTTTGTCCCACCGATGTCAGCCGCTAAAATCATGACATGTTTCCCATGAAAAATGGTTAAAGGGTCAATCCTCAGCCTCACGGCACCATAGCCCAGGTAAAATCCTCAGGGCAAGCGAGAGCCTGATAGTCTCATGGCAGATCCGTATCACAAGCAAGGGGCAAGTATGAGGAGAGGGGACGGTCGCCTACAGGAACGTCCAGGTTGAAAATGTGGCGGCCTGACCTAGGGGGGTCCCATCCGGTTTGCGAAGGTTCCATACCGTGGCGCGATCCACTAAAAATCGTTTCCCGGTGCGGGAAATTCTGACACCACGATAATCGGAAATGTAACCCTGAGATCTGGCCTGGTCGAGCATGCGGGCACGTTCTTCACGATTCACGGGCTCGGCCGTTTGCCGAGAGGGCGTTTGAGTAAGTTGGTCCCAATCCATTTCCCACAGGATCAACGCGGTCCGGTTTCCATAATTGAGGATGGGGTCATCCTGCAGTCCATGAGAGACGACCACAAATGGGCAGGTGAACAAGCGTTCCGCCTGTTCCAGTGAAGTACCCTGACGGGGAATCAGTTCTTTTTTCAGCCAATGGGCATAGCTGTCTAACAGACATTGGGACCATTCCACGACCCAAGGCTGACGCCAGATGTCTTCCATTAACGTTCCCTAGTCATTAATATGGTGCATGAGGTGATTCCATGACAAAATTATAGTTTCTGCCTCTAATACCTTCCGCTTTTCTCGGTATCTTTTTCTTGCCTATGCACTACCCGAAAAAATTGAATTTGATTCTATTGCCTGGCCTTGATGGAACCGGAATTCTTTTTCAACCACTGGTCGAACAATTAAGGGATATTTTCCATGTTACCGTTATTGCCTATCCAAAAGATCGACCATCTTCCATGCCGGAAATGGCCGAAATAGTAAAAGAACAGTTGAGCACCCCTGAAGACACGATCTTGTTAGCTGAATCTTTTTCAGGATTAGTGGCACTTACCATTTTGGAGCAATGTGCTATTCCCCTTCGTGGCATTATTTTTTGCGCAGCTTTTGCTGAATCTCCTCGCCCTTTTTTGCTCAATTGTCTGACAATGCGGCCTGTGGGTCTGTTGTTATTTCCTTGGATACCAGGGATTTTTTACCGTGTGCTTTGTCTGGGATTATCTGCTAACCCTCTTCTAGTAAAGAACCTACAAGGGGTATTAGCAAACGTGCCTTCTCATGTTCTTGTGCATCGGTTACGGTTAATAGCGAGGGTTTCCTTCTCCAATCGTTCAAACGTTTGGTCAATACCTTGTGGGTATCTTCAGGCGTCTCAAGATAAATTAGTGCCAGACCGATGCGCCGTTTGGTTTGCTCACCACTTCCAATTCTTTAATCTGAAGAAAGTTGATGGCCCTCATTTTCTCCTCCAAGCGAAGGTGCAGCAATGTGTACAGTATATTTTGGAATTCGATCAGCATTTTCAGGCTGCCCACGATAGCGTTTGCCATCCGTTATGAACCCTTGCAAATTGATTGTTATTGAAAGGGGCGCGGTCTTTTTTCCCTTTTCCGCTGATTCGAGAAAAGTGAATCGTAAGCTAAGAGAGAAACTCGGAATTCTTTAGAACCTGGTTGGCAATTGATTCGGGGGTTTCGTTATCGCACTCGGGGTCAGGTCTTGCAATCATGCATCTATCAAGTCGAGACCATCTGAGCTGGTCCGGCCGTGGCGGCTCCCATTTCAGCTTCCCTGGGCAAGGATGACTTGTATCCAAAAAAGGAACCGGCGCCTTCTTGATATCTTTTTGTGCCGGCTTTCGCCCGGCGGACGAGGTCCTTTTGTTTCGGCAAAAGGACCCAAAACCATGGTGGCCGTGGCGTGGCCCTTCGGGTGCCCTGCGCCGTGTCGCCGACTCCGGCGGCGCGCAAACTCGCTGCGCTCAAACAATGCGCGCCTTCCTCCGAAGTCGGCAACACGACTTGGCCTCGCCACAAGGCCACGGGATTCCAATGATGCTCTGATCTTTTGGCACGATTCTCGGCATCACAAAAACCGCTCGTGCTCATTTGGAACGTGGTATGTGAAAACCCCACTTTACCTTTCCACCTTTGCCTCATCCGACGCCTGCTGACAGGCTCAAGGGACGGACGCTCTGATCATTCAGCAGACCTTGTCTGAGCGTAGCGAGTTGGTCTGCTCTCCTAAGGCTCGCGTCTGTCCCATCCAATGAAGCCTGTCTGGGCGTCACTGGTTTTGGCCACTTTTGCCGAAACAAAAGTGGCTCGGCTGCCGGGGCGAAACCCGGCATCTCCAAAAACGACATGGATACCATAGTTGGTTAACTGCATTAGACTGCTTTATTACCCACTCCTATACTGTTTGGCGTTTCCCCTCCCCCCAATGGGGCGAGGGTTGAAAGAGAACCTGGTCTGTGGCGTGGTGAAGCCGTATAGCTGACACCGGAGAAAAGGCGGGCAGTAGTGAGCCCAGCGGAGTTTCTTGCGCTCTCTCTTTTCTTTGGCAATGACCGATGCTTCCTGTCCGGCCCCCTGAGTGAACGCTCTAGGTCGAAATGCGGGAAAGAATGGTATCAGCAATGTGTTCCGGGGAAATTTGGTCGGTTGGAATAACATGGTCGGCGGCGGCTTGGTATTTGGGCGTTCGTTCTTTGAGAATGTCCTCGATTTCCTCTACGAAGGATTTGGTACCTGACAGAGAGGGCCGTTGATTGTCGCCGGAAATCCGGCTGGCAATAGTCGAGACTTCAGCGGTCAGCCAAAAAATTTTCCCATTCCCTCTAAGAATTTTGACGTTTTCTTCCTTCAGGATGAGCCCTCCGCCTGTATCGATCACCAATTCGTTTTGATCCTGCAACTTCCGGCACATCTGAGTTTCCAGTTCCCGGAAATGATCCCACCCGAATTGTTCGACGATCTGGGGAATGGATTGGCCTGCCTCTTTCACGATTTCCGCATCGGTGGATATGACCTCCCGCTTCAGGCGTTGTCCCAGGATTTTGGCCACGGTGCTTTTCCCTGTTCCCCTGTACCCGATTAAGACAATATTCATAAATTTCGTGTTTTGAAGTTCTTGTGAGGTGTCGTTTTTGGAAGAGTTGAGGAGGAATCCAAGATGGATTCCCGATTGAGGACGTCGGGAATGACGGAGAGGGGCCAGCAGAGTTTCTTGTTTTTTCTTGCTATCGGAAGGGGCAAATACCATTCCTGGAGGGATGAAAAGGCTACGCCTCCTTCTGGTATTGATTTAAGGATCACAAGGGCTCTCGCTGAAGTTAGTAAACACATCAGAACTCAATTGCCTCTCATTCATGAGAAGTGGCTGGTGAGCACGTTTCGCATCACGTCGATTGGTGCGGATTCGCCTGTCCAGAGTTCAAATTGTCCGACAGCCTGATGGAGAAACATGTCGATCCCTTGGATGGTGCGGCATCCTGCCGCCTGTGCGTCTTGCAACAAGCGCGTATTGAGTGGGTTGTAGACGATATCCATCACCGTCAGATCGCGGTGTAGCAAATGTTTGGGGACACAGCTTTCCTCGACCTTTGGGTGCATGCCAATGGGGGTGCAATGAATTAGCAATTGGGTTTGCGCCAATGCGGATTGCAATGTTTCAGGCGTCAAAGAGGCGTCATGCAATGGGATGGATGTCTTGGCTTTGAGGTCGTTCGCCAAGGTTGTTCGCTCCTGATCATCAACGCCCAGGAGGGTGAGATGTTTAATCTTGCCTTCCACGCAGAGTCCGAAGGCAATGGCGCGAGCGGCTCCCCCGGATCCCAGAATGACGACCCGTTGTCCCGAGCGTTCCACTCCACCTTGTTGTAAAGCTTGGAGGGCACCGGAAGCATCAGTGTTGGACCCCACCAATAGGCCACGGTCTTTGACGATGGTATTCACCGAGCCAATGTGTTTCGCGGTGGTTTCGACGGAATCTAACAGAGGGAGAACGGCGACCTTATGGGGAATGGTCACGCTGAGTCCCCGGATATGGCCCAAAGCCCGGATACCCCGAACCGCTCCCTCGAGATCCTGGACGGGAAACGCCAGGTAGACGAAATTCAATCCCAGTTGGCGAAAGGCCGCATTGTGGATGGCCGGAGAAAGGGAATGATCGACCGGGTTGCCTAACAGGCCACACAGCTGAGTTTGTGCATTAATGTCCATGACGGGTGCTTTCCCAATGAACGGGCAATAGTGATCGGGAGTTATCACATAACCTGGCCGGCAAACTCAACTTGTGTGTGTGAACGTTGGCCGTGCAGTCGAGAAGGATAAAAAACGATTTGGAGGCTTGAGAGGGTTGGGAGTGTAATCCGGGGAGTAGAATCGACCCCCCGGACCTACACATGGTGATGTCCGGGGACGTTATCGAGACGCCTTTTTCTTCCCCGCGGACTTCTTCATTCGCACGGCTGCTTTTTTTGCCGGTTTCTTTTTCGCGACTTTTGCCATGATTCCACCTCCCTTCCAATAATGTCGTAAGCAATACTATCCACGTTTATCGGTAGGACGACAAAAATCCTGAGGGATTGCAAGGAATTTCCTGCCGACCTGTGACAAGACGAATAGGAGGAGAGGAACCTGAGGGAACGGTTTCTATGCAGCCTTGAGCAAATTCTTAGATAGGAGGTTCATGGAGGGCCAGAGGGGAGGGTGAGAGAGTTGAAGGACAGACTGCGGGAAGACGAAGATGAAATGTGGCGCCTTCTCCAGGTTCGCTTTCCACAGAGATCGTCCCACCGTGCAGTTCCACCAATTGTTTCACAATTGAGAGGCCCAACCCCAGGCCTTGCGTGCCGATTTCTGGGACCCGGTGGGCCTGGTAGAAGGGCTCAAAGAGATTGGCTTGCGCTTCCTGAGGGATGCCAGGGCCGGTATCGGAGATGGACAAGTGGATGTGACCCGGAGGAGCCGGACAGGCTTTCACCCGGATGTGTCCATCTTGCGGGGTAAATTTATGGGCATTGTGCACGAGATTGGTCACGATTTGGTGCAGGCGGTCCTGGTCGCCCCAGGCCGTCAGTTTTTCTTCTGTGATTTCGACTGTCAGGTTTTGACCCTTGCTCTGTGTGAGCAGCAGCAACTCCTGTGAGACGTCCTCAAGGAGTTCGGACAGTGCCACAGATGTGTGAGTTAACCGGACGGTACCTGCCTCAATACGAGACAAGTCGAGGAGGTCGGCAATCATACGGGTGAGTCGATTAGCGTTTGCACTGATTCTGGTGAGGTAGAGATGTTGGCGTTCGCCGAGTGGTCCCACCATGCCATGAAGCAGGTTTTCCGTGAATCCCTTAATTGAGGTCAAGGGGGTGCGCAATTCATGGGAGCAATGCGAGAGGAATTGGGATTTCATCCGGTCCAGTTCCTTGAGCCGGTGATTGGCGGATTCTAAGTCTGTGTTGGCCTGTTGTAATTCAAGTGTTCGCTCCTGCACTTTGGTTTCCAGGCCGATGTTCAGGGCTTCAATCTCGTCATAGGCCAATGCCGTATCAAGGGCAATCGCCATTTGGTGCCCGACCGTGGACAATAAGTTTTGTTCTGCGATGGGGATGGGTTTCAGGTGCGTACTTCCAACGATCAGCACGCCAAGCGGTTGATTCTGACTCATCAGGGGAAGCGCGAATCCACTTTTGGTCCCGGCCTCGTCCAGCATCTGTCGAGTGGTGGGGTGACACTGATTCAGAATCTCCTGGATGTCTTCGATCACGATGGGAGATGGGGTGTTGAACAGTAAGTGGAGCAGGTCTCGTGGAGTTGATGGGATGTGAGCATCTTGAAACGCTGTCTTCCAGCCTGCCGACATCCCTTCCGCTTGAATCTTGTGAAAGAGTTGACGAGGTGCGTCCCATACGGCTGCCCAGGCATGGTCATAGGGGAGGGAGCCTGTAATGGCTTTGAGTCCTGACCTAATAATGGTTTCCCGGTCGAGGGTTGAGCCGATGTGGAGGGTGAGTTGATGGAGCATGGTCAATTCATCGACTCGCCGTCGGATCTCGATCAACGTATGTTCTTGTCCGAGATAGGCCTCCCGCAATTCTTCGTGCCGCTGTTCAGCCGACTCCAATTGTTCTTGAATGATTTTCCCGCGCTCTTGAAGTTCTAGGTGATCTCTCCAGAGTCGTCTTGCCAAGGGAAGAATCAGCAACGGGAGCAGGGAGAGTCCGGCAGTGACCCACAAGGGCTGATCGGGAGCGAAGACTCTCAAGGTCGCGACCGTGGCAAATCCCAATGCGATTCCTCCCAGAATCCATCCCCGGATGGTCTGTCGCCCGGGTTCCCAGGTAAAGGCCCATTCGCAATAGGGGGCACCATCGGCGATGCAGCACCGATCCTGGATGGTGGCGGCCTGTCTGCCAAACATGCGGGCCGGGACTTCCGCAACAGTCGCCTTTGTGGATTGGCATATCCGTTCGGCGCAGCCTCGAAGGTAAGGGCCGAACTGCCTGATAGTGGACTCGGACAATTGTAGCCGTATCACGGCATGTCCATTGGTGACCGATATGACCTCGGGTATGAGGGAACCTTTGGTGAATTTTTCTACAAAGTGGGGGAAGAGGCGGTAAATCTGGGCAATGGAAAAGGGCCGCCCGAGGATTTGAATAATGGGCGAGAGAAATTTTTCCCGTCCCAGATTGAAGTGGAAATTGTCCTGGTGCGAGAGTTGAACCGAAAACTCGGCCAAAAACATGGCGAATTCATAGGAATAGCTGTTCCAGTGATTTTTGAGGAAATCGACGGTCACATGATAGGTCCGGTCGGGAATCCGCTCGTTCAGCAAGACGACAAGGGTGTCTAACGCCGCTTCTGCGGCCTCAGATCCCTGCTGATGCTTGATGGCATCTTCAAGATATTCAAGATTGGCTCGGATGGCCATCCCGCTCACATCCTGAATGGTTGCGCCCTGAAGATTCTTCCCGAATGGACGAAACTCCATGAGCGGGCGCTCCAGGATGCGATGGGTTTTTGGTAAGAGCGGCATGAGCGTCCTTACGAGAGGGTAAGCCGGTGGGGGGACTGTAATGGAAAACGGAGAAAGGGTGAAGGGGGGGAGTCCAAATTCAGGGCAGAAGCATTAGAAATTCACCCGCAGGGACAACGCTCCGACGTGAAGAATTGTGTCCCATTCCCCGTTCAACACGGGCTGTTGGTTATTGTGAACGCCCCGTGTCTGGTACAGCAAAACCTGATAGGCCAGATCAAGTCCTATGGCTTTTGCGCCTAAAATGTCACAGGGGAGTATCCCTAGCAATTTCCCTGGAGCGTGGCAGAGAAAGCCCACACCCGCTGAAAAGGCATTGAAATCCGAATCCGGAACCGCGGGCTCGAATGTTTTGTTGGGAATAGGACTTTCGGAACGGACGTATCCTGTTCGAAAGGCCACATCCCAATTGGGGAGTGCAGGGGGAGAGAGGGCTTTGAATTCAGTTCCCACCATGAGGACCCAGGCATCTCCATAGTTGCGGGGTTGAGGGATCGTCTGGCCAAAGATCAGTTGCTGAGTAGGATCTTTAAAATTGGAAAGTTGCAGATCGAGATCTTTGAAGTCGGTCCAATCCGCATACTCCACGTCCACTTCAATTTTCCACTCGTGCCGAGCATTTCTGATGGGCCAGCCGGCAATGGCCCAGGTGTAAATATCGGGGAGTTCAATTGTCGCCGCCGCATCGGCAACCTTTGCACCATTGGCAAGAAAGTTGCCTTTCAGTTTCAGGTCAGCCCCATTGCGGTAGACAAATCCAAAATTGAGCAAGGGTTTCCCAGCCTCATTGCGAATGGGCGTCAGGAGAAGGCTGGCATTAAAGCCCAAAGCGGTATCGGTTCCATTGGCCTCCAGAGTTGCGCCGACATTTCGCCGGAATTCCCCATGGCCTTCTCCAATGAAACTGGCAAAGGTATAAATGTCCAGCCCCCCCCCAACGGAAAGATAATCGTTGAGCTTGTAGGCCAGGGTTGGTTTGATATCAAGGAGGGGAAGGGCGGCATGGGTATTGACGGGTGCAATGAGACTATTGTCGGGGTAATCAATCCTAAGGGCATAGGGATTGGTGACACCAATGCCAGCTGTCCAATTAGGTAAACCGTGTAATCCTAAGGCCGGTAAGTGGGCCGTCAAAAAGAACGTGCTGGGGGGAGGATTAGCAACGGCCCCGTCAAAATCTCCCTTTACCTTTCCCCCTGAGGCACTTTTAAACTCAATGCTTCCACCAATCAAGAGGGTTCCAGCAGAAAATTGGATACCCTCCAATTGGGCCATGCCGGCTGGATTATAATGAAGGGCTGAAGGATCATCGGCTTGCGCTGAGAATGCGGCGCCTTGGCCCGTGGCTGATGCACCATGATCGAGAACACGAAATCCTTCAGCACCCACTGTTTGAGGAAGCATGAAGGGGTTGATGAGCCCGATGAGCCCAATGATGAGGCAAAAAAGGGTCAGGCGGCGAGAGATCATTGTCGTCACGTCTCCTCCTTGAGAACGGGAACTGATCAGAAATTTCGGGAAAGTCTATGAAAAACGGGAAAAGATAGCAATGTTGATCATGGAGGAGCAACGGGTGACAATAGCCAGGGGGGAAGTCTTAAGGCCGGTGATCGCTAACTCCCTCTCTATTTTTGAAAGAGTGCTGGCTTGTGTCCAGGGATTCATTTCACGAAGTCGGACCGGTTGAATTCTGAAAAGGAGAACGGCATGCGGGTGAAAAAACTGTTGCATACGCGAATGCGGGTGAGTGACATGGAGCAGACACTGGCCTTCTATCGAAACGTGTTAGGGCTGGAAGTGGTGGAGCAAAAAGTGTCGCCAAGAGGGTCGCATCTGGCTTTTTTGGCGGTCCCCAATAGCGAAGAACTGATTGAGCTGTGCAGTTTTCCGAGTAGCGGGGCCGTCAAGGTTCAAGAGGATCTCGTCCATTTGGCCTTTGAAGTGGAGGATTTGGACCAGACGATTCAGGAATTACAAGCCAAAGGTGTGCCGATCACGGATGGCCCCACGCAATCCTCATCGGGCAGCCGGTTTATTTTTATCGATGCGCCCGATGGCTACGAAATTGAACTGATTCAACGACCGGCGGGAGTGGTTATCGTCTAACCTTCACGTGGCAAGGCATCATGAATACACCCACGATCACTCCCCAGGTCCTCTCCGACCAACCAAGCCGCCTGAGCGGAATACTGAGCCATCTTCCCAAGCAACCAGGGGTCTATCTCTTTAAGGATCGACGAGGGGATATTATTTATATTGGAAAAGCCGCCGTGTTATCCGACCGTGTGCGATCGTATTTCAAGCATGGAGCCGATCTGACTCCTAAGGCCCGTGCGTTGTTCTCGCAGATTGTGGATCTGGAAACGATCGTCACTCACTCTGAATTCGAAGGGCTCATTTTAGAAAGCAATCTGATCAAGCGGCATCGTCCACGGTTCAATGTGGTACTCCGGGACGATAAGCAATATCCCTATCTCCGGCTGCCGATTCACGATGATTTCCCCAGGTTGTCTATTGTCCGCCGGGTCAAACAGGACAAGGCGTTATATTTTGGCCCGTATGTCCCCACAGGGGCCATGCGCGACACCTTGAAAGTTATTCGCAAGGTCTTCCCCCTGGCCACCTGCACTATCGATATTAATGGGACCGCTGAGCGGGCGTGCCTGGAATTTGAAATTAAACGATGCATGGCCCCTTGCACGGGCAATCAGACAAAGGAAGCCTATCATCAGATTGTCAAACAGGTTCGTTGGTTTTTAGAGGGACGAGACACGGAATTGCTCGAGTCATTGCGGTCAGGCATGCAGGGAGCGGCGGAGCGGGAGGCGTTTGAAGAAGCCGCTCGCCTTCGTGACCAGATAGGGAACATTGAGCGGATGTTGGCCAAACAACGGGTCGCGCAAATAGGCGCCCGGGAGCAGGATATCGTGGGATTGGCCAGAACCGGTGAGGCGGTGGATGTGCAGATGCTGTTTGTGCGAGGCGGCTTGTTGATCGGTCGTCGGGATTTCTTTTGGTCCGACGCTCAAGGCGTCACCGATGAAGAACTGGTGCGGTCGACCCTCGAACAGTTTTATGCCAAATCAGTCGTTCCCCCCAAAGAGATTTTGCTGCCTGTGGGGTTTGAGGATCAATCATTAGTCCAGCGCTGGTTGTCTGAGAAAAAAGAGCAAACCGTCCGTGTGCTGGTTCCGGAACGAGGAGCCAAATATCAACTGCTCCAGCTCGCCCAGGAAAATGCCGCAGTGGCTCTCAAAGAACATCTTCGCGTCCAAACCGAATCCAGTGAGGCGGTGGAAGAGCTTCAGGCGCTCTTAGCGTTGCCACAGATTCCGGTTCGCATTGAATGTTTTGATATCTCCAATACCATGGGAACCCATTCAGTGGCCTCCATGGTGGTCTGGGAACATGGCAGAATGAAGAAATCAGACTATCGGCGATTTCGCATTAAAACGGTAGAAGGCGCCAACGATTTTGCCAGCATGCATGAAGTGGTGAAACGTCGATACGGCGGATCGTTGGCCAACAAACCTGGGAAAACGTTGCCGGAGCCGGACCTGGTGGTGATTGATGGTGGAGCCGGACAATTAGGCGCGGCCATGGAAGCGATGGCGGCCGTTGGTCTATCACAGGTAGCTATTTGTGGATTAGCCAAGGCGAAAGGTGAAAAAGACGAACGGATCTTCCTCCCCGGTCACAAGTCCCCAATTGTGTTGCCGTTGAAATCTCCCGCTAGCCGTCTTGTGCAGACCATTCGAGATGAAGCTCATCGCTTCGCCATTACCTATCACCGCAAGTTGCGTGGTGACGCGATGATTCCTATTCACCCCCTTCGTTCGTCCAAACCTTCGAAAGCCGTATCCTAATCATCAACCGAAAAGTTGTGATGGTGTCCGTCATGGTTGTCGATGTCCCCTGATTCTCGCGAGGTGTGAGAGGGGATCTCTTTGAAAAAATGTGCGGTCGGATTTCTTTCATACTTGATGGGAAGACAGTATGGAGTGAAGTGGTTTCAGCTTCATGAAAAAATTTGGGGGATGGCTGGGATGATAGGAGGATGAGAACGAGCATATTCTGGAGATTGTGTTATCCTGGTGTGCGTTTTTCGATGAACACGAGGCTTCTTTTCATGAGTAAAAGATTTAAGGTCTATGATGGCTCCACCGATGGATACACACATCACGTATGAGAGGAGATGTGACTGATGCAATGCCCCCGATGTCAGGGAACCATGATTGTCGATCACTTTGTGGATATGGCCACGAGTGGTGAGATTTGGATGCCTGGCTGGCGGTGTCTGATGTGTGGAGAAGTCATTGATCCGCTGATTGAGTATCATCGTCAATTGCAGCGTGACCATCAGGAAGTGGTGGGTGCCATTTCCGGATCAACGGCCCGTCCTCCCTCACCCCTTTCCGTGAAGTCGCGCAAGGCGACGAAGCGGTCGTTCTAGCCTTTCTGTTTTTCCCCCTTTCCCCGTCCCCGTTTTCGCCATCCTGTTGCCTGAATGGCAACCTCGTGATTGGCTTGTGGGGTGGGTTTCTCTATGCTAGATTCCTCAGCATGATGTTGAAAAATCAGCGTTTCCTGACGTCAAATCTGGAGGCGGATGCCCTCACTCATTCCGACCTTCTCTTTCCAGGTTGACGAGGAGATTTTTTTGACCCACCCCCACATTCCTCAACAGATGTGACCAGGAAACAGGGGATTTTTTTGTGGCTCATCCATCAAAGCGATGACCGTAATTTCTCTCATAAGGCATAAGCATGGCGCATACGTACGATCATCAGACCGTTGAAGCAAAGTGGCAGGCATATTGGGTTCAATCCGGGACTTTTCATGTTCAGGAAGATCCGGATAAACCCAAATATTATTGCTTGGAGATGTTTCCCTATCCCTCCGGCCGGATTCACATGGGCCATGTGCGCGTATATGCGATCGGGGATGTCGTGGCCCGCTATAAAACTATGCGTGGGTACAATGTGTTGCACCCGATGGGGTGGGATGCCTTCGGGTTGCCTGCCGAAAATGCCGCGATTGAGAAAGGGGTGCATCCCAACGTCTGGACTCAAGAGAATGTGGCCTATATGAAAAGGCAACTCCAGCGGATGGGTCTGTCCTATGATTGGGATCGGGAGGTGAATACGTCTCAGCCAGAATATTACCGCTGGAATCAATGGATCTTTGTGAAAATGGTTGAGCGTGGGCTGGCCTATCGAAAACGCTCGGCAGTGAATTGGTGTCTGTCTTGTGAAACGGTATTGGCGAATGAGCAGGTGTTGGCGCAAGAGGGAAAAGATGGAGGGGTGTGCTGGCGATGCGAGTCGGTGGTCATTCAAAAAGAGTTGGAACAGTGGTTTTTCCGCATTACGTCGTATGCCCAGGAATTATTGGATGGCTGTGATCGATTGACGACATGGCCGGCTCGGGTGCTGGCCATGCAACGGCATTGGATTGGGCGGAGCGAAGGCGTGGAACTGGATTTTCCCTTGGCGGAGACATTAGCCGGGTTGAAGGCGATTCGAGTCTTTACCACGCGACCGGATACCATTCATGGAGCCACCTTCATGAGCCTGGCACCGGAATCCCCCCTGGTCGAACAATTGATTGCCGGAAGGCCTGAGGCCGCCGGGGTTCGAGAGTTTGTGACTCGTGTGTCTCGTCTGGATAAAGCGACCCGTACGGCGGCCGACCGGGACAAAGAAGGCGTGTTTACCGGCGCCTACGCCATCAATCCGTTTACCAAGGAACGTATCCCGATTTGGGTGGCGAATTTTGTGTTGTATGAATATGGAACGGGGGCCATTATGGCCGTTCCCGCGCATGACCAACGAGATTTTGAATTCGCGAAAACCTATCACATACCGGTTCGGCTGGTGATTCAAGACCGGGAAGGCAAGCTGGCCTCTGAAACCCTGGAAGCGGCCTATGAAGAACAGGATGGCGCCGGACTCCTGGTGAACTCCGGGAATTTTTCCAGCTTGTCCGTGTCGCAAGCCAAACAGGCCATCGGTGAATATGTGGAAACACAGGGATGGGGAAAGCGAACCATCAATTTCCGATTAAGAGATTGGGGCATCTCCAGGCAACGCTATTGGGGGACGCCCATTCCGATGTTGTATTGTGATCGGTGCGGCATTGTCCCGGTTCCCGAAGGCGACTTGCCGGTTGTGTTGCCTGACGATGTGCCGTTCACCGGGAAAGGCGGCTCTCCGCTCAAGGAATCTCCTTCGTTTTCGCAAGCCACATGTCCGACATGTGGCGGTCCGGCACGCCGTGAAACTGATACCATGGATACCTTTGTGGATTCGTCCTGGTATTTTCTTCGTTATTGTTCGCCGAAAAACACGACCCAGGCGGTGAATCCCCAAGCCGCGCACCATTGGATGGCGGTGGACCAATATGTCGGCGGGATCGAGCATGCCGTGTTGCATCTGCTGTACGCGCGCTTCTTTACCAAAGTCTTACGTGACCTGGGTCTCACCACGGCTGATGAACCCTTCACCCATTTGCTCACGCAAGGCATGGTGACCAAGGAAACCTACTGGTGTGAAGAGCATCGATGGCTGCTTCCCACTGAAATCAAAAAAGATGGCGGGCAGCGGGTCTGTGTCCACTGCGGACGGACTATTGTGACAGGCCGCACCGAGAAGATGTCCAAGTCTAAAAAGAATATTGCCTCGCCAGAAGACTTGTGTGAGCGATACGGGGCGGACACGGCCAGAATGTTTTCGTTATTTGCCGCGCCACCGGAAAAAGACCTGGAATGGAGCGATTCCGGAGTGGAAGGGTGTTACCGGTTTCTCAACCGGGTATGGCGTCTGGTGCAGGAACTCCTTCCCGTGGTGAATGGCGCGGATACCAAGCCGGGGTCCGGTGAGTCTGTGCTTCTCCCTCAACTGCAGCGGGCGACGCATCAGACGATTAAGAAAGTCACGGAGGATCTTGAGCGGGGCTTTCAATTCAATACGGCCATTGCCGCTCTCATGGAATTCGTGAATGAGTTGTATAAGTTCTGGAAAGAGTATCCTGGGGAGGTGTTAACTGTTGCCGAGCGAGCAGCGTGGCGAACGACGGTGGAAACCTTACTCCTCTTGCTTGCACCCTTTGCTCCCCATGTAACTGAGGAGTTGTGGGAAACCTTAGGGAAGCGTCCAGGCATGAGCCGGCAGGCGTGGCCTGATTTTGATCCCGTTCTTGTGGCCAGTGCCGAATGGACGATTCCCCTACAGGTGAATGGAAAACTCCGGAGTAAGATCGTGGTTCCGGCCGGATCGACAAAGGAGCAGATCATTGCTGGGGCTCAGGAAGATCCTAAATTGGCCGAATGGTTGCAAGGCAAGGCGGCCCGCAAAATTATTTACGTCGAACAGAAGCTGGTGAATTTTGTCATCTAATTCAAGCCGACCGGCTTGGCTCCTTCAGCGTGTGAGATGCCTTTTGGGGGGGTGGGCGGTTCTACTGTGCCTGAGTGCCGGATGTGGGTATCAATTTACGGTCGAAGGGCCTGGTCCGGTGGTGGGGGGGAGTGCCGGCCTTGTTGCGCAAGGACCGCCGGTTCGCCTGAACTTTTCTGGGCTCAAGAATAACAGCTTTGAACCAAATCTGGAATTTAAATACAACAGGTATCTTCGTCAGGCAATGCAATCGGCCGGCAGTGCGGAATTTGTCGATGATGCATCCGCCGATTATATTTTGGAAGGCGCGATCCTGTCGGTGACGCTTCCTTCGTTGGCTTTCTCTCGTACGCAAACGCAAGAAAGCCGAGTGATGGTGACGGTGGCGTTGAACGTGAAGGATCGAAAAACTGGAAAAGTCCGATGGTCTCAAACCGGATCCAGTACAGCGGAATTTTTTGTTGGAGCCACATCGACGTCAAGTACTTCGAGCGGATTGCAATTTAACCGGGTCTTGCAAGACCGGGCGATTGAACAAGCAGGGCAACAGGTGTCTGCCGATTTAGCTGATCAATTTTTGGGTGCCAGGGAGCAGGGGGTTTTCGACAGGGAGGGAGGGAAAGTGGTCCCGACTCCGCCATCATCGAGTCGCATCGAAGTTCCTGAGATCTCTGAGCCTCAGGGAGACCTCTTACCTCCAAGTTCTTTGAGCAATTGAGCGACAGAGTCTTCTTTCAGAATTGTCTGTGTAGTCGGTCGTACTCACCGTGAAAGTTCATGAACTCCAGAGTCAGATCACCCGACAGGGGTTGTCCCCTCTTTATTTGGTGATTGGGGAAGAGCCCTATTTTCGTGATCAGGCCTTAAGCATTCTTCGTGTGGCGGGTCAGGAAAAGGGTGCTTCAGGGTCCTCTGACGATTCAACGGCCAATGATTCCTCCCAAATGTTTCATGTCGATGTCGTCTATGGCGATGAAACCGACGCGTCGGAAATATTAGCCATTTCGGAAGAGGCCTCGTTTTTTTCAGTGAGGCGACTCCTCATCCTTAAATGGGCAGATAAACTTTCTGCTCGAGATGGTGAAGCCCTCATGCCATATTTTCAAGCTCCTAATGACACCACGACGCTGGTCATCACGGCGGCAAAATTGGACGGGCGGACGAAGTGGGTTCAAGAACTTAAAAAACGGGCGACGGTGGTGGAGTGCGCTCCGGTATTTGAGGGGCAGCGAGCAGGGTGGGTCACGCAGCGAGCGCTAGAGTTAGGCTTGCAACTGGAAGACAGTGCACTCGAGATATTGAAGGATCAGGCAGCCGAAGGGTTGTATGGGACTGCCAGTGAATTAGAGAAATTGGTGGCGTTTATGCCAGAGGGGCATCGTGTCCGGGCACAGGACGTGGAAATGGTCAGAGGGAAGCCACCGGGTATTTCCGTGTTTGATTGGTCGGAAGCCGTGGCGCGAGGGGATCAGGGGCGAGCATTGGACATTGTCGCCAAAAATTTAGAAACGGGGGAAGCTCCCTTGCGTATGTTGGGTGCTTTCCTATGGCAGATGCGCAGGGTCTGGAAAACGCAGGCATTGATGAAGGAAGGGCTTGATGGGGGACAGGCTGCACGCCAAGCGGGAATTCCGCCGTTCCGTGCGCGGGAATTTGTCCAACAGGTGCAGCGGTGGAAGGAGCCACACCTTCGTCGGGCATGGGAGTTATTCGCTCAAGCTGATTCTGCTCTCAAAGGCGGGCGGGCCTCACGTCCGAAGCTCATCTTAGATGACCTCGTCATCCAACTCTGCCAAGCCACAAAGGCTGGGCCGGGAAACAAAGCCCTAGCTGGCCGCACGAAATCTCACAGGGCGTGAGATCCCGTGACCATTGTGTACCTATTATTTGGTTGAAAGAGTGTTGACGCGGGACGCGAGACGGGAAACCCAACGAGAGGCGGTGTTCCGATGAAGCGTGCCTTTGGTTACGGCTTTATGAAGCTCAGAAGTGGCTTCCCGCAAAGAGGCCTTGGCCTCGTCAGTTTTATTGTCTTTGACCGCTCCATGAACCCTCTTGATATAGGTTCTGACCCGCCGAAGGATAGACCGGTTGCGCTCTTGTCGCTTCAGAGATTGACGAGCTGCCTTGATTGCTGAGTGATGCCGATTAGCCATATATTCCTCCAGAAAAAAAACCGAATTGAATTTTTACCACAGTTTCATGAAAGTGGTCAATTAAAAGCGTCTGAAATTTTGTTGGTGCTCAAGAAGCCTCATGCGCCATGAGATATGATTTTCTCCCGAGTGAGGTCAATCATGATTCGGTGGTCGCCAACGGTATTTGGCTTGCGACCCCTACGGGCCTCTGATAAGATTGCCCTCTTCTCCGCTCGATACTTCCATGTGATGGTGGGTGTAGCTCAGTTGGTTAGAGCGCCGGATTGTGGATCCGGAGGTCGCGGGTTCGAAACCCGTCACTCACCCCATTTTCCTTTTCTTCGTTCTTCCGCAAAACGCCAATAAATTGAAAGACTATTAGGAAGGCATGGAGAGCTCTCCCTGTGCTGTCGATACGCCATGTGAATCTGTCGCGACTGCTCGCCGTGAGGATGAAACAAGACAGGTAAACGCGGCCGCTGCGCCTGCGTCTGCCGAGGAGGACTGTCTCGAAGCACCCGATTGGGCTGATGCTGCGCAACAAACTCATCGGAACCCAGATAGATCTGGCCCGTGAGCTAGCCCCAGGGTGGCGGTTCGCCACGACTCCCGGCCACGAAGGCTCACGGGCACTCCTCTGCAGGCCTCTCTCGCTTGTCAAAGTCCCCGAGAATCCAGTCCATTTTCAGATAAGCGGGAGCACGAGTCTCCCCCACCGTCGCACGAGAGTTGTTACACGCCCACTGTCGGGGATGCGGCACTATCGTCGCCTCGACGGGATTGAGGACCAGGTAGCGTCCGAGTTCGAGCAGGTGTGCATTTTTCTCCACCAGAATTGACGTGAACCGTCCTTGAAATAGATGCCCGCCTTGCTGATATCGGCGATGGTATCCCCTGACCATTTAGCTGCCGCATACCCAAAGACAGATTCGGTTGTGGTGTTTCAATGAGGAGATGATTGTGATTGTTTATAAGGCAGTAGGTGTGACAGCGTCATCCCTAGCGATCGATCACATGGCCGAGCAATGGGCCGCGGGCACTCATATGCTGAGGAAATGGAAAAATTTTTGAAATATTCAACAGCCTCATGACTATAGCTTGGTGAATTTAGTTCAGCGTTTAATTTTCGTGAAGTTGACAATGTCGGGGCTTTGAGTTTTTGACCATACGATGGGAGTTATGTTGACTGCTGTGCATGAACAGTGCACACTATAAAGAATGATTGTCAGTATTAAGCATCGGGGCCTGAAACAATGGTTTTATAAAGAAAACCCATCGGGCTTAACCCCGCATCTGGTGCCGATCATTGACGATATCCTGGCGCGGTTGAATGTGGCCGCGGATGTGAAGGCCATGAGCCTTCCGGGATGGAACCTGCATCCGTTAAAAGGGGAGTTGAAAGGGTTTTGGAGTATTAAGGTCACAGGAAACTGCCGCATTATTTTTCGTTTTGAAGGCGGCAACGTCTTGGATGTGAATTTGGTTGATTACCACTAGAAAGGAGTATGTTATGGGACTGCATAATCCACCTCATCCGGGTCGCTCGATCAGGAGGGACTGTCTTGAAGCCCTTGGATTGACGGTTACGGATGGAGCCAAAATATTGGGGATTACCCGGCATATGCTGTCGAGAATTATAAATGGGCAGGCCGGCGTTTCACCGGAGATGGCCGTGCGGTTGGAAAAAGCTTTTGGCGGAACAGCGCAAAGCTGGTTAGCACTTCAGCAAGCGTATGAACTTGCAAAGGTAGCACGGGGAAAAATCAAAGTTCGTTCGGTGTCTTCGGTCCGGGAAGAAGCAAGGGTTTAGGGAATTCCGTTTTGTGGTGGTCTAATGAGATCCAAAGTAGGGGAAAATGGAAGATGTGCCCTGCCTTCGGGGCCTCCCAAGTTATAGACATTCCAAATATTTTCCAAAGCATAATTATCAAGATGAGCACCCTCCTTGCTGGCCAAACGTTCAAGAATTGAGAACCACGTAGCGGTAGCGTTCGAGCAGGTGCGCCTCTTTCTCCACCAGCATTAATCTGAACAGCCCTTGAAACGACTCAGAGGCTATAAATGATTTCCTTTTTTTTGAAGAAGGAATTTGAAATGCGCGCGTGCCAATCCATGATGCTAGGTAATGGTCCTACCGTTCTAAAAGCGAGGGCATGGCTGGATGTTCACATCCAGCCACTGCCCGCAACGATTGCCGTGAGGTACACATAACTGGCCGTGATGCCAAGGCTTACAGTCAACGCCAAAATAAATGTGTTCATCGATCACTCCTTTCTACTGGCTCTCATCCACCCTGGTATTCCTCAATCTTCCAGCGGTCCGATGCCCACCACGTCGTTAATCCACCAGAGGGGGAGGTTCAAATCCTCAAACATTCCCAATTGATCAATTTTACCTACGAGGTCTTAACCGGATCGGTAGAAGAAGGGTCCTGAGGACGTTTCCCCTTCAGCATCACGATCATGCCAATAATTCCCAAAATAATAGAGAGTATTCCGAATAGTTCCATGGCCTCCTCCTTGGTCTAATTTTCACTGCAAAGGTAAACGTGTATTCACCCGAATTGGCTGTATTTCGTTTACATTCACATTATATCCGGTAGGAGAAAGGGGAGGGTAAGGCTTGTCTAAGATTTGGAAATTTAAGATTTAGAGATTTTCCAAGATGAGATGAGGGCGGTGAGGTGAACAGTGATGGTGCGCCCACGTCTACGACCATTCAGCTCACGCATGCCCAACGACCTGTGTACCCTATCGATCAAGACACCCGATAAACATCTCCCTTTGACTCTGGTATTGTCCTTCCTTGTCAAAGGAGTGATAATATGAGGCTTCTTCCAGTTTTCCTTAACCGGAACTGATGATGAAGCTTTTCTCTCCTCTTGCCATCCTCAGCCTTGCGGTAGTGTTTTCTACTCCGACGTTTGCCGAACCCTATTCTCCATCCTGTCAGATCGCGTTAGAAAGAATTGATACAGCCCGGAAAGCGCTCGTTCCATTCCGTCGTACCATGGAAATGGCAAGAGCCCATCAATCTGGCGCGTATGGTGAAGCGGAGGCCTGTGTTGTCGGGAGCCGTGTTGGTGGGGATACACCCGTCTATTGTTCTAAGTCGCAATGGCACAGCCCAAAACCCGACGCGTTCGCGTTGGCGGCCATAGACCAATACCGGCAGGAGAGACACACGTTTGAAGAATTGTTTCAACAGGCCAAGCAGATCTGTCTGCTTGAGCCATAACCACGCACGATGCTCGTGAACGTTCTATCGGGAATCAATCTGTGATGATCAAATTCTTGTATGGGATAGGTCTCCCTCTCCTGCTTCTCCTCGCCTGGACGTGTCCTGCTGCCAGCGAACCGTATGCTCCCTCCTGTGGCCTCGCCGTAGAAAAAGTGATCAAGGCTCGAAGAAATCTGCTCCCCTATCAACGAGCGTTACAATTAGCCCTGAACCGGGAGCGTTTAGCCTATGCTGACTTAGCGGTGTGTGCACGAGGCGGAATCTTTAGCGTAGGAAGAGCCGTAGCCTGCAACCAGGCCTCGTGGAAGGCCCCAACGCAAACGAAGGAAGTCATTGAAGCTGAAGAGAACTATTTACAGGAAAGAATTGAATTTGAGAAGTCCTTTGAATACGCTGAGAACTCTTGCCTCTTGACCCCGTAATTCCTCCCGGTTCTCCATGACCTTCATCAAGAAGGCGCTTGAATTAAAGGTCTCGAATATCGGAAGTGGGCGTTTGCCATTGACGCAAAAACATGAGCAAGGGTTTCCTTAGAATTCAAAACACAACCGACGAGCCTGAGGGCGAGTGGGGGGCTCATGTGTGTTTGCAAGACCTGACCCTTCTTGCAGGAAGCATCATGGGTCATTTCGCAAAAAAAAGTATTTCGAAGGTGTAACCCATGAAAGACTCTTCCCCTCGGCATTCACGTTGGAATACCAATGCCTCGATTGGAAATAAATGAGGGGAGCGACTATCTACCCGCTCGGGTAAAGATGTCAAGCAGTCTCTCACCCGTTGCCGGGCAGGCCGAGAAAGTGGGTACGGTCTCGATTATCGCGGACGATGTCCTGGCGAGCATTTGCTCAGACTTGTGACATGGTAGACGGCTCCGGAGTATTCAAAAAGCAGCGGACGAGCCATGGGGCGAGAGTGTGGGGGGCCATGTGTGCTTGAAAGATCTGACTCATTTCAACTCACTGGAAAAGCAGGTTCTCGCGTTATTGAAACAATAAATCAATAGTCATGCCTGACCCCATACCCGTGAATATCACTTCCAAACATTTTCTTCGGCTGAGGGAAGCCAAGGGAGTCTGAAGATGAACCAAAACACACGAAAGAAACCTATGCGGCGCATACAGGCATTTTTTATAGGTGGGCTTTGTGCCATTTTACTCTTCGGCCAATGGGGCTGTGCAACCCAACCTTTTACTCTTCCAGCTGAAGTTCGTGCACAATTAGGCACGATTGGCTTGGTGTCGGCCCAGTATACTCCGGCGGTTGAATTCGAATTGCCCGCCAAGGGTTGGTTAGGCGGCGCGGCACGAGGAGGGGTAGGGGGAACGAAGTCCTTTATCGTTTTAGTCCCCACAGGCGGAACGCTGGCTGGCGTAGGTACCCTCATGGCTATGGGAGCGCCTGAAGGTCTTTTGGTTGGCTTGGCAGGAGTAGGCCTTCTCCTTAAAGGGGCTGGGTATATGATTATTGGGCCGTTTTATGGGGCTGCGACGGCGGAGGCTCCTGCGACGGTGGAAGAAGCAGAGGCCCATCTCAAGGCCGCGCTGGCCTCCATGCGCATTCAGGAAAGCATGAGAGATCATGTGGTCCAGGCCGCTAGCGTGGCGAATGTGAACCTGAAGGCTTTAGACAAACAAGGCCCTGAAAGTTCCTCCGATCTCCTTACTTATTTCCCGTTAGACGATACCGACATTGATAGTGTCCTTGAACTCCGAGTGACCCGCCTGTGGTTGAGTTCCAACGAATCGTTTTTTCATCCATTAACCAGGATGTTTGCTGATGAGGACCAGTCTCCGCTTGACCCTTACCAAGATCTCCAGATTAACCCGCCCCTGTCGTTGGGGATGGAAGTCCGCAGCCGACTGATTCGGACCGCCGACAAAGTCGTCCTCTACGATAACACCTGGAAGTATGAGGGGGAGCCTCACTTATTCGCCGAGTGGGCCGCTAATGACGCACAACTCTTTGCGGCGCATTTTGACCGTGCCTATGACGAACTAGCTATAGACCTATCCAGGAGTATGTTCTGACAGGATTCATGTCTTTCTATAGGGATTTATGAAGAAACTAGGCTTCCTAGTGTGTTTTGGTTTTGTCTTGTTCTGGCTGTCTAATTTAGCAAACGCCGCCGACTTCCAGGGCAAAGTTATTCACATTGCCGATGGCGATACCATCACCGTTCTGAATGACAGCAAACGGCAAATCAAGATACGCCTCAATGGCATTGATTGTCCTGAAAAGGCTCAAGCCTATGGGAATAAGGCCAAAGAATTTACGAAGGACCTTGTCGCGTTGCAGATGGTCACGATCCAATCCCATGGTCAAGACAAATATAGCCGTACGATTGGAGATGTGTTTGTGTTTGGGGTCAGGCATGAGTATTGATTTATATTTATAAAAGCGGTTCTTTGTAGGTTCCGGCTATAGCTCGAGACCTCCGAGTGAGGGGTCACATTTCGGGGTCAGGCCTTGCAACCATAACATTCATCGATTCCCCCTGCTTCAAACGGCGATCCACTGTCGCCTCACGTCATGGATTTCGCAATAACTATGAGAGGACCGCTCGTCCATATTCGGTACGTGGGCTTAAAATGGTATGATCAACTGAGCTGACCGCGAAGGAATTGGGAATACGATGAGCCGAATCAATATTTCGGAATTTGTCGGGCACCAGCCATCGGGGTTGCTTCTCCCCACCAGCCGACCACAGGTTTGGTTGTAACATGGCCGACTAATAACCAGTAGTTTGATTTGGTTGAAGAATGAAGGGTCGATTGTTATTGTATCTTGTAAACCATTTGACTTGCGCGACACCTGTATGGATCGGTCAATTGATTGCAGAATAATCAGCACTACCGATGCTCCGTCTCCCTAATGAAGAAGGAAAAGAATAGCGTGCAATCTGAGTCGTCTCGTGCAAGGCGCTAGGGAGGACAAATGAAAGGTCTTATACCACTCGCCGCGTTCATACTCCTTGCCGGATGTGCAACCCTCAATGAGCAAGGCTACGGCTTTATTTTTCATTCCAGTGATTTCGGCAATCCGTGTACACAGAATCAAGGGAATATCCCACGGGTATACGATAACGGGTCTAGTAATCCCATCGACGTTAGCGTGAAAGTCATTAATACCGGCAACGTAAATCTCTTCATCGATGGTACCGGCTTTGTTATCCCACCCACCGGCCCCCAAGACCGACCGCGTGCCATGCGCCGTACCCTTCAGCCAGGCGAATCATTTGGTATCAAGGCTCAAGGAGCTGATTGCGGGTGGATTGCAATAGTACATCCGCATTAACGGTAATATTGGAATTGTTAACCTAGCAGCTTGCGAAGGAAATGTGGCGTATTCACAGAGTCGGTATTTCATCCTGTCAGCGCTGAAATGCCTGAGACCGCGAAAAACAGGAATTATCCCATGGAACAAATGTAGCTGCTCGTTTGGGTATCCAACACACCAGTCCGTCAAACCCCCAGAACCTTGACAGAACCGTGCCGCGTGTGAGGCTACACTATATCCGGGAAATCTCCGGAGTGGCGGGTGATGCTCGACCTATTCTTTCATCCTGTCGAAAAGCAGACTGTACAGCATGACAACAGGCCGGGAAAAATTGGATCATTCAGAATGTATGGTTCTGGCCTTACAGCTTGACGATGTGTGTCGGGAATCCATCTTGTGGGTTGCCAGTGAAAAAATCGCTGGCAGGTGACCGCCCTGCACGTGTGGACCCAATTCTCGTGTTCACGTGATTTTCTGTGTTGCCGGGTTTCGCCCCGGCAGGCGAGGTCCTTTTGTTTTGGCAAAAGGACCCAAAACCAGCGACGCCCCGTCCGGTCTCATTAAGATGGGGCGGACGCAAGCCTTAGGAGGGCGGCCTAACTCGCTGGGCTCAAACAAAGTCCGCCGGTTCATCAGAGCGTCCGACCCAAGGACCGGACGGCAGGCGTCGGAGCAGGGGAGACAAATCTTTCAGAGACACACATGAAAGAGCCAGGACCCCTATATTCTGTATGATCAAAAAAACATCGTCAAAAAAGACATCGGTCATGTTTGTCGTTGCGGTGATTGGGCTGTGTGCATTGTTTGCCGCATGCACAAACGGGAGCGGTGAGAATGACATTCTGAAAATCAAGTTCTGGGCTATGGGCCGCGAAGGGGAAATTGTTCCTGAGCTGCTTAAAGAGTTTGAACGCGAGAATCCGGGGGTTCGTGTCATTGTTCAGCAGGTTCCCTGGACCGCGGCCCATGAAAAACTGTTGACGGCATTTGCCGGAGACTCACTGCCTGATGTCGCTCAGATGGGCAATACCTGGATAGCGGAGTTTGCGTCACTTGATGCCATTGCCAGGCTGGACGAGATGGCCAAGGCTTCTTCCGTGATTGAGGAACAGGATTATTTCCCGGGCATCTGGGCGACGAACCGGATTGCCGATGCACTGTACGGCGTGCCCTGGTATGTGGATACGCGGCTCCTCTTTTTCCGGCAGGATATTCTCAGGGCTGCCGGGATTGGTCGCCCTCCCCGTGACTGGGCTGAATGGATGCAGGCCGCAACGGCGGTGAAGCAGTACGTCGGGAACAAAAACTTTGCTCTGTTCGTGCCCGTGAATGATTTTGAAATGCAGATTTCCCTCGCTCTTCAACAAGGTGTTCCGTTGCTGCGGGAGGGTGATCGCTATGGCAATTTTTCAAGCCCTGAGCTGGTGGCCGCTCTTGATTTTTATCTCGACTTTTTCCGCAAGGGGCTGGCTCCGGCCTCCAGTGAATCCGCCATTTCCAATGTGTGGGATGAATTCGCACGCGGATACTTTACCTTCTATCTGACCGGTCCATGGAATATTGGGGAATTTCGCCGCCGGTTGCCTGCCAATATGCAGGATGACTGGATGACCGCCATCCTGCCGGGGCCTTCGGGTCCGGGGGCATCGACGGCGGGCGGTTCAAGCCTGGTGGTGTTTCAACATTCAGCACATCAGGATGTAGCCTTCCGGCTGGTTGAATTTCTGTCCCGTCCGGAAATTCAACAACAGTTCTACGAGTTGAGCGGCAATCTGCCGCCGCGGCGGTCAAGCTGGCGCGGAGACCGGCTTGAATCAGATCCGTATGTCGTGGCCTTCAGAGAGCAGCTTGAGCGCGTGCTTCCAACACCGAAAGTCCCTGAATGGGAACGCATCGTGCAGGAATTGCGCATGGTGACCGAGCGTGCTGTTTATGAGAAATGGACGGCTGTTGAGACGGCGCGTGAATTGGATAGCCGGATTGATCGCATTCTTGAAAAACGACGCTGGATGCTTGCGCGAAAAGGGGGAGCCGAGTCGTGAAGCCGTCTGTGGCAGGTTGGCTGTTTGCCGGTCCGGCGCTGGCGATCATTGCCGTCTTTTTCTTTCTACCGGTGCTGGCGGCCTTGGCCATCAGTCTGACAGACTTTGACATCTATGCCCTGGCCGACCTGTCCAACCTGCGGTTTGTCGGTTTCCAAAACTATATCGAGCTGTTGCAACGGCCGTTGTTCTGGCAGGCCCTGGGTAATACGCTGTATTTCGTGCTGGTCGGTGCGCCCCTCTCGGTGATGGTGTCACTGGCGGCGGCCCTGTTGCTAAACGGGCAGATGGTGCGCTTCAAGGGATTTTTCAGGACCGCATTGTTTGCTCCGGTGGTGACGACAATTGTGGCCGTGGCGGTGATCTGGCGATATCTTCTGCATACCCGCTATGGTCTGATTAACTACGGTCTCGACGGGTTGGGCCTACCCGTTGTGGACTGGCTGGGCGATCCGCGTTTTGCCATGCCGGCCATTATCCTTTTCGCGGTCTGGAAGAACTTTGGCTACAACATGATCATTCTTCTGGCCGGCCTTCAGGCCATACCTGAGGATCTGTATGAAGCGGCACGGATTGACGGGGCCAACGCCTGGCAGCGTTTTTCCCATGTCACACTGCCTGCCCTGGTTCCCTCGCTGTTTCTCGTCGGGGTCCTGACCATGGCGGGATACTTCCAACTGTTTGCCGAACCCTATGTGATGACACAGGGCGGACCGGTCCAGAGTACGCTCAGCATCATTTATCTGATGTATGAAGAAGGCTTTAAGTGGTGGAGCCTGGGCTCGGCCTCCGCCGTGGCCTTCATTCTATTTGTGTTTATGATTGTGGCGGCCATCGGCCAGCTTGCTGTGATGCGGCGGTACGGGAGTGGAGTGTAAGCCATGTTCATACGGAATGTATGGTTCTGGTCTTACAGATTTACTGATGTGTATCGGGAATCCATCTTGGAGTTGGCTAGAAAAAAAGCGCTGGCTGGTTCGCACATCGCACTTGTGCAATTAACTTTCGTATCAACGTGGTTTTCTGTGTTGCCGGGTTTCGGCCCGGCAGCCGAGGTCCTTTTGTTTCGGCAAAAGGACCCAAAACCAGTGACGCCCCGTCTGGTCTCATTAAGATGGGACGGACGCAAGCATTAGGAGGGCGGCCCAACTCGCTGCGCTCAAACAAAGTCCGCCGGTTCATAAGAGCGTCCGACCCAAGGACCGGACGGCAGGCGTCGGAACATGGAAGACGAAACTTTCAGGAATGTGCATGAAGAGGGGGGAGCTATAAATTCTGTATGATTGGTAAGCCGATGAGAAATCTGTGGAGAGGATTCGGAGGGAATATCGGCCTGTCTTTCTTTGCCGCGTTTGCCATGCTTCCGTTGCTGTGGATGCTGAGTGTGTCCTTGATGTCTCCGGGAGAGGCCAGCAGTTTTCCGCCACCGCTATTGCCGAAGCACCCGACACTCGAGAATTATATGAAGCTCTTTGAATATTCCAGCATGGGGAGGAATTTCTTGAACTCCCTATTTGTGGCGTCGTCGGCCACACTGTTGTCCCTCACGTTCAATGTCTCGGCCGGCTATGCGTTTGCCAAACTGGAGTTCAAGGGGCGGCAACTGCTGTTCCGCGGGCTTCTGAGCGCCCTGGTCATTCCGGCACAGGTTTCCATGATTCCGCTGTTCCTGATGTTGAAAGGGATGGGGCTGGTCAATAGCTGGATTGGTGTGCTGATCCCCTTTGTGGCCAGCATATTCGGGATCTTCCTGATCCGGCAGTATGCCCTGTCTATTCCAACGGAACTGATCGAGTCGGCCCGGATTGAAGGCGCGAGTGAAATCCGAATTTTCCGGTCGGTCGTGGTGCCGTTACTCACACCCATTCTGATTACCCTGGGGCTGTTTACCTTTCTGGCCGCATGGAATGATTTCCTGTGGCCGCTGATCGTCCTGACCGACAGCGACAAATATACGTTGCCGATTGCCCTCGCATCTCTGTCGCGTGAGCATGTGCAGGATGTCGAATTGATGATGGCCGGTGCGGTGGTCACCGTGACACCGGTCCTGGTTCTTTTCCTGGCGCTTCAGCGTTTTTACATGAGCGGAACTCTTGCGGGTAGCGTGAAGGGATGAGATGTTCATGGTGGGCATCATCCTGTCTCCTTGCCGGAATGGTATCCTTATCAATGGTCGTATTTGCGGCGGATAAGAGAAACGCCAATAATTTCCGGTTGCTCGACGGTTTTGAACGGATCGGGGAATGGCAGGCAGGCGCTACGGAAGACTGTGATGCGTCTGTAAGCACGACAAAAGGCGCAAGAGGCCATGCGCTCAAACTGTCGTATACCTTCCGGGCCGCCGGTGTCGCTTATGCTCGTCGCGCACTCCCGCTTAATCTCTCGAAAAATTTCGAGATGGCATTCCAGCTCAGAGGTCATGCCCCGAAGTCGACGCTTGAGGTAAAGCTGATTGATGAAAGCGGTGCGAATGTTTGGTGGAAACGGTTCTCTGATTATGAGTTTCCTGATGACTGGACAACCATTCGCATTCGGCGCAGTGATATCAGTTTTGCCTGGGGTCCCATCGAAGATCATACGCTGAAAACCATCGCCAAAATGGAGTTTGTTGTTGTCGGCGCAAGCGGTGACAAGGCTTCCGTCGAGTTTGATACGCTTGAAATACGGACGCTGCCCGACCTGCCCGCCGTTCTTCCTCTGCTCGTGGCGAAAGACGGTGACGTTCCTGCTCCTGCCGCAGTTGACGGCAATCCGGAGACAGTCTGGACTGCCGATAAGACCACGGACTTGACGCTTGATCGGGGCTATGTGGGCGAGCTTGGCGGTTTGACCTTGCGATGGGCCGCGGGGCAGGAGCCTAAGACGTTGAACATTACCCTTTCCGAGGACGGCACCACCTGGACAGTGCCGGACTGGCAACAGCATATCGCGCCTTCCTCCACAGGAACCACCGAATATCTGCGCATGCCAAAAGCCTTCGGGCGTTATATTCGCCTTTCAATAAACCCGGCATCCGGAGGCCGTGTTGGCCTGTTGGATGCGACGGTCGAACCAACGGAGTTCGGACAGGATGATAACCGGTTCTTGCTGTCACTAGCCCGGGAATCCGAAAAGGGAACATATCCACGCAGTTTTTTTGGGGAGCAGATCTACTGGACCATCGTTGGCGTTCCTCAGGGCGGCCGGGCGGCCCTGTTGTCGGAAGACGGCGCCATGGAACCTGGACCAGGGGCTTTCTCGATTGAACCGTTTGTGATCGAAGATGCTTCCGTGCTGAGTTGGGCGAATGCCGAACATCACCATAGTCTGCTGGATGATTATCTCCCCTTGCCGCGAGTACGCCGGACCCATGAGGGCTTGTTACTCGATATCAGTGCCCATCGTCCGCCTGTTCCCGCCGGAAGGGAAGGCGCGACTGACGGTAATGCCCGCGATGTGGTCACCAGATATCGTATTGCCAACACCGGCCATATCCGGCGAACGCTCACGCTGGCCCTTGCAATCCGCCCAATGCAAGTCAATCCGCCTACCCAAACCCTGAACTTGGTTGGGGGTGCCAGCAGAATTGAACGGATCAGCTGGGATGGTGCAGCGTTTCAGGTGAATGGTGACTGGTCTGTGTATCCTGACCTGAAGCCGGACCACGTGTCCCTGGCAGGCTTTGAACGGGCCGGTTTCCCGCATGTGCAAGATGCCGCCGCAGGCATGGATTCACAAAGCGTAGTAGCTCCTGGAGGCTTCGGCTCCGGCGTCATGTATTTTCATATTGATCTGAGGCCGGGTGAGGTTCGCGATGCGACTGTGGTCACGGTGCTTGGTGATGATGACGGGCGTATGCCCGATCTGAACCACGAGGCCATTGATGCGGGCGAAATGGCTGCAATTGATGAATGGCGGGAAATCCTCAATCGGGTGGACATTTCAGGCCCTCCTGAAACCATGCCGGTTCTCAATGCCTTGAAAACCGCGTTCGCGCATATGATGATCACGCGCGAAGGGCCTGCACTCCGTCCGGGGCCACGTTCCTATGCCCGTTCGTGGATACGTGACGGGGCGATGATGAGTGAAAGTTTCCTGCGTCTTGGGCACAATGGGCCTGCGGTCGATTTTGCTCGCTGGTATGCGCCTTACCAATTCTCCAGCGGCAAGGTTCCCTGTTGTGTTGACAAACGTGGCGCGGACCCGGTCGTCGAGAATGACAGCCATGGAGAGCTAATTTTTCTGATCGCGGATATTTACCGGTACACGAGGGATCGTGGCTTTGCCGAGGCCATGTGGCCCTATGCGGACAAGGCCGCTGCCGCTCTCGATGCACTGAGGCTGTCGGAACGCACGGAGCGCAACCGTCAGGGTGACCGCAAGGCACTCTTTGGTCTGTTGCCGCCCTCGATCAGCCATGAAGGCTATTCGGATCAACCGGCCTATTCATTCTGGGATAATTTCTGGGGTCTGAAAGGGCTGAACGATGCGGCATTCCTCGCTCTTGAATTGGGACACACGGACCGTGCAGCCGAACTCAGGGCGGATGCCGCCGAATTTGCCGGAGATATTGGGGCTTCTGTCCGGTTGTTGGGTGAAGAGCTCGGGCACGTGCCGGGGGCAGCCGACCGAAAAGATTTTGACCCGACATCCACGACGATCGCGCTTTCGCCTACCGGGGCCGCAACAGCCTTGCCCAGGGAGTTGCTGATGGCCACGTTCGAGAAAGCCTGGTCGGAGTTTGTGGCGCGGCGCGATGGCCAGAAGGCGTGGGAAGTTTATACTCCCTATGAATTCCGTCAGGTGAGCGCGTTTGTGCGTCTGGGAGAGCCGGAGCGTGCCCATGCCCTGCTGGACTTTTTCATGCGGGATCGTCGCCCGGTAGCCTGGAACCAGTGGAGCGAGGTCATCAGCCGACTGAAACGGGAACCGCATTTCATTGGCGATCTGCCCCATACATGGGTGGGATCGGATTTCATCCGGGCGGTGCTTTATCTTTTTGTTTATGCGGATACTGCTAACGACTCACTGGTCATCGGCGCCGGTCTGCTGCGATCCTGGCTACAGGGTGAAGGTATCCGGGTGCGTGGGCTGAGAACCCCGTATGGCGAGGTGTCCTATACGGCGCGTGAGGGGGGCGGGCAAGTGCGCGTTGATCTGGAAGGATCGACCAAGCCACCTGGCGGCTATGTTCTGCCGGCTTCCCTGAAAGGTGATGTCAGGGTAACATTCAATGGAAACCCTGTGGGCGTCCCCATAAAATCCCCTTAAAACCGTCTGCGGCGATCCAAATTGTTTGCAGACATTTTATAAAAGAGGACGAGCGTACATGAAAAACAACTCGACATTTCCCCACGGGTTTCTCTGGGGTGCGGCGACATCGGCTTACCAGATTGAGGGGGCACCGCTGGCAGATGGTGCAGGGCCGAGCATATGGCAGCGTTTTGCCCATACGCCGGGACATACCGTGAATGGCGATACCGGCGACGTCGCCTGTGACCATTACCATCGCTGGCGCGAGGACATCGCCCTCATGAAGGAGCTGGGGCTGCAGGCCTATCGGTTTTCGGTGGCCTGGGCGCGTATTTTTCCTGAAGGCAAGGGAAGGCTGAATGAGAAAGGCCTGGATTTCTACGAAAAACTGGTTGATGGCCTTTTGGAAGCAGGGATTGAACCGCTCCTGACGTTGTATCACTGGGATTTGCCGGCAGCGTTGGACGATCTGGGCGGGTGGCTGAATCCGGACGTGGCACACTGGTTTGCAGACTATGGGGAAGCCATGTACCGGCGGCTGGATGGCCGGGTAAAAAAATGGACGACACTCAATGAACCATGGGTGGTTACGGATGCCGGCTATTTGCAGGGTGCACTGGCCCCAGGGCATTCCTGCCACTATGAAACGCCGGTTGCCGCGCATCATCTGATGCGCGCACATGGTGCGGCCGTTCAGGCCTATCGGGCGGTCGGGGTGCATGAAATTGGCCTTGTGGTGAATATTGAGCCGAAGTATCCGGCTTCAGATGATCCGAAAGACCTGGCGGCCACCAATCGGGCGGATGCCTACATGAACAGGCAATTTCTTGATCCCGCCCTTCTGGGATCCTATCCGGAGGAGATGAAGGAGATATTCGGTGACGCATGGCCTGAATGGCCTGCCCAGGATTTCGATCTTATTTGTCAGAAGATCGATTTTATCGGACTGAATTATTACACCCGCGCCGTCACCTGTGATAAGCCGGATGCCTTGCCTGTCAGGGCCGGGACCGTTCGCCAGCCCCACAAGACCTACACGGAAACAGGGTGGGAGGTCTACCCGGACGGGCTTTCCGATACCCTGCTGTGGCTCAAGAACCGTTATGGTGAGATGCCGCTGTATATCACCGAGAATGGCTCGGCATTTTTTGATCCGCCGAAAGCGATGAATGGCCGGGTCATTGATCCGCTACGGATG
>Ga0224497_10000170_pt1 | contig 49525 bp, 52 predicted proteins | sample SF_Jul11_sed_USG_4_FD_167970 | JGI IMG/M metagenome (GOLD analysis project Ga0224497, IMG submission 167970) | Sediment microbial communities from San Francisco Bay, California, United States - SF_Jul11_sed_USGS_13 | ecosystem: Environmental > Aquatic > Marine > Sediment | place: USA...
ACCCTCTTATCCCCCACAAGCCGGAGCCAATTCGCCCGGCAGCCTTGTCCCGTCTATCGCGCAGCCCCCACCGTAATAATTTTCTACTGCTGAATCCGGGTTGAAGATCTCCGGACACCCCTGCGTGAAAGCTTGTTCAAGGGCCTCGAGACAGAAGGTCGTGTCCTGGGTGTTCGACACCATCCAGGCGACCACATACCGGCTATACCAATCCAATATCGCCACCAGAAACATAAAACCCCGGGCCATCGGGACATACGTCACGTCCGTACACCACACCTGGTTTGGGCGATGAATCACGAGATCCCGGAGTAAATAGGGATACACCGTGTGTTCCGGGTGCGGCCGACTCGTTTGCGGTCCTGGCGCAACGCCTGCCAAGCCCATCTGGGCCATCAGCCGTTGGATGCGTTTGCGATTCACCGGATACCCCAGGTGGTTGAGGTAAACAGTCATCCGTCGACTGCCATAAAACGGCGTCCGGGTATATTGGCGGTCAATGGCTTGCATCACTTCCAACGTTTCTGCTGATACGGAAGTGGGTTGATAGTACCAACTGCCTCGACCCAGGCCCAGTAACACACACTGGCGCCGCACACTGAGATGAGCATGGCCTGGCTGGATCCACTGTCGCTTCGTCTCAACCGAGCCCGGCAGTTTTTTTACCCAATCCAATTCCATCTTCAAGCGTCCCACTTCCTCATACAATTTGGCCTCTCTAGCTTCGGCGTCTTGCCCCGAACGAGTTGCGGATCCAAAAAGCTCTTTAGCCTTCACGGTGACCTGACGTTTCCATTGACTGATTTGGGTTGGATGCACCTGATACTGTGTGGCTAATTCGTTAATCGTTTTCAACCCCTTCAAGGCCTCCAAGGCGACTTTGGCCTTAAAGTCGGCACTATGCCGAATCCGTTTTTGCCCCATGGTATCCCTCCATTTAGATCACGCTCCAATCTTACTCATAGCGTGGTCTAAAATTTGGGGTCCACTATAGTGCCGGTGGCACGGCTCGGCCATGCCACCAGGCCAGGGCTCTCGTCTGTTCGATCAGAATCGAAGATGGATCCCCGATAACGACTGTCGGGGATGATGGAGGGAGGGAAGAAGGATGCTTTATTATTAAACTGCTGCTGAGGGGGGCAGACTTACACGTCTGGCGATAGCATGCCCGTGGCGATTCATTGATAGCTGCTGTTTAGCCGGCTGGCATCATTTTTTTTGGCATGGTTTCAAAACGAAAGTCCATCAGGTTGACCGGATGGGGGCGCTTGGAGAGATAGAGGACCTCAATGCCGACCACTTGATTGGAGGCGTCATAGTCGACAATCACGCCAGGGGCGACTTCCTCCGATTCCTCTACCGGTACGTCAACCAGTTCCAAATGCAGCGCATCCGCCTCTTCATCGATTTTTAATTTCATAGCTGCCTCCTCATCTTACGATCGAAATAACACGTGATGACCCTTATTGGATTGGATGTCTTCTAGACGATCACACGTAGCACACGCTCACCGGATTCTGGAACACGACTCATACGATGTTCCAATTCGGGATCAGTGCGGTCCGGCTCCACCCGTTCAGGCTGAAGGAGCACCCGCTCAACCCATTCTACGCGGATAGAGGGGCGTTTCCGCAAACTTTCGCGCGCATGCTCGGTCAGTTGGTAGTCCATCCCTCACTTTATTGATACGCGTTGCACTGCGGAACGTACCTGCTCTTTCATGTAAAAATCTCCTTGATGCCGATCAAGCGTTCGTTTCGGTCGTTGAGTTGCAGCACGAGACCGAGAGGAAACCGGCATACTGCCATACGCCTACAGTGAGATGGTTAGGCTATATGCAGAATTTGGAGTTAGTTCGGATTTTTCTTAGTCTTTCGCCATGCTACCCAACCCATTGATTAAAGTACAGAATTATTGTTGATGCAGGTTTTGTCGGAGGGGGGAGGGGAAGAGAGAATGGATTCCTGCCAGAAGCATGCAGGGATGACGGAGGGGGAGAGGAGATGGATGCCTCCCTCTATCAACGACTGCAGGGGCAGGCTCAACGACCGTCGGGGATGACGAGGGGGCAAAGATAGATGCCGGATTGCCGGAAGGCTTGAGCTATCTCGTGTGCCATGGCATCAAAAACAACTGATGGTTAAAACTGCTACAGTGATCGGATTGTCTTGAAAACCTCCAGGCCATTCATCCATGTCAGTGCATAACACCGAAATTGCCGAAATGTTCAGCCGCCTGGCTGAGCTCTTAGAAATTCAAGGGGCCAATCCTTTCCGCATTCGAGCCTATCGGAAAGCCGCGCAAACGGTTGAAAGCCTACCCCATAGCCTGACATCAATGCTGGCAGAAGGGGCGGACCTTTCCGAACTCCCTGGTATCGGAAAAGATTTAGCCAGCAAAATCCACGAAATTGTTGAGACAGGTCATTTGTCCCTGCTTGACCAAGTCAGCTCGCAACTGCCGGGGCAACTTGCAGAACTGGCGAAGATTCCAACACTTGGCCCCAAGCGGGTGAAAATGCTCTATGACACCCTCGGCATCCAGGACCTGAAGGGGCTTGCAAAGGCGGCTCAAGCCGGTCAAATCCGGCAGCTTCATGGTTTTGGGAAAAAAACAGAAGAAAAAATTCTTGAAGAGACGGACCGCCGCTCAACCAGTGAGAGGCGAATCAAATTACATACGGCCGAAGAATTCGCGGAGCCGATCCTCGACTATCTGAAAAACACCAAAGGAGTGAAAGACGCCATCGTTGCGGGTAGTTATCGCCGCAGAAAAGAGACGATTGGTGATTTGGATATTCTGGTGGCATGCCAGGATGGCAAAAACATCATGGATCATTTTGTGGCCTATGATGAAGTTGAGACCGTTGTCTCTAAAGGCCACACCCGAGCAACCGTTATTCTCCGATCCGGTCTCCAAGTCGACTTACGCGTGGTTCCTGAAGAAAGCTATGGGGCGGCCCTTCAATATTTCACCGGCTCCAAAGCCCACAACATTGCGGTCCGCTCGCTAGCGATCAAAAAAGGGTTGAAGATTAATGAGTATGGAGTCTTTCGCGGAGAAACACGCATTGCGGGACGGACGGAGAAAGAGGTCTATGCCCAGGTCGGTCTCCCCTACTTTGAACCTGAGTTGCGAGAGAATTGGGGGGAGGTGGGAGCAGGCCTCCGACATGCCCTCCCCAACCTCGTCACGCTCAACGATATCCGTGGCGATCTTCACGTCCATTCCAAAGCCAGCGACGGCCACTTTTCTATCAAAGACATGGCTCTGGCCGCGCAAGCAAAGGGGTATGACTATCTGGCCATTTGCGACCACTCGCAACGCGTGACGATTGCCCACGGGTTGGATGCCACACGCTTTGCTGCCCAAATTGAGGAAATCGACCGGCTCAATCACACATTCAAAGGCTTCGCCATCCTCAAGGGGGCCGAAGTGGATATTCTAGAAGACGGCTCACTCGATCTCTCCGATGACCTGTTACAACGTTTGGATCTCACGGTCTGCGCCATCCACTACAAGTTCAATCTGCCGAGGGCGAAACAGACCAAACGCATTATTCGAGCGATGGACAATCCCTATTTTTCTATCCTCGCGCATCCCACCGGCCGCATGCTGAATGAACGGGAACCCTATGAAGTCGATATGGAACAAATCATGGCCGCGGCATTGGAGCGCGGGTGCTACCTGGAGATCAACGCCCAACCTGTTCGGCTTGACCTGACAGATCTCCACTGTAAGATGGCCAAAGATATGGGGGTGAAAGTGGCGATTTCCACCGATGCTCACCGGACAACAGACCTTGATTTCATGCGCTTTGGCTTAGGACAAGCTCGGCGTGGTTGGCTCGAGACCAAGGATATTCTAAATTCGGGCAGTCTCAAGGCCCTTAAAAAGATGCTGATACGTTCTTGATTTGTCCAAACTTAGGCTTTACCTCTCAGTCCGAGTCTGATACATGGTGAACCCCTTGGGTTCTGAGAATGGACGAAATTTCCTCTGTGTCGTTCTCGTGACAACTGAAATCCGGGGTTCATTAGTCCATTTTTTACAGGTTTTTATGGGCCCATACAGCCCTTAGCAACCCGATGACCTTTCACCCAAGAAAAATATGAGAACCGAGCCGCCCGTTGAATTAATCAAGTGCCTTTATTAAATGACCCACTCATCATTGACTATCTGTAAGGAGGTTTTATGCCGACACCGAATCTTCACCTGAAAGCCCGTGATCTAATGCAAACGCGCATCGTCGCCGTGACACGCGGATATAGTGCCAGAGAGGTCGCTATCCTCATCCATTCTGGGACATGTAGTGGGGTGCCAGTGATTGATCCTGGCAACCACCTCATCGGGATTGTCTCTGAGTTTGACGTCCTGAAAGCCTTGGTAAAAGGTCAAGATTTACAAGCACTAAAGGCCGAAGACATTATGACGCCCCACCCAGTCACTGTTGAAGAAACGGCTACCGCAGAAATGGTCATCAACCAAATGATTGAGCACCAAATTATTCGTATCCCCGTGGTTCGTGACGGTCGACTTCTCGGCATGGTTTCCCGCACGGATCTTATGGATCAACTCATTGATCATCATTTAATCAATGTATATGGAGGGTGAACGATAAAAATTCCCGAGCAAGATTGTGGAATATTCAAAGGGAAAACTTAACGCTTAAATCCCCCTACCCCCTTTTGCAAAGGGGGAACCTCCCTCTTCAATTTATGGCGTGCCTTAAGAAATCGGTAGGTCTTTATTTTCGTTTCCTTTTCCTCATAATTGTTCCTCCTAATTCATACCAGAGAGTTCCGTGCTTTGCCCCGGGGTGGATAGCCTCCTTTTAGAGGGGGGGGGGGAACAGATTCCCCCAGCTGAGGCTAAGCGCAACACCTCTCTCATGTAAATGAGGAATTTTGCAACAATGGCTCTCTTTGAAAAATGCCATGCCCCTGAAAACGCTACACTTGCTAGCTTGTTTGATTTTGGCACGACTTTTGATCTTTCTATAAGGAAAAGGTGCCAAATAAAGGGTCGACCCATATGCTACTTATCGCGACTATTGATCCCATCTTACGAAGCCATTTGGAAGAAACCTTTACAAAAAATGGCGATCCTTTTCTTGCACTTGAAGAGGGAGAAGATATGGTGGAAGCCGTCCTTTGTCATCAACCCTCCATGGTCATTTTGGACTTGTTCCTATCCCACCCGAGTGGGATCGATATTCTTCGGCAACTCCGAGCCGAAGGATATACGGGAAAGGTCGTCGTGCTAGGCGGGCCGTCGACTCAATCCTTAGTTCCTGAAGCGACTCGCTTAGGAGCAATTCAAATAATGGGACGCCCGTTCAATGTCAGCCAAGTTTTGGGAGCAGTACGGGTCGCCAAGGGAACATTGGATGATGATCCTGAGTTGTTGAGTCAAACTTGATTGGGAGATGAATCATGAAGAAATTGCGAAACCTCGGACACCACGAACGCATTATCCGTATTGCCACAGGTTTCACATTGCTGGCCTTATCAGGGTTTTCTATTTTTCCTGGATGGGGCGATTTGCTCCTTATGGCTGGTGGCCTCATTGCACTGTTGACCGGGATCGTCGGCTATTGCCCAGCTTGGCACGCAGTGGGCATTAACACGTGCAAAGTCGATCATGATCATTCTGTCTCAAAGCCGAAAAAGGAACTCCATGATCACCGTACCTCTTCCACACACCAATCGTAAGATCCGCGAGAGGCTCAGTCTTCGCCTTTCCTCAATCTTGCCCAAGAAAGATACTCCCAACAATTGGCAATCAAGGGGTCAGAGGTTTTCTATACTTTTAAAAAGCGGAGAATCCCATGATTTTCAAGCAATATTATCTCCAGAGTTTGTCACACGCCTCCTATTTGATTGGGGACGAAGAGAGTCACCTGGCAGCGATCGTTGACCCTCAACGCGACATTGAGCAGTATCTGAACGACCTCGACTCCCATCAGTTGACGCTGAAGTATATTTTCCTCACACATTTCCACGCCGATTTTTTAGCTGGACATTTGGACCTACATCATCATACCGGCGCAGGGATATTTCTTGGCTCCCAAGCCAAAGCAACCTACGCATTTCATCCTCTGCGACATCACGATGAAATAGAATTTGGATCCACACGTCTCAAAATACTTGAAACCCCTGGCCATACACCGGAAAGCATTTCTATCGTCGTCTACGATTTAAAAAAATCCGCTGAACAGCCAACGGCCATGTTGACAGGGGATACGCTTTTCGTCGGCGACGTGGGACGACCAGATTTATTAGCCTCATTCGGCGTGGATAGCCACACCCTGGCGAGCCAACTCTTTGATTCTCTGCATCACCACATTCTCGCTCATCCTCCACAAACAAAATTTTTCCCAGCCCACGGCGCGGGAAGTTTGTGTGGGAAACATCTCAGTGACCAGTTGTCTTCAACATTGGAAAGCGAACAACTCACGAATTACGCATTAAAATCCATGACCAAACAGACGTTTATTGATGCCGTGACGAACGACCAATTGGAGGCCCCATCCTATTTTTCCCATGTGGCATTCTTGAACCGCCGAGAACATCCCACGTTGGAACAAATTCTCACAAAAGCCTACAAGCCTTTCACCCTTGATCAGGTCCTTCACGAAAAAAATATTGGCGTACAAATGCTTGACGTACGTTCTCCTAAGGAATTTAGCATGGGGCATCTCTGTGGAAGTGTGAATATCGGCTTATCAGGAAAGTTTGAAATGTGGGCGGGGATCCTACTTGATCGAGAAACCCCGATTATTATCATAAGTGATCCAGGCCAAGAACGAGAGGCTATCATCCGATTGGCTCGTGTCGGATTAGATCAGATCAAGGGATTTTTGAATCAGGGGATGCACGCACTCGCCTCAACACCGGAGTTGGTCCGACAGACAAATCGCATGACCGTCACACGGCTTCAAGAACAGTTAATGATGGCCGATCGCCCTCACCTGTTGGACGTTCGCGCTCCACACGAATGGGAAATCCGACACATCGATGACAGCCGTAATATTCCGCTACCCCATCTTTTGACACGACTTTCAGAAATCCCCCAGGATCACAACATAGTGGTGTACTGTTCGAGTGGATACCGTTCATCCATTGCAGTTAGCCTCCTAGAACATCACCATTATTCAAACATTGTGGATCTGGTGGGAGGCTTTGACGCCTGGGAAGAAGTCGTCGTAAATCCCTCACTACAATCCGCCACCGCACTTCAAGAACCGGGTGGACGAATAGCCCAGGAAGAAACATGAACTCAGGAACTGAAAAGATGAATCCCCGACTCAAGACGATCTTGATACCGGTGGATGGGTCGCCACAGGCAGATGAAGCTGTTCTTAGCCTTCAAGCCTTTACTCCTCCCAATCACATCGTGCTACTTCATTGTTTTTCCATTCCACAACTGGCGTATCCAGGCACCGGCATGAGCGTGGGCAAAAAGTTTTCGGAGGCTGCCGAACAGGAATTACGAAAAGAGGGTTCTCGGATTCTCAAAAAAGCTGCCTCTCTTCTCCCAGCCGTATGTGGGGAAGTTTCTCAACGCCTCGAAATTGGTGACACTTCATCGGTTATTCTGTCGATAGCTCAAAAAGAATCTATAGACCTGATACTCATGGGCTCCCGGGGACTGGGGGTGATTAAGGAACATGTACTCGGAAGCGTATCGCACCACGTGGCCACTCATGCACCCTGTCCCACACTCATTGTCAAATCTCCACTGTTGGGGCTCCGCAACATCTTACTTCCCATTGAACATCCACTGGATGCGGAATGGGTCGTCGAATGGTTCAAGCAGAAGCCGTTTCAAGGCATGCCGCATCTTTCCGTGTTGCATGTCATCCCATTTGCCCAACCAGTGCTACCGGTTGGAGCCTTGCTACCTGACGATTGGAAAAAAGACCTGCAAACAGGCAGTGCCCATTTCACACAAGAGGTCACCAACACCTTACAACAATTCGGATATGAAGCTGACTACATTGTTGAACCAGGGGCTCCATCATCAGTCATTCAAGAACATATCATCCGGCTTCAACCTCAATTAGTGCTCATGGGCACCTATAATCGATCAACACTCAACCGACTGGCTCACGGTAGTGTCTCACATGCGACCGTTCACCATGCTCCTTGCTCTGTGCTCTTACTCAAAGGAAAATCTGATATTCCGACATCCTAAACAGCTTTTGACCCACTACCCGATTAGGAGATCGTATGCTGACCAACATCGAAACCCTTTTAGCTGACGAGGCGGAAACGCTTCTTCAACACCATTGCACAACGATCCCTAAGGAAGGTTTGGTATTACCAGGTCCGGATTTCATCGATCGGGTCGTGGCACTGAGTGACCGGAGGCCGCGTACGTTGCGTAGCCTGCAAACGTTCTTCGATCACGGCCGACTAGCCGGAACGGGCTATCTTTCAATTCTACCCGTGGATCAAGGCGTGGAACATTCGGCAGGCGCTTCCTTCGCTCCCAATCCCGTCTATTTCGACCCTGAGAACATTATTCGGTTAGCATTGGAAGGGGGTTGCAACGGCGTGGCCTCGACCTTAGGCATTCTGGGCTCGGTGGGCCGCAAATATGCCCACAAAATTCCTTTCCTCGTCAAGATTAACCATAATGAATTATTAACCTACCCTGCCCTCCACGACCAAACCTTGTTTGCGAGCGTACAGCAGGCCTTTGACCTGGGAGCCGTCGCTATTGGCGCCACGGTCTACTTCGGTTCCCCTGAATCCCGTCGCCAAATTCAAGAAATCAGCGAAGCCTTTGCCCATGCACATGAATTGGGTTTGGCCACGGTGCTTTGGGCCTATTTACGGAATAGTGCCTTCAAGCAAGGGGGCAAGGACTATCATAATGCAGCGGACCTTACCGGTCAGGGAAATTATCTGGGGGCCACCATTGAGGCAGACATCATTAAGCAAAAGCAGGCCGAGAAAAACGGCGGGTATCCAGCCATCAATTTCGGCCGGACCGATGACAGAGTCTACAAGGAACTGGCCAATGATCACCCCATCGACCTGGTCCGGTATCAGGTTGCCAATTGCTTCATGGGTCGAGTCGGGATGATCAACTCCGGTGGGCCATCCGGCAAGGATGATTTACATCAGGCAGTTCGTACGGCAGTGATTAACAAACGTGCTGGGGGAATGGGGGTCATCAGCGGACGAAAATCTTTTCAGAAACCTATGGAGGATGGCATTAAATTATTGAATGCCATTCAAGATGTGTATCTCTCAAAATCAGTAACGGTAGCCTAATGTTTTTCTAATGATGTGAATCATGTTTATAGATTGATTCTGCCACATCCATCAAAAATCCTTCGTCGTCGGTAAGCAACAACCCCCCATCTTGATCCAAATCAAATCTCGCCGAATCCAAGAGAACGGTCACCGGCAATTGGTACACGATAAATGTCCCTGAGATGATAGACATAATTTTTGTACGGACACCAAGCTTCTTCTTCATATTTCCACTAAACTGATCTTTGACAAACGTGTACCCTTTGACCTTGGCAATCCCAGCTTCATAGACCTCCACCTCTCCCACAAAAAATCGTGGCGAATCTTTTTCAAATAATCGACGATGAACGATTAACAGTTTCTCTCCCTGTTTCAGCATGGTTTCTCCCTTTCTATGAAGTCCGTAATTATGTCCTTTTTCACCATATGGTTTGAAACATTTTCCGGAGCAAGAACGATGTGGCAAAGAGCCTTATCCCCATTGTTCAAAATGAGGATGCGAAACAATGACCCGCAAGATATCACTACGGGTGATGATGCCTAATAATTCCTTTTCTTGAGAAACGACGGGGATGGCACCAATGCGCTCTTCTAGTAACACCCGTGCAAGTGCCAGTAACGTCGCATCAGGAGCAGCCACCAGCACGGGGTGGCTGACATACGGTTCAATAGTCACCTTACCCAGATAGGCCCTTCCTTTGATCCCAGCCAAAGCTGATTCGACTGTACCCTTTGAGAGATCACGATCAGACAAAATCCCTACCAGTTCACCTTTCTGAGACTGAATGGGGATATGACGAAAGCGCTCGTTCTTCACCAACTCCCATGCTTGGGCCAGCGAAGCCTTCTCAGGAAGGGTTGTCACCGGTGAAGCCATAATGTCGAGCGCCACCAACGTTGAGGGAATTGCTTGCGAAAACGCTTCCACCTGCTCATAGAAACGGGTTTGGAATGAGGAATGACTTCTTTGGGGCGACTGATCAGTTGGAAAATTCTCGCGTCCAACCGGTTTAATGGCGGATACCTGGGATACTTTAGGCACCTTACGGTCTCGGAAGATGCCCGGCACATAGGTCGACTGTGAACCACTTACGTCAATAACAGCAAACATCACCGCTCTCTGTGATGAAGGAGGACATTTGCATTATACTTGCGCCAAGTTACTAACCAACAATCACCAAGCTCCTCACGCTTTCTTAAACATGTAAGAACAAGTTAACCTATTTCTTTTTATCATACCTCATTCCTTTGTGTTGGCAATCTCACCAATAGTTGTGACTCAGAAATACCGTATGCGGAATTCATATGGAAGGACTACTATGTCGAATTGCTCATGGAAACTTCCTTAAAAACCCGTTACAGTGGGAGAACTAACAAAAATTTCTGAGAAAGGTTTTTTGAGCCCCACTTTTGAAATTTTAAGGCGACAGACAGGCGCATCATTCGCCATTTGAGTAAATTCAGTAACCATCTCTGCTTGTAGATACCTATGCCCCCCTCTCGTCATTACTATGTCTCAATCCTGGCAGCCCTGTTATTGGCAGAATGGGTCGTCTTAGCCATTGATCCCCGGCATCGGAATGATTGGATTCTTGAAAATGTTTTGCTTTTTCTCGTCGTCCCGATTCTTGCCCTGACCTATCAGCGATTCCCCTTCTCGAAAATTTCTTACACGCTACTTTTTATCTTTGGGTGCCTACATGTCGTGGGTACACATTATACCTATGCAGAAGTGCCTTATGATTCCTGGTGGAACTCGTTCACTGGCGGTTCTTTAAACGAGCTACTCGGTTGGAAGCGCAACAACTTCGACCGCTTCGTGCATTTTTGTTATGGGCTCTTACTCGCCTATCCGATTCGTGAGGTGTATTTGCGGATTGCCGGCGTGCGGGGATTTTGGGGCTATGCCTTGCCCCTGAGTTTCATCATGTCGACATCGATGATATTCGAGCTCATAGAATGGGGAGCCGCAACCGTATTTGGCGGTGACCTAGGAATGGCTTATCTAGGGACCCAGGGCGATGTATGGGACGCCCACAAGGACATGGCCCTGGCAAGTGTAGGTGCCTTAATGGCCATGATCTCCACCGCCTCACTGAACATCCACCTTCAACGCGACTTCGCCCGGGAATGGGCAGATAGTCTGCGCATCAAACAGGCTACGCCATTAGGGGAAGAAGAATTGCAGCGTCTCTGGAAGCTGCGTGAGAAGTGAACTAAAAAAACCAGCAAAACCATACCCTCTGAAAATTTCCCTTAGGTCTTCGCACTCCACAGGTGGGATCAGAATTCCTCCCTCAATTCATCACTGAGCTTCACTATCCATCCAGTGTTTCAGCATTAAGATTCAGTGGGAAGATCGGACTCCAGCACGACAAGGACTCCTCGCATAATGGGGTGGAATGAACAGTGGTAGGGATAATAACCAGGCGGTAAATGATCTATGCTGAATGTCCGGTTGGGGCCAATGGCTCCGGAATCAAACGCACATCATTGACCGTTTGTACATCCATCATGGGTGATGGAATGGAGGGCAGTCGTAGGATTTTTCTAGGAAATCGATGTGCCCGCTTTGACTTGAACAAATTTCGGGGAATAATGGAGGAAAACCTGCTCATGGTGATTCACGTGATCGAAAGGGTGGCCGCAGAGAATGAACTAATGAAAATTAAAGCAACTTCTTGGAAGAACCCCCTTCCTCTTTTCAACGACGTATATTCAAGAATCCGTTTCAGAGCTATCCTCATTTGCTGAATTTTAGTAGTTGACACGTCATTTCCTCTTCCTCCGAATCAGGGAAAAACTCCGAAGTCAACTTCCCCTTCTTATCCTTTCCACCCATCTCTTTGTTGGCTAAAAAAGCACCTTTAAACCAGGGCTTTGTTATGTTCGCGGACACCCCCCTCATATTTTCCTGCTTGCATTTTCACAACTGTTAAATCAATGGTATACCCACAATTGAGGCAGCGTCCCACTTCTAACTCCAAAAATTGGTCGTTCACTTGATAAAGACTGTCCCGCACCATCAACCCATTACATCGTTCACAGTTCATCATAATATTTACCTCCAGAAAAACAGATTACAACTACACCCCTTTTCCTCTCTCTATAGTTAAGATAAGTAACTAATTACGGAAGTAAAGCAGGTACTAAAAAGTAACCAGGAAATCACCTACGGGTCTATTTATGGTCCCCTAGTTTCCTTGCACCCCCTCTAGCCGAGCCAGGCAGGATCTATATCCCGTGCCGGCTAAATAAAAATGGGAAAACTCGGCCTGAAGGTTTTTGTGGGAAGCTGAAAGAAGGGATGGAACGGACGACTATTACGGATCAAAACAATTCACCGGCGTATCGGCAGGAAGTCCGAAACCAGAGGAAGAAAAAGAATCAGGTGAAATACCGTTTTGCCTGGAGAAAAGACAGAAACTGATTAAATTTGTGAAAGATACGTCCAAAAGAAATCTTCACTGAAGGTTTGCTTTTAGAAAATACTCCCAGATAGTTGTCCAGCTATTCCAGCATAAACACGTTCAAATTCCTCTCTAAAGAGTTGGGCGTCATTAGCAGCCAATTCCGCAAAAAGGTGCGGCTTCCCTTTAGAAGTCCACGTGTTATCGAATAAAACAACTTTATCGGCAGTCCGAATCAGGCGGCCTCGAACTTCCAGGCCCAGGGACAAAGTTGGGTTAATCTGGAGTTCTTGGGAGGGGTTTATTTTTGCTTGGGCTTTGAAAGATATTTTGTTGGTACTACTCAACAACACGCGGTTCACCCGAAGTTCAAGTACCGTATCTAATGATGCCTCTTGTAACGGAAAATAGGTCAGGAGATCAGACAAGCTTTCAGGACCTCGTCCGTCTAATACCTTCAGATTCACATTCGCCACATTAGCCGCCTGGACAACATGATCTCGCATTGTTTCCTGAATGCGCATGGAAGCCAGAGAGGCCTTGAGATGGGTTTCGGCTTCTTCTACAGCTTCAGGATTCTGAGCCGTAATTGCCCCATAAAACGGCCCACCAATCATATAACCAATGCCCTTAACCAGAGCAGCTGTAGCCAACAAAGCGCCCAGTATGCCCGGCCCAGCCAATATCCCAAATGTGCAGCACACTGCAACAAAACTCACGCCCGCAACCAGCCCGGCCGGAGGGACTAGGACAATAAAGGACTTCGTTCCCACTACTGTCCCTCGGGCCGCCCCACCTAACCAACCCTTAGCTGGCAATTCAAATTCAACCGAAGGAGTATACCGGGCTGACACCACGCCAATCCTGCCTAATTGCGCACGAACTTCGGGGGGAAGAGTATATGATTGAGTTGCACAACCCCATTGGCCCAGGAGAAAGAGCACGGTGAGGATGAGAATACTTATTTTCTTAATTTGTCACCCCATATTTTAAAAAATTATTGCCATCTTCAACGGTTCCAAAATTTTCAAGTTCATTAACAGTTGCCTTCCGCCAGGATTATTGTAAATGGAATTGTGATTCCTAAAAGCGAAAGGAAAGGCCTACCAGAAAATGATGCGTGGTCAGTTTGGCTTCAAAATCCTCCAACTTTACGCTTTCCGCACAGTCTTTTTCATCTCTAATACAAACGAAATTATCTGGATCTTCGGAATTATAATTTAAATAAGTAAACCTATATTCGGTAAAAATCCCCCACTGTGGGTGCAGTTTCCACAACAGTCCCGTCCGGACATCAACACCAAAGGCTCCCTCACTTTCTTCAATCTTCGTTTGTAACCCATTCTCTTCGAATTCAGCCTTGACTTTGCCGAAGGCGAAATCGGGGCCGACACCCAGGTAGGGTTGCAACCTCCCCTTGGGAAACTGCTCATTCAAGAACAGGGGATACCGCATCATCATCAAGAGGGAGAAACCATAAACGGGAATCTCTATATTGGCGTTTTTGGCGTCGGCCTTAAAATACGAGCCATCAAAGGCCACCCCTAGCCACGGAAACCGCTGGGTCCAATAGGTCACACGTCCTCCCACTGTGAAAGAATCTTTAAACTTCCCATTCGCCTTTAATGTTTGGGAAGTGACAGACCCTAACCCAAATTGGGGCACATCGGACTGGCGAATTTGCACATTACTATCCTCCGTCATGGCCAATCCGCCATAGAGATCTACCACGAATTCTGCGCAAACTGGAGGAGCCCATCCTGAATTCACTACCATAAGGAGAAAAATCCCCAGAACATATTTCAAAAGTCTTTTCGCCATAACAAAAAGGCCTTTGTCGCCCTTTCTGCCCAAAAAGGCATTAGCCAGCATTCGATTTCTCATTAGTCTCGTATCCAAAATTTAAAAGAGCAAAACCCATGCGCGGAGTATGGGCAGAGGAAAGCCACTATTTTCTCAATAAATAACGGATGCCGATTTCTTCGTGGGCCTTTTCACAGAATTTCAGATGGGGAGAAATGGGACATGATGCATTGAGTTTTCTTGATCCAGAATGGCCCTATTTGGAACAGCATGGAGTTTGGCAGGGTTGGTATTAAGGTTGGCCAGGTTAGCCAGGGCCATTAATTTAGGCCAGATAGTACAAACGTATTTGGGAAATTTTCGGATCATACAGAAAAGATGGATACCAGCTCCTTCCTGTGTATCACTAAAATGTTCGTCTCTCATGGTCCGACGCCTGCCGTCTGGCCCGAGGGACGGAGGCTCTCATCAACTGGCGGGCCTTGTTTGAGCGTAGCAAAAGGACATAAAATTCTGTAGGATTCAAATTTGCTGATCGGTGAAGTTAGTGAAGATTCTTCGTCCAGAATCTCTCAGACAAGAGAGGGCAAGGTCAACGTAAGTGAGGTTTGGGTCATTAAATCGTTTGAGAAAACCAAAAATATCATGGGGGGTCAAGTTCGAGATGCGCGGGGCATTCCGTCAAAATTCAATGTAAAAGCCTATACCATAGGCCTCTATCCTCTGATCGAAGAATTGCCCGTAAGGATTACGTCCACGATAGTAACTCAGGAGAATCCGCAGCCGACGAGTACTTTTCAGGCGCGACCATTCTAGCCCACCCAAAAGGCTCGTGTTGATGTTCCAACCCAATTGTTCGACCGACCTGAAGTCAGCTCCAAACACTGGCGCAAAAAGAAGACCTTCCACCAGACTTCCAAAAAACAGCGAAGGACGCCGAGGCGCACGTAATTCCAGTCCCCATTGGAGCGTCCCCCGATCAAGAGCAGGTTTCCGATTGTAAAGGTACCCTACCCCTCCATAGACCCTGGCCCAGGCAAAATGGAGTGAGGTAATAGCCTCCACCATTTCAAAGCTGAGGTTTACTCGGTTGAACCCAGGATTATTCAGAAGGAACTCATCCCCCACATGACTACTCTAGTGAAACACACGGAGGCGTAATGAAAGAGGACCGTGGCGTAGAGTGAGTGGAAGCCCAAACTGGAAATCCGAGTTGATCAGGTCAGATGAAGCCGCATCCAGATTGAATTGGGAAAATACAGCTGCGAAGATGTTAATCTGAAAACCATTGCAAGTTTTCTCCTGGCGGAGCCCCTACAGCCCAAACGTTCCTCCAAAGCCGACAAATGCCGCATTCAGCGACTCATCGACATCTCTGAAGCGTACTCGCTGCAAGCTCCCAGAAAACCTGGGTTCTTTAGGATCAGCCAGCAAGGGACGGAACACGTCATCGTCGGGCAATCCCACACTGTGAAATATTCCGTTTTCTGACGTACCTGATTCTTCTGCCGATTCCAAGTATCCACAATCAGTTAGACGAAGAGAGATTGGTGACAGTTCAACCGCATCTTCAGCTGACCCAACACTCGAAAAAAGGATGATACTTAGGTACAAGGGAGTGCCAATATACAACCATCGTGATTGGCCAACCTTAGGGCCCATGCTCTACACCCATGACGCATATTCGTCCTCTTGAGGCATCAGAACCATTCGGACCCTCATCTGCAGAGTTCTTGTAACTGGAGATGTGGCCCGTGACTTTCATTGATGCCCCTTTGCCATAAAGGATCATTTCTCACTTCACTATGAGAAAGAAGTACCCCTTCAATCGACTACTCTTCGAGCTACCCCTGAGCTACCGAGCAAGAGACCGGACATAGGCTAGAACTGTGGCGATTTCTTCATCGGATAACACAAATCTCCACATACCCATCGCCGTATTCGAGACTCCCAGGTGAATACTTTCCCAAAGTTCTTTATCTGATTTATTTTGAATATGAGACACAGTCAGATCCGCAACTGGTGGATTAAAGTGAGAATAGCCCTCCCCCTTTCCTTCGAGACCGTGACAAATTTTGCAATGTTTCAGATAAAGAGCTCTTCCCTCCTTAAGATCTCCCAATTTCGCAAGCGCCACCAGGGAAAACAGAAACACCATCCCCAAAAGGATGCATACGCCCAAAGAACGTTTCATACGACCCCCTCCCCCCCTTCACGCTTGTGCGTAGAAGCACGACAGAGCGTTAATAAGATGTGACAAACTTTGCGGAAATACTCTATAGAACACCAAACCTGTGGCGAACCCGTCTTGGTGTATTTTGTCATCTCCCCGGCCTTTGATCCTGCCCCTGCTGTTATCTGGCGGGGGTGGAGATCCATCGGATCAATCAAGTAGACAAACCATAGGCCACCGGGTTAAGGATCATAACCCTCAATCATCCCTGCCCCCCTTACTTTCGCTGACAGGGTGTAGGGGCTTTCATTCCTTCTGGCAATCGGGTCCGGACATCCACACAGGCTTCATCGACTTGTTCTTGCGAAAATCCATGGGCATACCGGATGGCAACCCCATGTAATTTCGTCTTTCGAAAGGAGGCTTTCATTACATTGGCCCCACGCACATCAGCCCCATAAAAATTTGCACTATCCAAAACGGCTTCTTGTAAGTTGGCTTTGAACATCACCGCAAATTCTAATGAGGCCCCAGTAAGGTTGGCTTCCACCAAGTTCGCCCACGACAAATCCGCGCCCTCAAGATTGGCATGTTGCAAATTGGCTTTTGACAAAAACGCTTCATCCATTTCCACCCGTACGAGAGAACTCTCGCTCAAATTGGCGCCTAACAAATCCGCTTCCTGAAAATTGGCCCCGGCACATTTGGACTTGTGGAGATTGGCATGATAGAGCACTGCCCGTTCCAACGTGGCTTCACGTAGGTCGGCTTCTTCGAGAATGGCCTCATTGAGATTGGCGTTTCCCAAATCGGCTGCCGACAAATCAGCCGAACGAATATCGGCTTCTTGTAAATTGCTGCGACTGAGATCGGCTTCGACAAATTTGGCATGAGCAAATAACGAGCGGTGAAGATTGGCTTCTCGAAGATCCGCACGGACCAGATAGGCATCTTCACCATTGGCCATTTCCAAATCGGCGCCTACCATGTAGGCTTCCTCCAAATTGGCGCCACGGACAATACTGAATCGCATTCGGGTTTCAGCCAAATTCGCCTCTCGCAAGTCGGCTTCCGAAAAATTGGCTTGACTCAAATCGGCTTTTCGAAAATTAGCCAGACGAAATAACGCCCCGGACGCGTTGGTTCCTCGCATATCTGTGGCATACAGGGAGGCTTCAGTCACATTCGCTTTATAAAAATTCACATGGACGAGAATCGCAGCCGTAAAATCTGCACGAGAAAGGTTGGCTCCCTGAAAATTTGCGCCACTCAGATCTTGCTCGCGAAAGTCAGCTCCAGACAATTCCGCGCCGCACAAATTGGCCCGTTTCCCTTTTGCACCCTGGTGATCAAGAAGCCATTGCCCATGATCATCCACTATCCGTTGCAATTCCTCACTAGGCACACTTCTCCCCTTAAAGGGTCCCTCACATCGAGCCTTTGTCTCAAGCAGAGTCGAATCCATCTCTTGATGATCACTGTGGGCAAAAGGCACCCCCATCGTCAGGAATGCGACCCCTGTCAGGCCTATCACCACCTTCAGCAGGCGTTCTCTTTTCACCCGACGCCATTTTGCGTGACTTGTGCGTTTCAACACTGTACCTCCTTCCCATTTGGCTTTGAGGAATGAAGTCTGTTGCGAATCCTTGTATAGTAAACCCAAATATAATTGAAGCAATTTCTATTCCTTTCCTCTTCGCTTTAATATTTAAGGGCGACTCGCTCAATACTCCGCATGTAGGTTCAAACCTTGCACTTTTCTTGCATCCGACTTAAGGTTGATGCCCTTGGGGCAGACCATGGAAGATGATTATAATAGAACAGAAAGAAAAATGATCGCTCAGGGAAGGATCTAAGATGATTGGTCCTGTTGAATTGATTAACCCGAATGTAATTGGAATAATATCATGCCTCTTACATCGAATTCTCTATTGCTTATTTCTCACCAGAGACGAGGACTAGACGTTTCACTATGAATCAACTTGTGAATCCAGAATTATTTCAGAAGATGGTAACCATTCGCCGGGATTTGCATCAACATCCTGAGCTCAGTGGTCATGAAGTTCGGACCGCAGAGGCTATCATACAATTTTTAAAAGACGCGGGATTCTCCACTATCTCCCGTGTAGCCACGACCGGGGTGGTCGCAGAACTCTCGGGTCCCTCAAATGTACCGTGTGTCATATTGAGAGCCGACACCGATGCACTGCCCATTATAGAAGAGACGAACCTTGAGTTTTCTTCGGTCAATGAAGGCGTCATGCATGCCTGTGGCCATGATGGACATACGGCAATGTTGTTAGGCGCGGCAGAGCTTTTGGCCAAGGAACCCCAGTTGGCTGCCCCCGTGCGCTTTATTTTTCAGCCCGCTGAAGAAAAAGGCGCGGGTGCTATTGCCATGATTAATGAAGGCGTGCTCGAAAACGCCGGCATGATTTTCGGTGGTCATCTGGACCGCCATTATCCAACTGGCACGCTTGTCGTGACCGATGGTCCGGTGAATGCGTCTACCGATACCTTCGTGGTCGAAATCCTCGGGCAAGGCGCCCATGGGGCGAGACCTCACGAAAGCATTGATGCGGTGGTGGTGGGAAGTTTATTGGTCATGGCCTTACAAACCATTGTGTCGCGTGAAGTGGATCCGGCCTTTCCATCCGTGGTCTCGATCGGCCGATTTCAGTCAGGGACCGCATCAAATGTCATTGCAGGACAAGCCAGGCTGGAAGGTACCATTCGTGCGCAACACCCTAATGTTCGAACACACCTCCATACCGCCATTCAACGCATCGCCACATCCATCGGCCAACTCCATGGAGCGAACATCACCACCAGGATTCAACTTGGAACGCCTCCGGTCGTCAATTCCCCCGAAATGGCCGAATTAAGTCGTCAGGGCGCGGCCCTGACAGTGGGCCAGGAAAATGTTGTTCCCTTGCGCACCGCCAACATGGGTGGAGAGGATTTTAGCTATTATTTGGAAAAGGTCCCCGGAGCCTACATCCGCTTTGGATCGCAAATGGCAGGACTCGAAAGTTTTCCCGCTCACTCTAGTAAATTCGACTTTGATGAACAGGCGCTTGCCATAGGAGCGTCCTACTTTCACCGCATGGCGATACTGGCAGGACAACAGCTTCACAACACATAACACTAGACAAAGGTCTGATTCCTCAAAGCCATGATTATCGTCCGTCCAGCAGAAGAACAGGATATTGAAGGAATTCGGGATATCTTCTTGAAGGTCTATGGGAAGGACTACCCTTATAAGGAATTCTATGACACCACATGGTTGAAACGCGCGATTTTCAATGACCACGGGCTGATGCTTGCGGCTCTAGATACCCAAACAAAAACGATCGCCGGCACGGCGTCGGTCCTGTTCGAATTCGGTGCGCACTCTGATTTGGTCGGAGAATTCGGCCGGTTGGCGGTTGATCCGGACTATCAAGGTCTTGGAGTGGGCAGATTGCTCATGGACAAACGCCTTGAGGCCATCAAAAACCGATTGCATTTGGGACTCGTCATGGCACGTGTGACGCATCCCTTCTCACAAAAAATTAGTCTGACGCATCAATTCGTTCCGTTTGGGTTTCTACCCTTATGCTACCAATTTTCTCATCGTGAGAGTTTTGCGCTTCTTGGACGCCACTTCGGCAATGCCCTGGCCCTACGAAAAAATAATCCCAGGATCATTCCAGAGGTGAGCGCCCTTGCTCACTTGTCCTTGCCGAAAGCGAACCTTCCCTGTGATGCCATTATCGATGAAGATTCCGCCTCTTACCCCCCACATGGTGAATTTACTCTTCAAGAACTTTCCGTTGAAGGATACCCCGACTTATTGCGCATTGAACGGGGACGGGTCAGGAACCGAGAAATTTTTGGTAGTATGCGGTTGGAATATGGGTTTTTTAAGCTTCAAGCCAATCACGCCACCTATCTTTTGGCCTCCGATGACACCCAGTTGGTAGGGGCCATCGGGTTTACGCTGAATAACATTGAGCACTCTGTCCGGGTGTTCGAGCTGATTTCGTTTAGCGACCCAGCCATTCGCTTTCTGCTCACGGAATTGGAAAGAAAATGCCAGGACGACTGGGGGATCGAATACATTGAAATTGATGTGAGCGCACATGCCCCTCGCATGCAGAGGACTCTCCTTGAGCTCAACTTCTTACCAGCGGCCTATATTCCAGCGATGGTGTTTCATGAAGTGGAGCGTCTGGATATCATCCGCATGGTTCGACTCTCTCAACTTCGTGATTTGGGGCCGTTGGGGCTCTTGCCTGAAGTGCAGGAAGTGGCTGATGTGGTGATGCGGGGCTTCCAGTCGCGCGCGGTCATCCCCAAAATTGCGGATTTAGTTGCTGAGATTCCGTTATTTCAGGGGATGAGCCAGGAACAACGTGACCGATTGGCAGGAGCCTTTGGCATTCGCCACTTTAAGCAAGGGGGCCATATGTTCAAGGAGTCAAAAGAAGCGGACAAGATGTTTATTCTTCTGGAGGGAAAGATTACCATCAGCACCGGCTCTCCCCTCGTGCAAATCGGCCAGATTGAAAAGGGGGAAACCGTCGGAGAACTCTCGTTTCTTTCCTCCTCACCCCATTCCGCCACGGCCACGGCACAGACAAAAGTGGAAACGGCCTCGCTCACCCATCAAGCCCTCGGCGAGCTCGTCAGACGTCGACCGGACATCGGAGTGATCATGTACCGCAACCTGGCGGCCGGAATCGGGAAAAAACTCTTACGCTCCGACCTTTGTGTTCGTGACCAGGTGTTGAATCAATAACATCCCGCCATCCCCTATCCAAAGCTTCACCATATTTCTGCTAATTGCAAAGCAGTTTTTCAGTCTAGCTGACGCTGTAATTTGGGAAAAAGGAAAAAGGGTCAGGCATGACTTATGATTTATTTCTTCAGTTTCGCTCGGACCTGCTTTTCCAAAGAACAAAACCGCTTCAGGACATAACCCGCATACAGGCGACTGATCATCGAAGGATCACGATTCAGACGACGTCCTATCTCCTTGACGCTCAAGTCACTCCACTCCCGGGCTGCATAGACAAGCAATGCGCGCGCCGCCGCCGGATTGCGCTGCCGCCCTTCCCCAACTAATTGGTCGGGCGAATGGCCTGTGGTTTCTGCCACGGCCTGGAGAAGCCGGGAAAAGCTCACCTTGGGCCCCTTCACCGTCAACTCGTGTGTTGCCTGGGTCTTGCCCTGGAGCTCAGCCAGGAAGCGCTCATCCCCCAAAAAACGTTGGTCTACCGCCTCGTAGTATTGGGCTTGATGCCCCATGCCCAGTCCCTCCAGCAAAAACTCCCGATAGGCCTTTCGCGCCGCTCCCACTTGCCGATGAAACTGTTCAAGAATGGCCAAGGAATCAACCTCAACCGGCCCCGATTGTCCGAGATACACGCCGTGACTACTCCAGGGGTACCGCCAGGGGTCTTGCGGTTGCCGCAGGCGTGCCGGGTTCAAATGCAGATATCGGACTAACTCCAGAAGATAGGCATCCCGATCACACAGAATGGCCTTATAACGCCCTTGGAACAGATGCCCTATCTTCCGGTAGCGCCCATTGTAATATTGGGTATAGGTGAACTGGAGGGTCTGCATGGTACGAGACAGCGGGACCTCCCCGGTTTCGACCAGCAGGTGGACGTGATTGCTCATCAAAGTAAACGCATAGCACCGGAGACTATCCCGCCGGCGATAGCGTTCAAGGCGTTCGAGATACGCATTATAATCCGCCTCGTCATGAAAAATGGTCATGCGGCGGTTCCCGCGAGCAATCACGTGATAGAGGGCACCGGGGAATTCAACACGCGGTTTTCGAGCCATAGCGAAAAACTAGAAGAAAAGGGACATATAAGTCAATACTCATGCCTGACCCCTTTCACAATTCAAATTATTCAAAGTCGGGAAAAAACTCCTACGCTCCGAGCTTTGTGTTCGTGATCAAGTGTTGAATCAATAACATCCCACTATCCCCCACTCAAAACTTCCCATTGTATTCACCATATTTCTGCTAATTGCAAAGCAGTTTGTCAGTCTAGCTGGTGCAGCTATTCGATTGGATTTAGCAACGGATTTTTGCAGCACTCATTTCTTAAATAATTACTCTCCATTTCAATCTGCCCGGCGCCCATTCTTGACCCCTTTGAAATGTTTGCTTGTCAAGATTTGGACTAAGGAGCTACGACCTCAAACGGTTCTGAGACAGGGTCTTCTATTTGAAACACTTAAAACCGTTTAGTAGAAGCACCCTACTGATCCCTTCTTCACCCTCATACCGATTTAGGTTTAGGGTCTATTACCGAATTTCAAACTAAAGACCACCTCCCCCTTTATCCGACAAATATGTATCGGTGCTTTTAGTTATGTAAAACAACAGCCAGGAATCGTTCCTTTTGAAGTAAAGCCTCCCCCCAGCAAGCTGGGGATATCCAGGAGGAGGTTTTCAGGAATAAACCAGGGGAAATTCTTATGATACGACGAATAGTTTTGCGCAGAGACATCGACCACACCATTAAATTTCAGATGGGAAAATGGACTCTGGGGGTCTTATTGAGTGCCTTCCTCAGTATTCAGATCTTTTCCCTTTCAGCCTTTGCGGAATTAGACCTCCCCGATGACATGTTCTCAGGAGATGAAGAAACCCTCTTTCAAGATATCCCCTCGGTGTACAGTGCCTCGAAGTATGAACAAAAAATTACCGAAGCTCCATCTTCCATCAGTATTGTCACGGCTGAAGAAATCAAACAATATGGCTACCGAACCTTAACCGAAATATTAACGAGCCTCCGCGGGTTTTTTTCCAGCAATGACCGAAATTATGACTATCTTGGCACTCGAGGATTTGGGCTGCCGTCGGATTACAACACTCGAGTCTTACTGTTAGTCGATGGGCATCGCACCAATGAAGCAGTTTATGATAGCGCGGCCACAGACAATCATTTCTTGATTGACATAGATAATATTGACCGGGTCGAAGTGATCCGGGGACCAAGCTCCTCCCTCTATGGAAACAACGCTTTTTTTGGAGTCATTAATGTCTGGACGAAGCGAGGGCGAGATTATCAAGGCGTTGAGGTATCTGGAGAATATCGCACATATGACACCTACAAAACCCGGATCAATTATGGGAACCGCTTTGACAATGGGATCGAAATGCTCCTCTCTGGGACCTATTTCGATAGCCAAGGGAAAGATGACATATTTTTCAAGGAATTTAATGACCCCTCAACCAACAACGGGGTTGCTGAAAACAGTGATGGTGAAGAGGTCTATAACCTGTTTGGGGAACTCTCCTTCCAAGACTTCACGCTTCGAGGTGCCTATGTCCACCGAAAAAAGGAAATTCCGACAGCAGCGTTTGGCACGTTCTTTAACAATGGGCGAGATCAAACGACCGAGAACTTTGGCTACCTGGATCTTCGCTATGAACACGACTTTGAGGATCACACCCTCGTCGTGGGTCGTCTCTTTTACGATAATTATTACTATAACGGCGATTATATCTACGATTGGAACGCTCCCACTCCACCCCCCGATTTAGTGGTGAATAACGATAAAGCTCGGGCACAATGGTGGGGATCCGAATTGCGTATGACCAAGCGTTTGTTGGGCAACCACCGCGTGACGGTTGGTGGTGAATTTCGCCACAATTTTCAGCAAGATCAAGAAAACTTTGATGACGGTCAGGGTGGGTTCAAGAACCTCGATGATAAATATGACTCTGTCAATTGGGGGGTCTTTGTTCAAGATGATATACAAGTTTTAGATTCTCTGGCCTTAAACCTTGGTGTCCGCTATGACCATTTTCCACACTTTGGGGGGACCGTGAACCCACGGCTCGCCCTTATCTACTCTCCCTTTTCCACGACGACGTTCAAGTTGCTATATGGAACGGCTTTTCGGGCTCCAAGTGCCTATGAGCGATTTTATCACGATGGATTTGTGACCGCCAAACCGAACAAAAAATTGGACCCGGAGACCATTAAAACCTTCGAATTCATTGCCGAACAGGGGTTAGGCGGCTCGCTTCGCGCCACCGCCTCGCTCTTCTATAACCGGATTGATGATCTGATTACATTCACGACTGATCCCTCTGATGGACTTTTCGTCAATGAGAACATACGAGATGTGAGAACGTATGGAGTTGAAACGGCCTTAGAGGGAAAAGTGTTTGACAGGGTGGATACCCGAATCAGTTATTCGTTTCAGGATACGGAAGATCGGAAGACAAATCACAAACTCACAAACTCTCCCAAACATATGGTGAAAGCCAATCTGATTGCCCCTTTGTATCAGGAAACCCTCTTTGGATCGGTGGGAACCCAATATACGAGCCGGCGCAAGACATTGGCCGGAAACCATACCGATGATTTCTTTTTGACAAACCTGACGTTGCTCAGCCGTTTTAGAAATGTGAATGTGTTTGGCTGGGATTGGGTGCAAGGGATCGAGCTGTCGGGCACCCTCTACAATCTGTTTGACGAAGATTATGGCACTCCCGGTTCGGAAGAACATCTTCAGGACGAAATCCTCCAAGACGGCCGTACGTATCGGGTCAAACTGACCGTGGCATTTTAACCCTAAAGGCCGGGAACTCTATGAGACGATCCTTGGAAAAATTCTTCCACATGCTCGTTCTGGCGGTGTATCTCCTTTTTTGGTGTCCCTTGCCCGCCACGGCAGAAAAACTCGTCATTGCGCTGCTCGCCCAGCAAACCGAGCCCTACCAAAACGTGTTAATAGGGTTTCGGCAGTCCCTGAAAAAGCAAGGGCTTGAAGTCGAGTACGAGGTGTTGAACTTTAATGCTGATACAGATCAAGGAGGCGCGGCTCTTCAAGCCATCAAGGAGAAGAATCCGGCCCTGGTATTCACTCTCGGGTCGGCCGCCACAGAAGGGGCCATTCGAGAGATTAAGGATATCCCGATCATTGCTGGCATGATTGTCCATAAATGGGAGTTACAAAAAGCAAGGAACGCCACAGGCGTCATTCTCGATTTTCCGTTGAAAACACAATTGGACTGGATTCGGCGAATGTTCCCCAACAAGAAAACCGTGGGGGTGTTATTTAATGCCAAAGAAAACCAGCACCTCATTGCAAAAGCTCGTCAGCTCACCAAGACCATGGGGTTAACCCTTTTTGCCAAACAGGTGGAAAACCCAAAAGATCTTCCTGCGGCATTGGACAGTTTATCTCGTCGTGCCGACGTGGTATGGGGGCTCACGGACTCGGTCGCCTTAACTCCAGAGACCGCGAAAGGGATTCTGTTATTTTCCTTTCGGAACCGCATCCCGTTTGTCGGGCTCTCCACTTCATGGGTGAAGGCCGGAGCAGTCTATGCGTTGGACCGGGATTACGTGGACGTTGGCCAGCAATGTGGAGAATTGGCAGGAAAAGTGCTCCGGCAAGGGAAGATTCACGGGCTTCAGCCCCTCCCTCCACGAAAAGTGGTCTATGCGCTCAATCTTAAATCCGCCAATCACATGAAACTGGATTTTTCCGATGGCATAGTCACAGGCGCGCAGACCGTGTTTGATTAGGAAATATATGAGCATGGCAAATCTACGGGTCAATTTAATCACGAAGTTTAATGGGCTCATTCTCTCGCTAATTCTCACTATGGCTTTAGGAATCGGACTGTTTGTCGCTCAAATCCAATTATCTCATCAGGTCCGTCAATTGATACGTCACAGCTCTGCTGTAGCGACCATGATTGCACAAGGGGCAGAATACGCCTTATTTACAGAGGATCAGGATACTCTCCAACAGGTGATCGAGCAACTCTCCTCCAATCCTGATGTTGCCTATGTGGCCCTCCTCAATTCCCAAATGCATTCCTTGTTATCAAAGGCGATGGAAGCCGCCATTCAGGTCCCGGTGATCGACTCTCCCGCGAGGGAGTCTTCTCAACATTCTATCCAATCCTATAGCCTGGTGAACCAGGGGAATGGGGAAACCTATTGGGAATTTTTGGCCCCTGTTCTCAGTCAGCCTCAAGGCGATCCGTTGTTTGCTGAATTGGGTGGCTCACCCGGTGAATCCAAAATCATTGGGTATGTCCAATTAGGAATCAATCTCAAGGCTCTTCATGAGCAACGGAGTCAGTTTATTAGCTCAATCGCGTGGTTCACGCTCGGCTTTATTGTGATCGCGAGTGCCATTACCATTTTCCTCACACGACGAATTACGGCTCCAGTGAAGAAGCTCGCGACGGTGGCCAACGACATTACCCAAGGAAACCTCGACCAGCATAGCCAACTCGATATCGACACCCAGGATGAAATTCACGACTTGGCGGATGCCTTCACCAAAATGATTGAATGGTTACGTGGATATCGACAGGAGGTGGAAACTTACCAGCACTCCTTGGAACAGAAGGTGGCTCAACGCACGCAAGAACTCAGCAAAGCCACAGATGAGGCCATCCTTTTGGCTGAAGAGGCCAAAGCGGCCAGCCAAGCCAAGAGTGAGTTTTTGGCGACCATGAGTCACGAAATTCGTACGCCCATGAATGGCATTATTGGCATGACCGATTTGTTGCTTGAGACTGAACTGGCCAAGGACCAACGATATTATGCCGCTACCGTTCGGAATTCCGGCGAATCCCTTCTGACGATCCTGAATGACATTTTGGATTTTTCGAAAATTGAAGCTGGTAAGCTAGAAATTGAAACGATTCCTTTTGATCTCCGTCATACCGTTGAAGAGACATTAGAATTAGTCGGGGAACGAGCCGGGAAAAAGGGATTGGAATTGGTCGGATGGGTCTTTCCCGATGTCCATACGGCTGTCCTCGGCGATCCGGGAAGATTTCGCCAAGTCTTACTCAACCTGCTGAGCAACGCCATTAAATTCACGGAAAATGGGGAAATTGGCATTCAGGTTCTCCGCATGGATGAGACGGAACACAACATTGACATCCGAGTCCAGATATCAGACACCGGAGTGGGGATCTCACAGGAAGCCAAAGAGAAAATTTTTGACTCCTTTAGTCAAGCCGATAATTCCACCACTCGGAAATATGGGGGAACAGGACTTGGCCTCGCCATTTGTAAGCGCATTGTTGAATTAATGGGCGGCGAAATAGGGATGGAAAGCGAGCTAGGAAAAGGCAGCGTCTTCTGGTTTACCCTCCGCCTCGTCAAACACACGCAAGAGCTATCCCCCAGTCCTAACACCGACCCTTCGGTGTTGGAAGGACTTCGAGTCTGTTGCGTGGATGACAATGATACGAACCGCCATCTCCTCGCCCAGTATGCAGAGGATTGGGGAATGCGGCCGACTTCTTCCTCTTCTGGAATTGAAGCTTTAGCCGTGCTTCGCGCCGGTGTGACCCGAGGAAAACCCTTTGATCTGGCTATCCTTGATATGCACATGCCCAATATGGACGGATTAGAATTAGTCAAAGCCATCAAGGCTGACCCCAGGATTCAAAACGTCTGCTGTATGCTATTAACTTCGCTTGGCAGACGAGGTGACGCCAAAGAAGCTCAAGCTGCTGGTTTTCAAGCCTATATCACCAAACCAGTCCGGAAGGCTCAACTCCGAGAGATTTTAATCACCATGATGGCGCCCAACCAACTCACCGAAGAGACCAAGCAGGAAACCTTGATTACCCGCCACTCTCTCGCCGAGCAATCCCTTCAACAGCCACATGGGACCATCCTCGTGGCCGACGACCATTCCGTGAATCAGGAATTGGTGTCACTCCTGTTACATAAGCTAGGACACCAAGTCGAAGTGGTGTCTAATGGCAAAGAAGCGTATGAAACCTTCAAAAAAAATGTGTTTGCCCTCGTCCTGATGGATTGTCAGATGCCCGAGATGGACGGGTATGCGGCCACCAAAGCCATTCGAGCCTGGGAAGGAGACAAGCAGCATATCCCTATCATTGCGTTAACAGCTAACGCGATGTCCGGAGATCGGGAGAAATGTCTTGCCGCTGGTATGGATGATTATTTAACCAAGCCCATTAAATCACAAAAAATGCAGGCCATTTTGAGTCGATGGTTGTCACAGGAAGAAGGAGCCGACCCCTCAATTCACAAGGCTGATGCCTCTCCGCCTTCCCAGAGGCATGTTACAGAGGGCACAGCTCTCGACACCGTTTCTGAGGAGGCTTCACCTGTGGGTGTCGAAAGGTTGGCTGAATGGCGAACGTTGGGCGGGAAGGAATTTGTGTGCAAAGTACTGACAAATTTTGTCCGCGAGGCATCGAAATGTATAACGCAATTGCAAAATGCCCTAGACACCGAAGATCGTGAGGCGTTAACCCAAGCTGCCCATGGGCTCAAAGGGATTTGTCGCAACATTGGAGTACAAAAGTTGGCAGAGTTAGCTTTTGCCATGGAGCAACAAAGTCGACATGACTCTTTTGAACAGCTAGAAAACCAATTTGCCCTTATGGGGCAGGAGTTGGCTAAAGCTCAAAAAGCTATTGAACAAGAAATGGCGTAATACCCTCTCTAAATGCCCCAGCAAAAGACTCCCGCTTCCGTTTTTATCTCTGAGCCATTTGCTACTTATTTTGAAGACCTTTCCGGACCCCTTCCGACCAAGAAGGCATTCACACGATCTTCCCCCCCCCCAATGAACGGTTAGACGAACCTTTTGTCTTTTTAGAGCCTTGTGTGGAGAATATCGGGAGACTCTGTCTTTTTGATAATAGTTTGCGTTTGAGGAGGACACCCTCTTTTTCAATCAATTACGTTCCAACCTTTACTTCCGTGATCGCGTATTGAATCGTTTACCAAGATTAAGTAATTCCTCACCATGTCAGTGGCGGATTACCAAGACAGAAGAAGCCGAATAGGTACTCACCCATTCCGAGACACTCCCCAACGTAAATCGTTCAATTCCCGAAAGACCTTTTGACCCGACACAGACCAACGGCGCCTTCAGCCGTTGCGCTGCTTCGACAATCTGCGTTCGAGGATTTCCCTCCAGGAGTTTCGTATCCACTTGAAAGCCCGCCTGAAGAATTTTTTTCCTGGATTCGGACAACAGCACGTGGATCTCCTTTCGAACCGGCGCCATCAGCGCCTTGGCTTGCCTCTTCCCCAACACCTCCAAACCAAGGTCCGTTAACTTCTCGGGAATCACTGAGACGACATGCAGAGCTACCTCATCAGGATCCAGCCAGTTGGTGATTTTTCTTATCGCTCGTTTGGATGCTTTAGACCCATCTAGAGCCAATAGGACCTGAAGAGGAACCGCTACTTCCCCTTTGACCATGAAGACAGAGCAAGAGGCATGGGTGACCACTTTTCTTGAAACACTCCCCAACAAATATCCGGGAACATCGCTCATCCCCCTGGAACCAACCGCAATACAATCAGCATTCATGTTCTCACTGGCTCGCAGAATAGCATCCGACACATCACCCTTCATGACCATCGTTTTCAGAGAAGACACCCGACTGGTTCCAGCTTGATTCAGCACCACCTTGAGCCGTTCGACATACCCATGTAACAGCTTATTGCTCGCGCGAGTCATCTTTTCAGACAGAGCAGACCACGAAACAGCCTGTCCATCTTTAGAAACCCGCCTTTTCCCACTGTGCCCGACAGGCAACACATGTAATAAAACAATCTCTTTGACCCTGTTCCGAAAAACTGTTCCAACGCCATCCATTAACAGCCGGGAAAAGTCTGATCCATCCACGGGACATAAAATTTTCATGTTTGAAAAACTCCAAATGAATTAAAACAGTCCGGATACCCTTATTTCACTTACCATTGCCTCTTCTTCCTACGCAGGAATCCTGCCAAGTATGGCTGTTTACGTACCCATATTTTTCCCTATAATTCCTGACAATATTCTTGAAATGTTTTTTTATCCGGGCAACGGCTTTCATATTTGTCCTTTTTTGGGTCTACCGTCGTTGTCCCTAGTGTAGCGTTTTACCACTTCTTGGTCTAACGTATTTCAAAAAACCCTCTCAGATGCTCTTGGGAAAACTACACAGTTCGTCCATTTAGCCATGAGGGTTAATACAAGGGAGCCCATGGCATCTCCCTTGCTGATTAATATAGTTAATTATCCATAGGAGGGTCTTCACTATGCCTGAACTCTTTCATCGTATTTTACTCCCTGTCGATTTTGCTCCCGTTTCCCGAGAAGCCTTTCTGCTGGGTCTTCGACTCGCCCACCAATTTCATGCCCAGGTGTTTTTGCTTCATGTGATTGACACCAAATCCCTGGATGCCTTGAATGCCCTCGGCCTCGCCCTTCCCAGCGAAGAAAAAGCCCAAAAGAAACGCCTGAATCACCATGCTCGACTTTTGGCCAAAGGGTTGTTGTCCTTGCCCGAGGCCAAGGGATTAAAGATTACACGGTTACTGAGGGAGGGAAAGCCCTTTGTGGAAATTGCAAGAGCCGTTCGGGAAGAAAAGATTGACTTAGTTGTCATGGGCAGTTATGGAGGACAAACCGGGGATATCAGTCACATTTTCTTTGGCAGCACCGCAGAAAAAATTGTTCGGACGGCTCCCTGTCCGGTGCTCACTGTTCCCTATCCATTCAAAAATTTGGCAACACAGGTTGACATCAAAATATCCCGTTCCACAAAGAAAGCCAAACCCAAAAAAGAAAAAGGGCCCCGAGGCTCATAATAGATGAATTCCCCTGACCCATAACACTAAAAAAGCAATAAAAGTTGTTTCTCAATTTTCAGTGTGGTTTCCTTGCCATACAAATGTACTAAGGCCTTTGGAGATTTAATAATTTCTCACCATTTGTCCCAGCAGGAGTTCATGGTTGTCATTCGGGGGAATGTCGTCGATATTCTGACTTCCTACGCCCTTTACTTATTCCAACAGTCCTCTTAAAAAATTGACTCGTATGGAACTCGTCCCCAAAATACTAATCACGTTGGGAGTCCTTTTTCTTCTCGGCCTCTTAACGGATCTTCTCGGACGCCGTACCCCTTTACCAAGAGTGTCCTTATTACTTTTAGCTGGTTTTGCCATCGGTCCTTCAGGATTGGATGTCCTACCGGACTTTCAAGAAGACTGGTTCCCCGTGGTCACGGATATCGCGTTATCCATGGTGGGATTTTTATTGGGTCATGCCCTGACCATGTCGTCACTGCAAAAACGAGGAAAATGCGTCTTATGGATCTCTATTGGTGCGGTCGTAGGGACAGCCCTCACGGTCTTCATTGGACTCATTCTCATAGGAATCCAACCTGAAGTTGCGCTCATTCTAGCTGGAATTGCCCTGGCAACTGATCCCGCCGCAACGATAGACGTAATTCACCAAACACGTTCAGAAGGTGAATTCTCAAAAATTTTGGAAGGTGTCGTGGCCATTGACGACGCCTGGGGGTTAATCTTTTTTAGCTTCTTGTTGGCAATCGCTCAAGCCCTGTATGGGAATGGAGATGGATTCAACGTCCTTTGGATTGCGGGCTATGAAATAGGGGGAGCCATTCTCCTGGGATTGTTGCTGGGAATTCCCATGGCCTATATCACCGGACGACTCAAGCCAGGGGAACCGACTCAAACGGAAGCCTTAGGCATCGTGCTTCTTTGCGGAGGTCTTGCAGAGTGGTTTCAGGTGTCATTCATATTAGCTGGGTTAGTCTTAGGCGCTACCGTCGCCAATTTGGCAGCGCACCACCGTAGACCATTCACTGCCATTGAAGGGATTGAATGGCCCTTCATGATTCTCTTTTTTATCTTAGCCGGGGCCTCGCTCGACATGACGGCGTTGGAAGCCACCAGTCTACTTGGAATTGCCTACATTTTTTTACGACTCATTGGACGAATACTTGGGGCATGGGGAGGGGGAATCCTCGGCGGCGCCAATCCTGTCTTACAACGATGGATGGGTATGGCACTCTGGCCTCAAGCCGGAGTGGCCTTAGGCATGGCACTCCTTGCCAGTCAGCATTTTCCAACGTTGAAAGATGTCATTTTGCCGATTGCCATCAGCTCCACGATTGTTTTTGAGTTAATCGGCCCCCTCATGACCAGAAAAGCCCTCACCAAGGCCGGCGAATGTCAGGCTTAGATAGAGCCAAAGTTTGGCAGAGAGAAATGAATGCGCAGATGAACCAGAGCACTAGTCATTCGAATCTCGGCGCGGTTGTCTCGGTGCGCGGCAGTGTGGTGGATATCCGGTTTGAGAACCATTTGCCGCCCATCTATTCATTATTGCGCACAGGACAGGAAGGACGAATTGCCATCGAGGTGTTGTCCCAACTCGACACATATCGCGTACGGGGCATTGCGCTAACACCTACGCAAGGGCTTGCGCGCGGCATGGTCGTAGAAGACACCGGCGGGCCGCTGATGGCACCCGTCGGCAAGGGAATTCTCTCCCGCATGTTCGACGTATTCGGAAACACCATCGACCGTGAGCCGGCACCATTAGACATCCAATACCGCACAGTCCATCGAGGTCCTCCAGTCCTAGCCCGGCGCTCTACCAAATCCGAGATCTTCGAGACGGGCATCAAGATCATTGATGTGCTGATGCCTCTGGAACGCGGGGGCAAAGCCGGCTTGTTTGGCGGAGCGGGCGTGGGCAAGACCGTCTTGCTCACCGAAATGATTCACAACATGATTGGGCACCATCAGGGTGTCAGCATTTTTTGCGGGATCGGCGAACGCTGTCGGGAAGGAGAAGAACTCTACCGCGAAATGAAGATAGCCGGCGTGCTCTCGAATATGGTGATGGTCTTCGGGCAAATGAATGAACCACCGGGCAGCCGGTTCCGTGTTGGCCACGCAGCCCTGACCATGGCGGAGTATTTCCGGGACGACGAGCATCGCGACGTGCTACTGCTCATTGATAATATCTTTCGTTTCATCCAGGCCGGCTCGGAAGTATCTGGCTTGATGGGGCAAATGCCATCGCGTCTAGGCTATCAGCCAACCATGGGCACCGAATTGTCACAGTTGGAGGAGCGCATCGCCAACACCGATACCGGGGCCATCACGTCCATTCAAGCCGTATATGTCCCAGCGGACGATTTCACCGATCCGGCAGCGGTGCACACCTTCTCCCATCTTTCTGCTTCCATCGTGCTTTCCCGCAAACGAGCCAGTGAAGGGCTCTACCCAGCCATTGACCCGTTACAGTCCAGCTCAAAAATGGCCACGCCGGGCACGATCAGCGAACGGCATTACCATATCGCGCAGGACGTTCGGCGAACACTCGCGCAATATGCAGAGCTCAAAGACATCATCGCGATGCTCGGTTTGGAACAACTATCTCCGGAGGACCGCAACGTGGTCGCGCGGGCCAGACGGTTGGAACGTTTTCTCACCCAGCCGTTTTTCACGACGGAACAGTTCTCAGGCATCAAAGGAAAGCTCGTCAGCCGCAAGGACGCCCTGGACGGTTGTGCCCGTATCCTGCAAGATGAATTTAGAGACTACCCGGAGCATGCACTGTACATGATTGGAGATGTTGAAGAAGCCAAGGAAAAAGCCAAATCGGATAAACCAACATGCAATCCGGTGTCCAATCCGAAGTCCGAATGATAGTCGAAACGATCCTCGAAACTGAGATCGGAGATCGAACATGCAAGCGCCTCTTATGACCCTGAAAATCCTTCTCCCATTCAAAATCTTCGCCGTACAGAAAGCCGTGACGCGCATTATCGCGGAATCCCGAGAGGGTTCGTTTGGGCTCTTACCACAACGGCTTGACTGCGTGGCTGCACTGGAGCCAGGGATACTGATCTACGAAAGCAACGGGGAAGATGAGAGGTACGTGGCCCTTGATGAAGGAGTGCTGGTCAAAAGCGGGCCCTACGTCCTGATCTCCGTGCGCCACGCGATTGCCGGAACCGATCTCCGCCAATTACGCGAAGCTGTGGAACGTGAATTTCTCATCCTGGACGAACACGAACAAAGCCTCCGCTCCGTCATGACCAAGTTGGAAAGTAGCTTTATGCGCCGCTTCGCAGATTTTCGCCATGTCTGAAGATTCACCAAAGAAGCCTAACGGCGAAGAGACAACCTTAGCCCAGCAGGTCGGCACAAAAGCCGAGCGCAAACTCAAGGCGCAACGTCACACGACGCGGACAATCTGGTTTGGGTTGGGTATGATGGGGTTGATCGGCTGGTCGGTGGCTATTCCGACATTGCTAGGCGCGGCGCTCGGTCTCTGGCTGGACAAACACTATCCCGGACCGCATTCATGGACGCTCACTCTGCTCTTCATCGGACTGATCATCGGATGTGTGAATGCCTGGCGTTGGGTGACCAAGGAAGACCGGGAAATACGGGCGGAACAGGAGAATCAGGATGAATGACATCTCGGCCCTCATACCTTCGCTGGTAACGGGCATGTTGCTCGGAGTGATATTTTTCGGCGGGCTGTGGTGGACGGTTCGGAAAGGGCTGTCATCCATACAACCGGCCACTTGGTTCATTGGCAGCCTGCTGCTGCGAACGAGCATGACTCTGGGCGGTTTTTATTTAGTCTCGAACGGCCAATGGGAGAGGCTCCTGGCGTGTCTCCTTGGATTTACCATTGTACGTCCGATCGTGACCCAGCTCACACGCTTACCCAAAAACTCTCCAGGCCTGGAACAGAGGGAGAGCCATGCGCCTTAGCCCCGACAACATCATTTTCTGGCAATACGGGTTCATCAAGCTGAATGCCACGATTGTCGTCACCTGGGTATTGATGCTCGTGTTGGCAGTCGGCTCCACGATCATTACGCGAAATCTTTCGACTGGCCTGAACCGCTCGCGCTGGCAGAATCTTCTGGAGATCATCGTTACCGCCATCCAGGAACAAATTGAAGAAGTAGGGCTGAGTCAGCCCCGGAAATATCTCAGTTTTCTGGGAACGATCTTCCTGTTCGTCGCCACAGCCAGCCTCTGTACGATCATTCCCGGTTACGAGCCACCCACGGGATCCCTTTCGACCACGGTGGCTCTTGCCCTGTGCGTATTTGTGGCTGTCCCGCTTTTCGGCATCGAGGAGCAGGGCCTTGGAGGGTATTTCAAGTCTTACCTGCAGCCCACGTTCATCATGCTGCCGTTTAACGTCATCAGCGAGTTTTCCCGAACGCTGGCCCTGGCCGTCCGTTTGTTCGGCAATATGATGAGCGGAGCGATGATCGTCGGTATCCTGCTGACTATCACGCCCTTCATCTTCCCGATCGTCATGAGCCTGCTCGGTCTGCTTACCGGAATGGTACAGGCCTATATCTTCAGCATCCTTGCCACGGTCTACATTGCGGCCGCGACACGGACCAGTCAGCAGGAACCCCAACCCGATTCTGGAGCACACGAATGAGACACCATCCACAAAAACCAAAGGAGACACTATGGATAGCCTGACGCTCATTGCCGTGGCATCAATCGTCACGGCCGGACTCACCATCGGAGTCGGCTCAATAGGACCTGCGCTGGGGGAAGGAAGGGCGGTTTCCACCGCATTGACTTCACTAGCCCAGCAACCTGATGCCTCAAACACGATTACCCGGACGCTGTTTGTGGGCCTGGCGATGATCGAGTCCACGGCCATTTACTGTTTCGTGGTTTCGATGATATTGATCTTCGCCAACCCATTCTGGAACTACGCCCTCTCTCAGGTTGCGGGAAAATGAAACGATGTTAATCGACTGGTTCACTGTTGTTGCGCAGGCACTCAACTTTCTTATCCTGGTCTGGTTGTTGAAACGTTTCCTGTACAGGCCCATCCTCGATGCTCTTGACGCACGGGAGAAACGGATCGCCACCGAACTCGCAGACGCCACCACCAAAAAGGCAGAAGCCAGACAGGAACGTGACGAATTCACACGCAAGAACGAGGAGTTCGACAAGCAACGGGCTGCACTGCTGAGCAACGCGGAAGACGAGGCATCAGCCGAACGGCAGTGGCTGCTCGGCCAAGCACGGAAGGAGTCGGACGCCTTACGCACCAAGTGGCAGGAGGCATTGAGAAGGGAACATCAGAACTTGAGCGACGAACTCACCAATCGAACCCGGAATGAAGTGTTTGCCATTGCGCGAAAAACATTGACTGACCTCGCCACGACGAGCCTGGAGGAACAGATGACCGAGGCCTTTCTCCGCCAGTTGCGCAAACTCAGCAGTGAGGAAAGGAACGAGCTACAGACAGCGTTCGAGGCCGGGGCCACTCCAGCGATCGTGCGCAGCACATTCCACCTTCCTACACCACAGCGTCTCGCGATTGAAGGTGTGGCCAAAAACGTACTCGGCATTGAGACTCAAGTCCAGTTTGAGACCACGCCTGACTTGGTGAGTGGCATCGAGCTTATGGCAAATGGACACAAGGTTGCCTGGAGTATTGGTCATTATCTCACGTCGCTTAACAAAAGTCTCGACAAACTTTTAAAAGAGCACCCTCAACCTACAACCAAAGCGGCCGCACCTCTCAAACAATGAGCTCATGAACACCGAACCTGAGAGCCTTCGGACCCTCTTCGACAACACGTTCGCGGAAATGAGCCACGTCCGTGAACACTTCACGTCCGAGCTGAAACCACACGAGGTGGGCAGGATCACGAACCTCTCCACTGGCATCGCCAGAGTTTCCGGCCTTCCCGGGGTGGGGTTTGAGGAGGTCCTGAAGTTTCCCAAGAACGTATTCGGCATCGCCTTCAACGTTGATGAGGATGAAATCGGCGTCGTGCTCCTCGGCGACTACTCTCAATTGCATGCCGGTGATGAAGTCGAGCGGAAGGGATACGTCATGGACGTGCCGGTGTGCGACGGATTGATCGGGCGAGTCGTCAATCCATTGGGACAGCCCCTGGATGATCACGGGCCGGTGGTCTCCAGTGAACGCCTGCCTCTTGAACGTCCAGCACCCCCCATCATGAATCGCGCACCCGTCACGGAGCCCTTGCAAACCGGCATCAAGGTGATTGATGCGCTCATTCCCATCGGACGCGGGCAGCGCGAGTTGATTCTTGGCGACCGGCAAACAGGAAAAACTGCCATTGCTGTCGACACGATTCTCAATCAGCGCGACCAGAATGTGCTCTGCGTGTATTGCGCCATCGGCCAGCGCGCGTCCGGCGTGGCCAAGGTCGTGGCCACCCTCCGTGAAAACGACGCGATGGAATACACCATCGTCGTCGTCACCGAAGGCAACGACCCGCCGGGGCTCGCGTATATCGCGCCGTACTCCGCCACCAGCATTGCGGAATATTTCATGAACCAGGGTCGCGATGTGCTCATTGTCTATGACGACCTGACGCACCATGCCCGAGCCTATCGTGAGCTGTCCCTGCTCTTGCGACGCCCGCCGGGTCGCGAAGCGTTTCCCGGCGACATCTTTTACATCCACTCTCGACTTCTTGAACGCGCCACACATCTGCACAAAGAATTGGGAGGAGGCTCGCTGACAGCCCTTCCCATCATTGAAACCGAAGCGCAAAACATTTCTGCCTATATTCCCACAAACCTGATTTCTATCACAGATGGACAGATCTACCTTTCGCCTTCCCTGTTCGAATTAGGAGTGCTGCCTGCGATCGATGTCGGTCGATCTGTTTCCCGCGTGGGAGGTAAAGCCCAACGAGCGGCCTACCGAGCCGTGGCGGGAAACCTCAAGTTGGGCTATGCACAATTCGAGGAGCTTGAAACCTTCGCCAGGTTTGGGGCCCGCTTGGATGACACCACCCGAACAATCATTGAACATGGCCGGCGCATTCGGGCCTGCCTCAAACAGCCCGAAGGCTCTCCGGTTTCCATGCCTGCTCAAATCGCCCTGCTACTGGCGTTGACAGAAAACCTGTTCGATCCGGTGCCGCTTGACCAGATGACGAAGGCCGAACATGCTTTATACAAGGCGGCCCTGGACATCCCGTTGGAAGTGTGTAAGCGCTTGGAGGGATCAGCTAAATTACAGCCCGAAGATCGTGATACGATTATTCGCATCGCCCGCAGAGCACTTGCACGTTTTCAACTCACCTCGGAACTCAAGGAGAAGTCATGAGCGACACCATGGCCAACCTGGGCCGACAGATTGAAGGAGCCGGGGATCTCCAATCCGTTGTTCGCACCATGAAGGCCTTAGCCGCCTCGAGCATTGGACAATATGAGCAATCCGTAAGCGCATTGGCGGACTACGCTCGGACCGTGGAGCTAGGGTTACGTGTCTGTTTTCGTGAAAACCCGCCGATGGCTGTCATGGAAAAACAAAAGAGAAAGACGCAGGAAGAGGCGATTGGAGCGGTCGTGTTCGGGTCAGACCAGGGATTGGTGGGCCAGTTTAATGAGGTGATCGCCGATTACACGGTTAAGACACTGGCCATCTTGCCTGGGCACCACAGGGTGTGGGCCGTCGGTGAGCGTGTGCAGGAGCAACTGGTAGACGCAGGCCTGCCGTTGGTAGGCTTCTTTCCTGTCCCGACTTCCGTCAAGGCCATTACTCCACTTGTAGGACAGATTCTATTAGAGAGTGAAGCACGCCACAGCCGGGAAGAGATTACCGCACTCCATCTCTTCTACAACCGCCCCGCCTCAAGAGGAGTGTATACGCCGATCAATCAGCGCTTACTGCCGCTGGACGAAATCTGGCGAGGCGGGTTGGCGACACTCCCCTGGCCGACGGGGAATTTACCGGAAGTCCTTGGCCGTACGACGACAACATTGCGGGCGCTCATCCATGAGTATCTCTTCGTCTCGCTCTTCCGGGCCTGCGCCGAATCTCTGGCCAGCGAAAACGCCAGCCGCCTGGCGGCAATGCAACGCGCCGAGAAAAATATAGATGAACTGCTAGAGGATCTCAAGCGACGCTTCCACCAGTTGCGTCAACGTGGCATTGACGAGGAGCTGTTCGACGTCATCTCTGGCTTTGAGGCACTGGCAAAAAGACCGAATCCCTCGTAGCTCGTTAAGATTGGATCTTGATTCGGATGAATCCCCCCTTAGGGCCGGCGGGATTGACAAAAATGAGGTTCGGAGAGAATGGAAAGGGATGCGAGAATGAGGAAAATGAGAGGAGAAGGAAACAGAAGAACAACCGCGCCGAGAACGCAAGATTAACGGGATCCTTCCCCGCAAGCAGGAAAAAAACCCCGTCATTCCCGCAAGTAGTTGCCGGGAATCCATCCTGGTTTCGTTTTGGAAAGACCCTTTCTACCAATCGCTTTCAATGATGCTATGCTTGCCATACCTGGACAATATCCAACAAATAGCGCTCACGTTTACACACTTTAAACAAAATTACTCTTTCCGGTTATTGGCCCCTCTCTACAATCTATGAGCCGTCTTCAAGACATTCGCCGAATTTTATTGTGGGTCCTTTTGCTGAATGTACTTGTCGCATCCGCGAAATGGGTCTATGGCCTCATGACTCACTCACTGGGCATGCAGGCCGATGGGCTGCATTCCTTTTTTGATGGCCTGTCCAATGTCATTGGATTAGTAGGTCTCTGGTTAGCTTCACCTCAGCCTGATGCCGAACATCCCTATGGTCATAAAAAGTTTGAAACGTTGGCTGCAGGAGCCATTGGTGGGTTTCTCGTCCTGACCTGTCTTTACCTTCTGTGGAAAGCCTACCGATCATGGACGCTGAGCTTACACCCTGAGGTCACCACGATCAGTTTTATAATCATGTTCATCACTATGGGCATTAACATCTTTGTGACGAAATGGGAGCAGCAAAAAGGGAAGGAGTTGAAAAGTGATATCCTGGTGGCTGATTCGTATCACACAGCCAGTGATGTCCTCACATCGTTGTCAGTTCTGGGAGGCCTCATCGCCATTCAAGCGGGCTATCCGTTTATGGATCCGTTAGTGGCAGTGGTGATCGCCGGGGTCATTGCTTGGACAGCGATCATCGTGCTCAAGGATGTCTTGTCATCATTAACGGATCGTATCAGATTAGATCCTCACGATATTCGAACGGCCGTCAAAACGCTACCCGGCATTTTAGATTGTCACGAAATCCGAACACGTGGTTTAACAAATCATGTGTTCGTTGACCTTTCCATTCATGTGGAGCCCACATGGTCTGTCGAACAAGCGCATGTGCTTGCCACCGACGTAGAAAGGTTCCTGTTGTCGCACTTTAATTCGATAGAGGATGTGGTGGTCCATATCGAACCGGAAGGACATCCACAAAAGCCACTATGATCGTAAGGGGTGAGGCGTGAAGCGTGAGGGGAAGGGGTGAGGAGTAGTTTAAAGAAGAGTAATTGGTTTTTCCGCCTTACGCTTCACCCCTCACGATCCTCCAGAATGTTCTGCAGCATAAATGGGTAGGGCAATGACAAACGTGGTGCCTTGATTGGGAACACTGCTCACACGGATTGTCCCGTTATGTTCTTGAATAATGCCATGCACCACCGTTAAACCTAATCCTGTCCCCTCTCCAACGGGTTTCGTTGTAAAGAAGGGATCGAAAATTTTGGATATCTGATCATCAGGGATTCCCTTGCCCGTATCCTGAAGACTGAGTTCAACCATACCTCCCCTGCGGCAAAATCTTAGAGTGAGTGTTCCACCTCCCGGCATGGCTTGGCAGGCATTCAACATCAAATTCAAGAGTACCTGGCTCATATGATCGGGGTCAGCTAATACCTGAGGGAGGTCGGGGGCATAATTTTTGACAACATGAATACGGTACTTTTTAAATTTCTCAAACAGCATGTCTAGCACACTTGCAATCACCACAACCAAGTCAACGCCCCGCTGTTCTGAAGGCCGTTTCCGCGCATAGCTCAATAATTGATTCATGATTTTTGTGATGCGCTCCACCTGCGTTACGATGGTCTCCAATCCTCGCCTGGTTGATTCATCCTTGGCTTTGCGCATTAATAATTCGGCTCGGCCCAAAATGACATTCATCGGCGTCCCAATTTCATGGGCCATGCCTGATGCCAACGTCCCCAATTCTGCCAATCGTTCCGTCTTTCGCAATTGAGTTTCTAACGTTCGTTGCTGAGTCATATCCACCACGTACCCTTCACAGCCAATGATCTTTCCCGACTCACCCACAACCCCGCAACCCTGCTCCCAAACCCACTTCACACTTCCGTCAGACAATTTCAGACGGTAGGAGAGTTGGAACGGCTTATGATTGGCCAAGGCGGACTGAGTCTCCTGCCACACCCGCGCACGATCTTCTGGATGAATAAGGTCATGTCCATAGGACATCTGACAGGTCTCCGTAAAGGCTGTGGAAGGATAGCCGGTCAGTTCTTCACAACTCGGACTCACAAATTGCATGGTTCGCTCTGGATTATTCTCAGACCGATAGACCATGCCTGGAAGATTCGTCAGGAGCGAGGTAATGGCGCGTTGAGCCTCTTGTAATTCCTTCTCTGCTTCGGCCTGCTCACTCAAATCCAGAATTATCGCTATGAATACCCCACGCCCACCATGCTGCCGATGTTGAAGATGCACTTCAACGGGATAGGTTGTCCCGTTTTTCCTTCGATGAACAGTTCGAAAATTCACTTTTTGACTGGTTCCCTGTCGAAGAGGCTCAAGAAGTTTCCGAAATGAATCCTGCGTAAAATCAGGTTTTATATGAACAGGTGTCATGGTCGACATTTCGACCCTTGAATACCCTAAATTATTCAACGCCCCTTTATTCACTTGAAGAAACAGCAACGTTTCTGCATCGAATACATACAGCTCATTTACGGACTCATCCAGTATTTGACGGAGATAGTCTGCTTGCTCTTCGCTTCGCTTTCGTTGAGTGATATCCCGAAGAATCACTGTCATCCATCGTTTCCCTACTCGCTCCACTTTGGATATCGACGCTTCCAATGGAAACGATTCCCCGTTGTAGCGAAGACCGGAAATCTCCCGATACTTTCCCATTCGACGATAGGTTTCTCCGCTCTCAGCAAATTGACGAAGATGCTCGCGATGGGCCTGTCTCATTGATTCGGGAATAAAATGGTCCAGCGGTTTCCCCAGGGCCTCGGAAGCTGAACATTGGAAAATTTCTTCAGCGGCCGCATTAAAGAGCACAATATTGTGCTCGTTATCAATCGTAATAATGCCATCCATCGCTGAATGGATGATACTGGCCAATTGACGCTCCAAGACATCCAACCCTTCTTGTGTGTCTTGGTGCATCGTTTGAACGGACCGCAATTCAGCAATTTCTTGCCGAAGCAGAAGGAGCTCTTGCTCAAGATCAGGTTCTGAAGGAGTGGATTCTTTATTCATAAAATAATTTTTCGTGAACCATGAAGGGCACGCGGAAAGGAGCCTATCGGGAAAGAGAGAGAATTGCTTTTAACTCCTTACCCCTTACGGTTCACGCCTTACGTTTCTCTTGCTCCTAATGCCCGTCCTCCATTTCAGACAACTTGCGATACAACGTTTTGCGATCAATGCCTAAGACATGAGCTGTTTGGTATTTATTCCCACCCATTTTTTCCAAGACCCGACGAATATAATTCCATTCTACTTGCACAAGAGGAAGGGTTTGTTCAACCGCATCTTCGATAAATTGTCCCTCTCCTTGGATATCCTGAATATGTGTGGGCAAATCCTCCAAAGAAATGGTTGGGCCCTTTGTTAAGGTTGCCGCACGCTCCACAATATTTTCTAATTCCCGGACATTCCCGGGCCATGGATAATCGATCAGGCGAGCCAAAGCCGAATCCGAAATGCCTTCAACCTGTTTTTGCTGGGCGGTCAAACATTTTTGTAACAAACCGTGCGCCAATAAGGGAATATCTTCTTTTCGTTCCCTGAGGGGCGGAAGATGTATTTCAATCACATTCAATCGATAGTACAAATCCTCTCGAAACCGTTTTGCCTGGACTTCCTCCGCCAACAGAACATTGGTGGCAGCAATCAACCGGACATTGATGGAGGTCGATCGCGTCGCTCCGACCCGTCGAATTTCCCGTTCCTGTACCGCTCGCAATAACTTGGCTTGGAGCATCATAGGCAATTCACTAATCTCATCCAGAAATAGAGTCCCATCATGCGCTTCTTCGAATAAGCCTCGCTTATCCGATTTGGCATCGGTAAACGCCCCCCGGACATGCCCAAATAACTCGCTTTCCAACAACAGTTCGGGAATGGCTGCGCAATTGACGGGGACGAACGGCTTCGACTTCCGTTGGCTGTTAAAGTGGAGGGCCTTGGCTACAAGTTCCTTTCCCGTACCGCTCTCCCCGGTTATAAGAATATTCGTTTGCGAATCAGCCACTCGGCGGATGAGGTCAAAAATTTCTCGCATGGGCTTGCTTTTGCCTAAAATCTGATCAAACGCAAATTCTCGACCGACCACTTGACGTAATTGTTGAACTTCCTGGCGGAGCAGGGCTTCTCGTAACGCCTTTTGCACCGTCACCAAGAGTTCATCGGCTTTTACCGGTTTGGTGAGATAATCGAAGGCTCCATGCTTCATCGCCTCCACAGCGGACTCCACAGTGCCAAAGGCCGTCATCATGATTAAATTGGACTCTGGATGCTTTTGAACCACATTCTCCAACAAACCAAATCCATCCAGCCCCTTCATACGTATATCCGTGACAACCACAGGAAAATCCTCAGATTCCATTCGAGTCAGGGCCTCTTGCCCATCCGAAGCCGTTGTGACACGATAATGATCTTCCTCTAAAATATCTTGTAACAACTGCCGCATTTCTTGTTCATCATCAACTACTAAGATGGACGGTGATTCTTGAGTCATAGTCATTTTCCCTATTTCACTCATATGAGACATTCAACATTGGCCAACAAAAACGACAGATCTGTTTTTTCAATATGGCGCCTGAAGTGTGGAACTTTGCACCATTCAGGAAATCTCTCTCTGTAGCAATTTGCGACATTTTGGAGAACCTAAACAGCTCATGTATTCGCTCATCATGACTGGATGATCCAAGCATAATCAATCATGAAGATATTTCTTGATCAGAAACCAAATTTGTGATTCTGCAAAAACTTATGATACATCGATGCTGGTTGCCGTGGCATTCCTCTTGCTCAATTACAACTAGAACGCTTGAAGTCAGTCCCTAATCTACGAGAAAGGACAACTGAATGAACATCACCATTGGCGTTGACGGCTCATCTTTTTCAGGATATGCAGTCCAAACCCTTGCACATCTTGCGCCCCCTGAAGAATTAACCCTTGTTCACGCCATGAATCTTCCTGATTTTAATTACGCGATGATTACCCCTGAACTTCGCGCTGAAGTTCAGGCCGATATGGAAGCCAAATTACGGAAGGAAGGGGAAGGGATTCTCGCCCAGGCCCAGGAACAGGTCCCTTCCGATTTTCCTCAAGCCCAGACAATCAATCAAGTGGGCCACCCAGTGAATGTGATCCTTGACACTGCACAATCCGCCAAATCTCAGCTAATTATGCTAGGAGCAAGAGGGTTGGGGCAGGTAAAAGAATTGGTACTCGGAAGCATTTCACATCGAATCCTTATGCATGCTCCCTGTTCAACGATGATCATCAAAGAACCCGTTTCCCGCTTGAGAAAGATCCTTCTACCCGTTGAGGGGCAGGAAGATATCGATGCAGCCCTAAAATTTTTGGCCCTCCAACCGTTTCGTGAAACCGTGGCTATTGATGTGTTCGCCGTCTGGCCCCAACCGCAACTGGCCTGGCCTGTGACCGTAGGACAGTCCAAACTTCTCGAAATGCACGCCATTGAAGAGGCGCAAGACCGCATGAAATCCGTAACTGACAAACTCGTTCGTATGAACTACACCGCCGAGGCCAAAGTGGGAATGGGTGATCCCGCCTTCGCGATTCTTGAACAAGCACATGCTTCTCAAGCAGATTTGATCGTGATGGGCACTCATGGCCGGGGAGGTTTCGCCAGATTTCTCATGGGAAGCGTCTCGCATACTGTTTTGCATCAGTCTGATTGCCCTGTTCTCATCGTACGTTAGACAAAAAAAATCCTCCCAACCCCCTTTAGGAAGAGGGAATGTTCTTTGGTGAAAAACAGGCTGGGTGCCTCCTTTATTCTTTCCTACTCATTTCCAGGCTTCTGACGTTTCACTTGCCTGCGGAGATTTGCTACACGTAAAATTCTTTCGCTTCACCTTGGGACCAGACATCACTGTTTTCTTGATAGATTTTCTTAAGGAGCCTCTTTTTGTTTTTCGCATTTTCTGGCATATCCATTGCTTGAAATATTCCTAGAGAAGGAATTTGTTCCCAACAATTTAATCTTTGGAGGGAGGGCTATGAGTACAATCACCCGGTGGGATCCGTTTCACGAATTAGATGAGTTGCAACATCGTCTCTCAACATTGTTTGGGCGAGTACCTGTGAAAAAGGATGGAGGGCGGCAGGAATCTTTACGAGTGACTGAATGGACGCCACTGGTAGATATCACCGAAGACTCCAAGGAGTACCTGATCAAAGCAGAAATTCCGGAAGTCAAAAAAGACGATGTAAGAATTAATGTCCAAAATGATGTTTTAACGATTTCAGGTGAGCGTAAATACGAAAAAGAAGAACACGATAAAAAACATCATCGAATCGAACGAGCCTATGGCAGTTTTTTACGTAGCTTTACGATCCCAGAAGATGCCGATCCAGAACACATCTCAGCAGAATTTCAAGATGGTTTGTTACGGGTGCATTTAACAAAAACGACAAGCTCGAAACCAAAAAGCATTGAAGTGAAAGTGAGCTGACAAGAAGACTGAATCCCTTGTTAACATCGAAAAGGAAGGTCGACCCCTTTTTTGAGGCAAATGCAAGTATATCACCACATGAAAAAAAGAATGGCTACCGTCAGCCAAAAATTAGGAGAATATCAATCCATGCAAACTCATTGGCGACGCCAGGTTCAAAGGATAGGGATGGCAACAGCAGGAATTCTTTTGGTTGGAGGAACATTGCTGTCCATGGCTCAACCGCAACAGGAAGTGAATGTGACGATTAAAGACTATAAGTTTCTAACAACTCAAATGCCCCTTCAACTGCATGCAGACACGATAATCCGGGTGAAAAACCTGGACAATGTACGACATGATTTCGGGTCCCAAATGTTTTTAAATACCCTCACGCAAGTGGAGAGCAATGGTGTCGTCACATATGGAAAGGGAGTGGAAGGCGCCTACGTGGACCCTGGGAAAGAAGCCTCTTTCCGATTAACCCTGGATCACACTGGACGATTTCAATTTCAATGTTCCATTCATCCTGACATGAAAGGCGAAATCTTGTTAATAATCGTGGATGCCGTATAGCAAACAAATCCGATAGCAAGGAGTCAGGAGTCGCCAGTTAGGGGCCAAGGAAAGAAAGTCTACACTCGTACTATTTTACTTTTTACTCCTCACTATTCACTCTAAAGCCCTTGGGGGAACACATGGTTAATATTGTGACACATATTCTTTTTGCAACGGATTTTTCCCCTTGCTCGACTCCGGCTTTTCGCTATGCAGTAGAATGGGCAAAAGTTTTTGAAGCTCAATTAACCCTGTTCCATGGATTATCCCTTCAACCGGGATTGGACATTGACGCGGGAATCGCCCAACGCTATTTGGATGAACAACGCCAGGTCGCGGAAGAGCATTTGCAGCAGCTCCTGGCCGAAGCACGCCAACATGTTCCAACAACCACGATGGAAATGCGCACAGGTCTGGCCTCGGCGCAAATTTGTGACGTGGCCCGCGAGCACAAAGCTGATTTGATTATCACGGGGACACATGGATGGACAGGCTTTAATCGAGTCATTTTCGGCAGCATTGCCGAAAGGGTCATTCAACGGGCACCTTGTCCGGTCCTCTCAATTCCAGATCGAAGTCCGGAAGGAACCGTAGACTTACATTCCCTGTCCATTCAACCTCGCCAGGTTGTCCTACCGCTAGATTTCTCTGATGCCTCTATGGATGCTTACGAATATGGAGTGCAAATTGCCAAATGGTTTGATGCCTCACTGACCTTGGTGTATGCCATTGAGCCGCTATCTTATAGCTTAGATTTTTCCCTAACCCATCCATTGGAGGACAAGGCCACCAGAAAAAAAATTGAACAACGTTTGCAAAAATTGACTGATGTTCTTATAAATCAAGGACTTACCGCACGATATGAGTTAGTCGACAAGCCATCGTTGGAGGCCATTTTGAAAGCCGGAGCCTCGCAGGAAGCTGATTTACTCGTCATGGGTACGCATGGACGAAAAGGGCTACCACGACTCATCTTAGGCAGCACAACATCCAAGGTCCTTCAACACAGCCCCTACCCGATCCTCACCGTCAAAAGTCCAAAGTTTGAGGGAGGGCACCATTTAGCTACCGGAGATGAACAAGCAACGGCCTCTACCGCATCATCAAACGATTCGCCCAAATGACACACCAAGATACTTCGGCCTCTTCTGGGGATGAACAAGGACTTCGGAGTCTTGTTGCCCGATTAAAAGCTCAATCGCTTCAGTTGGACTTTCAATTCCAGCGCGAGGCAGCGATGAGTTTGGTTTTAAGGCCTTATCTGGATCCGATAACCGCACAATACTTAGGACCCTTGCCGGAAGAAATTGAAATTGCAGAAGGATATCTCTATGCTGATTACTTTCCCACGGATGGCCATCCGTCACTCGTCGAACAAATCAGGGACACCATCACTGACCATGTCCCTGAAGAAGAACGCATATGGCTTGATCCTATACGACATTCCTATTTGGATCTTCTCCAAATCGTTGTCCTAGATGAACAATCTGTTCCTCGTCGCCTGCAACTCCGTTCGTTGGGAGACCAACAGGAGTTCAACGTGCCCTACTCAGAGAAGACCCCGATACAGAAAGACCAGGTACTCCTGACTCGGCTCATTCGTGGATCATCAGGTACCTATCTGCCTGGTCCCCCTCTCGTTCTTTCATCGGCCATGGCGCAAACCCTTTTAACGTTTACTCATGATCTACGCCGAGGCATTGAATTTGGCACGGGAAATTTCGCATTGGCCGAATGGCCCGAATTTACCAAACAATATGGGTACCTTTTTATTTGGAGTTTGGCGAGGATACGAGGTGGGGCCCTGGTTGCTGCTGATGCCCAGGTCACGTATTGGAATGAAGGGGGCGAGCCCTTCTTCTATGCCATCGCGCTCTATGAACATCACGAGTTTCAGAAATTTTCCGAAGCACTGACTCAATGGGAGGAATTGAGCGCATTACCACCACCGACTTCCCAAGACGAACAAACACATTCAAAGAAAGTATGGCTTCAATACGCACAAGACAAACAAGCGGTATCACAATTAGTGGCTCGCATCGTCCTCACTCCCACCCAACTCACGGTAGAGGCCGATACGGCTACCCGATTGGATTCCCTCAAGCATCAACTGGCCTCGACATTCGGGTTTTCCCTCCACTTCAAAGGCGAGACATTGACCACGCCGCCCCATTCGCTCCCATATGTGGATTTGCTTGCGGATACCTACGTCGCTCCATCCATCACGGTCTCAGTCAAAGAAGAAAACAAGCTCTTATCCACGTTGTTAGAAAAAATTTACCTAGATTGGGCCGAACAACCCTGCCCTGCGCTAAAAGGGAAAACCCCACGCCAATATTGCAGAGAGGCTCATGACACAAAAGAGGTGGCCGAACTGATCGACCAAATGGAACAGGATGACATAGGCCTTCGACGCACAGGACAACAGGCCTATAATTATAATATCCTCAGGAGGCACATCGGCTTATAGGAACACCGGTAAGACGATGGATAACCAGTAACTGTTAGGATTTCAGAAGAGAGAAGATTTTAGATGAACCCACAAGAAAAAGGTGTACTGTTAACCAATTTTTCGTTTATTGATTTTCTCCAGGAGATCCTTCCGTAATTTATCTAAGGTACCCTGCAGATCAGACTGAAGCATTTTGACCCCGCTGGCAATCAAGACTTTGGCAATACCCCCGCAGATGGCCAGCAAGAGCACACAGAAAAATAACCCCACCATGTAAAAAA
>Ga0224497_10000173_pt1 | contig 48172 bp, 49 predicted proteins | sample SF_Jul11_sed_USG_4_FD_167970 | JGI IMG/M metagenome (GOLD analysis project Ga0224497, IMG submission 167970) | Sediment microbial communities from San Francisco Bay, California, United States - SF_Jul11_sed_USGS_13 | ecosystem: Environmental > Aquatic > Marine > Sediment | place: USA...
TTTGAAGCCAAGTGGAAAGAGACGGACTTGGCCGACGATATGTATACCGGCCCTCATTGGGAAGGTGGCATCAAACCCGAAAAGCCAAAGCCCGTCCCTCCTCCCAAACCTGCCACGGCTCCTGCAGCCAAGACAGAGGCCGCACAAGACACCAAAACCCCTTCACCTGAATCACCGGCGCTGCCGGATCCACCACAACCAGCTCCCGAGGCTAAAGAAGCGGCTCCGTAAGAACCCCCAGTCCTCTTCCCCGTATTGGGTATTCTCTTTCGTAAAGATTTGGTGGGAACCAAGGCAAAATGGCCTGGACAGGCTACGTTCGGCTGGCGGCAAACTGTCTTGCGGCTTGTATCAGGGCTGAAAATAGGCGTTTCTGTATCGCGTCCTGACGGTACAAATACTCGGGAGATGCCATTGAACCCCAAGCCAAAATGGATGAGTAGAGGCTTCAATGGCCTCAATGACCCCATCTGGAGCAACCGCAGTGACCTGGAAGGACGACGGGACGGATTTGACGGATTGGTGGTGCGAACTATTAACCGGAATGCTTGGCCTCTTGGCGATCCGCCGAAGCAGGCTTTTGGGTTCAATGTGAATCTGATGAGCTGTTTTAGTCGCCGACTTCGTAGCCTTCTTTCATGAAAAAGGGGGGCAGCACGCAGCCGATATAGCCGTCGACGCCGGTGACAAAAACGTGCATTGCGAACCTCTTTCGGGTTAATTACTCTGATTCAGTGGCTCGGCCGGGAGTAATAAGCGCCCGTACGTGCGATTGCCGCTAGGCCTACAGCGATTCACTCGATTCTCGTAAACTAGAACTCGACTATGGCCCCAACCGATCGACACGATATCGAGGTCCCCGTCCTTGTCCAGGTCGACCAAATGTGCACCATCATGGTGTTCGTCGCCTACGAAGACGAGATGCTCCGCCCAGCTGGTGCCGGAGCCGTCGGCATTCTCAAATACTAGCATCCGGGCGCGCGCCGGGTCCGCGAGGTTGTGCTCTCCTACCACTACATCTAGGTCGCCATCGCCATCCATGTCCCCAACGCCGAGACTCATCGGCCCCACCACGGTGGCAATAACGTGCTCCTTCCACTGGGCGGTCGGATCGCCGCCGTGGCTGTACCACGCGAGCTTACCGGGCTTGCTGATGGCCTGGTAGCCAACAACGGCATCGAGTCGACTGTCTCCGTTGATATCTGCCAGAACGTTGCGGTCCGGTGCATCCGGGAAGGTCGTTATTCGGCGTTTCGACCACGTTTCCCCATCATTACGGAGCCAGACAGTCCCGAGGAGGATTTCCTGATCTCCATCCTTGTCAATATCGCCGGCGCTCAGGGCCTCGTCCTGTGAGAAACGAGACAGAATGGACCACTCCCATGGTTGCTCAGTTGGTCGTGCCGGAGAAGTGAGCATCTGCACTCCCATGTCTGCGGTGTGCCATGACAAGGCAACCTGAATGCGTCCCGGCGACGTGAACTGACCTACGGTGACGCCCTGCAGGAAGTCACCCCTCCCCCGAGCGATGTTCTGAATTTGGAAGGAGCCTGCGCCCGAGTTATGAGCGAGCACGAAGTCTGCGCTGTCGTTAGAACCTTTTCCAGTTGTTGCAAGCACGTCCGGGCGATTGTCGCCGTCAACGTCCACGATTGCTGCCATGTTGTTCGCGCCGCCCCCAATTCTGTGTCGCTGCCAATGGCCGTCGAGTTGCCCCGGGTTGCGGTACCACCAGCCGCCCGAGACGATATCGATGTGCCCGTCGGAATCGATGTCTGCGCTGGCGACGAAGATGGCCCTCCACGGTCGCTCGCCGTCGACGACATGTCTAACCCAGCCGGTCCCATCGGACGGACAGGTCAGGTTTTCCCAAAGCTTTACCTCCTGGTGCTTCCCCGACCAATTGGCACCGAAAACGTCCCAATCCGAGTCTCCGTCCACATCCACCAGACGCATGCTGTGAGAGCCCCGAAAGCTTATTGGTTGCTTTGACCAACGCCGTCCCTCATCAATGTTGAGATAGACGGTAACTTCATGGGGCGCAGAACCCTGGTGCATCGATGCGGTTATGATATCTGTATTTCCGTCGTTATCCATGTCCGCCACGGCGACAAAATGGCGAACGGTTTCGACGTCGCCGTCGACGATGTTTTCCGGCCACTCGGCACTGGTGAGGTTTCGTCCGGAAAACCATGACACTCGATAGCGTTTTCCGGCGGGTTCAGAGGGTGCGAGCACGATGTCTCCATGGCCATCCCCATCGACGTCGCCGACGTCGATAAACGCGTGTGGCCACGACCAAGTGGACGTGTAACTGCGGGTCTGCCATTCTTGCGCACTGAGCGCACCGGCGTTCTGAAACCATACTCCGTTCACAACTATATCCGGCCTACGGTCGCCGTTGATGTCGGCGACCTTCAAACCTTCTCCGTCTGGGCACGAAAGCCCGTACCTATCCCAACGGCCGGTTCGCTGCAGGTAGACAAGCACGCTGTTCCCCGAGCCCCCGAAGGCGCTTTGATTTCGTGCGACGATGTCTAGCTTCCCGTCACCATCGAAATCGGCCAGTTCGAGATCATGCAGCCTTACATTATCGATTACAGAAAACTCCCACGCAGGATTGCGAAGCCAGAATATCTTTTGGTCTGTAAGGCCGACGACATCCAAGCGGCCGTCACCGTCGATATCCCCCACCTCAAAATCGGTGCCGAATTGATGACCCTTGAGAAGAACTCTTCTTATCCATGAAGGATTCTCATACCAGACGAGCTCTCCGGACTCATGCCCGCCAACGATGAAGTCGGGCCTTCCGTCGCCGTTCAAGTCTCCTACGGACTTGCCCCAGGGATCCACAGGACCCTGCGCGTCGATCACTCTGCCCAAGAATCCATTCTGGGGAGTCGGCGTGTCCCTGGTTTGGGGCAAAACGGCAAGCAGCGGGATTACGAGAGCCCCAGAGACCGCCGCAGTTATGATAGCGATACCGAGTCTTGACCATCTATCTGTCCTGGCTGGGGTTAGTCGCGAAATTCGATGCGGCATTTCTCGCTCAATCTATCACACGGACTTCCGGGATAGGCACGACAAACTTCGCGCCCCATTCCCGCGCATAACTGACCTGTTTTACTATTTCTTGTTTGAGATTCCATGGCAGTATCAGTAGGGCATCTCTACAAAACCCCTGACAATTTGTGCGGCCTTTGCGATACTGCGGGTCCAAGGAGGATTGCTCATGCTCATGCCCACACCCAGCCAACTCATTTTTTTTGACCTTGCCACTCGCTATGAGGCCTTGAGTCACCACGGGGATCCCTTAGAATCGCTCGCCGCCCATGTGCCTTGGGCGGAATTTCGTCCGGCCTTGGAACGAGTGCTTCGCCGCTCCAAGCGGAAACAAGGCAGTCGCCCCCCCCTTTGATGCCGTGCTGATGTTCAAAATCCTCGTCCTGCAAGCCTTGTATAACTTGTCCGATGAGCAGACTGAGTACCAGATCCGTGACCGTCTGTCCTTCATGCGGTTCTTGGGGCTCGATCTGGCTCAACGCATCCCCGATGCCAAGACGATCTGGTTGTTTCGCGAAACCCTCGCTCAGGCCAAGGTCGTCGAGGCCCTCTTTACGCAATTTGAAACCTATCTGGCCGAACACGGCTTACAACCGCGTGGCGGCCAATTGATTGATGCCTCTCTGGTCCCCGTACCCAAGCCACACAACTCGCACAACGAACATGCCACGATCAAAGCTGGCACATGCCCGACGGAGTGGGAGAGCGTCCGCCCGCCAAGCGGCGGCAGAAAGACACCGAGGCCCGCAGGACCGTGAAGCATGGTGAGAATCATTATGGGTACACAAACTAGGTGAACGTGGATAAGACGCACAAGCTCATTCGGCAGTATACGATCACCGATGCGGCGGTCCATGAGAGTCAGGTGCTGGAAACAGTCCTGGTGTCCGCAGAGGCCGGACGGGATGTCTGGGCCGACTCCGCCTATCGCTCCGACGCGATCGAAGCCCATCTGAACGCGACAGGCTTGCGCTCCAAGATTCAGCGCAAAGGCTATCGCAATAAACCTCTGACCACTCAACAGAAGACCCACCACCAGCGCCGCTCGCGCATTCGAGCGCGTGTCGAACATGTCTTCGGCCATCAGGTCACCGCGATGGGCGGCAAATGGATTCGAACCGTCGGGCTCGTGCGAGCTCGCCTCAAGATTGGGCTGAAGAATCTCACGTATAACTTCCAACGATTTCTGCTCCTCTCCGCTCCACCGAAGAGACAGGAGTCCTGAGGTAGAGGCAAAAGGTGAAGCACATGCCTCACCCCCCCCACTGAGGCCGCTGCGTACTCTCTGCTTCCAAGGCCATCCCAAATTTTCGAACCGAGACAGCCGGGTATTCAGGCAAAACTGGGGGTTTTTAGAGGTTCCCAGTATGTAATACGACTGGGTTTCTCGGACCTTGGCTGGATGAAATATCGGTATTCTGTTCCCGCTAGTGAACTTGCCGTGTTTATCGGTGTTCCTGTCGACTGTGTAGTCCAGAAAATCCGTTCCAATCCCACAATAGTTTAGCAGCGTGTTCCCCTTGCCAGAGGCGCCATACCCCACGACAGTCTTGCCGGCTTCCTTTGCCTCGATCAAGAACTTCAGAAGCTTTCGTTTTGTCGCCCTGACTTTTTCGTCGAAGCCAAAGTATGTACCGAGTCTGTCGAAACCGCTTTCCTCTTCTCTGCGAAGTAAAGCTTCAACGCGAAAGCTGACCTTATACGTATCGTCCTCGGCATGGCTGCCGAAGATTCGCAGAGAGCCGCCGTGCGTTGGAATTTCTTCCACATCGAACAGCGTTATGTCGAGCGCCCGAAACACGTTCCTGGCCGTCATGAACGAATAACCATCGTGGCTCCTTTCACATACTAGGATGAGCCAAAAACTTTACCTTAACAATCCCCCTTATTTTTCCACTTTCTTCTGAAACGATACACGCCGGGTAACAAACTGTCTGGCGGATTGTATCAACGCGGTAAATAGGCGTTTCTGTATCGCGTCCTGCCGGTATAAAAACTCCGGATGCCATTGAACCCCAAGCCAGAATGGATGACGAGAGGCTTCAATCGCTTCAATGACTCCATCTGGAGCAACCGCAGTGACTTGAAAGGACGATGGAATAGATTTGATAGATTGATGGTGGGAACTATTCACTGAAATACTTAACCGCTTAGCGATGCGCTGAAGTAAGCTGTTGGGTTCAATGTAAATCTCATGGGCTGTTTTGGTTGCCGATTTGGTGGGCCGATGTTGAATTTTTGTAGACAATTGAGAGGAAATATCCTGTAGCAAAGTTCCTCCCAGGGCCACGTTCATGGATTGCATTCCCCCGCAGATGCCTAGGGTCGGCAGGCCCTGGCGAAAAGCCAACTTGGATAGTCCGAGCTCAAGTTGAGCGCGCTCTTCGCTCATCCGCTGAAAAGAATACCGCTGCTTCTCCCCGTATAACTCAGGGTCTAAATCAGATCCGCTCCCGGTCACCAAAAGCCCGTCCAGCCGTTGTAAAAGATATTTCTGCTTGGCCAGGCCACGAACCAAGGGAAGCACTAGGGGCACTCCCCCGGCGTCTTGGATGGCCTGAAGGTATCTGGCTCGCAAAAAATAGGTGGGCTCTTTCCCACCCATGTCCTTCCGATTTCCGGGGTTAAAATCCGGTGTGATTCCAATGATAGGGTTGACCATGCCAGTCAATTCAGGCGGGTGTTATCATCTTTCGGTCTAAAGCGCTGTTTCCTCGTATGCGGAGATCCCAATGAATCGAACGGGTTCATTACCCTTCAGATGATCAGGAGTGATGACATACGTGCCATAGAAGCTCGGTTCCCATACGGCTTTTGCCGTTTCAAGGTCGCCACCCGTCAATCCATAGGTAAAGGTTCCCACAATCCCACCCAAGATGGCATAGGCCAACTTGCAAGGGAAATACACCAAGGTCAGCAATGCACTGCCCATCCCGAGGGCCGCCTCATTGCTTGGGCTCGATAGTTCTTGCTCTGCAGCCAGACTCACGCCCGTGGCACCCAGGCCTACGACCAGGGAAAAAGATAACAACACGCACACCCCTCTTACTTGTTTAAACATACCTCTAAAAAAATCCTTGGATTGCCGCATCATAAAGAATACTCCTCCCTGTTTAATTTTTATGCAAACCTTCTTGTTGTTATTCTCAACCTGAATGATTCGTCAATCTTCTTTTTTGAAAGCAAGAAAGATTATAGCAAATTTGATACCTTATCATAGTGACTGGGGGCCATCTTCTGTTTCTACCAGATCCAACTCGACATAAATCTGCCGTTTGATTTCATCGGCTTCCCGCTGAACCGCCTCATCGGTTTCAGCAATAAGAGCGTCTCCAGAAACTTGGATATTCTCCTGTCGGATTCCCTGATGAATAAAGGCATGAAGCTTGTGGAAACACAGCAATTGCACCAGTAAATCATGACTTTTTTCTCGATAGTCTCCCCGGTCTTCCACCGGAACGCCACTCAAAAGGACTTCCAACCATGACGGATGCTGAAGAACTCCCTCAAGCCTGGCTATTTGTTTCTTCTTCATCACCACCTCGACTTGCACTCCGCCCTTCCAGCTGCGTTTTTTGACATTAAACACACAGTGTACTGAATCTGAGGCACCCTCGACGGCTTCAGGGCCATAATACAGCGTGATCCGAAAAAGGGGAATTTGCGGCGGTGAGAGTAATGACATCTGGGTCTACTCACTTCTTAAGGGCATATCACAAAGTGAAGGATTTGCAAAAACTGAGGTTGGGCCTTGCGCTCCAAGCCTACCGCATTTGGGTTGACACTCGTCAATATTGAAAGATAGAGTCTTTTTAGCTGAATATTTTCACAGTGAGCTGAAGGGAAAGGTTTTTCTCTATGTTCGGAACCATGGGGTTTTCTGAACTCATGATCATTCTGGTGATTATCCTGATTATTTTCGGGGCAGGTCGCCTCCCGCAAATCGGAGAAGGTGTGGGGAAAGCCTTAAAAGGCTTTAAGAAAGAGGTTGCCGATATCCCCCAATCTGTGGACCCCAATGAGCCAGAACCTACTGCACCACCCGAACCAGCACAAGCTCAATCCCAACCGACTACCCCAGTAGGCACTCCGACAAATCAACCATTCCAGCCTGGTCCTGAACAAACACCGGGAACCACGGCGGCATTACTTTATCAGGGAGCCGGACCTCAGGTGGTTCAGGCATCAGGTAAATCTACCGGAGCAGCTAACTCTCCTCAAACCACGGCGGCTGCTTCTACTCCGCCACCGATGTCCATGGAGGATCGTCAAGCTCAGCCTGCCCCTATAGCTTCGAGACAATATCCTGCTCTCCCGGTTGGGGCACAAGCGAAGCCCGTGCTGAAGCGACCTGCGGCTGTTGTGAATAAACAAGCCGTGGCCCGCGTCCAAGCCCAACAAGCTGCCATGAAAGCCCAGACTTCCCAGCAATCCGGATTAGCGCCACGAGATATGCAATCTTTGGGAGAGGGTCTGGGAAGTGCAGTACGAACCTTTCGGGATGCCGCGGCGGATATTAAAAATTCGATCGATCCTCAAATGCGCACCATTCAAGCCGAACTGGAGTCTGCCGAAAAAGAGATGCAAAACTCCATCGAAGTGGCCAAAGAGCCTCTGACTCCAAAAGAACCTTCCGGATCTGCATAAGCCTTTCTTGCTGCCCTTCTCTACCATTTCTTCTACCGTTATCGGAGTAATTGGTTTCTTTGGACTCATTGGGTGTGTCATTGAATCCCCACCTGAATCACCCGAAACGGTCACCGAACGACTTATTCCACTCCTGACAGATGTTCAGCCTGATACTAGACGGACCGCCGCCTTATCCCTTGGGAAAATTGGTGATCCCCAGAGCATACCAGCCCTTGTTCTCGCGTTGTCGGACCAAGATGACCAGGTTCGACAATCGAGTGCCTGGGCCTTGGGAACGATGGGCGATTCGTTATCAGATCAGTCCCTAGTTGCGTTGGTTCAGCACCTTACGGATCCCTCTGATTCAGTCAAACAAGCTGTGGTATTGGCCTTGGGTCGGACAGCTGCGCAGGAAGCATTATTGCAAGTATTAACCGAAGCCTACCCTATTTCCACCATTGACACCCAAAGAACCATTATCCAATCTCTTGCTCACTTTGAATTTCCCTTTTCCTATTCCGTGTACCTCCAAGCTCTGGAAAGTCCAGATTCTCTCACTCGTCAATCCGCAATTGCAGGGCTCGGTGAATTAGGCGACCCCCGAGGACTCCCGGTCTTGCGCACGCATCTCCTCCAAGATACAAGCGTGGGCGTGCGATCGGAAGCCGCCTTTCGTTTAGGTAAATTGGGAACCAGCGCGGATGTGCTTGCTCTGAAACAGGCCATGGAAACAGACCCGACTCCCAACGTACATTTTTGGGCCTCCTGGGCTCTTGTCCAAATTGGGCAGGATACCTAACCTCCACACATTTCGCAGGGCGTCTTCTCCTCTTTCCTCTCGGGCTTCCACCCAATGTTCTGCTTGATCAGGATTTTTTATGATTAATGCGCCTGATTGAATACTCGAGATAAAATCATTACAATTCGCCTTCTTTTTCTTTGCATGGGAAAAAAATGAAGAAACTGAAAATAGACTTGATCATAGGGCTTATGGCAATTCTCACGGCCGTGAGTTGTGCTTCAGCCTCGGTGAAGTGGTACAAGCCCGGTACCTCCCAGGCGACCTTTACCCGTGATAAAGCTGCTTGTGAAGAAGCCTTGCTCTCAACAGGAACCACTCAAAGGACCAAAGAGGTTTATTCCTTAGAAGGGTGTTTGGAGGCGAAGGGTTATACGGCTATCCCTCTTTCTTCTCAATAACCAAAGACCCTCATGATGAAATTGCAGGAATCCTGGGGAGGATGAACTCAGGGTCTTTCGGTTAAAGGGAAAACGGCTAGTCTCTTAGAGGGATGGACAATGTAACGTTCTGATGACCTAAAATGAGGGGCAAGAGTTCAAAATTTAGCAACCGACAAGTGAACGAGAACATGAAAAAAGTTCTGCTGGTAGATGATGATCTCAATGCTCGGGAAGCGCTTCGGCTGGTCCTGGAATCCCAGCAATTAGAATGTATCGAGGTCGGTAATGGATCAGAAGCCATCGCCTGGCTATCCACCCAACAGGCTGATCTGATTATCTCCGACAACCAAATGCCGGTGCTGACAGGGCTGGATTTTATTGACCATATCAAACTGCAAGAGAAAGATCCCATTCAAACCCCCATTATTCTACTTAGTGGCCATCTCGAAGAACAGGATAAACATCGTGCGCGTCAGGCAGGAGTCTTTGCTATTTTGGATAAACCCTGTAATTTCAGCCAATTCCTTTCTATGGTTCAGCTAGCGTTGGACCAGTAAGTATTCCTTGTCTTAGGAATCCTGCTCCCCCCTTCGAACGGCGTTCTCGTCATACCTCAAGCCCTCGTATCAGAAAAAATTCCTCGTTATCTAATTTTTTCCAGCCCAGTACTCGACAGCTAATCCTTTAGCGGTATTTACGCAACAACCTTCTTCTCGATATCTCTTCACTACGGTGATGGTTTCATCTGGCCACAAAAATCCATTCCCCGTCTTGGGAAGAAGTGGTGGACCCAAGAAATCAAAGAAATATTCTGTGTGGCCTTCGTCTTCAACAAAAGGAGCGCTCTCATGCTGAAAATATTCGGAGGAATGATCATTGGGTCCCTCATGACCATGATGCTCTTGGGCGGCGTATCTGCTGCGGACCAGGTTCTTGCGAATGTGAAAACCTTATATTTTGACCAGATACAGCGACCAGACACCACCACCACTCTTTTACTACTTGTCATATTAAGTATCTTCCTAGCTTCCCTGACTCTATGGCCCTCCAAACCTGTTTTGGACACCAAAAGTATAACCAAACAATTACGCCGACACTGTTAAAAAATCAGAATCCTTCAACCCTAAGACAGCAAAACATTGGTGGACCAACCACCGGCAGGGAGGCATTATTCGACTTGAGACAGTCAAGTGTACCCCCAGAAGAAACAATATTGGCAAATCTGCCAGAGAAAGTCTTATTGTGGACATTGGCAATCAACACACTTGCACTTTGTGAGATGGCACGCTGCTTAAAAATCAACGTGTCATTTGAATGTTTTTCATCTCTACGAAATACTCTTAAGCATTTGCTTTTGGTTGACGGGAAAGCGCCATCTCTTCACACTATGTCCAATAATGGTCTTTGACAATTTGTTCTTTCCGCGCGAATCCCAAAGGGTTCAGCCAAATCTGCGTTGAATTTCCTATATTTCTCAATTAGCCTCTTGTTGTCTCACCAGAACGTTCACACCATTTTCCAATCTCGGTCTTCCTGAGCTTCCCGGCAAAACATTTCCAAGAAGTGCTATTTCCATGCTTCATCCATTCCAATTGGCAAAAAAGAGTTAATTTATCCCCAAAAAGTCCGAAATTGATGAGTATAGGCTACCTATAATGAATATTTCCCCTTCCCCTCTTTCACTCCACAATCCTCCAATAGGCCTGCAGAAACATTCACGCGGGCCTGAGTCCAACCAATCACAAGGAACTCTCTCCACCGGGGAAAATGATATTGTGGAACTACAGAATCGCGATCGTGAAGTCCGAAATCACGAACAGGCGCACATAGCCGCATCCGGAGGACTATCTAGAGGTGGGGCCAGTTTTTCCTATCAACGAGGGTCTGATGGAAAACTCTACGCTGTCGGAGGAGAAGTCAGTATTGACACTTCTCCTGTCCCAAGTAATCCACAAGCCACCATTCAAAAAGCCCAACAAATTCGAGCTGCAGCCTTAGCACCCGCAGATCCTTCAGCTCAAGATCGGGCGGTGGCCACGTCCGCCAATTCCATGGAAGCGACAGCCCGCCAAGAACTTCAACAAAAGGCCAAAGAAAACGGGACTCCCTCTGAAAGACCAAGCGAAGCCTTGTCTTCTCGTATTGATCTGTTCGTCTAGTACCCTTTCGTTCCCCCCCCATTCCAATCCAACGATTTCACTCTTCGTAAAAATCCGTTATTTTTTACTGCTAACTTTTAAATAAATACGTCCGACCTATTTCATACACAGCTTGCTCGAGAACAACTTTCCTATCAATATCTACCCCTAAGGCCTGACCCCTAAAGCTGGGCATTCCTTTCCACTCCCAAGAATCTCTTGCCCATCGTCAGCTCGACATTGAATGACCTCCTTCGTTTCTAAAGAACACATTTCACTAGGGCATTCTGAAAATTGCGTCCTCAATACGCTGACGGTGCCCTCTCCAAATAGTTGGCAACGGATTTGCTGATTCTCATGTTCCAAGACAAAGCATGGAGGACTTATTCCTAACCAAGCGAAGTCCCTCATACGGATGTCCCCATAATACAAGCAATAACTAATCACAGCACGTACACACGCAAGGAAGCCTCGAACGTTAGTCCCATGACAGGCAGAATTCCAGACATTCAGCCAGGGAACCACCAAAGGCTCTGGATACACCTGATAAGGGAGTATAAAGAAAACACGTTAAGTTTCATCGCCCGACATTGTTCCTGGTATTTCATTGATTATTGGAGCAAATGGTCACGGATGTTCTCGCAAATGAATTCCGCAAAAACCCTGACAACCTTTTGCTCTCCAGTTACCCTCTCGCCGAGGATTCCTTACACACCACCATTCACCAACATACCATCAATATCTCTTACTGAATGAGACAAGGAGAGGAGGAAACGCATGAATATTGTGGACAAAATGAAACAAGACTGGAACGAACGAGCCCAACACCATGCCCGATTTTGGATTGCCACCGAGGATTACCACACAGAAGAAAAATTTGCTCAATCAGGAAAAGATACGGCCCAGGCCTTGTTGGCAACCCTTCCTGGCTCTCATCAACCGTCATGGAAGGTCTTAGACATCGGATGCGGCATTGGCAGGGTCCTCAAAGCCCTAGCTTCTCATTTTCATCATTTAGTTGGGGTCGATGTCTCTTCGGCAATGATTGCCCAGAGCAAACAATGGTTAGCCGACTATCCCCATATCCACACACATGAAACCTCTGGGGTAGATCTTCGGGAATTTCCTCATTCCTCCTTTGACCTGGTGTATTCCTACGTCACCTTTCAGCATATGCCCCGTTCTGTGTTTGAACGTTACCTGAGAGAAATCCACCGCGTCTTAACTCCCAATGGATATCTGGTCTTTCAACTGCCCATAGGCCCTTTCAAAGATGTTCCTCTAGAAGACACGATTGGGATACGTTCATACCCTCTTCAGGAAATTGAGGAAAATCTTCATAGAAACGGCCTGGGATTTTTTCACCGCACACCATCCGACACCGAATGCACGGACCTATCTGACCCACTTAGCCACCAGTTTCGTCTGGCACAAAAGATCGGTCCTCTACAACCCGTTGTTTCAGTAGACTGGGTCGAGTTGAAACGACCTCACTTTGTCTCTGCATTAGATTCCCATCTTTATGCCACCTATGCCGAGAATTGCGCACGTGCAGGCAACCATCAAGAAGAGATTCACACGTTGCAAATCCTGGTGAGGAAAATTCCCGATTACCTAGAAGGATGGCTACGGCTAGCAGCCTTGTTGATTGAAACCGGACAACTGCCACAAGCTGTCGCCACCATGAAAGAAATCACCATCCTCCATCCTCGATACGAAGAAGGCCACCGCGTGCTCAGGCAACTACTTCAAAAATGTCCGAATCCAAATCATTCTAGGATCCCTTCCTTATCCACAACCAGCCAGCATTCTCCATCTGATCCAACACGAGATACTCACGCTTTGACAGACAGGGAATATTCAACCACCTAAACTTTTAACACAAGAATAAACCGCTCACAGGCTCTCGCTTGACCCGACAATGAGGGGGACGTAAATTCATGTGTAAATTTTGCTTTCCAATTGCCTTATTTTTGTTATAATCATTTTCACAAGTCGTATAGCAATTCCTTTTTCTCTAATCACCAAATGAGGAGGAACAGTATGGGAAAGCAAACAGTTGTCGTATTCGCAGCCCTCGCATTAATGCTAGGTGGAGCAGGGGTGTCCTTGGCCGGACCCAACCCAGATAACGGACCTGGCTGTGGCCTTGGGAAACTGGCTTGGAGTGATTACTCTGAGCAGAAGCACATTGCCCCACAGGTCCTGATGGCTACCACCAACGGAACCTTCGGCTCTCAAACATTTGGGATTAGTTCTGGAACATCAGGCTGTACAAATGATGGACAAATTGCTCAAAACGAAAAAGTTAACGTGTTTGCAGCTTTTAGCTTCGACAATTTGTCTCAAGAAATGGCTCAAGGGCAAGGCGAGCATCTCACGTCATTGGCCACACTGATGGGTATCCCCGTTGGCCAACAGCCCGCGTTCTTTGCCATGGCCCAAGAGAAATACACCACCCTGGTTCAGGATGGCGAAACCTCTCCAAAGGCGGTGGTGGAAGCCATCCATGCTGCCATGGTTGACCATCCACTTTTAGCTCAAGCCACGACATCGAAATAGATTCTTTCAGGCTCCGGCTGTTCAAGCCGGAGCCTTTCTTTTCCTTCCTGGTTCCTGGCATGTGGTAAACATTCTCCTTCTTTTCCTTGTACTGCTGTTCTTCCCCTTTGAGCTCAAGGCCCAAGAACCCCCCTCTCCCTATCTGCAAGAACTCCTTCAGCAAGCCATCGTTGGAAAACTCCACCACGATCGCTACTGGCATCTCTTACTCCACTACCGAAAAGAATCTTTTGGTGGCCACACCAGCGAGGTCGATGATCCAGGCTTTTTCCTTTCACCAGATGGAAAAACTGATCCAGAAGCTGAATTACAAGCAACACTGACATATTTTTTTTCTGATACATTAGTTGGCCGCTCCAAACAGCCGGCACAATGTGCCTTTATTGCCCGGTATCATTGGCTGAAAGAGAAACTACATTTTCAGGACTCTAAACTTTTCCCACAAGCATGTGAACGTTTTGTCAGTTGGCTTGAAGAACTGAATCCCGCCTCGATTACATTTATTTTTCCTTCCGCCTATATGGATAACCCCGCCTCAATGTTCGGACATTCATTTTTACGAGTTGATCAAAAAGGCCAAACTGCAGAAACGAATATTTTAGCGTATACGATTAACTACGCCGCGGAGGTCCCGCCGAATGCGGGGATTGAATTCGCATATAAAGGAATATTTGGTTGGTACAAAGGGTTTTTCTCGACCATTCCCTACTATATGAAGGTCAAGCAATACCGGGACATTGAGAATCGAGACATTTGGGAATATCGCTTGAATTTTTCACCAGAGCAATATCATAGGTTGCTCATGCATGCGTGGGAATTAGGGAATGCCTATTTCGACTATTACTTCTTTAAAGAAAATTGTGCGTACCACATTCTCTCACTCTTGGAAGTGGCCGATGCCAATCTCCACCTAACCGACCAATTTCATTTTGGGACGATTCCTGCCGATACTATTCGCCTTCTTGCTCGACAGAAAGGATTGGTTCAAAAAATTTCTTACCGACCCGCCCGCAGTACTCTCCTCAAACGAAAGCGGGAAGCATTAGGAAAAGAAGCAGCCTCATTGTCCTCAAAAATCATTAACGATCCTCAGATGATAAGCCAATCCGAATTTCTTCAATTACCACAAAACCGGAAAACATTCCTTCTGGATTTCGCTTCAGACGTCTTGCGATATAAAGGAGCAACCGATCAAGACAAGGCTGAAGACTATAAGGCCCAAAATCGATCCATCTTAGTGGCACGCAGTCACATCCCCATCCCATCGGCCCCCTTTCCCGTTGAACCCTTTTCCCTCTCTCCCGAACACGGACACCAAACGATCAGAGTCGGAGGTGGAGTCGGATGGAGGAACCATGAAATATTTGAAGAAATCAGCTTCCGAGGCGCCTATCACGATCTCCTGGACCCTGACCCAGGGTATACCCAAGATGCCCAAATAACATTACTTGATTTGAGGTTGAGGCATTATCACCGACGAGATCAATTTCGAGTAGAACGGTTCACCTTTGCCAATGTCCTCTCGCTGGCCCCTATTGATTCGCTATTCATGTCGCCGTCATGGAAACTTAACGTCGGGATGGACACCGTCAAGACATCGACTTGCGACCTCTGTTCAAATGGGAATGTGAATGCCGGAGCCGGAGGAGCCTTGGAAACGAAGATGTTTCAGCGAGAGGTCTTTTTTCTCTTTGGCGAACTAGACGCCAACGTCAGTGGCGCATACAAAGAAAATCACCGGGTGGGGGGAGGAGTATCTGGCGGCGTGATGGCCACCATCACTCCGAACTGGAAATGGCTCATGTCAGCAGGATATCTGTACTACCCCCTGGGAGATCAATCGGATGATATCCCTATCTCGGTGAGTCAACGATGGACATTTGCAAAAAACTTCGCTGTACGAGCCACATTCACCCACCATGATCAAGACAATGAAGTTTTGGGTGTATTTCATGGATACTTTTGATTTTTGAATGCCATTACTTTCATGACCAAGTCATAGGATCCATTGCTCCATCCAACTTCGCAGAACCACTCAACCGCAATTAGGTATGAGAAAAACCCTGGGAGTTGCAGAGACAAGTTGGAAGCAACATCAAAATAGATATCCGATTCCGCCTAAAAAATATTCACTTCGAAAATTCAGGGCGAGTTGGTTCCAATGGTAATTCGCAGCACTGTATTTATACTCCCCAAAAACAAACCAATTGTCAGCAATTACCAACTGAATTCCTCCAAAGAACTGATACCCCGGAGCTGATGCCATTTCTGTATTGTTGTCTAATCTACCGGGAATATCCGCATGGCGGAGGATCCCATTTGAAAGTCCCCCTCCTATTCCCATATAAGGCCGTATATACCTGCCTGGATACCGCAACAGCAGGTTGACCATCGAACTGTACGTGATAAGTCCGCTCTTACCTTTACCCGTTGCTATACCATTTTCTTCGACGGGAAACCTCAGAGAATTATTCTGTCCAAATGATTCCAATTCAATGCCTAGGTATCCACCAGCAAAATGCGGGAATAACCCTATCTTAAATCCCAAACCCGGATCTCCATTGATCGTTTCGCCTGAAACCCCTCTGCCTTTAAACGAAACCCCCTTACTTAAGGGTTGTGAGGCCATACCATAGCCTGACAGATAAATCTCAATGTTATCCAAAGCCTCTACACGACACGGAAGTAAAGTGGCCACCATCCAAGTAAGGAGCAACACAGATTTTATGGAATAGTACAAATCCTTCTCCGAGAAAATCCTAAATCAACATATTTCACAAAAAAAGGGCCCATAAAATACTATTTCGGGTTCTATTTCATAAAATGTCAAGAAAACTGGCTAGGCAATTTAACTCACCTCTTATGGTGAATAGGGTTGCTGCATGGGAATGCCCCATGATAGGTCCATGAGGCAACTTCACTAGTAGCAGAATGCACAAAGGGGATGCCATGGTCAGCGGGGATTTTGATCATCATCGAATAGGAGGTGAGAACACGGGAGGGTCTTCGCCCAAGGTAAAGGACCAATGGAAAGCATTGCTCATGATAGGATATTCAGGCTATCCCCTGGGTCGTCAATCTGAGGACATGAGTTTTTCGAATACGCCACGCTCAACCCTTTAGGAAAACTTATCCCTCCTTACCGAACACACCCTGCAACAACCAGATCCCAGGGAACATTCAAATGGCTGTGTCGGCCGCCTCAAAGATTGTACCTCCGCAAATGGTGCACATATTCAAGAGTTTCACGGGCCAAGGGTGCTTCGAGGGAAACCGGCGTTCAAGAAAGAGTTGTGGGGCGGGAAGTTTTGGTCGTCTGGCCATTACATGAGGGCAGTGAGGAAGAGAGGAAATGGGGGGTTGCCTTACAGTATGTTCAAGAGCTAGACAAACCGCGAGGGGAACTTCGCCAGTTAACTCTTTTCTAATATCCCGTGGTTTGGCCAAGAGGGTCTTTATGCAAAAAAGACCAATCCTTTTGGAAGGAAATACCTTTTCTGACAATGAAGGCCCGCATGGTAGTTCGAGAGCCTCTCCTAGACGGTAACAATTGCAATCAATATAATCTTATGACCATTGGTTTTTCACATATTTCTACAAAAAATAATAGGGATTGTCCTAATTTATTCTTAGGACAATCCCCATAAGGAAGTCAATTTACTAACCGATTACGATCCATGCACGATAGTACAGTACTCACCCCAGATTCCAAGGATATTTTTTGCGGAATGATCAACGTACGTAACCTGAGTGATTCCGCCATTCGCCATGGCCCTTTCCTGACTAGCATCACCTGTCCCAACCATAGTAAGAATTGATGTGGCACAGGCTGTTCCTGTTTTAGTCGCAGCAGCCCCATCCGTAACTTGGTTGCCGAATTTTGCGTCAGTATAAGCCCATCCCGCAACCGGTGAGGCTACTCCCATACATCCGGTCAGATTGAGTAAACAAAACCCCAAAAAAACCGTGATTAGCCCACTTTTCATTTTCTGCCTCCGTTTAAAATTTTAGGTTTGTGAATGCCACTTTCAAACATACTAATTAGTTCCTCTTAAGTAACGTATTCCCACAATAATGTCAATGGAGTAACCACCCCTCGTTTGGGCATAAAGCCATTGAGGTCCCCATTAATTCTTGGTGGTTTCTGGCTATCCAGTATTTATTCCCCCCCTCAGGATGCAATCACCCATTGTTATTTGCAAAGGGTCATGACTCGTGGAGCCAAATTCTCCATCCTGAAGAAGTGACTTATGTGGAGGGCTACTCCTTTTTCATCGCAAAACACTCTCCCTCTCACAAGAACATATTGAATTGTTCAAATGCCCAGAATCGGAAATAGACAGATACCCCATTCCTCAGACCCCTCGTTTTTGCCTAGATGAAGCAGGCGATCAAGACAGAGTGTTTCCGATTCTTACGGCCAACCCCAGAATGAGTGTCCGATGAGTTTAGAAGACGAATTCTGCGATATCATGAAAAAAGTCAGGTTCTTGCTAGGCCCTGCCTTAATAAGAGCCATGGCCGGGATAGCCAAGATTGAACAAGCCGACTACAGGGGAGAGACCTCAAATGCCTTGCATTTAACCCAAAGGTGAAGCAGATATTCCTGCGACTAAGGAAGATTCTTTCAAGAGGAGGAAAATTGAAGCTGCCGTCCTGCCTCCCCGCCCTACTTCTACTACTCAGGAAGATCCAATGCTATACGAAGAGCTTGATTGAGGGCATCGATTTTTGAAGGAGACAAGGTGCCGACGTAGTTGGTCAAGACGGTTCTTTGCAAACTGATCAGCTCATCACAGTGAATGCTGCTGTCATGCTTTAAACCCTCATCGGTTCCAACCAGCACTTGAGTTGAAAGCCCATCATGACTTGAGTAAATAGGGGCACATACAACCGTCGACAGACGAGAATCAATCACAATCTGACGGCTCACGATCACAAATACCCTGTGCTTACGTGGATCTTTGGCGGAAGGATGGACTACACGATAGAGTTCGCCTCTCTTCACGAAATAACCTGATAGCCCAGCACATCGTCAGCTTCCTTATTTAATTGGTCTGCCCGTCGATTGATGATGGCCAGATCTTTCGCGTTCTGCTCCTGCCGTGTTATGTGGGCAATATAGGAACGGACGGCTGTCTCAATAAAATCTGACCGGTTCTTGAACTGGCCGGAACGCCGATCGATGGCTTCCATAAGGCCTTCTGATAGGGTGATAGACGTCTTCGATTTCATGCTACTAACATACTACTTACTTGAAGGCGTGTCAAGATACTGAAGAGGCTCTGCGAGGGTTTGGCGGTAGATCGTTCGCGTAGGGCTCCGCTCACCATAATGCCGTCTGCATCATTTCATCGGACTCTCTTTCGTTCTCAAATTCCCCTCTCGAAAAACTCCTTTTAGTTCATTTTCACGGGACCGGAATATGGAACGGCCCGTGTTGTTGCTGAAAAAAGTATGGCCAAATCTCGGCATTCACTCCCTCGAGTGGGTGGGTAGAGATCCGGCCATAATGGGAATGTTGAAAAATGCCGCCAGCGGTTGTTCCCCTCGCTCGAAACCCCTCCCCGTACCCACAGGTACGCCTCGGGTTCCTCGCTTCATGTGACCTTGCTGGACCTGTCGGCGTACGCCGCACAGGCAGGCTGGCCTTTTTCAACATTCCCACCTCCTCTTGGTAGGCCATTAGCCATTAAGTGTGTCAAATAGAATTCCTATTTGAAAAATAAAGAATTATTCCACAGGCCCATAATCGAAATCCGGCAGATACCCCCTTTCCTCAGACCCCTCTTTTTTGCTTAGATGAAGCAGGCAACCGAGGTAGAGTGCTTCCGGTTTCTTTCGTCCAATCCCCATATGAGTATTCAATGAGCTTAGAAGACGAATTTTGCGACATTATTAAAAAGGCTCGCTTTGGACAAGGGCTGGGGATTGAGACCCTGGCGGAATTGGCAAAAGTCGAGCAGGCCGACGTGGAGCACCTTGAGAAAGGCCACCGGCTTCCGACCAAAGGCGAGATACAAGGGATCAGCCAGGCCTTGCACCTGCGTGTTGCCCCGCTGGTGAACCTGACTTTGGACGGATGGTTGCCTCAGCCTCAACCGGAGTGGACGACCGAACACGATCTTGTTCAGACCATCAAAGGTGACATTGGCGGATATGAGGTCAAAGGCTACCTGTTAACTGATCCCAACACAAAACAAACCCTCATGATTGATACAGGGTACAATGCCAAACAGATGCTCACAAGCATCACGCAACGAAACTTAACCTTAATCGGCGTCTGTCTCACCCATGGGCATGCCGATCATGCGGGAGGACTGGAAGAAATTTTGGCTAAATGGCCAGTGCCGGTTTATCTGGGAAACGGGGATCTCGACCTGCTCCCCTGGAGGCCATCTGACGCCTCGATAAAAATACCTGCCGACCATCAGATGATTGCCCTGGGAGAGCTGACGGTTGAATGTTTGGCCACGCCCGGCCATACCCCTGGAGGATTTTGCTATCTGTTATCGCTCAAAGGCCAGGCGCTGTGCTTTGTGGGAGATACGCTCTTTGCGGGGTCGGTGGGTCGCTCCAACCCTTTTTCGTTGTATCCTCAGCATTTACAATCCGTTCGCCACACCCTGTTACACTTACCAAAAGACACGGTCTTGTTCCCTGGCCATGGCCCCTCCACAACAGTGAGTGAGGAACAAGCGCACAATCCATTTGCTTGATATTTTGTGTCGGACCACCTCATGGCTTGATTCAATAAGGACGTTTTGATGGATCACGAGCCTCCTACCTCTTCAGCCCATTCGGAGGACAAACCAAGTCCTCCCCCTTCTCTGTTGAATCCTGTCCCCCCAGCCAACCAGACTGCTCCTCCGCCCCTGATCATGCCTATCTCCAAAGACGACATTCTTCGAGAACGGATGCTGAGCACTCCCTACCACGGATCAGATCGTTGGCCATTGTTTCAACCTGAACCGGTGGAAACTTCGGATGAGATGGACGAAGTCCCTTCACCAACTCCCAGCGCCTTTTCTCGATGGGGACTTCCCATTCTGCTCTTTGGGCTCACCGTGTTTACCACACTCTGGGCAGGGGCGTTTCAAGTTAATACGAAACCCGTCAACGGAGCCTGGGATTTTTTGATTCGGTATCCTGGCTCATTAGTTAATGGGATCCCATTTGCCGCCACCCTTTTAGGAATCCTTGTTACCCATGAATTCGGGCATTACCTCTTGTCCCGAATTCATCGTGTGCCTGCCTCATTTCCGCTATTCATCCCTGGACCTCCACACTTCATCGGAACCTTTGGGGCCGTCATTCGCATGCGTTCGGCAATCATGAATCGGCGCGCGCTTTTTGATATTGGCGTTGCAGGTCCCATTGCCGGATTTATCGCTGCGGTCGTCGCCATTATTATCGGACTCTCTTTTTCTCATATCGTCCCACGATCACAAACGTATGGATTACAGTTGGGCGAACCTCTCCTACTGCAATGGTTTGCTTGGATGATGTTTGGACCGATTCCACCCACGCACGATGTTGTGCTCCATCCCATTGCCTTTGCGGCGTGGTTCGGGTTTTTCGTGACCGCGATTAATTTATTGCCCTTGGGGCAATTGGACGGAGGCCATGTGGCATTTGCGGTATTAGGCCGTCGGCAACGCTCACTGGCCTTGGCCACGATCCCCATCCTCATTTATTTGGGCCTCACGGGTTGGCCTGGTTGGATTCTCTGGGTCGGTCTGGCTAGCCTTGTCGGCATTGCCCACCCGCCGGTGATGGACCCTCACACGGTATTGGGCAAACACCGCCAATGGGTCGCCTGGGCGGCCTTGGCTATTTTCATTGTGACCTTCGCCCCAGTGCCGTTTTCCGTTGGATGACAGACATGCTAGCCTTGCCCATGCTGTGGTTGTTCACGGAATATCACCCGTGTTTGCCACCTTCGTGCTCTTGCTTGCACCCTAAGCCCACTCACGAAAAGGAACCGTCATCTCATGAGTGACTATCAATCCCAATTACGCACCTACATTCAGGATCACCGCGCCAGCTTTGAAGACCTCTTGGGGCAGATGGTGGAAGTGCCATCCGTGAGTTCAGACCCTGAACATGTTCCCGATATGCACCGGATGGCACAATTGGCCGTTCAATACCTGGAACGATTTGGAGCCAAGGCCTCTATTGTGAACACCAGTGGTTATCCCAGCGTGTCCGGAGAATGGGTAGCCGGGCGACAATATCCCAGCCTGACCATTTACAATCATCTAGACGTCCAACCCGCGAAGGAACCGGAATGGCGTCAGCCCCCCTTTACCTTTCATAAAGATGGTGATCGGTACTGTGGCCGTGGGGCAACGGACGATAAAGGTCCAGCCTTAACCGCCCTCTTTGCTGCCAGATTTGCGAGAGAAGCCGGCATTCCCTTGAATATTCGGGTCCTCTGGGAGTTGGAAGAAGAAATTGGCAGCCCGAACTTTTCCGAGGTCCTTCAGAACCGTAAAGCCGTCCCTCCCTCCGATTCGGTCCTGGTGTCCGATACGATTTGGGTGGCGAAGGATCGCCCGGCTCTCTCCTGTGGCCTTCGCGGATTGTTAGTCGCCAAGTTGGTGCTTCGCACAGGGGAAACCGATATTCATTCCGGGCTCACGGGAGGAGGGGCGCGCAATCCCTTAGCCGAATTGTGTGACGCCGCCTATTCCTGCTTGGACGCGAAAACCGGGCGGGTGAAAATACCTGGATTCTACGATGATGTTATCCCGCCCACCCGCACCGAAATGAAAAATTTTCTGGCATCAGGATTTCAGGTTCGTCTCTTTAAAGAAGCCTATCAACTACGATCACTCCGAACCTCCGATCCTCAAGATTTACTCAAACGGATCTGGGCCTCTCCCACCTTTGAAGTGCATGGGTTAACGGGCGGACACATGGGGCCAGGGGTCAAAACCATTGTGCCTGCCTGGGGTGAACTCAAAGTGAGTATGCGGTTGGTTCCCAATCAACATCCCCAAAAAGTTTTCCGGCTCCTGAAAAAACACCTTCGTGCCCGCAACCCTGATATTGAGGTGATTAATGATGGAGAACTGGAACCCTATCGTGGAATTTCCGATGGCCCCTATGCGGAGGCGCTGCAAGAGGCTGTAGCCAAAGGCTTTGGACGCCGACCGGTGTTTGTGCGGGAAGGTGGATCTATCGGAGCCATTGCGGTGTTAGAACGTGCCTGGAAGGTCCCGATTCTGTTTATGGGCCTCAGTCTGCCGGAACATGGGTATCATGCACCCAATGAATATTTCGATTGGGGACAAGCCTCAGGGGGGATACAAGCCTTCGTCCACTACTTCGATCACTTGAGCCAGATGCGACCGGAAAATTCCAAGGCCCGCTTTAAGCCGACAAAGAGCTAAGGCCCAGGAGAGGGAAGCGGAGGGGAAGGTGGGTCTTGAAAATGCACGAGAGTTCGAACATAGGCGAGGACATTGCGCCGTTGATCCACCGACAATTGATCACTCCACCCACGCATGGCCGTTCGGGGAACTCCCTTGGCAAGAATCTCGAGGAGTTCTTCATCAGTTTTGGTAGAGGTAGCTGCCGAAACTAAATTTCCGGGGCGAGGGGCCAACAGAGCTGCCCGTGGGCCATCACCCCGTCCTTCCGTCCCATGACATTCCAGACAATGAATCCGGTAGAGGTCTCGTCCTTGCTCAATATCGGGTTGCGCAGCAGCATCTCTCGACTCATGGGAAGCGGCTAGGCCTGAGATGACCAAGCCGTTGATGAGGATCAGGGCGCCCATCCAAAAAAGACGATTCATGCTTCAAATTGTACTGCATGAATGGCGGAACTTCAAAAATTTCCCGCCCTTCGGACACAGGATGCTTCAGCCAGGGAGCTTAGGCGATTGCCAAAATTCTTTATTGACTGCGCAACAATATCCGGAGCGGAATGCCCTCAAAACCATATTCCGTCCTGATAGAGTTTTCTAGATAACGGAGGTAGGAGGCGGGAACTTTGGGCGCGGATTTGACAAATAACGCAAAGGTAGGCGGCTTGGTCGCCACCTGCGTGATAAACACAGACTTTTTGGGATTGCCTCTGACCAACGTCATGGGATTTTTTTCCAGGAGTTCCTGGACATACAGATTCAGCTTACGGGTCTGAATGCGTTTGGAAAAATTTGCCACAACTTGATCAATTTTAGGGAAGAGCCGCGTGAGCGTCTCCGGGTGAACTGCGGCCACAAAGACAACCGGCACATAGGCAAAAAACGGAAACCGCCGAGCTAATTCGAGATTGTAGGCGGGGTACGCCTCACGATCTCCTGCCCGCAAGTCCCATTTATTTACGAGGATGACACAGCCTCGCCCTTGTTTACTGATTAAGCCGGCAATTTTCGTATCTTGTTCCGTGACTCCTTCTACCCCATCTAATACCAGCACAGCGACATCAGACCTTCCCAACGCGCGAATGGCACGCACCACGCTATAGCCTTCAATCCCCCGCTCGATCCGCCCCCGTCGTCGGAGACCTGCCGTATCCGTAAAGATATACCGTCGTCCATGAAGGCTGACCATTGAATCAATTGGATCGCGTGTGGTTCCGGGAATATCACTGACAATGAGTCGTTGTTCACCGAGAATGGCATTGACCAACGTCGACTTGCCCACATTGGGTCGTCCCACCACCGCGATCCTGGGAACCTCCTCTTGAACCTGATCCTCGGGGGCTTGAGGAAGATAGGGCAAGAGCGCCTCAAGGAGTTCGTCTACCCCTAATCCTCCCTCAGCTGAAATAGGGAAAATGGCCTTCGCCCCTAATTTGTAGAAATCCGCCAAGAGCGGTTCAGCCTGTGGAGTATCAATCTTGTTCACCGCCAGAAAAACCGGCTTCGTTACCGGTCGCAACAGCTTAACGAGATCGACATCCAACGGCGACAACCCCACCCGACCATCCATAACCGCGATCACCAGATCGGCTTCCTCAATAGCTGCTTGGGTTTGATATTTGATCTGCTCCACAATCACATCGTCAGTATTCAGATCCAGCCCACCGGTGTCGACCAGCGTGAATATCCGATTCTGATAATCACAGTCTGCCGTGTTTCTATCCCGGGTGACTCCGGAAACATCATCCACAATTGCCGTGCGATGGCCGACAATCCGATTGAACAACGTGGACTTGCCTACATTCGGCCTTCCCACCAGAGCCACCAAGGGCCTATGCGGGGGTGGCTCCAAGGGAACTTCGACCGGCAGATCCGAAGGCCCTTGTGGCACTTCAGGAGATGGTGTGGTGCGAGGACGAGTGGTGCGAGAACGGGAAGATCGAGCCATTGGACAGCAAACAACTAAATAGGGTGATCAAACAGGTACGAAAATTCGCTTTCAGGCGTCCGGTCGTCTACCAGATCCATAAGACGGAAAATCGAAAGAATCCGATCAGTGATAGCCTGGATAGAGTCCCCCAGTCAACCATCCCGCAATAAAGCCTCATCACGAGGCTTGGGTTGGCCGCAGCGCTCCCAGCAATTTATCGAGGAGGATCTCTCAAGCAGTCCGGAGGGATCATGAAGAATGGATCCATGCGAGAATCCAGAAGCATCCCGTATCATCTAATGATCAGAAAACACGCCGGTATTCCCAAACAGCAGGCGGTTTTTCCGTGGTCCACCAGCCATTCCCACTGGTGAATTCGATTCATGAGAAAATTCAGAAGATAGATGCTGAGGAAAAGGCGAGAAAACTACGCCAGGCAAGACTCAGTGAAACCAGGGTGAGCTACACATGAAGATGTTTCATCGCCGCCGCACAAAGAATGATAAAGACGCCCATCCATAATGCCACACGCTGAAATGGAACTGGCTCTAAGGCCATCTCTTCCAATTCATCGCTTGTTTCACCACCGGTGGGTTCATTTTTAAAGATGATGGTGTACAGAAAGATGGTCAGAATTCCTAGCACCAACGCCAATTTAATGAAAAAGACTGTGAGGTATTTGGCATGATAGGCGACATTTTCCCCGGACTGCATAACCATGCTCTGACTCACATAATGAAGATTCGCTCCTCCAGTGAAAAGAATGACCACCAAGAGAATCCCGACTACCCGTTTATATTGCTGATAGAAGGTTTCAGATATCGGTCGGATAAATTCTCTGGGAATAGCGGTTTTGAGACCTGGCGTCACAGCCATGACAAGAAAAGCCAGCCCCCCAATCCACACGACGGCAGATAAGAGGTGCAGCCAATGCACCAGGATAGGAATAATCTGATTAAGGTCGGTGAGGACTCCGAGGAGGGATTCCATTAGAACTTAAACACAGGCTTTTCATTCCCGAACCGACGCTTCCGAAGTTCTTCCATTAACTCAATCGTCACGACTGGAATACCTTCTTCGGCAGCATGACGCTCGACGCCTTTTTTGACCATGGCGCGAAGAAAGTACGGGATACGACTGAGCCGCTCTTCCGCTGCGGCCTCCCATTCCACGGACGAGGCTTCCGGCACATTGAAGGCCACTTGGATTTTCTCCCCCCCTTTCGGGGTGTACAGGCACCATTCGTCCTCATCCATCCAATCCCCGTGGTCCACGTAGGGACGGGCACGGCATCCACCACAGATTTCACTGTATTCGCAATCTCCACATTTACCCTTGAGGTGAGGATAGCGAAAGGAATTAAAAACCTCTGAATTTTCCCATAAATCAACAAAGCTCGTTTCGCGGATGTTTCCTGCAGACAAGGGCATATACGGGCACGGCGTGAGATCACCGTTTGGTGTCACTCGCGCATAGTTAGTCCCTGCCAGACATCCTCCACCCATGTACCCTTGTGCTTTGGTGATGGGAGAATTTGGGTCCTTTTCATAGGCCAGGCGCTTAAAATGCGGCGCACAACGCGCCCGAACCAACATATCCTGGTATTTATCTTGGCTTTCCACTAAATAGGTCAGGACTTCTTCATATTGTGAAGGAGTGATGTCGGTGAGCTCTTCACCTCGTCCTGTACACACCATGAAAAAGACATTTAAGACCTTGGCACCCAATTCGTGTGACCAATCGATGACCGCTGGTAATTCCTTGTAATTCATGGGCTGTGCGCTGAAATGTACTTGAAATTGAAGGCCATTTCGCTTACAGGCTTCAATACCGGCCATAGCCCCTTCCCATGCCCCAGGTAAACCTCGAAACGCATTGTGTGTTGCTGAATCCAGGGAATCAATACTAATGCCCACCCCCATTACGCCAATGTCAACCATGGCTTTGGCCATCTTGTCGTCAATCAGCATTCCATTGGTGCCAAACACGACCATAAATCGTTGCTCGACGGCGTGACGCGCGATTTCAAGAATATCCGGGCGAACCAACGGCTCTCCCCCGGTAATAACAAGGAGGCTCCCGGCATTGACTTCGGCAATCTGATCAATGAGACGAAAACATTCTTCCGTCGTCAATTCATCCTGCCCCCCGCCCAGTTTTGTCGTGGCATCCAGATAACAATGGTCACATTTGAGATTACATCGCTTGGTTAAATTGAGGGCCACTAGGTAGGGTTTAAAATCGTCCACGGTTCGGCCGTCTCCAGGCGCTCCGGAATCGGGGCGCAAGGATTCAAACCTCGATACTGCGCTGGATCCTAGCGAGTTCAGCGTATTGATGAATGAACTGAGAACAGGGAGTGACTTACCCATTGTGGCCAGCTCCGGATTGGGCTTCAGAGGGAGCGCCCGTGCCGGTTAACTTGGCGACGATATCTTTGACATTCCCAGTTTTCATGGCTTCTTCCATGGTGTGCTTGGCTTGCTCAATCCCCTGGTTAGCGACGTCAAGAGTTATGGTGGTGGTTCCAATTTTTTCGGCATGCTTGATGATTAACGCTTTAGTGCAATCCCGCATAAATCCGGCAGGAGCTTTTTCTAATCGTTGCAGGGCATCCGGCTCCCACATGTATGGATCTGCTCCATTCGCGTTGCCAGCATCTTCATTGTTGGATTCAGAGACCATAGTTGATGTCTCCCCAGCCGTTTTATTGGCAAAAATTGGTGTGTAGTCTTCACTTGCCGCTTCTTGGATCATCGGTCCCGAATATTCCAACGTAATTGTGGTCATCCCGAGCTTCCTGGCAGTTTTTTCGATTTTTGCTTTTGCCCGTCGGCGTTGAAAACCAGCGGGAACTGCTCGAATCGCTTCCCGAGCGTCTTTGGTCCACTGCATGGGAATATCGTCATACGCCACTTGCGTTTCTAGGCCACCTTCCGCCTGCGCTGCCGCCTCAAAAATAGATTTATCGACTTGCTTGAATTGTGCTCCATCCAGCCCACAGACGGGACACATAACCGGATGATCACCTTTCCCAATATAGCCGCATCCCCCACACACATAATAATCTCGGGACATCCGATCCAAATAATTCTGGTTCACGGCACTCATGGGACTTGCAGTAACCGGTTTTTCTTCCACCACCTGAGACATCATGCCGCTCAACGTGGAACCCATTAAATCCTGGGCGACTTCATTCCCTGCTTGCATGGCATTCCGATCGACTCCTGCCGCATCAAGAGTACCGCCTAATGTTTTCATCGCGTCCATGGCACCTTTGGGCAAAATATCACCAACCGCATCATCAATGACCGAATTACTGATGATGGTATGCCCCTTTTCAATGGCGTATCGATGAATCGCAGTCTTTGCCACTCCCCGTGCAAAGACGGGGATCTTCTCCATCCGTCGCAAGGCTTCTTCCGTCCAGGCAATCGTGTATTCAGCCTGTGTGTCAATCGGAGGAACGAACTTTCTGTTGGATACCAAGACATTGCAAGGAGCTGAACGCAAGAGATTTTCGGCATTGCTGCCAATATCCATATCATCATCACTATGCACACCAATCCGTCCAACGATGAGCAACCATGGTTGCTCTTTTCGAACGTACTGAATAATTTTCTCAAACGCTTTGCCGTCGAGAAGAGTTGTCTTAATATCCGCACCCTCGTCTTGTGCGACATCGCGAGAGACATCAAGATGAGACTGGTAAATTTTCGCTAACCCGCTGTCGATGACTTCTTCGTGAAGCTTTTCCTGCTCCTTAAATCGAAACACCTTTCCAGCCTCTTCATTCAAGACACCGGAAATACTGTGAAACGCCGCATAGTGAAAATAAGGATCGAATGCTGAAATCGCTTCCACCGGCTTATTAAGGGCCTTCCCCAAGGCCAGAGCGGTCTTCAATCCTCCAAAAGAGTAATGGCTCCCATCAACGGCTACCACAATTTTTCCCCCGTTCATGGGCTTGGTATCTTTCACAATAAACATGTCCGAATTACGAACCCGACGGATTACCCGCTCCGTGTTACTCCCGATAACAGAGTCTTTTACCGCTCCAACCCCCAAAGCCCCCATAATGGTCAGGTCATACCCATTTTTTGTAATATCTTCGGCAAGTGCTTTCCAGTTTCGTCCCTCAAGTGAACGCCGCTCCAGGGGAATGTTCGCTTCCGCACATTTCTGGTCGACAAAATCCAAATACGAATCTGTGATAATTTGTAAGCCTCTGGTGATAAGGGAGTCATGAATTTGGCGTTGGCGATCTAACTCTTTTTCGTCATGATATTCCTCGGGAAGACCTGCCTCCATCTGCTTAAATCGCTTATCATGCATCTTCGCGGCATACACATGGCTTCCCACAATTTTCGATCCGAAAACTTTAGCGAACTGCACTCCCAGTTCTACAGCCATATTCGAATGGTCTGAATTATCAACCGGGACATATATTGTTTTATACATCAACTAGCCTCCTTACAGATTTCCGCTCTAGAAAAAGCGGCACCACACCCTCGTCTCAATCACCAGGAAATGCTTATAAACAGACGTTTTTTCAGATGAAATCAGTGCCGATCTTACCACTGGGAATTCTAGGTACGCAACCCAGCAACCATTTACACCTTGGCATAAGCAACATCTATAAAATCATATATTTTTCAAATGCATTGAAAGTCGTTGTTTGCGTTTTTCCCGGTCTTATAGAAATTCATGACAAACACGTAAAAGTACTTATTTTCATATTACGTACTTCTAACGTATCGTATCAGGATACTTGGCAACACGATTTCACTAAACAAAACCAAATCAACATTCCCATTAAGAAGCGACACAAGCCTTTTCATTCGAAAAGCAAGCCTCGTAAGTGACGGCTAGCAATCAATACTGCAAATTGCGTCACTGACTGAGGATCGATAGATAGTGTCTCCAGGCAGATCAATTGAAATGAAGAAAATTATCCAAGAAATTGCGTAAATCAACTTAATTCGGTTATGTTTGATAGTTTTGTGTTTTGCTTTATTCACCAAATGAGACCATGCCCATGATGGACATACGGCTCAAGCAAGTTGGTTAGGGGGATTCGATGAGACAGACCAATTTTCTCTTTACCTCGGAATCGGTCACGGAAGGGCATCCCGATAAGATTGCCGATCAGATTTCCGACGGTATTCTTGACGCAATCATTGCAAAAGATAAGAACTGCAGGGTGGCATGTGAAACCATTCTGACCACCGGAATCGCCTTTGTGGCAGGAGAAATCTCCACCCGAGCGTATGTTGAAATACCCGATATCATTCGGGAGACTATTCGGGAAATTGGCTATACTGATGCCACATGGGGATTCGATTACAATACCTGCTCCGTATTGACCTCCATTCATAACCAATCAGGTGACATTGCCATGGGGGTGGATTCAGGAGGCGCTGGCGATCAAGGACTTATGTTCGGGTACGCCTCAAATGAAACTCCTGAACTCATGCCGATTCCCATTATCTTGGCCCACCGGCTCACCAGAAGACTAGCAGAAGTTCGGAAAAAGAATATTCTCCCCTGGGTTCGGCCTGACGGGAAATCACAAGTGACCGTCGAATATAAAAACGGGAAACCCATTCGAATTGACACCATCGTGGTTTCCACTCAGCACAGCGATGCCGTCACGTTAAAGAAAATCGAAAAAGATGTGATGGAAAAAGTGATTATTCCCGTCATGCCTAAGAAATTTTTCAATCCAAAATCTATCAGATTCCATATTAATCCCACTGGCCGCTTTGTCGTCGGTGGTCCCATGGGTGATACGGGACTGACGGGACGAAAAATCATCGTAGACACTTATGGCGGGGTTGGAAGTCACGGAGGAGGTGCGTTTTCGGGGAAAGACCCCAGTAAGGTGGATCGGTCAGCCTCATACATGGCCCGTTACATTGCCAAAAATGTCATTGCCGCCCAATTAGCAGAAAAATGCGAAGTGCAATTAGCCTATGCCATTGGGGTCGCGGAACCGGTTTCCGTTTTGGTTGATACAAAGGGCACCGAAAAAACGTCCATTGAGCGAATCGAAAAACTAATTCTCAAACATTTCCCATTAACCCCAGGGGGTATCATCGAGCACCTCAAGCTGCGACGCCCCATCTACAAAAGAACCGCTGCATACGGCCATTTTGGCCGGAACGAACCGGGGTTTACCTGGGAAAAAACAGACAAAGCAAATTTGCTCCGAAAAGGGGCAGGTCTATAATTTCCAACAGCCTACATGGCCCATTGGGGAGGATGAGGGCAAGCCTGCCTCCCTTTTTTCTAGGGGCTCCATCAATCATTGACAAGGGGAAGAAATTTCTATGAGCACTGCAACTATGACCAAAACCGCTTCGACTGACTACAAAGTTGCGGATATCCGTCTGGCTGATTGGGGGCGTAAAGAATTATGCATTGCCGAAACAGAAATGCCGGCATTGATGGCTCTTCGAGAGAAATATCACGACTCCCAGCCATTAAAAGGCGCCAAAATTCTTGGCTGCATTCACATGACTATTCAGACCGGCGTGTTAATTGAAACGCTCATCGAACTGGGAGCTGAAGTCCGCTGGTCTTCCTGTAATATCTTTTCAACACAGGATCATGCCGCTGCTGCCATCGCCGCAAAGGGCATTCCGGTATTTGCCTGGAAGGGTGAAACAGAAGAAGAATATGAGTGGTGCCTGGAGCAAACCATTGTAAAAGATGGCCAACCGTGGGATGCCAACATGGTGCTGGACGACGGTGGCGACTTAACAATGATGCTCCACAAAAAATATCCAGTCATGTTGGACCGAATTCATGGGATTACTGAAGAAACAACCACTGGGGTCCATCGTCTACAGGAAATGTTAAAAAATGGCACGCTAAAGGTTCCAGCCATTAATGTGAACGATTCGATCACCAAATCAAAAAATGACAACAAATATGGTTGCCGACATAGCTTGAATGACGCCATCAAACGCGCGACTGACCACCTCCTGTCAGGGAAAAAGGCCCTCGTGATCGGGTACGGCGATGTCGGAAAAGGTTCGGCCCAATCACTCCGCCAGGAAGGCATGATTGTCAAAATTTCAGAGATTGATCCAATCTGTGCCATGCAAGCCTGTATGGATGGCTATGAAGTCGTTTCTCCCTACAAAAATGGCATCAATACGGGCAAGATCGAAGATGTCAACTCCGCCCTTCTTCAAAACACGGATTTAGTGGTCACGGCTACCGGCAACTTGAATGTCTGCAATTCAGCCATACTGCAATCACTGAAATCTGGGGCGGTCGTGTGCAATATCGGGCACTTTGACAATGAAATCGATACTGCCTTTATGCGTAAGAACTGGGAATGGGAGGAAGTGAAGCCTCAGGTGCATACAGTGTATCGTGACAAAGCCAGCAAGAATCACCTCATTTTGCTGTCTGAAGGGCGTTTGGTGAATTTGGGAAATGGGACCGGGCACCCTTCCCGAATCATGGATGGTTCATTTGCCAACCAAGTCCTCGCTCAAATCTACCTCTACGAACGGAAATTCGCAGACCAAAAAGGTGGGACAATTACCGTGGAAGTCTTACCGAAACATCTCGATGAAGAAGTGGCTGCCCATATGGTTCGTGGGTTTGGAGGGGTTATCACTAAACTCACTCAAACTCAGGCTGACTATATTCACGTACCAGTCAATGGACCGTTCAAAGAAGACAGCTACAAGTATTAATATAACTCCCGGATCTCTGTTTTTCTTCCTAGTGACTCATCCAGAGCCCATAGCAAAGGAGAACGGCGCTGAAAAAGATGATGCGAATTCAAAAATAACCACCTGCAGTAGTATTAGGGGGGCCTTGTCTGCACAGGGCCCCCTAGCTTTTTCCCATAAATCTGGTATCTTATATTCGTGAAGAGTATCAATGTTGAATTCTGCCATGTACTTTCCTTTTTTCATCTAATCTGTTAGCGTATATTTTCAACCCACTCTTTTACACAGGCATATTCAGGTCTGTGTTAGTCGGTTCCAACAACCCGCTTTGTAAGTATGTAAAAGAGATACCAATTCCAGGTTTCATTTCACTAACAAATCTCTCACCGTGGAACTTCCTTTTTCATGGGAAATCTCCTCTATGGTGATGGAGATATTAAGAGGACTTAGATCGCTATGTCACGAACGTTAGACCCCTCCTTAGCCGGAACTCCACAACGAGATTACCCCACAATGATTCTGTTTGGGTCAATTGTGATAGCCACAATCGTCGGGCTCCCATTGTATGCCTATTTTTATGATTTTTCCTGGGTAGACTGGACAATGTTTGTCATCCTTTACCTGATCACAGGATTAGGCATTACAGTGGGCTATCACCGGTTAATCACCCATCGGAGCTTTAAGTGCCCCAACTGGATCAAAGCCGCCTTCTTAATCGCCGGGGGGATGGCGTTAGAAAACTCAGCGTTACGATGGGCTAGTGATCATGTCAGGCATCATGCCCGGTGCGACCAGAAAGAAGATCCCTATAACGCCACGCTTGGATTTTGGCACAGCCATTGTGGCTGGATTTTTTGGAAAGATCCCAATCGTGATCCAAAATATGCCACACGCCTTCAGCAGGACCCTCTGATTTTGTGGCAAGATAAATATTACCTTCCCATTCTCCTGTCTGGACTTCTATTACCATTCGTAGTGGGACTTTTGTACAACGGGTGGATTGGAGGTGTCGGGTGCTTTCTCTTGGCTGGACTCGCACGTACCTTCTTTGTCCTAAACTCAACATTCTTCATCAATTCCATTTGCCATATTTGGGGTGATCAACCCCATGGAACAGCTGATTCGAGCCGAGATAGTTGGTGGATATCATTACTCACATTTGGGGAGGGATATCACAACTATCATCATATGTATCAAAGTGACTATCGAAATGGGATCCGCTGGTATAATTTTGATCCATCCAAGTGGCTCATTTGGACGTTGAGCAAATTGGGCTTGGCCTACGACCTTCGGCGTCAGTCTCCTGACTAGCCGTATAGCCACACTCAGCATTAACGGCACGCTCTAGCCTGGATTGGAATCTCGGACGAAGTTTCTCCTGCTTTTCCGCAATCCGATCAATCTCCCACCCGGAACCTCATTGCGGACCTAAGAAGTCGTGTGATAAATTCGCCTGCATTCACGCGGGGTTTTCCCAATATGCTCACAAGTGAACTCCAAGAAAATACGGGTAGATATCTGATGAATACCTATACCCGTCTCCCCATTTCGCTGGTCCGAGGAAATGGATGTCTAGTGTACGACGCGGAAGGCCGGGAATATCTCGATTGTCTCGCAGGGATTGCCGTCAATATCCTAGGCCATGCCCACCCGGATCTTGTGGAGACCATCACACGACAAGCCCGGCAACTCATTCATACTTCCAATCTGTTTTATACCGAACCACAAGCCAGTCTGGCCCAACGCCTGATAGAACTGTCCTTTGCAGACAAAGTGTTCTTTTGTAATAGCGGCACAGAGGCCAACGAGGCCGCCATAAAATTAGCCAGGCGGTATGCACACAACGCCTTCGGTCCGGAACGGTTTGAGATTCTGACCATGGTGAATTCCTTTCATGGACGAACATTGGCCAGTCTCACCGCAACCGGCCAGCCAAAATTACAAGAAGGATTCGGGCCGCTTGTTCCTGGATTTCGATACGTTCCCTTCAATGATCTGGAGGCGTTGAAAGCCAATATCACTCCACAAACGGCAGCTGTGATGTTAGAACCCATTCAGGCTGAAGGTGGCGTCATAGTTCCCCATCCTTCCTATCTGAAAGAACTTCGAGAGTTCTGCACAGAGAAACAAATCCTCCTGATTTTTGATGAAGTCCAAACCGGGATGGGACGCACGGGAACGTTGTTTGCCTATGAGCAGTTCGGAATTCAACCTGACATTATGACGTTAGCCAAAGGGCTGGGGGGAGGCGTCCCCATCGGGGCCTGTCTGGCCACAGACAACGTCGCAGCGGCATTTGAGCCAGGCACTCACGCCTCCACGTTTGGAGGTAACCCTCTAGCCTGTGCGGTAGCCTTAAAAGTCTTAGATCTCCTCATTGAAGGCGGAAAACTGGAACAGGGACTGGTTGCCGGTCGCTATTTAGCCAAAGGACTCGGCTCCCTGAAAGAACAATTCTCCTGCATTCATGAAGCCCGAGGCATGGGACTGCTCCAGGGTTTAGAATTAACCATTGACGGAAAACCCCTGGTCCTGGAATGCCTTGAACGCCGGGTCCTGATAAACTGCACCATGGGACGAGTCCTCCGATTTGTGCCTCCCTTAATCATCAGCAACTCACAAATTGATCGACTCCTGTCCGTCCTCTCTGACATTCTTTCCAAACATCGATAAGTCATGTCATCACCAAGTCAGCCCTCTCGTACCCGAAAGTCCATGCCTGTCCCACCACACAAGAAGACAACGGCTCTTCCCAAGGACTTGCTGACGGTGGCCGATATTCCTCGGAATACGATTCACCATTTGATTGCCCTTGCTCAAAAGATGAAGGCTGCCCGAAGACAGGGTCGTACCACCTTTCCGTTGAAGGGAAAAACGCTGGGGCTTATTTTTGAAAAACCCTCTACGCGGACCAGAGTGTCGTTTGAAGCCGGCATGAATCAGCTGGGTGGACAAGCCTTATTTCTAGCCTCCGAAAAAATCCAACTGAGCCGTGGAGAAAGCTTAGCAGACACGGCTAAAGTCTTAACGCGCTATTTGGATGGGCTCGTTGTAAGAACATTCAACCAAGCCTCTTTAGAAGAATGGGCACGACATACCTCGATTCCTGTCATCAATGGGTTAACGGACGATTGTCATCCCTGCCAGGCTTTAGCTGATCTGTTGACCATTGTCGAACACAGGGACCACGCGAAAGGCTTAAAGCTGGCCTATATTGGAGATGGAAACAATATCACCCACTCCCTTCTCGAGGTCGGGGCCAAGGTGGGTATGCACGTGGCGGTAGGATGCCCAAAAGGCTATGAACCTGATCGTCGCATTGTTGAAGCGGCGCAAAAAGAAGGCCAACAAACAGGTGCCAGGATTGAAATCACCCACGATCCTAAAATTGCAGCAACGGACGCTGACGTGATCTATACAGATGTCTGGATCAGCATGGGCCAGGAACACGAGCAGCAACCACGCATGGCCGCTCTGACCCCCTATCAGGTCAACAGTCAGCTAATGAAACAGGCAAAACCCAATGCGCTGGTCATGCATTGCCTGCCGGCCCATCGGGGAGAGGAAATAACCGAAGACGTGCTGGACGGCCCACAATCGGTAGTTCTAGACCAAGCCGAAAACCGCCTTCACATCCAAAAAGCTATTTTGCTTGAATGGTTAGGAAAGTAGAATTCATGAAGAAACGCGCCGGCGTCATCTCGCCCAGCATTCGATCCCTTTCTGCAGCACCCTCTCAACACATTCCGACCCCAAAAACCGGAGATCAAAAACTCTGGGGAGGGAGGTTTCAAGGCCAAACACACAAACTGGTGGAAACGTTCACGGCCTCGATCAGCGTTGATCGCCGTCTGTACGAGTATGACATCGAAGGCAGTATCGCGCACTGTAAAACGTTACAACGGGCTAAAGTCTTGCCCCAGCGAGAATGCAAAACCATCATTCGAGGACTCCTGACCATTCGGGAGGACATTCGCGCAGGCCGTCATCAATGGAAGACCGAAGATGAAGATGTGCATATGAGTATTGAACGGCGGCTGACTGAGCTCATTGGGCCGGTTGGCGGGAAACTCCACACCGGCCGAAGCCGGAATGATCAAGTCACCCTCGATCTTCGACTCTATCTCCGGGATACCCTGCAACACTTGCGCAATGATCTCCAACGACTTCAACAGTCTCTCGTGACCCTCGCTGAGCGGTATATGGGCGTGATCATGCCGGGCTATACACATTTACAGAGGGCACAGCCCGTCCTCTTTTCGCATCATGCCCTGGCCTATGTTGAAATGGTCGAACGGGACAAAGGGCGGCTCCAGGATGCCTTGGTACGGATTAACGTCATGCCGCTAGGCTCGGGCGCGTTAGCTGGAAACAACTACCCAATTGACCGACACTATACCGCTTCCTTGCTACACTTCCCTCTCGTGACCCAGAATAGCCTGGATGCCGTTTCGGACCGGGATTACGTCATCGAGGTGCTCAGCGCCTGTGCCATCGTGATGATGCACCTCTCTCGTTTAAGTGAGGAACTGATTTTATGGTCCTCGCAAGAATTTCACTTTACTGATCTTCCCGACGGATTTTGTACGGGCAGCAGTATGATGCCACAGAAAAAAAATCCAGACGTCCCTGAACTGATCCGTGGAAAAACTGGTCGAGTGTATGGGCATTTGTTCAGCCTCTTGACCACCTTAAAAGGATTGCCGCTCAGTTACAACCGAGACCTTCAGGAAGACAAAGAACCATTGTTTGATACATTGGATACCGTGACGACATCGGTTAAAATCTATGCGGAACTCATGGCTCAACTGACGGTGCGATCTGAGCCTATGAAAGAGGCCGTATCTGAGGGATTTCTGCTCGCCACGGAGTTAGCCGACTACCTGGTTCAAAAGGGGATGCCCTTTCGTGAATCTCACCATGTGGTGGGCAATCTGGTTCGCGAGTGTTTAGCTAAAGGGAAAGATTTGCGACAACTCACGCAACAGGACTTACTGAACGCCTCATCGTTTTTTGATGCCAAGGCCTTTCAAGTTTTAACCCCGGAAGCCGCGATTAACAGTAAAAACATTATAGGGGGCACGGCTACGGCCCAAGTTACAAAACAGATCAATGGTTGGAAGAAATCATTACAGGCCGAAACGAAACGTTCGGTGAAAAAGAAGTGAACGGCATGAGTCATTCTTTTAAGACTCCTGCCCAGTATTTCCTCGCTTTTGGCCTGATGGCACTGCTCTTCTCTCCAATAGGTTGCGGAGCGGTCGGTCCTCCCATTCCACCCGAAAAAGTTGGCATTGAAGCTAAGGTAAGGAAACAGCAACAGGATCAGGCCAGAAAAGAAGGAATGCCCGTCGAGGACCAAATGGCTTCCCCGGAGGAAGAGGCAGTGGAATTACCGACCGTGTATCCCATCGATACCCGATAATACGCACGGATTTGTCCAGGGAGAACCTCGCGGAGTACAATAGGGTCCCCCACTGTCCATCTGTTTGTGGAGGATAAAAAGAATGGATACCACTCTCCCCGACGATGAAATTCGTCCCAAACTTCTGTTGCTTGATCCCTATCCCCGAAATAATTCCTATCACATGACCGTTAGCGAACGCTGGTCGATCTGGTTTCCGAATCTCAGCTTACCAGCCATTGCAGCCTATACTCCGACAACATGGGATGTTGAAATCTTGGTCAACGTTGAGAATCTCCAACAAGCGACCCCCAAAGCTATCTACACTTTATTTGATGGGGAAATTACCTGGGCCATCATCCCCCATATGGAGTTATGGTATCGAAACTTCAAAGAAGCCTTTCAATCCATTGTTTCAGAAATCGCTCTTGAAAATTTGGACTTGTTTGATGAGGATATCCAGTATGCATGATTTTCACTACCAAGGGGACGAGTTATTCTGTGAAGAGGTCCCCATTCGCCAAATTACTGAACAGGTGGGCACCCCCTGTTACATTTATAGCCACCGGACGTTGATTCGGCATTTTCATGCTTTCGATCAGGCCTTCATTGCCATTCCGCATATCGTGGCCTTTGCTATGAAATCGAATTCGAATCTGACCGTTCTGCGGCTCCTCGCCAAGGAAGGGAGTGGCGCAGACATCGTCTCTGGTGGAGAACTCTTTCGCGCATTAACAGCCGGAATGCCACCCAACAAAATTGTCTTTGCCGGAGTCGGCAAATCCAAAGAAGAAATTCGATATGCACTGGAATCGGATATTCTGATGTTCAATGTTGAATCTCCTGGTGAACTCCAGCAGATCAATGAGGTCGCTGGCTCTATGGGCCTGCGTGCCAAAGTGGCGTTGCGCATCAATCCTGACATTGATCCCCAAACCCATCCATACATTTCTACCGGATTGAAAAAAAGCAAATTTGGGATTGGGGCGGACCGGGCTCTGGAAGAATTTGACGCAGCTGGGAATCTTCCTCATATTGAAGTGGTAGGTGTGCACTCGCACATTGGCTCCCAATTAACCCAGGTCACCCCATTTGTGGATGCCTTGAAAAAAGCTATCGCCTTAATTCAGACGCTACAAGCTAAAGGCGTCCATATTCAGTATCTCAACATAGGCGGGGGACTAGGCATTACCTACTCGGATGAAACCCCTCCCCATCCCAAACAACTGGCTGAAGCCATTTCCCCGTTGCTACAATCCGTCTCTTGCAAAATCATTATGGAACCCGGCCGGTCCATTGTAGGGAACGCGGGCATATTGGTGACCAAGGTGCTGTATAACAAAGAAGGCACGGACAAGCATTTCGTCATTGTCGATGCCGCAATGAATGATCTGTTGCGACCAAGCTTATATGATGCCCACCACGATATTCAGCCGGTATTAAAGAAAGAGTCGTCCGTGGTCAACACCGTTGATGTGGTGGGACCCATTTGCGAATCAGGAGACTTTTTGGCAAAAGATCGAAAATTGCCCCACTCTCAACCTGGAGATCTCCTCGCGGTCATGAGTGCTGGAGCGTATGGATTCACTATGGCCTCAAATTATAATTCCCGGCCACGAGTGCCCGAGGTACTCGTAAAAGGGAAGGACACCACGGTCATTCGAAAACGAGAAACCTACGAGGACCTGATCCGAGGTGAATCCATTTCAGAAGCCTTCTCGAATTAACTTTTCGATCTAATCTTGTGTTGATTCGCCAAGGCGTTCTTCGTTTTTATAGGCAAATAACTCCAAATTCACCACACCAGATATTGAGGCCATAATTATGTTCAGCGGTTCCTTAGTCGCCATTGTCACCCCATTTTCGAAGGGAAAATTTGATGAAAAGGCCATGGCCGAACTTATCGAATCTCAAATTGCTTCAGGGACCCATGGCATTGTGCCTTGTGGGACAACGGGCGAATCAGCCACCTTGACTCCTGAAGAGCATGAACGGGTCGTGTCGGTCACTGTCGAAGTAGTGAATAAGCGGGTTCCTGTGATTGCCGGAACAGGCTCGAACTCTACCGATGAAGCAATTATCTTTACGAAACATGCTAAAGCCGTCGGTGCCGATGCGGCATTGCTCATCACGCCGTATTATAATAAGCCCCCGCAGGAAGGGCTCTATCGTCATTTTGCCGCCATCGCCAAAGCCGTCGACTTACCTCAGATCCTCTACAATATCCCTGGGAGAACTAGTATCAACATGTTGCCGGCCACAGTGAGCCGTCTGTCTGAGATCCCGAATATTGTGGGCATCAAGGAAGGCAGTGGATCGCTCCAACAAGTGTCCGAAATCATACAACGATCCCGCCCTGGTTTCCTTGTGCTCTCAGGCGATGATCCCTTGACACTCCCCATGATCGCCCTCGGCGGGAAAGGCGTTATCACCGTCACCGCGAACGTCGCCCCGACCGATATGGCCAACATGGTCAACGCCGCCCTAAAAGGTGACTACGAAAATGCCCGGCTCTTTCACTATAAACTCTCTCCCTTATTTGGAGCATTATTTTTGGAGACTAATCCCATTCCCGTGAAAGCGGCTCTGGCCATGATGGGAACCATGTCAGAAGAGGTTCGACTGCCGCTTACCCCGCTTGCTGCGGAATTTCGACCAGCACTCCAAGAAGCCTTGCAACAAGCCGGAGTGCTCTGAGGAAATAGAACACATGATTCGAACAATCATTACCGGCGCGGCCGGTCGAATGGGCATGCGGTTAGTCGCGTTGACGCAGGACACCCTTGGGCTACAACTTTCCGGTGCAGTCGAAGCAAAGGGCCACCCCGCTCTTGGGAAAGACGCAGGCGAAGTCGCCCAAATCGGGCGGGTGAACATCCCCATCACCGACGATCTCCACACCTGTCTCTCTCAGGGTGATGTGGTGGTCGATTTCACGGCTCCCTTATCCTGTCTGGCCAACCTCCAGCATGTCGTCAAATCCACCAAGGCCATGGTCATTGGAACCACGGGATTCTCTGAACAAGAATTAGCCCAGCTTAAGACATTCGCACTCAAAATCCCCTGCGTGTTTTCCCCCAACATGAGTGTAGGCATCAATGTGCTCCTCAGCACCGTCGGGAAAATCGCCAGGTCTTTAGGAGAGCAGTACAACATCGAAGTGATCGAAGCCCATCACAATAAAAAAAAGGACGCACCTAGTGGAACCGCACTGAAACTGGCTGAAGCCTTAGCGGAAGGAATGGAATGGGATTTACAAGAAGTGGGCGTCTATGCACGGCATGGCATCACCGGCGAACGGAAAACCCGTGAAATTGGAATGCAAACCATCCGCGCAGGCGATATTGTTGGCGATCACACTATTTTATTGGGTGGACCAGGAGAACGCATTGAAATCACCCATCGCGCCCACACTCGCGATACCTTTGCACAGGGCGCACTCCGGGCTGCTGAATGGGTGGCCCAAAAACCACCTGGCCTCTATTCCATGGCCGATGTCTTGGGCTTATCCTAAACCAACTTCCCCAATTTATCAGTCGTGCCGGCAGGCAGGCCGACATCCATCAAAAATTTCTATGACGCCCTATTTATAAATAATTCCTTCTCAACAACAATCGTGTTGGACCTATCCCGATTCAAGATGCCTCCAAGCCAATCGAAGCCTAAAAGACTTCACCCAGCCTGTCGATACACAATTCTTTCATTGACAAAGCCGAAGAGCGCGTGGTCTTATCGAGGAAAGTTCGAGGACAACATTCGTTCTTCGAACCTTCCCTTTAATTCCCCAATAACAATAAGGATCAAGGTAAGGGGATTAAGAAGATTCATCAGATTCATGTAGCCAAAGGAGACCGTTTTCATGGATATGTTTGGAAAGATTCCCCTCTTGGAAATTCCGGTTCATGTGACCCCGGATCAGAAGAAATGGTTGGACAGAATGGTGGATGAAGGAAAAATCGCGATTCCTCCTGGGGGGACTTTAGAAAAAGGCTCGGTTATTTCTATGTTCATGAGGATGCTCATCCACAACGCCATGGAAGAGCAGATGCGCCAGGCCGCCATCGACGCCGAAGACGAAGATGACGATGATGAATAGGGAGAGTGCCTCTTCTCTGTAAGGTCCATTGAGTATTCATTAACATCGAGGCCTGTGTACCGGATACTCGTTGCAAGAAGCTAGAAGCATTAACAAAGGCTTTTGTTGTTAACTTACCCGTAGTAGGTATTTTTCAACCCAAATGAGGACAATCTGATTATTTTTGAAATCTCCTCTTCAAATAGTTCTTTGATTTTTCCTTCCAAACGAAAAGTTTATACAAATTTAGTACCTTCCATTGCCGACCCATCCATTTCGGCATATTGATTATCAAAAGCTTTTAATTGTTCATCGATATTGAGCTCAAAAAGTTTATTTATAAATGACATTCCATAAATCAGGAATCTTGAGGCTTCAAGCAATTCAACCCGCAAGTCTTCGCCTCCTTTTGGCCCCCATTCAAAACCAATGAATTCGTGTTCTTCGTTTGACATGAAATACTCATTAAGAGCTCTGGGCGACGAATGGACTTCCTGGGAAAACAATCGATAAGCACCAACATAAAGATGGTGAAGGTTTATATCTCTTGCCCATTGTTCTCTATTACTAGTACATTCCGTACCCTCTAACGTCTTTTCAATTTTCTTTATGAGTTCATCCGTTAGTTCCGGTTTAATGTCATTGAATACATTCGTGGATACGCTTCTAATCGATCGAACCAGCTTCAATCGTTCCTTTTCGCCAATTTTAACGTACCCATGGACAAATTCATAAGATTCACAAATCTTACCCAACACGATTAGACTTTCCAGCGCAACTCTTAACATCGAACATCCTTGCGATACCAATCCTTTTTCAAAAAGAATCACTGCTGCTTGGACATCATTTAACAATTTGACCAGCAAACATCCAGCAAAAAGCTGTTGCCCATCACGATTATGGATTTCCAAACGATATTTTGTTTGCTGACAAAACCCATTGAGATCTTCGACTAATTTAAAAGAGGGTTGGTTTTTTGCCCGAATCTCCTCGCGATATTTCTCTATTTCCGGGGAAAGAAAACCCTGATCGTCAAGGCTCATACAACTGACCCTCCCGCTATAATTCACCCTCTAGTTCCCTACTAATTTCAATATTTTATCCAGAGGCTTTGTTGAAAAGTTTCCACGAAATTTGAGCAGGTTATAATGCCCTAATTTCAGGCCAGTTTGGCACAGACCGATTTGACTTCCGTATAGAGACCCAATGCCTCGTGTCCCATTTCACGCCCCCAACCGGATTGTTTGTATCCGCCAAAAGGAAGCGAGGCATCAAAAATATTATGGCAGTTGATCCAGACCGTTCCGGCCCGTAATTGGGCTGCAATGCGATGCCCCATACTCAAATCTTTGGTCCATACCGCTGCAGCCAATCCATAAATATTGCCATTGGCTTTGGCGATCACATCTTCCACATTTGTGAAGGGTTCAGCACAGACCACGGGACCGAAAATTTCTTCTTGTATAACCTTCATGGTTGAGTTGGTATTGACCAACACGGTCGGTTCAACAAAATACCCTTTGTCCCCTGATCGCTTTCCGCCCACTACCGCTTCGGCTCCTTCCGCAAATCCCGATTCCAAGTATCCCAACACCCGGCGCTGTTGTTCATCAGACACCAACGGCCCCATCTGAGTGGAAGGATCCAATCCATGTCCCATTTTAATTTGTTTCGCTTGATCGGCCACCCCGGCAACGACCTTATCGAAAATACTTTTTTCCACATACAGCCGGGAGCCTGCACAGCAACATTGTCCATGATTAAAGAAAATGGCACTGGCCACACCGGGAATGCTTGTTTCCAGGTCGGCATCAGGTAAAACGACACTAGGGGATTTACCCCCCAGTTCCAGCGTAACTTTTTTGAGATTTCCCACAGCTGCATTCACTATGAGTTTGCCAACCTCGGTAGATCCGGTGAACGCAATTTTATCTACATCGGGATGCGCCGCTAAGGCCGCTCCTGCGGTTTCGCCATATCCGGGAACAATGTTCACGACTCCTTCAGGAAATCCCGCTTCCACAAACAACTCTCCCAACCGCAACGCCGACAAAGGGGTTTGTTCGGCCGGTTTCATCACTATAGTACATCCCACGGCCAAAGACGGGCCGAGCTTCCATGCCGCCATTAACAGAGGGAAATTCCAGGGAATGATTTGCCCGACGACTCCTACCGGCTCACGAAGGGTATATGCCAGGAATTGAGACCCAGGCATATAGGGAACTGAAATGGGAATGGAATTGCCTTCAATTTTGGTCGCCCATCCCGCCATGTATCTAAACAAATCGACAGCCAACGGTACGTCGGCTGCCCGCGCAATGGTTAACGGCTTACCGTTATCGAGAGACTCTAACTGGGCAAATTCTTCCAGGTTCGATTCCAGAAGGTCCGCCAACCGCCATATGAGTTTGCCGCGTTCGGATGGGGTCATCTTTCGCCAAGGTCCTTCTTCAAAGGCCTTTCTGGCAGCTCGCACGGCGAGATCGATATCAGCCTTGTCGCCTTCCGCCACCTGGGCCATCACTTCACCCATCGCAGGATTGTAGGTGGGGAATGTCTTGCCTGATTGTGCGTTGACCCACTGGCCATTGATCAGCATTCTTCGTGGATGGTACACAAAGCATTGGACATCAGGATGAAGCCGTTCGGTTGAAGTCGCCATACTCATGGGTTGCCTCCTTATTCTTCAGAAGAAAATTACCTGGGTCGGATTTCAAGAATCAGTCCTATGAAGGGCTTCATAGAAATAAAGGGTAGCAAATCTAATATGGATAATAGATTTTACCACTGTTTCCCCCCTTGTTTTTGATTTCGCCCATGGCGGGAAGGATTCAGGATTACCTCTTATTATGGCGACGCCTCAATTTCTCTTGCAACTTTTGGTCTCTTTGGGTATGTCCTTCAGTGATTTAGAGCAAACCACTTTTGATCATTCTTTTGAAATTGATCACCGTATGATGCCCCCTTCTCTCATGCGAACGCCTACACAAAAACTATGTCTTTCACTTCCGATAGATACCTCTAGTACAACCAGTGGCGGTGAAAATTAAATACTAAATGCCCCCTGATACCGCAAGCATGACAAAAGGACAAAAGTTGGACACCCCCGCTCTGCTATCCGAGGCAAGGGCAGTAGGTAAACGGTGAGTTTAACTGAATTGGTTTGGATATTAATGAAACAAGAGCCAAACGAGATCAGGGCCTTGCAACAAGAAGAAGGTTATCGCAGTGTCGGAAAGACCTCTTGAGCGGTAGTGATCGTCTGACGAATGTGCCTGCTGGTGTGTGCCGTTGACAACAACATGGCCTCAAATTGAGAGGGAGCTAAATAGATTCCATGATTGAGCATGCCATGGAAAAATTTAGCATATCGTGCGGTATCTGACTTTTTTGCACCGGCATAATCTGTGACAGGCCCATCGGTAAAAAATCCCCCCAACATGGAGCCAACCCGAGTTTGATAGAAGGGAATTTTTGCCTTCTTAGCCGCTTCGCCTAAGCCTTTGGCCAAATCCTTGGATCTTTTTTCTAAATCTTTATAGACTCCAGGGCTTTGAAGGAGTCGGATAGTCTCTAGTCCAGCAGCCACTGCCACTGGATTTCCGGAGAGAGTTCCGGCCTGGTACACTGGTCCAGCCGGGGCAATCATTTGCATAATGTCCTTGGTCCCTCCATATGCTCCAATGGGTAAGCCTCCCCCGATGATTTTCCCCAAACAGGTGAGATCCGGAATGACTTTATAGAGAGCTTGCGCTCCACCCACATGAACTCTAAATCCGGTAATGACTTCATCAAAAATCAACAGAATATCGTACTTTTTTGTAATCATTCTAAGCCACGGAAGAAATTCATCCGATGGAGGAATTACCCCCATATTCCCTGCAATAGGCTCCACAATAATGGCCCCCAAATTTTTGGCATGTCTATGAATGAGTTTTTCGGTGGCTTTAATGTCGTTATAGGGCGCGGTCAATGTATGGCGGGCAAACGATTCTGGTACGCCAGGGCTATCAGGTATCCCTAAGGTAGCCACTCCTGATCCGGCTTTAACGAGCAAATGGTCGGCATGTCCATGATAGCAGCCCTCGAACTTCAAAATGGAGTCACGTTTGGTGTAAGCCCTGGCTAAACGGATTGCGCTCATAACGGCTTCCGTCCCTGAATTCACGAGGCGGACTTGTTCAATTGAGGGAACCGTCTTGACAATAAGCTCAGCTAATTCAACTTCACCCACGCAGGGCGCTCCATAGCTAGTCCCACGTTTGGTCGCACCGATGACAGCCTTTAACACTTCCGAATTGGCATGACCAAGAATCATAGGCCCCCAAGATAAAACATAATCCACAAATTTATTACCATCCACATCCTCTAACAGAACTCCCTTGGCTTGTTTTATAAAGAGCGGATCTCCCCCCACCGAGCGGAAGGCTCTGACAGGACTATTGACCCCCCCAGGAATAACGGAAATCGCTCGTTTAAAAGACGCACGGGATCTTATTGTTTTCACAGACAAATTCCTCCACTATTACATGAGAGTTTACCGGTTCGTTTGGAGCTTCTTTAATCATAAGAGAAAATGTACTCTTAACATTCCATCAAACATTACTATTTGGAATCATTCAAGAAACGTATTGTTTCCGCCAAATGGAAAAGTCTAAATTCTCAGAAAATTTTGGGAATTGCTTAATTTTTTCCTAAGTCCAACTACCATTTTTGCATAATCGCCATGGGCCACAACTATTGTTTTACTGCAAAAGACTTCATCAGTCCAACTACACCCCAGCATTTATAATCCTAATTTTTCCCTTAATACCCGAAGTTTCTAACAATAATTATAAAAAACCCCACGATTCAGCTTTCAAGAAAACTATCCCTAAAATTCTTTACATTTTAGTCAGAAACAGTCTTACGGGATTTTAAAATTTTTCCGATAAATCAATTGCCTTATTTCTTTTACCCACCGGAGAACACCCAAAAAACTCAAAAAGGTAACTGGCAAAACATTAGCCTCCTCTTTTATAAAAATCTGGGTTATTCGGCCAGAACAATATCTTTATCGTCTCCCCAACTAACATAGAATTCATAACCCCACAACAGAAGTTAAAAATTCCCAAGAAAAACACGATTGGGAACTAATTACCTAACAGGTAAGATTTAAGGAATTTTAATGGATTAAATTTTAGCTATTTATTTTTAAAATTTTTGACCGAAAATCTTCAATATAGGTATAGCAGTTCTTGATGATAACTGGATGTACGTATGTATTGTGAACAACGAAAGAAAAATGGAACAACGATTCTTGATTGTTTTGGAAGATTTGATGAAGGTGACACAAATCAATTTATTCAGCGGCTTGAACAGTTACAAAACCAGGGCATTCAACACCTAATATTAAATTTGTCCCCTTTGTACTATTTGGATCCTAAAGTTGTGAATCTCCTTTTTTTTGGGCAGCAATTTCTTCAAGCCCATTCAGGGACATTTTCATTGGTAAGCCCACTTAGTTCTGTAAGGAATGAACTTGTTAGAGGGAAAATTCCTAATACCATACCCACCTTTGATAACATGTATGATGCGATGCATCGCCCACACTGTGCTTATCAAGAATGTTCAATTTAATATGGACTTTTTGGAAAAAGAAAAGCCCAGAGATGAAATATCCCTGGGCTTTTCTTATTTAAATCTCGGCAACGACCTACTTTCCCACAGCCTCGCGGCTGCAGTATCATCGGCCCTGGAGGGCTTAACTTCCGTGTTCGAAATGGGAACGGGTGGGACCCCTCCGGTAAGGTCACCGAGAAACTGTTATTGAGTATTTATTTAATTTAAAAATAATGAATTAAATCATTTTTTTAAACTAGTATTATCTCACATACTCGTTAAGACCATGTCTATCAAGAACAAATGTTGTTAAGTCGCACGGCCGATTAGTACTGGTTAGCTTCAGACCTTACAGCCCTTCCACACCCAGCCTATCAAACTCGTAGTCTACAAGTGGCCTTTAGGGAGGTTACCCTCCGTGTGATCTAATCTTGAGGCTAGCTTCCCGCTTAGATGCTTTCAGCGGTTATCTAAACCGGACATAGCTACCCGGCACTGCCGCTGGCGCGACAACCGGC
>Ga0224497_10000174_pt1 | contig 48111 bp, 48 predicted proteins | sample SF_Jul11_sed_USG_4_FD_167970 | JGI IMG/M metagenome (GOLD analysis project Ga0224497, IMG submission 167970) | Sediment microbial communities from San Francisco Bay, California, United States - SF_Jul11_sed_USGS_13 | ecosystem: Environmental > Aquatic > Marine > Sediment | place: USA...
CTTGAGAGAGAGGGGATCACAGTTACGCGGTACGAAGGGGCACCGAGAAAGATCAATCTTGCCGCCCGGCTCAAGGGCTCGGGCGGTGGCAAGCCGATTCTTCTGCTCCATCATATGGATGTGGTGCCTGCGGACGCGAGCCGCTGGGATCCGGTTAAGCCCTTTGGCGGCGAACTCAAAGACGGCCACATCTGGGGCCGCGGCGCAATCGACATGAAAGGGACGGGCGTCCTTCAACTCTACGCGTTTCTGACGCTTGCACGGCAGAAGATTCCTCTCGACCGCGATGTCATCTTCCTGGCGGTGAACGATGAAGAAATCGGTGGGACGATGGGGACCCGCTACCTGCTGGACCATCACTACGAGGAACTTGACCCCGAGTATGTCCTGGACGAGGGGGGATTTGGCAGTCGCGAGATTTTTGTGAACGGGAAGCTGGTTTTCGGGATCTCCGTGGCGGAGAAGCGGGCCCTCTGGCTCCGTGTGACGGCCCACGGCGTCGCCGGACACGGGTCCCAACCGCATGATAAAAATCCGAATGACAAGTTGATGCGTGCGCTCAATAGGCTCTTCAGTCAGCCGTTTCCGACCGTCCCTAATGCGGCCCTTGACGCACTCGTTGCCCGGCTTGGCCCGCTTGCGCCCAACCAGTTCACGAATGCCATCCAGCAGACGACGGTCTCGCTCACCTCGCTTCGGTCAGGTGTCGGAGATCCGCCCAAGGCGAACGTCATCCCCTCGCTGGCCGTGGCCACCCTCGACACTCGATTGCTACCGGGTATGGATGCCGAAGTCTTTCTGGCGGAAGTGAAATCCAGACTTGGGGAGGAGATCGACGTCGAGGTCATTCACCCGGCGAGCCAGTCTGTCGTGACGCCGCATGACACTCCGATGTTTCGTGCGCTTTCTAGTGCCATCACACGGCACCATCCCGACGCGACCGTCGTGCCGATACTGATCCCTTTCGGCACGGATTCGCGGATGTTTCGCCTGCGCGGGGCCAAGTGCTATGGCATCCTCCCTTTCGTGCTCACCACAGAACTCGCAACCTCTATCCACGGTGACGCTGAGCGGATCCCAGTCGATCAATTCGAGACCGGCATCCGCATCTACTACGAAAGCCTCGTTGAAGTAGCCGCCCATTAGCCATCAGACACATGGTTGAAGTGCAGCGGGTTTGGGAGTACGCGGGTTTGGTTGCATTTCTTCCATGTAGGGCATCAAGGCCTGACGAACTTTCGTCCGTGCGCAATGCAATAACACCCGCTGCTTCGTATCGAATACCCGTAACATTCTGCAGACATCATCGGACTCAAACCCCTCGACATCCCTTAGCATAATCTCTTTGGGAAGAACTCGGACTTTTCTTTTTGGAACCCTGTCCGACCAATTCCAGGAATCGCGTGATTGTTTACCAGATTGAGCCTGGACACGTGGCCTCATCCAACTGCGGCTGTATTCCGTGGAGACGCCAAGACTGCTTTCGTGAGCCGGGATACCCAGACCAGTTTACGATTTTTTCGTGATACACTAGGGTTGCCAATGGTAGAAAAAAATTGAACGATCATCCGAAAAAGGATTCTGCCTGAGGAGCCCTCTCCATGCCTCAACCCCACTCCTCCCTGACACAAGAAGAACGGCGGCTCGAAGAAGCCAAGAAACGCACCGTGCATTGGAAACGGTGGGGACCCTACCTGAGTGAACGTCAATGGGGAACCGTCCGTGAAGATTACAGCCCGCATGGAAACGCCTGGGAATACTTCCCCCATGACCAGGCTCGCTCACGAGCCTATCGGTGGGGTGAAGATGGCATTGGCGGCATCTGCGACCGCCACCAGCAGATTTGCTTTGCCCTGGCTCTCTGGAATGGGAAAGACCCGATTCTCAAGGAACGCCTATTTGGTCTAACGGGGAATGAAGGGAACCATGGGGAGGACGTCAAGGAATACTATTTTTACCTGGACTCCACCCCCACGCATTCCTACATGAAGTTTCTCTATAAGTATCCGCAACAGGAATTCCCCTATGCCCGCTTGGTGGCAGAGAATCGAAACCGAGGTAAGGACAAATGGGAATATGAACTGATGGACACTGGCGTGTTCGACGACAACCGATACTTCGATGTGTTTGTGGAATATGCGAAAGCCACCCACGAGGACATTTTAATCCAAATTACCGCACACAATCGGGGACCGGATAGCGCCGAGCTGCATCTTCTGCCCACCATCTGGTTCCGTAATACCTGGTCATGGACGCCGCATGCGTCCCGACCCACGCTGAATCGGGATGGGCAGATGGGAGATACCCAAGTGATCCACCTCCACCATGAACAATATGGCTCTCGCTGGTTGTTAAGCGAAAGTTCACCGAATCTCCTGTTTACCGAAAACGATAGCAACGCGGAACGGCTGTGGGGATTGCCCAACGCCAGTCCCTATGTCAAAGACGGCATCAACGACTACATCGTGACGGGGAATAAGGATACCGTGAACCCCGAACAGGTCGGCACGAAAGCCTCGGTTCATTATCATTCGATAATTGCCCCAGGGCAGAGCGTCACGTATCGCTTACGACTCACTAATTTACCCCCGACCGAGGGTATGTTGGGAGAAGAATTTGACACGATTTTTCCTGCACGACAACAAGAGGCCGATGAATTTTATGCCAAACGTCTGGGCACTTTGCATTCGGCAGATGCGCAAAACGTTCAACGTCAGGCGTTTGCCAGCATGCTATGGAGCAAACAGTTTTATCATTTTGACGTGACCACATGGCTCAACGGTGATCCGACCGGTCCCCCACTCCCGGCCAACCGAAAGCAGGGCCGGAACGCGGATTGGAAACATCTCTATAACGACGACATCATTTCCATGCCGGATAAATGGGAATATCCCTGGTTTGCGGCATGGGACCTGGCCTTCCATTGTGTGCCCTTGGCCTTAGTCGATCCGGACTTTGCCAAAGATCAGCTTCGGTTGTTGGTGCGAGAATGGTACATGCACCCCAACGGGCAAATCCCTGCGTATGAATGGGCATTCGGGGATGTGAATCCTCCCGTCCATGCTTGGGCAGCCTGGCGAGTGTATAAAATTGAAAAACGCCTGAGAGGCAAAGCCGACAGGATTTGGCTGGCCAAAATTTTCCATAAACTCCTATTGAATTTTACCTGGTGGGTCAACCGCAAGGATGCCGAGGGTCGAAACATTTTTCAGGGCGGCTTTTTAGGACTGGATAATATCGGGGTCTTCGACCGGTCCGCACCACTGCCCACGGGCGGGCACATCGACCAATCGGACGGCACGAGTTGGATGGGCATGTACTGCCTCAACATGCTGGCCATTGCCTTGGAATTAGCCCAACATGATCCCGCCTATGGCGATATGGCCAGCAAGTTCTTCGAACATTTCGTCTATATCTCTCATGCCATCAATCATATCGGCGAAGGCAACTACGAAACCTCCCTGTGGGATGAGACCGACGGATTTTATTATGACGTGTTGCATTTTCCCGACGGTCGCCACCGACAAATGAAAGTCCGATCAATGGTAGGACTGATTCCCCTCTTTGCCGTTGAGACATTAGAGCCGGACATGGTCGATGCCCTCCCTGGCTTCAAACAGCGCATGATGTGGTTTATCGAAAATCGCCCAGAATTCCGGCGTCATGTCTGCTCAACCAGCCTACCGGATGGCACGGTCCGTCGCATGCTTTCCATTGTAGATCAGGAACAACTGCCGCGCGTCTTGAAATACATGCTGGATGAACAGGAATTTCTCTCGCCCTATGGCGTTCGGGCTTTATCAAAATTTCACCAGAACCATCCCTATGTGCTCCATCTGAATGGCAACGAACATCGCGTCGATTATGAACCGGCAGAATCTAGCACCGGCTTATTCGGCGGCAACTCCAATTGGCGAGGGCCCATCTGGTTTCCCGTGAATTTCCTACTTATTGAATCACTCCAGAAATTTCACCACTTCTTGGGTGATCAGTTTACCGTGGAATGTCCGACCGGCACTGGCCAAGCGAAAACCCTGTGGCAAGTGGGAGCGGAGATTTCCCGCCGGCTGAATCATCTCTTCCTTCGAAATAGCACCGGAACACGTCCCGTCTATGGCAATTTGGACTTGTTTCAACACGACCCTCATTGGCGCGACTACCTGTTATTCCATGAATATTTTCATGGCGACAATGGGGCCGGACTCGGGGCCAGCCATCAAACCGGCTGGACAGGGCTCGTCGCCAAACTCTTGGAACAATCAGGGGAATAACCTCATGCCTCCCGCCATCAAACGAAACCCCACGCAGGCTACCCCATCAAAACACGCTATCGCTTGGCCACAAGTCGTCGATATGGGCAGAGAAATCTGCGGTGACTTAGAGATGGCCGAACGGCGGGAATGGCTGGTGACCAACAGCATCGGCGGGTTTGCCTCCGGCACTGTCGCCGGATCGCTCACTCGAAGATATCACGGCATCTTGATCGCCGCACTTAAACCGCCACTTGGCCGTACCCTATTGGTCAGCAAACTGGAAGAAACCGTGGAGTACGAGGGGCAAATGTTTCAACTGTCTACGAACCATTGGCACGAAGGAACAGTGGCCCCCACCGGATTCGCCTTAGTAGAACGTTTTCACTTGGAAGGCACGACGCCAGTCTGGACCTTTGCCCTTGCCGATGTCCGATTAGAAAAACGCATATGGATGGAACCCGGCGAGAACACCACCTACGTCCACTACGCCCTCACGCGTGGAACGCTGCCGATTCGACTGCATCTGCGAGCCTTCATCAACCATCGGGATTATCACGGGAGCACACAAGACCACTTGCCGGAATTTTCCACAACGCCTATCAGCAATGGATGGCATATTCTTCCAACCGGAGGACCTCCGTTTATCCTCTCCACATCAAAAGGGTTGATTGAATCTGCCAACACCTGGTATCGCAATTACGATTTACCCCTTGAACGGGAGCGTGGCCTTCCTGACCATGAGCATCATCTGCACATCGGGAAATGGGCCATCGATTTACAACAAGGCGACGAGATCACTTGGATGGCCAGCACTCATCCTGAGCGTCCCCTGCCCACCTCTTCCAGTATCAATTCACGCCGCGATCATGAACACGCGCTGCTCACCCCACATGGAACGAGCAAAAATTCCTCACCCCCACGTCCCTCTTGGATTCAACAACTCACACTGGCCGCCGATCAGTTCGTCGTCTCTCGCCCGCTCTCACCCATCGACACCGGCCATTCGATTATCGCCGGTTATCACTGGTTTGGGGATTGGGGACGCGACACCATGATCAGCCTGCCAGGCCTGACCTTGACCACCAAGCGGTTTGACATCGCGCGCAGCATTCTCTCGACCTTCGCGCACTATGCCAATCAAGGCATGCTGCCGAATCGCTTCCCTGACGCAGGCGAAGAACCAGAATACAACACCGTTGATGCCACACTCTGGTATGTGGAAGCCGTCCGCCAATATCTAGAAACCACCCGCGACCGCGCCTTCCTCAAAACGATCTTTCCCGTACTGTTGGATCTGCTGACGTGGTATCGCAAAGGCACCCGCTTTGGCATCGGTATGGACCCTGCGGACCATCTACTGCATGCAGGGGAACCAGGCGTACAACTCACCTGGATGGATGCCAAAGTCGGAGACTGGGTCGTCACCCCACGCATGGGCAAACCGGTCGAAATCAATGCGCTCTGGTTTCAAGCATGGTTGACACTGGGACAGTTAGCCAAAACCTCAAAGGTCCCATATCAAGAATTCCTTGAACTCGCCAACGATATCAAAACATCGTTTCAACGCTTTTGGCATGAACCCTCACACTACTGCTATGACGTGATAGACGGCCCGCATGGCCATGATCCCGCTCCCAGACCAAATCAATTGTTTGCGGTGTCCTTACCGAACAGTCCGCTGACAGACAGACAACAGCTAGCCGTCGTGGACTATTGCGCCCGGCACCTCTACACCTCCTATGGGTTACGCAGCTTGGGAACGGAATATCCGCAGTATGTCGGACAATATGGCGGAGATATGCGGCAACGAGATGGCGCATATCATCAAGGCACGGTCTGGGGTTGGTTACTCGGCCCCTTTGTACTGGCGCATTATCACGTCTATCGTCATCCCCAAGCAGCCCGCTCCTATCTTGAACCAATGGCACACCAACTTAACGATTATGGAGTCGGTACGCTGGGAGAAATTTTTGACGGCCAACCTCCACATGCCCCACGAGGATGCATCGCCCAAGCCTGGACCGTCGCCGAAGTCCTCCGCGCCTGGCACGTCATCCACACCTCCACCCCAAAAGGTCCCACAAAAAAGCGCGCTGGCATCACATAACCCCGTTTTCTCCTTCTCCGTCATCCCCGACAGTTGTTATCGGGGATCCATCCTTGGGCTCGTCATACCTGCATGACCCTAGCAGGCATCCATCTCCCAACCCCTCCCCCAAATTCCACCTGTACTTTCATGAAAGGCTTGGCTATTCTTTCACAATCCAGGCAGAATATTTAAGAGGATAAGATGCATTCTATGACCAACCACATTCTGAAAGGACATCATGGCTATAACTCTGACACGAATCATTTTGGGGGTTTCTTTTGGCCTCTTCCTGTTTTCGGGAACTGGCCTTGCGACCGAACCGGCCGAGGTGGGGAATTATGTGCAATCTCGCATTGAGATCAGCGAGATGATGATGGGCTATCTCAAAGGTGGAGAGGGATACGGAAAAGGACAACGGCCCTCACCCGAAGCGCTACACGACATGGAAGCGGACATCACCACGAAGATCAGCGCCATCTTGGGGAAACATGATCTGACGATCAAGGAATATACTGCGCACAGCCAAGAGGTGTTCGCCGACGATGCCGCCGTGAAGAATTATCTCAACGAGCATCCTGATCTTAAGACACGCTACGAGGCGCTCCCACTGGACCGAATGGGACATGGCCGCACCGGGCGAGGGTACTGAGCATTAGATATGGAGGGGGTCGGTCAAATCCCCCTACTCCCCCTTTTTCTAAGGGGGGACCTTTGAGGAAATCTCTTACCAGCTGATTTTAAGCAACCCGTGACCTACGACAATGTCTTCCACGTAGGTTGGTGAGGATTTTAAGAATTGATTCCTGCCAAATGCCAGCAGGAATGACGGATTGGGAGAGAGGAAGCCTCAACTAACCAATGGGCTAGCTGCAGTCAGGTCCCGCTGGTCCCCGTTAGGACATTCTGGGGGATTGGTCTTTTTCCTTTTTCCACTTATACCAGATGGTTTCATTGCTACCATGCGGATAGATCAAGCGTTTCAACCCAACGTAGGGCTGCCATAGCAACTGCCGATAGCGTTTGTTTAATGTCGACCGTTGCGCCAACTGCTGTTCGGCCTCCGTCATCAATTGCGGCTGAAACGTTTTTTTGTGTTTATACAGATGATAGAGATCTTCCCGTTTTAACCGTTCAAAGATCTTTTCCGTGAGGGCCCCCAGCCATCCTTGTCGAGTCGGAATATGCAAGCATATTTGAAAATCAATGAGATAGGGCTTCCCTTCCGTGGAACAAATGATATTCCCTCGTTTATTCAAATCGACATAAAAGATGCGCCGACGATGAACTTCGTCCACGATCGTTTTTAATTGTTCGAAAAAGTCTGGGGACAGCAATGTCTTCTGGGACCCAAAGGCCGGATCGCCCGCAACCAGCTGACAGTGTTCAATAATCTGCCGTTCTATTTCATGCAGCGTGTTCCCTTCAATAAACCGATGTAAATATCCTCGTTTTCCATACCGGGGTCCTAAGGCCGGCACGCCAGGGATATCGGCCACCATTTGATAGATGGTATATTCCCGTCTGGAAATCCAGGCGGCTAATGGCCGAAACAGCCAGCCCCCCACAAACCGAAAATCACTCAGCTTTAAGACGTAGCTCTCATGACGAGGATTGGTATAGAGAATATTGAGGGAAAAGAAATCATCTTTCAACAGGCGATGAAAGGTGTATTCCTGCCCGTCAATAGTCAGGCTTGAGGGATAAACGGACATCATGCTCCCGATACTAAAATTTCCAGCTTTCTGTGCGTGGGTTCTTCTTGCCCGCTGCACTTCCCCCACCATACCGAAATGGTCAATAAATTTCACCCCCCAAACCATCCATCAATATTGCTAGCTCACAAACCGAAAAGAGGACTATGCCCTATCAACCGATTGAAAATTACGGTCTCATCGGAAACATGCGCACCACAGCCCTCGTGGGCATGAATGGTTCGATTGATTGGCTGTGCTTCCCCCACTTTGATTCGCCGAGTGTGTTTGCCGCCATTCTGGATGATGGCAAGGGCGGACGGTTTTCCATTGCCCCCGTCCCTAACCAGGTCAAATCCAAACAATATTATTGGCCAGATACGAATGTGATCGTCACGCGGTTTCATTCAACCGATGGCGTGGGTCGTGTGATTGATTTTATGCCTGTCGGGAAAGATGCCATCGATTGCACACAACATGGGATTGTACGACGTATTCAAACTATTCGCGGGACGATGACGTTTCGATTGGAATGTCGACCGGCCTTCAATTATGGTCGTGACACGCATACCATTACCCTGAATTCGAAAGGAGCCATCTTTCAATCACCGCACCTCTCACTCCGCTTGGGTGCGACCATCCCGCTTCAACAGGAGGGCAATGCTCTCATCGCTGAGTTCACCCTGCAAGAAGGAGAAAGTGTCGATGTCTGTTTGCAAAGCGTGGAAGCTGATGACCTTTCCTCGGGATTCTGCCCCGAAACGCATGCCGAAGAACTCTTCACCCAAACCGTCGGGTTTTGGCGAACCTGGTTAGCCAAATGCACGTACTCTGGCCGTTGGCGTGAGATGGTCTATCGCTCAGCCTTGGTCTTGAAACTGCTGACCTTTCAACCCACCGGCGCCATTGTGGCCGCGCCAACCTGTAGTCTTCCTGAAGGCATTGGCGGCGAACGCAATTGGGATTACCGCTACACCTGGATTCGCGATGCGGCCTTTACGCTCTATGGACTCCTCCGCATCGGGTTTACAGACGAGGCGTCACAATTTATGCATTGGCTGGAAGCCCGTTGCCATGAACTCGCGCCGGATGGCTCCCTCCAAATTATGTACGGCATCGATGGCCGGCATACCTTGGCCGAAGAAACCTTGGATCATCTGGAAGGCTATCGTGGGTCATCGCCCGTTCGCATCGGGAACGGCGCGTATGACCAATTGCAACTTGATATTTACGGCGAGTTGATGGATTCCGTGTATCTTTACAATAAATATGGCACCCCAATTTCGTATGACTTGTGGAAACATCTCCGCCGTCTGATTAATTGGGTGTGCGATAATTGGCAGCGCACGGATGAAGGTGTGTGGGAAGTGCGCGGCGGGCAACAGCATTTCGTCTATTCCAAGCTGATGTGCTGGGTGGCCTTGGATCGTGGTATACGCTTGGCCGATAAGCGTTCGTTTCCTGCGGATCGAGACCGCTGGCTCAAAGTGCGAGATACCATTTATGAAGAAATCATGGAAAAGGGTTGGGATGCTCAACGCCAGGCCTTTATCCAACGCTATGGCAGTGATTCATTGGACGCCGCCAATCTCATGATGTCTTTAGTCTTTTTCGTCTCCCCGACCGACCCGCGCATGCTCAAAACCCTGGATGCCACACTTCAATCGCCTGAAAAAGGCGGATTAGTCTCGAACGGATTGGTCTATCGTTATAACCTTACTGAATCGACCGATGGTCTCAACGGAGAAGAGGGCACATTTAACATTTGTACGTTTTGGTTGGTGGAGGCCTTGACGCGCGCCGGACAGGCGGACCGCAGTCGCCTAGACGAAGCCCGGCTGCTATTTGAACAAATGCTCGGGTATGCCAACCATTTAGGCCTCTACGCAGAAGAAACAGGCCATCACGGCGAAGCCCTTGGAAATTTCCCCCAAGCCTTTACCCATCTCGCACTCATAAGCGCCGCCTTCAACCTCGACCGTGCTCTCGGCAAATAGTTCTTTCGTCTTCAAATTCTGCTGTTTTTCCATCCTCTTCGACCTTTTCTGACGGCTCAATCCTCATTTGCTTTTCCAGTAACCGCCCCGTAGGATTCCGCCTAGAGATGGACCTTCGCTCTAATTGAATAATTCTATCGTGTTCAATCACCGCAGAAACGGCTAAAAAAACAGGATTATCAATGATGTATTTCATCACCATAACAAGGTGCTCATGTTAACCCTACTGGGTCTGGGATTTGTCTTAGGAATGCGGCATGCGCTGGAAGCCGACCATGCGGCTGCGGTCGCTTCGCTCGCTACTCAAAGTCGATCGGTTTTTCAGACGATGAAGCAGGGCATCGTCTGGGGATTCGGTCATACCATCACATTGTTTCTATTCGGTTCAGTCGTCCTCATTATCGGAGTGGTTATCCCCGAACGCTTCGCCGACGCTCTAGAATGTGCAGTTGGGTTTATGCTGGTCGGATTAGGGCTGGATGTGTTCCGACGCATGCGAAACGAACGCATCCATTTTCATCTCCACCAACATTCGTATGCCGCACCGCATTTTCATGCCCATTCCCATGCTCCGGACATGCCCCATACTGAAGCCGCCCATCAACATGCTCACCCCCAAGGGTTTCCATACCGGGCCTTCATTGTGGGACTCATGCATGGAATGGCAGGTTCGGCTGCGCTCATTCTTCTCACCCTCAATACCGTCATGTCCCCCTCAGTGGCCATCGGTTATATGGTTATTTTTGGAGTAGGCTCAATACTTGGCATGGGCATACTTTCGGTCGTGATTGCGATTCCACTCTGGTACTCGGCTCGTTCCCTCACATGGGTCCACCAGAGCCTTCAAGGTGTGGTGGGAATCGGCACTATCCTATTGGGAGGTTACGTCATCTCGCAACATTCGCATTGGTTCATGTAGAGTTTTCTCTAGGCACACTCACCCGCGCTACTCTCGCAAAATAAAAGGCTTCCCGAGATGGTTACCCAACCTCGGAAAGCCCTTTTTCGTGACACACAGATGGTTTGACTTATGCTGTGTGCATATGTTGGCTAAGATAATTTTCGACGCCAACTTGTTTCATCGTTTCTATTTGGGTCTCAATCCAATCGATATGCTCTTCCTCACTCGTGAGAATGACTTCAAGCTTCGCCCGAGTGTTGAAATCGCCCACCTTCACACAATGCTCAATCGCTTCAGTTAGCAATTTGACCGCCTCATGCTCTAACCCCAAGTCCGATTTAAATTGCTCCGGTACCGTTTCGCCAATCTTCAACGTTCCTAAGCGCTGCAGGTTTGGGAATCCGTCCAAAAAAAGAACATGTTCAATAATTTGTTCCGCATGCTTCATTTCATCAATGGCGTGCTTGCGAATTTCATTATGCAGCAAAACATAGCCCCAATTTCCACACATTTCTCCATGCAGAAAATACTGATTAATGGCAGTTAACTCGTTCGTCAAAACTTTATTGAGAAATTCGACGACACCTTTTTTGGCTTTCATGAGATCCTCCTTGCGTGATTATAGACCGGCCTTTCAAATTCAAATATTCGTTTCTTCTTCAAATCATTAAATTTTCCTATTTTGTTCACATTTCTGTGAATATTTTATCGGTCAATTCTCACTCAGGTCAAGTCTTTTATGTAGGTGAAATTAACTAACATTGATTTTCCTTCTCAAAATCGTTGATCCGAATTTTCAAGATCACCACCCACCAGCTGATCTATTGAGATTGACGATCAGGTGATGGTCACTGCGGTCCCACTGATACTCACCATGAGCATGCTTCCGTTCTCACCCATCACCTCATAATCTAGGTCGATTCCTACGATGGCATTCGCTCCAACCTCTAACGCTTCTTCTTGAATTTCCCGGAAGGCGGTTTCTCGCGCACGGGCCAGTTCTTTTTCATAGGCACCGGATCGCCCCCCAACCACATCCCGAACCTTCGCAAAAAAATCACGAAAAAAATTCGTGCCAAGGACGGCTTCACCGGTGACGACTCCTAAATATTCGGTAATACGATGTCCTTCAATATTTGGCGTGGTGGTCAGAATCATGAATGTCTCCTTTTCGGCAAAAGTCTACAGGCCAATGACCTCATCACTCCAAACTTTTTTGACACACTTTTGATCTCATCTCCATAACATCAAATCAGTAAGTGTTTTTCCTTGAATAGCATTATTGACCCCACCGCTAGTAGTCTTGGCTTGGCTTTCTACCATGCTCAGGAAATGGGCAAAGCGCTAAACACGTTGTCTATCTTGAATGCCAGAAGTCATTCCTCTATTTATCCACATCTTTATACCCATTTTCTTGGGATGACGTTCGACTATCATGAGTGATATCTGTATCGTAGATTTGAAAAATTCGTCACGACCATCACGTCCTTCCCGAATGAACCAGGTTTTGAAAACCACGAGACTATTTGACTTCATATTCCGTGCTCACTAAAATTTTTTTCAAGGATATTTCCAGTGCGTTCAGAATTCGTTCATCTCCACCTTCATACCCAATATAGCCTCCTTGATGGGGCCAACCAACTCACTCCACTTTTTCAACAAGTAAAAGAGTATGGGATGCCTGCTGTCGCGATGACCGATCATGGCAACCTGTTTGGTGCAATTGATTTCTATCAAAAAGGTAAGAATCATGGCATCAAGCCAATCATCGGATGCGAAGCCTATATGGCCCCTGGTAGCCGTAGCCAAAAATCAGGGCACACCGCTCATACGGAGTACTATCATCTGATTTTGCTCGCAACCAATCAAGTGGGCTACCACAACCTCATCAAACTCTCCAGCAAAGCCTACCTGGAAGGGTTTTATTACAAACCGCGGATGGATAAAGAACTCTTGCTGGAACATCACGAAGGGCTCATTGCGCTTTCAGGGTGTTTGAGCGGTGAAATCCCTCAATTAATCGGGCAACATGATCTCGAAGGCGCCATGCGTGTCGCTGACGAATACCGGACCATCTTTGGCAAAGATCATTACTATCTCGAAGTGCAAGCCAATGGATTAGAGCAACAACAAATTGCCAATCGCGGCCTGATGGAGATCCATAAAAAATTGGAGATCCCGTTAGTGGGAACCAATGATTGCCATTACCTCACCAAACGTGACGCGCGACCCCATGAAATCATGCTGTGTTTGCAAACGGGTAAAACGCTCAAAGATCCCAACCGCATGAAATTCGATACGGATCAATTGTACGTGAAATCTATGGAAGAAATGGTCGCGGAGTTTGCCGAATTTCCTCGAGCCGTCTTGAATACGACACAGGTCGCCGAGCAATGCGACCTCACCCTCGAATTCGGGGCCACGTACCTCCCGGACTATCATGTGCCCGAAGGCCAAACGCATGACTCGTATCTCCAACATCTCTCTGAAGAAGGACTTCGTCAACGCTTACGCGAACGTCCCACATCCATTCCCCTTGAGGACTACCAACATCGCTTAACCACTGAGTTAGCCGTCTTGAATGCGATGGGCTATGCAGGCTATTTCCTGGTCGTCTGGGACATTATTAATTTTGCGCGATCTCGGAAAATTCCTGTTGGCCCGGGACGCGGTTCGGCCGCAGGAAGTTTGGTTGCCTACGCTCTCCGCATTACTGATTTAGACCCATTGGCCTACAACCTGCTCTTTGAACGGTTCTTAAATCCTGAACGGGTAAGCATGCCGGATATTGATATGGACTTTTGCATGGATCGGCGTGGAGAAGTGATTAATTATGTCATTGAGAAATATGGTGAAGCGCATGTCTGCCAGATCATTACCTTCGGCACACTCGGGGCTAAAGCCGCCATTCGGGATGTCGGGCGGGTTATGGATTTCCCCTATGCCGATGTCGACAAGGTGGCCAAGCTTGTCCCCACGCAACTGAACATCACACTGAAAGACGCCCTGAAACAGGAACCTCGCCTACAGGAATTGGTGGATGGGGAACCCGGAATGAAAGAGCTCATGGATACGGCCATGGCCTTAGAAGGCTTAGCTCGCCATGCCTCGACCCATGCCGCCGGCGTGGTCATTTCGCAGAAGCCCCTCATGGACCATGTTCCGCTCTATAAGACCAGCAACGATGAAATTGTCACCCAATACACGATGACTGATCTGGAAAAAGTGGGGTTGATCAAGTTCGATTTTCTCGGCTTGAAAACGTTGACCATGATTCACGATGCAGTCAGGCACGTGCATGCCTCACAATCGGCTGACGCGCAATTAGACATTCAGAACTTACCACTCGATGATCCCGCCACGTTTGCCTTACTCAGCTCGGGGAAAACCCCCGGCATCTTCCAATTGGAAAGCTCGGGTATGCGAAATTTGTTAGTCAAAATTCAACCCGAAACCTTCGAAGATCTGATCGCCATTCTCGCCCTGTATCGTCCCGGCCCCTTGGAAAGCGGCATGGTCGATGATTTCATTAAACGAAAACGCGATCCGACACAGATCGTGTACGAACCGCCTCAACTGGAACCCATCTTAAAAGAAACCTATGGCGTCATCGTCTATCAAGAGCAAGTCATGGCCATTACCAATCAATTGGCTGGCTTTTCCTTGGGACAGGCCGACTTGCTGCGCCGAGCCATGGGGAAGAAAAAACATGACGAAATGGCCAAGCAAAAAACCTTGTTCATTTCTGGTGGGAAGGAGAAGGGAATCGCGGAAAAATTAGCCGAAAAAATATTCGATCAAATGGCCTATTTTGCTGGATACGGGTTTAATAAATCTCACTCAGCCGCGTACGCCCTCGTCACCTTTCAGACCGCCTATCTCAAAGCCCATTATCCAACGGAATTCATGGCTGCCCTTCTCACCTCAGAAATGGGGAATACGGATAAAATGGTTGGTTATTTTACCGAATGCCGAGAGTTGGGGGTGAAAATATTGCCGCCGGATGCCAATCAAAGTTTAAAAAATTTCAGTGTGGTACCGGAAGGTATCCGATTTGGGATGGCGGCTATCAAGAATGTCGGAGAAAGTGCCGTGGACATTGTCCTGGAAGCTCGCGACCAGGATGGCCCGTTTACGTCCTTCGTCGACTTTTGTTGTCGGCTGGATTCCCAGAAGGTCAACAAACGTGTCCTGGAAGGCCTGATTAAAGTGGGCGCTTTTGATTCAATGGGCACCTCACGCGCGAGTTTATTTGATGTGCTTGATCAGGTCATGGAGCATGCGTCGACCGTTCAACGCAATAAACGGGAAGGCCAAACCAGTCTGTTTGACCTCACACCAGAAACCCCCTCTAAAGAGGAGACCTCCAGCTTCGGATTCGCCATTCCCCCAAAACCTGAATGGTCACAGAATGAACTCTTGCAACATGAACGAGAACTGACCGGCTTTTATATCACCGATCATCCCCTCAACCGCCATCGAATGGCCATCGCCCATTTCTCGACCTGCTCAACCCAATCCCTCAGAGAAATGGGAGACGGACGAGAAGTCAAACTCTGCGGCGTCATATCCAGCCTCAAAATTACGACCACGAAAAAAGGCAACAGAATGGCCTATGTCCAATTGGAAGACTTGCAAGGCACCGTTGAGGCCATCATTTTCCCGGAAGCCTTCAAAAACCATGAAGACATGCTGAAACCAGACTCCGTGATCCGTATCACCGGATCAGTGGATCTAATGGATAATGGTGCTAGAATTAAGACAACACGAGTGGAATTGGTTCCACAATTAGAATGTGAAACGGTGAAACACGTCACCCTCCAAGTTCACGAAGAAGACGTGTTACCACACAATCTGGTAGACTTAAAGCATATTTTTGAACGACATCCTGGGCCAACACCGATTTCGCTAGCCTTTCATCTTCAACCCGACATGACAGCCAATCTTCAGCAATTACCTAATGTCGGCATTTCTCCCACACCGGAATTTTTAGAAGAAGTGGAACATCTTTTGGGAACGTCCACGGTCGCCTTCCATTAATCGCCTGGTACCAAGGAGCCTGCCCGTGCGTGAATATTTGGATTTTGAAAAACCCTTAAAAGATCTCGAAGGGCGCATTGCGAAATTGGTGAAGTCCAAATCCACGAAAAATTCCGTCCAGGAGGCGATTGAGAAAAGTACCGACCAGTTGGCCAAAATGGAGGAGGACCTCTTTGCCAATCTCTCTCCGTGGCAACGGAGCCAGATCGCCCGGCACCCTCAACGCCCCTCCATTTCAGATTATCTGGAAGAACTCACCGAAAACGTCATCGAGCTCCATGGGGATCGCCTGTATGGTGAGGATCGGGCCATCATCGGCGGGTTTGCCACATGGAAGAACCGCTCGATCATGGTTATGGGCCATGAAAAAGGAAAATCCTTAAAAGAACGCATGCGTCGAAACTTCGGCATGGCGAAACCCGAAGGCTATCGAAAAGCCCTGCGCCTCATGAAACTCGCCGAAAAATTTCAACGTCCGATTCTGACCTTCATCGATACGCCAGGCGCCTACCCTGGAGTCGACGCGGAGCAGCGAGGACAAGCGGAAGCCATCGCCCGAAACCTCTTGGAAATGATCAGACTACAAGTGCCGATTATTGCGGTGGTCACTGGCGAAGGCGGAAGCGGTGGCGCACTGGCCCTAGGCGTAGCCGATCGTGTCCTCATGTTAGAGCATTCCATCTACTCAGTGATTTCGCCGGAAGGCTGCGCCGCTATTTTATGGGGGGATGCCTCGAAATCCTCAACTGCCGCCGCCGCCTTACGGATGACCGCCCCTGAATTGCTCAAACTCAACATTATCGATGAGATCATTCCCGAACCACTCGGAGGTGCCCATCGGGATATTTCCCTTACCGCAAAGCATGTCTCGAAAACCCTAGAGACCCATTTCAACCAACTCGAAAAGATCCCTCTTCCCAAGTTGCTGAAGCAACGGGAAGCTAAGTTCCGCAGCCTCGGGGCCTTTAGCTCCTTGCAGGATGGAACGAAAAAGGTGAAAACCGCAAACTCATAAACAGAAGACGGATATTGGGCTTATCGCATTGAGTAAACATGGCCATAGACAACCGTATCTCCCCCACCAAATTTTGACGGTTGAATTTCCACTCACTCCTCAGTAAGCTTTTGACTCTCAAATACCGAAAAAAATGACGGGCGGCCAACTGACACGTTCCCCATAGCCCGAATGGAAGATCGCCAGTCTCACCGTGTCTGTCGAGGCGGAAAAGATTATGAGGGAGAAGAGGAACCGGAAGAACGCCCAAGGTCGTCAGGCGGCGGATAAAGTTGTTGTATTCGTTCCACCAAAGATTGGACTTCAGGGGTCGTTTCTCGAGAAGGTTCGCTCGGCGAATGTTCCCAGATCAGTTCCGAAAACCCGCATTCCTCAAAGGTCTGTCGAATAACCGTGACTAACGCTTCTAACGTCACCTCATCACCCAACATGAGGTCAAGGACACGGTCTTCTTTTTTGACTGGCGGGGGCTCTTCATGCAAAAGGGCCCAGCACCGATTAAACACCGTCTCCCTCACAGATAGGGGCGCATTCAATGATTCCAGATCCGACGTACATAACGCCACCACCATCAACACGAATTGGAGATCAGGTAGACCAGGCTGATTGAGATCTAACCGTTGCATGCCCCTATGGTACCCATGATTTGCCATTTCTGACAAGCACATGACGCCACTTCACGAACAAGAAGCCCTGACCAAACTGATCGACCGCATCGGATCTACCCATGCTGGGAAACGATTGGAAATGCAAGCCCATTATTCAGCGCTCTTACTGGGTGGTCATCATATCCATGTCCACATGGAAGAATTTCCCGCTATTGCCTGGCTCCTGAAAACATCGTTAAAAGCCACTGGGCTCTGGCCCAGAGCCGTGAGAAACTCCACCAACTATCGCCTGGTCGAACATGAAGTCCCGCTCCCTCACCTCCCGGAGGCATTCGATGGATTTCGAATTTTACATTTGTCGGATCTTCACATTGAAGGCATGATCGATAAAGGACAGGCCCTCCAAGCCGTCTTGCCCACCTTACAGTATGATATGTGTGTCCTCACCGGCGACTTTCGATTCCGGACTTACGGCTCTTATGACAAAACATTGCGCTTAATGGAAAAACTCGTCAACACCATTCACGCGCCTTTCGGAGTCACGGGGGTATTGGGGAATCATGATTGGCTAGAAATGGTACCTGGCCTTGAACAAGCGGGCATTCGCATGTTGCTCAATGAAACCCAATCCCTCGAAAAAGGCACAGAAGCCATTTGGCTGTTAGGCCTGGATGATGTGCATTATTACGAAACCGGGGATTTAGAAAAAGCCGTCGGCGCCGCACCGACTGACGCCGTCCGCATTCTGCTGGTACATTCTCCGGAAATCATTCCCGAAGCCTTCACAGCCGGCATGGATCTCTATCTGTGCGGCCATTCTCACGGTGGGCAAATCTGCCTTCCAGGCGGGAAACCGATCATCACCCATTGCCGCTGTGCACGCTCCTATAAAGCCGGCCCCTGGCAACATGAGTCCATGCGCGGCTACACCTCGCGCGGCGTCGGCACGTCCCTCTTTCCCATTCGCCTCTTCTGCCAACCCGAAATCATCATCCACACCCTCCGCAAAGCACCAATGGAATTCGAAACAGTACGCACAGACACACACGTCGCATTTAACAAGAACCAATTTTTGAAGTTCCCAGAACAATGCCCGGCCTCATCGTCATCCTAGGGGTAATAGGCAGAGACGATGTGTGAAGGAAAGGAGTGCGGATTGTCGTTGACCTTGTGGGCCTAGACTAGGGACAGGTCCATCGCCTTCTTCTCAGGATGACAATGAAGAAATCCTTGCCCCCCGCCGTACGACTTGCAATGGCAGGCTCCGCTAGCAGGGATGACGGAGGATCAAAGGGTAAGAGTCAAACCTCATTAAAACGGGAGCTTCAGGCCGCCGGGGAGTTTGAGGTCTTTGGTGGGAAGACTTTTTTCTAACAGACTTTTGAGGACTTCATTATGCTGCGTGACACGCTCGGTGAGATCTCCAGCAATGCCGTCAAACCCTGCCATATTCGCTTTCAGCTGCTTCATGGGTTCCGCAATTTTGGCCGAGATGGCAGATTGAAGTTCGGCACCAAACTTCGCCGCGAGTTCATTCACCATCTTGCCAGCCGCACTTTGTAAAATGCGGTCCAGATCAGAAGACACCGTGACATCATGGTGTTCCAACGTGCCCTTGACGTCGGCTTGAAAAGCCAATTGAGCGATATCTCTCACAGCAGAGCTGAGGGCCTTGGTCAACGGATTGGCATCGCCTTCCTGTCCAGCCGAAAGATGAAGGCCGCTGAGTTGCGCTCCACCATGCGCTGTCAACGCTTGCCCCTTGAGCTCCGCATTCAATTTCATATCGCCTAGCCCGCTCGTGAGAGCCACGGGCCATTTCGCATCTTTGGACAAGACGAGATTGGTCAGCTCATACCCTTTCGCTTGCACCGTCATCTCATCCTTGGATTCGGCCGGCACCACATGGTTGAGCGCCCCTTCCAGGGATACAGACTTCACGCCTTTCAACTGGTCTCCAGAAAATTTGAAGGTTGTCGGCTTTCCTAGCGTCGGTTGATCTGTGGTGATATTGTAAACCGTCCCAGCCAAATCCCCTAACTTCAGATTGACTGAAACCTTGGTGTTGCGAATGAGGAAGTCCGGAAGCCGGTGCGCTTCCTTGAAATGCACATCCACTCCTTTCCCTCGTAGCGGTTGCTGTACCTCAGGCCCCTCCTCCCTTCCACCCGGAGCCTGTACACCTTCCAGAAACGGTTTGACCCGCTCATACCATTCCGCTCCTTGGCGTACCCAGGAACCAATCTCCCCGCCCAAGAGCGTTTGGCTCATATTGGCCAGTCCTTGCGGCGATAAATTGTATTTGGCTTTGAGGTGTTGGATGTCCCGTTGCGGTGCGGTTTTGATTTGATCCAGGCGAGTACGTAGCAACGTCACCTTGTCCTCAAGTTCCTTCTTGGCGCCTTTTAGGGATTCTATTTCCTGCTCAATATCCTGCTTCAATGATTGCACTTCCCCGACGCCACCTAATACCCCTTCCAACCCACCTTTTTTAACATTCTTCAAATTTTTTACTCGTTCCTTATATTTGGCCAGCTGGGATTTCCCCGGCAAGTCCTTCAAGCGTGATTCCCACGTTTCTTTTTCCCCCTTGATGTCCGCCTTGAGGGTCTCAATCAATCGAATGGTTTCGAGATCTTCCTGTTCTAAAATCTTTTTGACGTCTGGGACTTCCAGGGAGGGAAGATCGATCGAAAACATCCCGAGTTCTTTTTCTTGCGCGGGAACTTTCCGGGTCGCTCCGGATGTTGACCTGGGAGTGCTCAATCGAACGCCTTCCACAACCATTTCTTCAATAATAAATTTTCGACGCAAGAGATTTAGCCCATCCAATCCCATGGCAACCTGAGCGATCTCCACAGCATTGGTCATGGGCTCTTTGGGGTCCGTCACTTGCAGTCGCGTCAACGTGAGGCCTGCAGGAAATAGGCTTAGGTCAGCCGCATCCAACTCCACCTTCCCTCCCACGGCCTCAGTCCCCGCTTCTTCAATCAGGCTTTTCACCCATCCATCGACGAAAAAGATCCACACCCCGCCGACGATGGCCACGACCACCACAAACGCGCCAAGCCCCCACCAGCGTATCCATTTCCCCATCAGGCATCCCTCCAAGCCGAGAGGGTCTGATAGGTTGCATACAACTTACTGGCCTTAAACATTTGCATGATCTTGGTTTTCTGAACCCAGGCCAGGACATGTTGGCGATACCGACGAATCAGCAGATTCGAGAGCAGAAGGATAGGAATAAACAACCCGACGGAAAACACCAAACTGCCCATTACGATCGAATTATTGAAATATTCCAGTCGCCACCACACCGATTGATAGAGGAACGTCCAGAGCCCTTCCAATGCCGGGATGGTCAGCACAGCCAATCCGAGTAGATGGAACAGCGGGTCCAGTACATAGGCGATGCCGGTAAACACACCCAGGCCAAGCAAAAAGGCCGCAAAATTGACGCGAAGAATACACACCAGAAGAAGCACCACAAGATTGTGCAAGCTCAGGAGAGGGGTCAGCCCGGCGATCATGGAAAAGCACAGGCCCAGGGAAATTTGTCCCGGATCCGTCTCGGAATTCAACACCCGAAGAAGTTTGGCGAAAAGTTTGATCATACCATTAGCAATGCAGGAACGACTGATTCATCAGAATACCTCCAAATCTTAACCAAGTCCAATGTAAAAATGACCATAGGTAGATAAGAATGGTCTGCCTTGAATGAATTTTTCATTTTAATTACTGCTCCTATCTAATCATATTTCGAGTCTGACTCCTTTTTTTATCTTAGAGGCCCTCCTTACAATTTCCGCCCATTCCCCATCTCCACCGGTTCCGCCAACGCGTCGTCTGAGGCAGGCACCCCTACAAACTTCGGGCTTCCATTAGGAATGGCTTCCCCGACTTCTGACATTACAGAAAACGGCGCCCTCACCTGACTGACCAGCCAATAGGCCCCACCGACAAACACCCCTCCACCGATCATATTGCCCAATACTACCCAGAATTGATTCCAAACCAAACCCAACCATGTGACATCTGTCCCATGCGGGAGAAATAACGCAATGCCCAGGATCGACTGATTGGCAATACTATGCTCAAAGCCACTCCCCACAAAGGCGAACAGACACCAGAAGATCAACATGATTTTTGCAACATCATTGGTCGTACGTGCCGCCATCCACACAGCTAAACACACGAGCCAATTACACAAGACCCCACGGATAAACAGTTCCCAAGCGGATCCATTCATTTTGACCGAGGCTACCTTGAGAAGCAGATCGCTTTGCGGGGCCTGCCCTACCACTCCCGATTGTGCAATTAACCACGCCACGCCCAAAGAGCCGAGAAGATTTCCCACAAAGGAATAGAAAAAAATCAACCCCATCTGCTTCACAGTGATGAATTTCCCCAATGTCCCGATAGCACAGACCATATTATTGCCCGTGAATAATTCAGCCTCCGCAAAAATCACCAAAGTTAGCGCAATGCCAAACGAGGTACTCATGACCAACTTCGTTCCAGCCGATCCTTCCACCCAAAACGGCGCACCAACGCTGAATATCAAACAAATTCCAAAGCCTAGATAGATGCCCGCCATCGCCGATAGAATGAGGTATCCCATAGGATGGGCTCTCAGGTAGTCCACCTTTGTTTTGGCCATCTCACCCATTCGCTCGACATCCATGCTACAAATCCTTTCTCCTGAAATATTCTTTGCATTCCCTTTTTAAAGAAGCCACCAACGGTCGATCACTCATGCACCCCAACCTCAATCGATTAGGACGTGGTCTGCGTGAGAAGAGCGGAAGTGATTAAGACACCGTTGTAGGTACAATGCATCGCGATTCCTGGAGCGAGACTTCCTGTGCGAATGCGAATCAAAACCGTAAGCCAACCAATCAATGATACAGCTACGAGCGCTGGCCAATACTCCAACACTTTGGGCATATGCACCGCCACAAAAAGGACAGTGGTTACAATGCCTGCAAGGATTGGCCCCCAGGATTGAGCCAACCCAGTGAACAAGAATCCACGGAAGAGCGTTTCTTCGACCACAGGAAAGAGAACGACAAACATCATGATCCAGACAATTTGCAGTAAGAGAGGAGCAGCCAACAACGCATCAAAAATAGGCTGGGGAAGATCGTCTGGCCGTGGGACACCAAATTCTGTGAGCGCAAAAAATCCAAATCCCAAACCCAACCCGAACAATACAAAACGCCACAGATTCCGAAAATCGAAGGATTGCCAAATGAACTCCCACAACCACTCAGAATCCTTGGACAGCTTCGCCCGACTGGCCGCTACCCGTAACGACACCATCGCCCCACCAATTGTCCCTACTAACAACGACAAGGGAAGGAGCCAGGTTTGATCAAGAGCTGGGGCCTCACCAACATCCACTGAAAACCCCACACCAAGCGTGGCAACCATTTGCATCATGAAAATACCAACCGCTTGGGTGAAATAAAAACATCCAACAACCAAGAATCCGGACCACGCCCCCCACCAGGGAGTCGTGAGGGTTGAAATGTCAGGTTGAGTGGTAGTAGGTAAAAGAACAGAAAGCGCCATATCTTTCTTTCGGGTTTTCACCCAATATCTTAATGACAGGAGATAGAAATAATAGTAATAGGGGTCAGACTCGAATTAATGCAATGTAAATCAAATAACATTTCTGCTTGCCCTCTCTTTCGTATTGCGTAGAAACACCCTTTGCTCACCATAGATACTGGAGGCCGATGCGAAACCAATGGGTATCCTGACTGACATGTAATAAAGGAATAGTGCCTTCTGTCCCATCTGAAAAAAATGTGCGGTCGGTCCCATTGGAGGTTCGCAAAAATCTTCCCGTCCAACCTCCTTCTACCATCCAATGGTTGGTGATCGGATAGCGAAGCGTGGCCGTGACATCTCCCCCATACCCATTATCATCTTTATGTGTAAAACTCGGACTTTGTTCAAAATCATTGCGCAAATTCCAATTTCCCTTCCCACTATACTGAATAACCGGCCAGTACCGACCTTCCAGAAAGAAGGAAAGGGGAAGAGGGCGAAGGTTGGTATTCCATCGAAACCCGATAGTGGGACCATACCACCGTGCACGATATTCTGAATTCAACCCCGAAAGATCCGCCCCGCCAGGAGGAATGGTTTGCTCGCCATTCTCGATTTCATATCGAATCTGAGTCCAGGTAAATCCAGAGATGAGGGAGACAACCCATCGATCGGTTGTCCAAATATGATACCCACCATCTAGAGAAAAGAGTAAGGAATTGTGTCCATTGATGTCTGATACACTTCTGGAAAATACGCCCTGTTGATGAGGAAGGGAATAATCACTATCCACCACTGAGCCAGAAAACACATATCCAAATCCCGCCGTCCCCTCAAGAAACCAAGGGCGCGTATCATGTGCCCACTGAACATTGAACGAATTCTGCCAACTGGTTGATTCAAAATCCAATTGAGAAATTGGGAACGAAGAAGAAGAGCCAATGGTCCATTCCAAGGTATCCAGGGCAATACCAGAAGACACGGTTGTCGTAACTGCTCCATATCCTGAAGGTGGCAAACAAAGAAGAAAAGACACGAAGAAAGGCCCTGAGAAAAGGCTGATCTTTTTATAGGGAGAAAGATGCATCAGGATATTGTCTCAAATTTTTGGCCTAATACAATGACCCAAGATTTGAGATCAGCTAATGGCAAAACATTAAAATTGAGTGAGGGAGAAGACTATCGCTCCAAATCATCGAGATGATTTGTATGGCCATACCCAATCATGGTTCAATAAATAAGCACTCCATCCATACCCAACAAGTCATCATGGAAGCATTCCCTCCTCTCAATACCCTATTCACTCCATAACCAAGAAAGGGCGCCAAACCCATGACCGTACCCAGATATTCGTACTTTCCTACCCTGTTTCGTTCGGTGGCACTTCTAGGAATTTTCCTCACCTGTTTTGTGGTACTCGGCGCTGCAACCTTCGCCGTATCTCCTCCCTCTGCGAAAGCCCCACCCTTAGGCACCAACAAATCAGACGACCCTCACCTCAGCTTGCCATCCGGGATTGTCGGACTCGCGCTACATCTCACGGCCCAACGCGTGGGTGACCCTGCCCAACTGATCATTCGAGCAGTGCATCCTTCCGGACCAGCTGCACGGGCCGGCATTACGCATGGAGAGGAAATTTATTCAGTCAACGGGCAATCTATAGTAGGGAAGACTTACCAAGAAGTCGTAAGCCTTATTCGCGGAGAAATCGGGAGCAGTGTCCAACTCGGACTGCGAGGCCCACAGGGAGAACGAACCATCACGGTGGTTCGCGTCAATGAAAGCATTCTCATGGAACAGACTCCTCAGACCATGTAACCTTCATTATAGACTAGTGTCATGTCATCCATCAAGCGTCGGATACAGACGCTTGAGTTTAATCCTGGCATCATCATTCGTGAATTGCCAATTGATGGTGGCGTGTTTGTTGTTCCGGCGAGCTTGCCAAGCCGCAACCTCGGCTTGCATCTCCCCAATCGTATCCATCCGTCGGTTCAAGCATTGCTTAATGAGGACGTTGAGTTCAATCTCCGCCATGTTGAGCCAACTGCCATGTTTGGGGGTATACACAAACTCAAAGCGATCCCACAGCGCTTTGGCCATAGGCGGAGCAAAGGTCTCATAGAGTGAGCCAGGACCATGGGTATTGAGATTATCCATCACAAGGATGATCGTGTGGGCACTCGCATAGTGTTGCGCAATGGCCTCCAGAAACGCGGCCCAATCCGTTTTGGTCCTGCGTGCCGTGATCTGCACGAGGCGGGTGCTCGCGAGCGGTTCGACGGCCAGAAACACATTGCACACCCCGCAGCGCTCGTATTCGTAATCTTCGCGTGCGGGAGCCCCGCTTCGTAGGGGCTGAGCCAGACGCGTACTTCGAATCAGCTGCCGAGGAGATTCATCCATACACACGACAGGATACTGGGGATCATAGGGGCGCTTGTACACATCCAGCACTTGCTCCATCTGGGCCACAAAGGCACTGTTTTGCGCGGGAGGAATCATCCACTGGATCTGCTTCCACGGCTTCAACTCGTTTTTTTTAACACCCGTCGCACGGTTTCGTGGGAGATCGCTTCGGTGTACTGCAATTCCACCATCCGGTCGGCGAGCAACCGCAGCGACCATCGGGCGTGGCCCGACGGGGGCTGGCTGCAACTCAGAGCGACGAGGTGCGCTTCGACCTCCCCGTCGACCTTGCGAGGATAGAGCCGCCGGGCAGGTTGCTTGACCAAGGCGGCGTCGAGCCCGTGCTCCACAAAGCGTTGCTTGACACGATCGATTTTCTTCATGCTGATCGGCAAGACATCGGTGATGGCTTGATTGGTCAACGGCTGGTCCTGGCCGGGTCCTTCGTCGCACCGCAGTAAGATCACCGCGTTGAGGATGGTCTGACTGTTGTGATGCCCTCGGGTCGCGATCTCGTAGAGCTGGGTCCGTTCCTGTGGGGTCAATGTCACCTTGTACTTGATGTGTGCCATGGCATCCCTCCTGGTGGCCTGGCGGGATCATAGGCTTTCCTCTACGACAATTCAAGAGTGACATGACAATAGTCTCTTTCATACTAAAAAGTTTTGGCAACGTATCTTTTTCGATACGATTGTTATCCAAAGCGATACGATTTCTGGATACCGCACCCTTTTAGCATCTTGAAAAACACCAATTTAATTAAGTCTCAAATTTGCAACGTTTATGGAAAGCCCGAGGCCGGTTGAAGCGTTTATCTATCTCTCAACCCTTCGGACCGTCCATTTTCCTAACATATGACCTACTTAAAAGTAATAGAGCCCCGATGCCTAACATGCCCCGAGTTTTGGTCGTAGATGATGATCCGGACATCAGCTTGGCGCTGGAAGATTATCTGCAACAGGAACAATTCGACGTGGAAGTCGCGGATACAGGAAATGCGGCTCTAGAAAAGGCGTTGACCTCCCACTTTGATGCGGTTCTGTTAGATGTAGGCCTTCCTGATCGAGACGGGATTGAAGTACTTAGAGAATTGGCCACCCAAAAACCCGAACTGCCCATTATTCTGTTGACTGCCTTTGCCTCACTGAACCAATCGACCCCTCCAGATATTCTGAATAAGGCCTTTGCCTATTTGACCAAGCCCTATAGTCGTGAAGAGATTCGGCAGGTGCTTCGCCGTGCCGTCCTGGGAGCCAAAGGATCTGCGTTTCAAAGAGAAACTCCAATACATGATGGCAAGAACCTCCGGCCCTTCCCTTCCATTGTGCAGCCCAGCCCCAACGCTAAGCTAAAGACCACAGGACCCAGCTATCAACTCACCTTAGATGAATACCAGCGGCTGACAGAATACATCCAACTCATGCAGTTCGCCTTTGATCATGTACCCGAAGCGATTCTCGTGGCCGATACCGACAAGCGTTTTCGTTTTGCCAACCAGGCGGCATACCAAATCTTGGGGTACAACAAAGAAGAGCTGGAAGCGTTGCGAATTCCAGATATTGCCCCCAACCATGATAACCAACGCTACCAGGACCATCTCAACGAATTGCGCGAAGGGAAGACCCTCTCCTATTACACGACGCACCGTACCAAGAAAGGACAGAATATCCCCGTGGAAATCTCCGTCTATCTGTTGAATTTTCACGGGCAGGAATTTACCTGTGCCATTACCAAACAGTTGCCTGCTCAACCCACCGTCACGGACGATCGCTCGCACACGAACACATCCGCGTAAGTCGTTTGAGTGCCTGGCACCACAAACTGATCTCGACTTGGGTCGAGCTATTGATTAGCGGGAAGAACGGCCCCTACTTCCTGAACCTCAGGGTAGGATCAGTCTGGACCTTGCTGAATATTTTTTTGTTTAATGAGGCGGGAGAGATACGTTCGTTGAAGACCCAGCAATTCTGCGGCTTTGGTTTGGCTCCAATTGCTTCGGCGCATCGCTTGTTCCAAGATATGGGTGCCAAACCGATCAAGCGCTTCATGATAGGGTAGATTGTCCAATTCCTCTAACTCGTCTTTACTGCCACCCAGCCCGAGGAGATCAGTGGAAATTTCTTCCTCCACTCCGAGAACGACCGCCCGTGCAATGGCATTATCCAGCTCACGGATATTGCCCGGCCACAGATAACACCGCATGGTCTCAAGAGTTGATTTGGAAAACTTCCGTTTGCGCCGCTTCATTTCCCGCACATGACGCTCCAGAAAGTATTCAGCCAGGGGAATAATATCTTCAGGACGATCCCGCAAGGGCGGTAAGGATAAATTCACCACATTCAATCGGAAATAGAGATCTTCGCGAAACGTCCCGGCTTTGACGGCTTGTTTTAAATCCTTATTGGTAGCTGCCACGACACGAATATTGACTCGCACCAACCGAGTTCCCCCCACTCGAGGAAATTCATGATCCTGGAGCACGCGAAGCAGCTTGGCTTGCAAGCCAATCGGCATATCCCCAATTTCATCCAGGAAGACCGTCCCGCCATCAGCCGCTTCGATTTTGCCTTTCTGTAAGGTATCCGCTCCCGTAAACGCCCCTTTTTCATGGCCGAAGAGTTCATTTTCTAAGAGGGTCTCAGTGAGGGCGACACAATTAATAATACTAAAGGGCATATCCCGTCGATTACTCCATCGATGGATGGATCGGGCAAATAGCTCCTTCCCGGTCCCGCTCTCGCCCAAGAGCAACACCATGGCATCAGAGTCTGCGGCCCGTTTAGCCAATTGCACCATGGAACTGACTTGAGGACTCTCTCCCACAATTTGGCTATAACGACTTTCGACCTCCGTCCGTAATGAGACGACCTGTCGTCCCAAGGCTTCTCGCGCTAAGACTTTTTTGAGCACCAATGCCAAATGGTCCAACTCGATCGGCTTGGTTAGAAAATCATATGCCCCGGCTTTCATGGCTTCAACCGCTTTGCTAATGGTGCCATGCGCCGTCATGACGACAACCGGCAGATAAAGGGGTTCTCCGCCGCCAAATCCTTGAGTCTCACCCGTTTCATTTTTTTTCGCACTAATTTTTTCCAATTCATGAAGCACTTCCATGCCGGTCATTTCAGGCATTTCTAGGTCTAACAACATCAGATGAGGAAAATGTTGATCCAGTTTCTGCAGAGCTTCTTTGCCGTTTCCTGCCGACAACGTTTCATAGCCCAAAGACTCAAGACGATCGGTCAGCATCAGCACGATGTCAGGATGGTCATCGACAATCAGAATTTTCTTTTTCATAACATTCCTAATGGTTGAATCCGCACCGGATTGTTTCCAAAGGTTACTTGCGTAATTTTTCTCAAATTCATCGTCGTAGCCCCTCTAGCACCGCAGCAGCCAATAAGGGCACCATTAATTCATGATGGCCGATCAGGCTATAGCCTTTCCCGCCTTTCTGAGTTGGGCGTTTGACGACATTAGTTAGGGAGCGATAATGGGGAAGAAAATCCATGTTGACGGTCGTAATGCGTTTGAGCGCGCGTCCGAGGTTCCGGCCTAAGGTGACCGTTTTCAAAAACACTTCCGGAAGGAACACTGCCGAACCCAGATTGATATAAACCCCGCCCTCCATCTGTGAGACCACGGCGGCCAGCTTGCGAAAATCATGCAAGGAGGCACCACCGATCGCTTCGCCATCGGCACTGGGATGCATATGAATAATGTCCGTTCCTATGGCCACATGCACCGTGACCGGAATGCCCAATTGCACACCTGCCGCAAGCAAACTCGTCCGCCGCTGGGGAAACTGTTTGGGATGTGAGGTCATATAGCGCCCTACCGCCTCCCCAAGCCCCAACCCTTTTTGCCATCCCTTCGCAATCGCCTCATTCAGGATACGACCGGTATCTTCAGCCATCCCAAATCGTCCAGAGTCAATTTCGGCTTCGACTTCTTCCGAGGTTTGCCCTTGATAGGCCAACTCAAAATCATGAATCACTACCGCACCATTCATTGCCACTGCCGTAATCACGTCTTTACGCATCAAATCGACGAGGATGGGATTGAGCCCGACTTTAGTGGGATGAGCCCCCATGCCAAGGATCACCGGTTTTCCACCTTGACGGGCCGTGACGATAGCCGAGACCACGGACTTAAAGGTCTCCCCGGCTAAAATATCTGGAAGGGTTTCAAGAAATTTCTGAAAGGAGCCGCCGCGCCGCCAAGGAGTGGCCCCATCCGTCAAATTCACTTTCGAATGGCGCGTGCGAAGGGGATAGGTGCGAAGCCGAGCAAGATTTAGCTTGGGCCCGATCGGGGAATGAGATGGGTTAGTCCTGGTCGCCAAAGAGTCGCTCTTCAATCATTTCGCACAACACATGGCCAAGCGTGATATGACATTCCTGAATACGTGCCGTGACCGTAGAAGGCACACTGAAACAATAATCCACCACATCAGCCAACTTTCCACCCCCCGCGCCTGTCCATCCCACCGTCACCAACCCACGTTCATGAGCGGCTTCCGCACCACGAATAACGTTTAATGAATTTCCGCTGGTACTGATGGCAATAGCCACATCGCCTTTTCGGCCATGCGCCTGAATTTGGCGGGAGAAAATATCGGCAAAGTCGTAATCATTGGCAATACACGTCACAGCGGCCATGTCGGTGGCTAAGGCCAGAGCAGACAGGGGTTCTCGGTCTCGGCGATACCGACCGACAAACTCCGCTGCAATATGTGAGGCATCGGTGGCGCTGCCACCATTCCCAAACAACAGAACCTTTTTGCCGTCGCGGAAGGCCCTGATCAGCAGTTGCCCCACTTCTAGCACACGTTCGGCATGTGTGCGGATGAAGGCATTTTTCACGTCTGCACTGGTCTCAAATGCTTCTATGACGTCTTCAATTTCCATGGTTCACGGATTTTAGCAGGATAGCACACAGATTTCACATGCCAAGGGAATGGGTGCGTCTCAATCCAACAGCCCATTTTCTTGCCGGCCTCATCTACCGATGATATAGTTCAGCCATTGTGAGTGCCCACATACCGACCAAAGCACTCCTCCTGGCCATTCAAACCGATCCCGCTCCAGCCATCGCCATTCTGCAACACCTTCATCCAGAAATGGTCTGTTTTTTCCTGCAGGAGTCGTGCAAACACGTCGTAGAATCTGACGTCCATCCCGCCCTCTCCCAGATGCCTCAACGCTGGGATTGGATTCTGACCCCGGATACTGAAAGCTTCCCCGCGTGCCACAAAGCCCTGGCACAAAGCTTAGGCCCCCTGTTGAACACATGGAATGTGGCACACGGTGAACTGACCCTTGACCTCACGGGCGCATCCCCTGCCATGGCGTCAGCGATGACCTTGGTAGGCTTTCCATTTTCCACTCAGGTGTGGTTAGGGGCTCCCAATTCCTCGAAAGACACATCAGCAGGTTCTTCCCCCCAACCCGATTCTTCAGAAAATCCTTGGGATGAAGAAGCACCAAGAATTCGCCAAGAAGCCTGCGAGATGTTCAACATGGGATGGCATGAAGCGGCCGCACGAACCTTTCAGACCTTGGAGCACCGCATGAGCGGAGGGTCAAAGCCCTTCTATCGAGCCTTGGCGGATGTCGCACAAGGCTATGGTTTGTGGGAACAACTACAGTATCGCCACGCGTGGGAAAAACTCAAAAGCGGCATCAAGGCCTTGGAGCTGGCTTCCGTGTGGGGCGGCCCGCCTGGGATGGATCGCATCATCAAATCTCTCAAAGACAATCTCCGTTTTTTGGAATCTCTGGCCTTAGATGCGAAGGAGATTAAACCCACGCTTGCGTTGGATCTACTCGCTTGGGCCAAACGACGGGGTGATCGAGGGCGAGAAATAGAAATGGCGACTCGCGTCCTCTTTCGCGGGTTAGAAGCGTCCGCACAATATCAATTGTCTAATCGTTACCAATTAAAAAGTTGGGATATCTCTGTCGAGCAATTGCCCAAAGATATGCAAGAGGCCTGTCGTATCTGCTATCTCAACGAGATCGACGGAAAATTTCGCCTGCCGCTTTTGGCACAGTTTCAGGCTTTGGCAGGATTGGACGACCCCATGGGCCAGCGATTTACGACCGAATGGCCAAAAATGAAATCGTTATTTGACGCCGCAGATCATGCGGTCCTTGGGTATGGCTTTGAATCCCTCAAAGCCGAACGGTTCCACCAGCTTTTTGAGCTGACCATGAAACTGACCGGTACCGTCGTCTCAGATCTCCCTGTCTTTCCGACATTGAAGTTTTAAGTGAATTCACACAATTCTATGGAAGTCCGAATTTATTATGAAGACACTGATTGCGGAGGCGTGGTCTACTACGCCAACTATCTCAAATATTTTGAACGCGCCAGAACGCACTTTCTAGAGGAACATGGGCAATCAGTGAGTGCGCTCATTCAACAAGGGACAGAATTTCGTGTGACGAAGGCGGACTTGGCCTATCGATCCGCGGCTATTCATGGAGAAACCTTAATCGTCGAAACCTCGGTGGCTGCCGATCGCCGCATATCTCTGACATTTTCTCATGTGATTCGAGAACGCACGAGTCAACGCCTCGTCGTGGAAGGATCCGCCACCCTCGTGGCCGTCGATTCTCAAGGCAAAATCAAACGCATCCCTCCGCCCATCCTGAAAGCTTTGAACCTCCCAACAGACTCCACCACTTCTATTTAATTGGATCGCCTCTTGAGATTCCCCGTGCCACCGAATCCACCTCAGCCTGGCCATTTACTTTCCTTTCCCTTTTTGCCGTTTGCTGAATCCTTGGAACTACAGCAGTCCCTCGTCGCCAAACGACTCGCAGACCAAGGACCGGATACATTGATCTTGACCGAACATGAACCGGTGCTGACCTTGGGCAGAACGGCAAAGCCCGAACATTGGGAACCCCATTGGGCCAAACTCGAAAACCAAGGCATACATCTGCATCAGACAAATCGCGGTGGTTCTGTCACCTATCATGGCCCAGGCCAAATTATCGGATATCCGATTCTCCGATTGCGAAACTTCTGCTCCGGCCCAAAGTCGTATGTGCAGAAACTAGAAGAGGTGTTGATACAAACGTTAGCCAAGTGGGAAATTGCGGGATGCCGACATGAGTCGTATCGAGGAGTCTGGGTGAAGAATGTGGACGGTCATTTAGAAAAGATCGCTTCCATCGGTGTACGCATTTCTCGTGGTGTAACAATGCACGGCTTTGCGCTCAACGCAAATGTGAACCTTCAGCCTTTTGCACTGCTCTCCCCCTGCGGCATTGAACATTGCGTCATGACCTCAATGGAAAAACTTCTGGATCAACAAGTGGATGTGGCAAACGTGCGCGAGCAAATCGGCACCCATTTTTCCCACGTCTTCAGATTAGAATGGACTGAACAGGAAGGAGGGCTGACACAAAAAAGGAATTGAATCTCCCATCGCGAGTCAACTGCACTCAACCCGCTGAGCTCTCATCCAGCGTTAAGAGATGGGTCTGTTTTTGGATATTCTTCATTGAGTAGTTTTTAAATTCTCGAAATGCTGAATAATTTCGCTTAAGACTGGCTCGTAGCTAAATTGTTTGGCCATGTAGGCCAAGCTGTGTATAACCATCTCATCAAGTTTCCCAATCCACGGCAAATAATCTGCTTTCCTTTTTTCGCTGGTTAATCCTTCGACCTTGAATGCCCGGTCAGAGGGATATCCTCCGTAAATTTCCATTATGTGAGCATATTGGCTGTGCACATATCCTGAAAAAATTTTATAGGGTCTATCCAATTTGCCTTTGGCCTCATCAACAGTTGTAAATCCTGCCTCAGCTCTTACGCGTGCACTTGCATTACGGATTTTTTTTGATGGAACCACGTTGGTACCATCTTCTAATAGGTCATCTATAGTCGACTCCCGAAAATTTTGAAGGAATTTTTCTCCTGTTTGGGAAACTTCAGGGTAGTTCTCGAGAAAAAAATAAATTTCATTTACACAGTCAAGAATACAACGTCCGATTGTATAGAAATCAATAATCAATCCGTTTTCTATGAGAAGTCTTATTGATTTGAGGCTTTGGGTGGCTCGGACTGCCTTCAGATAAGCTACTACTTCAACAGAGACAGTCGAAAATTCAAAGACCTGTTTGTCTGGAACGAATACCGGAGCACCAACACGAGGAACGACACATTGGTTTTCAATGGTTTTGAGCCATTGATGTATCTTCGAGAGGTTTTCCATTTCCTTTATGATGGAACATAGAGTTGAAATTTAATTTTCCCTGCTTGCTTTCCCATCTCGGTCGCATCAAACCATGCCTGCATTCTCATCAACATATCCCCATGTTCAAGTGAAACGCCTTTTCCAGCCGTAAGGCCATTTCTGGCGAGGGGCTGCTTTCTCATTCATCAAATATGACAGCGTGGACCGACACACCCTGAGTATATTGGGCTTTCGTCCCCCTAAGCCTGAATTCGTCTGGATTTGGGGTCAGACATTGAGGGAATCTCTTACGGCTCCATCATCCCCCGCCCACTCACCATTGGTCGTCTCCCCCCTTCACCCTTCCCTCTCCCCAAAATGGGCGAGGGTTAATAAAATCTGGCCTTGTGGCGGGGCCGAGCAGTGCAGCCGACCACGGAGAAAAGGCGCGCATTGTTTGAGCCTAGCGAGTTTGCGCGCCGCCGGGGTCGGCGAACCGCGCAGGGCACCCGAAGGGTCACGCCACGGCCAACATGGTTTTGTCTACTTTTCCCGAAAGAAAAGTAGATCGGCTGCCGGGCCGAGACCCGGCAATATCAAAATTCTCATGCACCCTATAGTTGAACAAACACATTCGACGTGGTTCACCTACCAACAATTTTTGAGAGAAAACTCAAGATGGATTCCCAATAAAAAATGTCGGGAATGACCGCATTGGGGGAACCTTCTTACTCGTTCGCTGGGAATTTTTTAGAAAGACTTTAATCAATTCCCCTATACCGCCCCAGTCACATACCGAGTGTCATCACAGAGGAAATACCGTACGGCCTGCAGGGCATCTTGAACGCCTCGATGTAGTCAGTAGGATTTATATTGAATAAGGTAGGTTTTTCACTTCTGGAAATACCCTAGACAAGCTTGTTGTAATCACTGTGGGTACCAATCCAGAACCAAATCGTTGTTTCTCCCGAACGTACGCATAGGGCCAGGTAATCTTTGGTGATTCTCACTGACCAATACTTGCCAAAAGGCTTGAAATGAAGAGAGGGATGGCGGGGATTCGACTTCCAAAGTTTATATTTCTCTTTAGCGAGACTTTGGATATCTTTTGGCAGGTTTTCGAAGAGCCTTCGGAAATCGGGTGATCGAACACTCTTCATGGAAATTCGTCACAATGGCCAGCACGAAAATCCTTCAACGCTTGTTCTGACAAAGCGTCAAACTTGCCGGCTTTTGCGTCTGAATCCATCTGAAGATCCCAATCGTCATAGGCTGGATGCCACCAAGCTTCAAGCTCTCTGCGCTGTTCATCTGTGAGCGTCTGGATGGCTCGTTTTATTTCTTCCACAGTATCCATAGAAACATGATAATTTTTGTCGGGATCTTTTGCAAGTAACGTCTGCCGCTTATTCATAGGCCAGGTAAGCCTCGAGGGCGTTATGCAGAACCCGGCCACAGCCCCTGAGCCTCGAGAATTTGGCCATCGCTCCAAACCTTATTTTCTTCGCATGGCAAAAAACCCACTCTGTGAGAACAAAGCGTGGTGTCCTTTTGCTTCACTTCATCTATACCCCACATATACGCCTTTCCCTGCGGCTATTGGTTCTGGCAGCTATCCATCATGGCCACTGAGAGTCTGGATTCCTGCCTCCGCAGGAATGACAAAGAAGAATACAGATGACGGGAATGATCAAAAAAGTCGTCCAGCAAGGCCGCAGTCACTTTGAGGCGCGGAGCGTACTCACAGTACGTGAGCACCGCAAAGTGGCGAGAACGCCACTGGTGGCTTTTTTCATCATTCCCACTCTAGATTCCCCAGCCTCCGCTGAGATGCAGATTCGCCCCTGTCACATAGCGAGCGTCATCGGAAAGAAAATACCGCACGGCTTGGACCACGTCTTGAACACCACCGATGTAGCCAGCGGGAATTTTTTTGGCCATCCCTGCCAATTCTTCGGGCGGGGCACTCCCCGAATCCACAAAACCTGGGGAAATGGCATTCACTGTAATGCCATGAGGCGCCAGCAGTTTGGCCAAGGTTCTGGTGAGAATAAGTACCCCGGACTTGGCAATGTAATGGGCAGTGACATGAGTTTGGGCTTCCATCTTGTCCGCATTCGCCATGCCAAATGAAATGATTCGTCCGTATTTTCTGGCTTGCATCCCTGGGGCCACGGCCTTGGCCAGGTAAAAAATAGGGTCCAGATTATTCGTGAACATTTCTGACCACCCTTCTGGTGTTTCTTCTAGTAGAGGCACCCGATGATACGGCCCGGCGCCGTTGATGAGGACATCAATCCGGCCATAGGTTTTTTCGACCTGTTCAACGAGCCGTATAGCATCATCGGGTTTCGAGACATCACTTTGAATCGCCACCGCTTTCCCACCCTGTCCTTCAATCGTGCGGGTCACCTCCTCCGCCTCTAGTTGGCTGGTGCGGTAGCAAATCGCGATGGTCCAGCCTTCTTTGGCTAAATCCAAAGCGACACCACGTCCAATGCCTCTGGCTCCTCCAGTAATCAAAGCGACGCGTTCAGACATATTTTTTCCTTTTGGTTTGCAGAATAGACCTAATAGGGCGTTTTTTCTTTGGAGTAAGTCTTTACCCTCACCCCGACCCTCTCCCTTAAAATGGAGAGGGAGGTTTGAAATATCCTAGTTGAAATTTTTAACACTATAAACCGCACTTAGCTACATTATTTACGAACGCATGGCGAGACGTTTTTCTAATTCTTGCAACACGTTGCTGGTCCGGTTGGAAAATGTTTGATTCTTAGGATTTTTGGATTCTTGAATAAAGACCTGAAGGTCTTCAATCGTATCCAGATCTCGCAGCATCGGTAACATTTTTACAGAGAGACCCAGGGCTTGGGCTTTTTCTTGGGTGAGAGAACATACGGTATCCGTCGACCAGGGAATACCTGCAAAGAGTTCAGGCACCGGCGATCGAAGTCCGATGAGATAATACCCGCCATCGACGGTGGGACCTAAGACCAGGTCATGATCGTGGAGGCCCTTGCATGCGGTCGTCAAAAGCGGAGCGGTAATGCCGGGAATATCAGTCCCGATGATGAGGGCCGACCGATAGGGTGACCCGAGCGCCGACTGAAAGGCATGCGCCATGCGCGCGCCAAGATCCTCGCCCATTTGTTCCCAAATGGGAATCTTAAACCTGGTCTTCATGGCACCAAAGAAGGGATGTTCTGGAGTTGGGGCACCTGCCAATATTCGATCACATCCTTGGAGTGATTGGCATCGTTCGAGTAGATCCAAAACGAGGCTTCCATGAAGACTGGCAGCTTCATCCGGCGTGAGCGGGGGGCAAAGCCGCGTTTTGACCTCTCCCGGCACTGGTGCCTTAGCAAACACGATGAGAGCCGTGGAAGCGGGTGGGCGGGCCCCTCGATTGTGTCCCTGCCCTCGTGGGGAAGAGCCAAACCGTCTCGTTCGGGCAGGGTTACCGGACATGAGTGTAATACTGGTGAAGGCGCTGTGGATCACAACCGACCCAATACAGAAATCGTAAGATCCACATCTGCGCAATCGTTCGTAGGGGACCTTGCTGCTCCCACCGTCGAAACGAAGTGGTCACGGTTTCTCGTAAGGCCACAATGGATCCCTTTCGTTTCAACCGTCGACTGAATTCAATATCTTCCATCAGTGGGATCTCGGCAAAACCGCCCATGGATTCAAACACCGGACGACGCACAAACATAGCTTGGTCACCCGTGCAGATGCCAGAAAGACGGGAGCGATAATTCATCATACGGCTGATTAACCACGCAAGGCCTCGATCTTGCGGAAACCGCACATCAAACCGTCCGCCGATAGCTGGTGAATGGAACAGAGCCTGCTCAATGATATGTTTGGCATTGTGCGGCAACTGCGTATCAGCATGCAAAAAGAGGAGAATGTCGGCAGTAGCTTGTGCAGCCCCCGCATTCATTTGTGCTGCACGTCCGTTTGGTACAGAAAGAATTCTGGCATGCCGATGAGATAAGCCTTCCAAGAATGACTGCGCGACCTCTACCGTTCGATCATGGCTATCCCCATCGACAAGGATGATTTCCTCAAACCCCAGTGGTAGAAGCCTCTTGAGCAGAGAGGGCAGCCCATCCGCCTCATTCAGGACCGGAATAATGACCGCAATGCTCATTCAGGAGAAATTCCAGATAGATAGGAATGTCCGAAAATAGAGTGGAGGCGCTTACGAGCTGGCTGGTTTCTTGGGGGTTTGGAACATGAAAAAGACGACCATTCCGACGGTACCCCAATAAATCATATATTTATGCCAAAACAACACTTCCCCAAAATGCATAAAGGCCATAGCACAGAGTAGAGACAGCGCGATCACGGTATATCGAATGGCTGGCGTATCCACGGAGGAATAGGCCCACAGTGCCATCCCTGAAAAATAAATAATCATGGGGAAAATACTAATTTCGGCGCCGGTATTGACGGAAAGAAACACTTGCAAAAATCCAATGAAGACCATGGCCGACCCCACCATCTTCATGGCGACCTGCATTTGACGATTTTCCTGTTCTTCCACCTCCTCCTCTCGAACCGGTGGAGGGGCAGGGGACCTCGGAACGACAGGATCTTCAGATGGTTGTTGATCGACGTCAGCGCTCATCATGGTTACCACTTGAAATGTTTGCTCAAGGTGAGGCCTTGCTGAGAATAGGACGATCCCATCGACGAACCATAGAGTTGAGTGGGAATGGCTTGCATGTGTTCGTACATCACTTTGAAAAATGTTTGCCCGTCTTGAATCCGAAAGGGGACATCGTGTGGCCGCACTTCTAACACCACCTGTGTCCCTTTGCGGGTAGGGTTGGCATAGCCAAAACCCGGATCGAAGAATCCCGCATAATGCGTTCGCAATTCTCCACAGGCAGCTTCATAGGCCACCATTTCCGCAGAATAGCCTGGCGGCACCTGAATCCGTTCTTTGGACGCGAGGATATAAAATTCCTCAGGTTCCAACAGCATAGTGGCGGTCCCATTGCGATAAAGGGGCTCCCAATAATCGGCTGCGGAATAATGGCCGATCTTACTCAGATCGATGATGTGACTATTTTTTTTGGCCCGGTATCCGACGATCGCCTGGCCCTCGTCGGCATTGCCGCGTAAGTCCACTTGAAGAAACAAGCCATTATCCACGCGCAAGTCTTTGACCGGCAGCGGTCGATCTGATTTTCCATCCACGCCATTTTGGCAGAGCAAGGGGGTCTTGCGATGAATAGCCCTTAGGGATGTATCTGAAACGAGTGGCTTCCCTGACATGAGCCGCAATTGATTCAAGGCCAATCCCGCTTGGACGCGAATGGTAAAAGACCGCGGGACAATTTCCAAAAACAACGGACCTTGATAACCCGACCGGACTTCATCGAACCCCACATGAAGATCCGTCACCACGCGCGTAAAAATATCCAACCGGCCCGTGGAACTTTTGGGATTCGTCCGGCCCCGAATGTCTTTGGGCAGTTTGAGTCGTTCCATCAACGGCACCAAATAGACGTGCCCTTTTTCCAGAATGGCCCCTTCGCTTAAATCCATGTCGTACATCACCAGATCCGATCGATACAGATCTTCAATAGTGAATTGCGCCTGTTGATCGGAGGGTTCGGGAAGAAAACTGCTGAGCAATCGATAGGCTTTCGTGCCTAATCGTAAATCCAGACTGGCGGGTTGGATCTGCTCTTCCGTGATCGGCACGTCGGCATGGACAGCGCCCTGCCGTGCAAGCGTACGCAATTGTTGAAAAGGAAGGATGCCTGATTTACGAGGAGAAGGCATTAATGGTCATCCATAGCCCCGGCGCTACACATATCACGTGAAGCGGAAGTATTCACCATTGGCAATTCTTTCTTGTCAGTCGTTGAGGGCTGCGGATAATGATAGGTTTTATTTTCGAAATTTTTGAGCACCGCGCCCTTTTCATCCAAATTGAGCAAATATTCATTTGGCAATAACGGGATTTTTCCACCGCCACCTGGCGCATCAATGACAAAATGCGGAACCGCCATGCCGCTCGTGTGACCTTGGAGTGCTTGGATAATTCGTAAACCGGTTTCCACGGTGGTTCGAAAATGATTTGTCCCTTTTGTGAGGTCAGCCATATAGAGGTAATAGGGTTTAATGCGAGCTAACAACAATTGATGCATGAGACGTTTCATGATTTCCGGATCGTCATTGACGCCTTTGAGCAACACCGTTTGTGCCCCCAAGGGTATCCCCGCATCCGCTAAACGCCCGCAGGCTTCTTTGACTTCCGGCGTCAACTCATCCGGGTGGTTAAAATGCAAATTCATATAAATAGGGTGGTATTGCTTGACGATTTCGCACAATTCCGGCGTGATGCGTTCCGGCAGGGTCCCCGGCACCCGAGTCCCAAAACGAATCAATTCCAAATGAGGGATGGACCGAAGCGCCTTGAGAATTCGTTCGATTAAATGATCCGGCAAGAGCAACGGATCACCCCCGGATAAAATGACATCCCGTACTTCGGAATGTTCCCTCAGGTAAGCCACCGCCTGATCGAGCTCGCCCTTCTTCAGAAAGCCAGGTTTTCCCACCAAACGTTTGCGCGTGCAAAAACGGCAATAGATGGGGCATTGGTTGGTGACCATGAGCAACACCCGATCAGGATATCGGTGCACCAAATGTGGCACGGGGCTATCCGTATCTTCCTCAAGTGGGTCATCCTTGGCATCGATGTCATCTAATTCAATGCCCTCGGGCACGACCTGTTTCCAAATCGCATCGCCCTTTTCTTTTATCGTTGCCAGGACGGCCGGCGTAATTCGCATAGGGTAGGGGCCCACCACGTCAGCCACTTCTTTTTCGTCCACGCCCAAATACTTGGCTAAGTCCTTAGGTTTGGTGATGCTTCGGGCCAGAACTTTTTTCCAATCCTCCATAACTTAGTCGCTCCTTTCATCTGGCGAACTGAGGGGTGGGTTGGAGGCTGCTCCAGACTCGTGTCCATTCGGAGTATAGCGGTCAAGATATTGTACGATTTCGGCAGTCTCTGTTAACACGGTCTCTCCATCAACCAAAACCGGCACATAATATTGTCCGGACGCTTCATACACTGACTTTCGAAATGGACGCACGTCGGACACGATTTCATCTTCGTACGTGATACCCTCCGCGGCCAGCTTTTGCCGAACTTCTTCACATTCTGGGCACCATTCTGTGTGATAAAGTTTCATGGTTTTTTGAAAGGGTCGAATGCGCCTTTTGTCTTACTGTACCAGTCTCATTCCTCTTCTGTCTGTTACAACGATTGCCTCTCTACTCCTGACTGTTGACTCCACAAGGGATCATGACCGCATCCCGCATTCCATGAATAACTTTCTTATCTTTAGGACAAATCGTAGCCAGGACCCCACCTAATTCGGCCTGCCCATCCACCACAAAATAATAGGGTGACAACCGCACCCGCCCTTCCATCGTGGTGATCACCCCCGACGCGTCATCATAATATTCAACCACAACCAGCTTCCCTTTGTGAAATGCTTGAAGAATCGACGGGACCGTGTGAAAGGTATCCAGAGCCTGAGCGAGGGTCTTTTTCCATTCTTCCTGGGACATATCATGGCCAATCGACACCCCACGGCTGCCCCAGGCCAATTCCGAAAAACCAGACACTTTTATGACATACTGCCGTTCTTTTTGCGTGGCGTCTCCCAACCAATCCCAGTTCGACACGGCATGATTCCGATTCCGTAACCCAGGAATGACGGCAGTAGGGGGCAAAGGCCGGGGGTCCAAAACCCAGGTCGGGGGAATAATCGCCTGCAAACAGGCCATCGTTTCCGATGAAAGTGTTTTTTCCCAAAAGGGTTCCAATATAGGATGGTGGATCAAGGCCAACGCCAATTTTTCCTCCATCCAGGGCTTATACGGAGGCGTCACGACAACTCGGCCTTTTTTCGCGCTGTAGAGGATTAATTCTCCCTTGGGAATATTCTTGAGATCAAACAATTCGAAAAACCGGTAGATCAAGGACACGGGATGGTCTGCATCCTTCTGCTCAACGAACAGCCCTTCTTCGGTAAATCGGATATCGCGAGGATGGACGCAATAGGCTTCCCAACCCTCCTGGGACAGTTGGGCGGCCACCCACTGCATTTCTGCTCGATACGCATCTGCTTCATCGGAGACCACAATGGCCAAGGTATGGGGCTGCCCCTTGAGTACGCCTTTCAACATGCGGGAGAAATTCTTGATGAGGCCATCTGAGCTCGGCCACACCGACATGCCCTGTTGCGCATACATTCGACTCAGGCTTCCGGTTAAGCCAATTCCACCCGGCACCGAGTCGAGTTCCGTCAACGCCATACCCGAATCCGTCGGAATCAGATCAGGGCGTATCACCCCGGGCACATGATTCTTGAAACGATTCATCCGGGCGAAATCCAGCAGATCGTCTGGTTTCCCAATATCAAGATAGGTATGGACCCATTGAGGTTGCGTGCCCTTCAAACTCTCTAGATATAACCGATTGATGGCTTGATAAAACGCCAGAAGATGCTGGCCCAGATCTTCGAGAAATGTGGCTTGTTGAGTGGAAAGGACAAAAGGATGGCAGCCAATTCGCCAGGAATCTTCTTTCCCATCCACAAACAGCCCATCATTGATAAGATGCGTTCGAAAACCTTGGTGGGGATGAGGCGTCATGAGACCATGTTCTTTGCTGATGACCTAAGTGACACTGGTTTCCTGCGTGAAAAGGCAAATTCTGAGACACCCACAGATGGCGATCGTAAGGGACCGCTCACACTGATGTCCTTGGGCTTGAGAAGAGGAGAAATAGTGGCGTGAGGTACCGAGGCACCCCAACTGGAAGAGGTCACAGACAAACAGGTGCCCTAGGTCCTTGTCGATGCATAGAATGGTCCGAATGGTAGCATGCCCTGGTAAATCCAGACAAGGTGAATTTCGTACGACCTAGGCGCTGTCCTCTCTATCGCAGTACCACCAGTATCCCGTATAAGTTAAGGATAGCGTTCAGAGAACGTATTTGATTCCTGATGCTCGACCTACGCTATTCGATGGACTTTTTCTGAATATCTCAGAAGGCTTACCATGGTTCTTCCGTCACGCATTATGTAAAACAACCCCGCACCCTTCATGTCTCTCATCCTCCATCCCTTACAAATTAAGGATCAATTCCGGGCACATCAGTGCATGATGTCCACCGCGTTGGGCGGCCAGACCCCTCTCGCGACTTGGGCGTTCCCTCCCCATTACATGTGGAAAGACGTGTTGAAATATTCCTGGACCGAAGTGGATGGCTGGTGGTGTCTCTTTGCCGAATATGCGGACGGTCTGTTTATGCCACTGCCTCCCCTGGGGCCGAGTCCAGGAGTGGGCTCTCCATCTTCAGGTTCCTTACAAGATGTCCTGGCTCATGTCATGACGATGATGGAGGCCAGAAATAAAGGATCCCAGGTCACCAGGATTGAAAACATTCCCGCGGAACTTCAAGAGGCCATCCGGCCTTGGGGCTATTCGCTCACACAGAACGATTCGCACTACCTCTACCAGACCGCGGATGTAGTCCAGATGAAAGCAAATGCCTACAAGTCCCCACGTGCAGCCTATAATCGGTTTATTCGCGCACATCGCCTACGCATGGCCCCGTATCGGATTATGGACCGCGATGGGTGTCTGGCGTTGTTTGATCGGTGGGTGCACCAAACAGAAGAAATTGCCGTTCCCCAAGTTGGGCCCCATGGACATATCACTCGAGTCATGTTGCGAGAGGCCAGCAGTGCCCATCGCGTGGTGCTCCAAGAATATCGCGAACTTGGTTTGACGGGTCACGTCGTCTGGGTGGATGGCTCGATTAAAGCCTATGGCTTTGGCTATCCACGATCTCGCGAGGTCTTTTGCCTTTTATTAGAAGTGGCAGATCGGTCTATCCCTGGATTGGCCCCCTATCTCTTCAGAGAATTCTGCCGCACTATTCAACAGTATCCGTTCATTAATACAATGAGTGATTCAGGGCTCCCAAGTGTGGCCCGCGCCAAACATGCCTACCGCCCCACTCAACTCGTCTCGAACTTTATTGCCCAACCAGTGCGATGAGAGGGAGGAAAACCAACATGCCTCGCAACCCCACCAGAGTTGTCCTCTCTTTGATCACCCCCGTATAATGATGGCAGTGCTCATTCTCGCCATTCACCATGATATTTTTTGAATAGGATTGCCAATGAAGGGTCAGGAATACGGTATTGAACAATTCCGGGTGGCGGAGGAGCCGTTTTACCAGGAAGTGAACGGGGAAATCGGTCTGTTTACCGTCGGAGCGAAGAATAAAATTCCGGTGATGCTCAAAGGGCCCACCGGTTGCGGGAAAACCCGATTCGTGCAGTATATGGCCCATAGACTCAATCGTCCGCTAATCACAGTCGCCTGTCATGAAGACCTCACCGCCTCGGACTTGATCGGTCGCTATTTGCTAAAAGGCGACGAAACAGTGTGGGTGGACGGGCCACTGACATTGGGCGTCAAACATGGCGCCATTGTGTATCTGGATGAAGTCGTGGAGGCTCGCAAGGACACGACGGTGTTGATTCATCCCTTAAGCGATGATCGCCGTTTTTTGCCGATTGAGAAAAAAGGCCAGGTCATTCAGGCCGTGGATGATTTTCTGTTGGTCATTTCATATAACCCGGGATATCAGTCGGTTCTCAAAGAGTTGAAACAAAGTACGAAACAGCGATTCATGGCCATTGAGTTTGGCTATCCCCCCAAGGACACCGAAATTCACATCGTCGAGCATGAAGCCAAGATTTCGAGAGAGATGGCTACCCGCCTCGTGAAACTCGGAGAGAAAGTTCGGAACCTCCGCAGCCACGGACTAGAAGAAGGCGTCAGCACCCGACTCCTCATCTATGCCGGAACATTAATTCAGCAAGGCGTGACGCCAGATCGTGCCTGCGATGCTACCATTACCAGACCCATTACCGACGACACTGACATGCAACGGAGTATTCAGGAATTGATTAAAGCTATTTTCTAAGCCCGGTTGCCCAACTAAGAGAGGTTATCCATGATACGTTTCTTTCTCTTCTTCGCCGCATCAAGTGTCTTCCTGTTTTCCGGGTGCAGCAGTCTGATGCATCCCAAAGCAGGAGATTTTTATACCCAAGCCAAAGGTGAGACTGGGAAGCAGACGGCTCTCGCATTGCTGACCATGATGGAAACCAGCGCGCAACAAGCCAAAACCGAGCTGGGTGAATCGCCAGGAATCGACAATTTACATAATCAATTTCATGCTCTTCACAAAACCTTCTGCGAATTTACTGAACAACAATCTGCTACCACCGCGTTTGAACAAGCCTACACGCTCAACAAAGCACTCAAAACTGTCTTTCATCGGCTATGGAAATTTAAGGATGACACTGCCCTTCGTGTGGTGCACGTAGATCTCTTCCTTGCGCGAATATACGAACTCCGATCGACCATTCAAACCATCCCAGATTAATCGTTTTCTACGTACCTCCTTTATTCTTCCTCAAATCTTACCGATACTGCATTGAAGGCTTGTATAAGCCTTGACCGAATTCTTGATCGGCCATTTCACTTAAAAAGTAGGGGAAGAGGACGCAACCAGTGAAGCCAAAATTCTCAACTGATAAAATGTATCAATTACTCCGGGACGGGAAAATTACCGAATTCAATGCCAGGTTCGAGGGAGGGGAAAAGCCTGAATTCGCGAATTGCGATTTTCGGAGCGTGGATCTTCGTGGAATGGAGATTACGGCAGTAGATTTTAGCGGAAGTTATTTTCGGCAGGCTGACCTTCGTGGACTTGACCTCTCCCAATGCAATTTAGAAGGGGCCAGCATTCATGGCGCCCAGATTTCCGGCGTCCTCTTTCCCAAAGAATTGAGTGCTCAGGAAATTCTCCTCTCTCATCAGCAGGGCACTCGGATGCGATACGGAATCTAAGCATTCCTTGCCCTACCAATTGTTCGTTCCTGGCTGACCCCCATTTCTCCTTGCACTTTCATTGACAGTCTTTGCCGGTCTACTTACACTGCATTTCGTCAAGCCATCCGAGAAATCTCCATGACCTATCCGCATAATATTATCGCGATCGTGTATGACTTCGATCATACGCTAAGTCCGCATTACATGCAGGATCATACGATTCTCCGGCATGCCGGAATTGATCCCAAAGAATTTTGGCCGAGCTGCACCGCCCTCATTAATGAAAAGGGTTACGATCAAGAACTGGCCTATATGAAGCGCATGTTGGAAATCGAGGCCATCCGATCCTTGTCCAATCAAGATTTAAAACAGATGGGTGGCGACCTGACCTTTTTCCCTGGTGTTCCGGACTGCTTCGAAGAACTCAATGCCTTGTTCAGTCCACAGGAATATGAAGAACTGGGCATTCGACTGGAGCATTATGTGGTGAGTTCAGGCCTGAAAGCCATTTTGGATGGAAGCCACATTGCGAAGTATGTGAAAGCTATTTTTGGCTGTGAATTTGACGAAGATGACGGGCATATTAGTTTTCCCAAGCGGACGATCAGCCACACTCAGAAAACCCAATTCCTCTTCCGCGTCAATAAAGGGTTGTTAAATATGGACCAGGACGTGAACGACCATATGCCCGAAGAGGCTCGCCGTGTCCCGTTTCGGCATATGATTTATGTGGGCGATGGGCCGACCGATGTTCCCTGTTTTACCCTCATGAAGAAAAACGGCGGGTTTGCCGTCGCAGTCTATAACGCTGCGGATCATTCACGTCGGTCATTTGAAAAATGTTATCAACTGGCCCATCATGCCGACCGTGTGCATTTCATGGCGCCTGCAGATTATCGCGCAGGCAGCCATTTGAGACTCATCCTTGAGCAACACATCAAAGAAATTGCCAATGGCGTGCTGGAAGAACGCCGCCAAGGAGCCGAAAAAAGTCGCGTTCCCGCACCAACCCCCTAGGTTCGTCTCCTCCAACACATTACATCCCCGTCGCCGACACAGCTATTCCCACGCATTGCACAACACTTTTCCGGTCAAGTAAGGTAGAGGTCATGGCATTATTCCCCATCGCCTTCTTTTCAGGAGGTGCCTCATGCGTGATCTAAACACTCCACGTCCTCTTAAATGGATTTGGTCGATACTCCTTGTTGGTCTACTCAGTAGCATCTCTTGGGCAACCGACCCCTTTGGCAATACCACGCAGACTCCTAACAACAATGCTCCTAAAGAAATGGCCTTCGATCAGGTCAACTGGAACCGCCCTCAAGGTGTTTTTTCCTGGATAACCATGGCTCGTGGCTATGAAACCCCGTGGGAGTCCATCGGCCGGCCCGGTTGGATGACTATTGAAGATGCCTATGTGAAACCGGTTGATCCAGGGATCTCAGAATTTTCCGCCGACACCGACCTGTTTTATATCGTCTTTGAAGGACAACCCTTAGACGCTCCAGGGCAGTTTGCCGCCGCATGGTTTGACATGCCAGAAGGAAAAGCCGAAGCCATCACCCCCATTGGCAAAGACGTCATTGAACTGGAAATGAATCAACGATTTGGATACTTCGAAATATTTCCACCAAAGGGAGGCTGGAAGCCTGGCCTTTACCTCGTCAAAATCTACTACGGCTCACCCGGACAAGAACTCCACGGCGCCAACGTCATCGGCACCATGCAATTCACGATCAAATAAACCAACTGCGATTTCCCTTACGACCTTGGTAAGGTAAGCCACTACCTAGTTGGATTAGGCTCAGGAGCCGAGGAGAGAGGCTGAGAATTTGAGGGGCGTCGTGAGCGGAGGATTTCTTCCAGGGTAAGAAGTGCATCCCGACCAGAGTTGGTTTCAAAGCCTTTGGAAAGACTGGTGTCGGCGTAGGTGTGGCCCTGTTGTTGTGTGGCACTTTGGCTCAGACTGCCGGACCAGGGGCGGGGATCTTGTGAGCCATGTTTTCGGCCCCATGCTGCGAGACATGCTTTCGCGATGATCTTGTTGAGCGGGGCGGGGTTGTACAACATCTTTTTGATATTCCAGGGCGTGAGGCTCAGCGGATTGTAGCCATTCGAGAGATAGCCTTCTGACAACAGGCGTTCTTCGAGATCAGTATTGGGCTGGATTCCTAAGAAGAACATGAGGGGAAAGACCCGATCCTCTCCTAAAATCGAGGCCACCGTTTTATACGACTCGATGCTTTGCAGGAGGGTCTCCTCGGTTTCATCCGGAGAGTTGAGCGAGTAATTCAGAATCACCCTTCCCTTAAATCCGGCTTGCTTCAGATGCCGGCACCCATCATAGAGATGCTCTAGTTTAAAGCCCATATGAAGACTGTTGAGTACTTTTTGCGATCCTGCTGT
>Ga0224497_10000175_pt1 | contig 48061 bp, 41 predicted proteins | sample SF_Jul11_sed_USG_4_FD_167970 | JGI IMG/M metagenome (GOLD analysis project Ga0224497, IMG submission 167970) | Sediment microbial communities from San Francisco Bay, California, United States - SF_Jul11_sed_USGS_13 | ecosystem: Environmental > Aquatic > Marine > Sediment | place: USA...
GCAATATTTCCCCGATGATTTTTCGATTGGGAATGACCACGATGGATTGGTCGATGTGCCGGAGCTTTGTGGTGAAGATGTCGATATTCTGGACTTCACCATGTTCTCCCAGGATGTTAATAAATTCTCCGACACGAAATGGTTTGGTAATGATGATGCTGAGACCTGCAAATAGATTCAAAAAGACGCCTTGAAGAGCCAAACCGATTCCCACGCCAGCTACGCCGAGGCCTGCGATTAAAGGAAAAATTTGAATGCCGAATTGTTGTAACATCACGAGCAATGTAAAGAGGAAAATGATGCCTTTCACCACGCGAACCAACAGAAGGCGAACGGGTGGTTCCATTTCGATTTTTCCTAAGGCCTTGTGTGTATAGCGCCCGGCTGATTTGGCTAGTAAGGCCCCAATTCCTAAGATCAATAACCCACTGGCCGCCTGTAGACCATACTGAATGACTAAATCCATGCTGATGTCCGTTCCAAACATGTGGATGCCTCCAGGAAAAAAGTTTTTTTTTACGATTGGCCAAAATCAGTGATAAGGATAACTTTTGCGGTGATCTTGGTCTAGGTAGAGGAGAGATCACGGGCCCCTCAAGAATATTCCTCTGGCTTGCCAAAGGGCGTGGATTTCGATATGAAAGGGTATGCAGGTCGGAAATTTTCTATCATTGCTGTGATGGTTGGTGATTGTGGATAGGACAGGAGGGTGAACATGAAGCGTAGGGGTGTTTCCGCATTAGGAATGTTGATCCTTGGGGTGATGGTTGGACTGGGCCTTCCGGCCATTTCATTCGCGAAAGAAGAAGTCGTACGGCTTCATGGAAATTTGGGAAGACATCATTATCGAATTTCTACTGACATTCCCATGGCTCAGCGCTACTTCGATCAGGGAATGATTTTGATGTATGGGTTTAATCATGCCGAAGCGGCACGTTCGTTCCGGTACGCCCAGAAATTGGATCCCACTTGTGCGATGTGTTTTTGGGGTGAAGCCTTAGTACTTGGTCCCAACATTAATGCCCCGATGGATGATTCGGTAGTAGGGAAAGCTTGGGAAGCGGTAGAAAAAGCTCGCGATGTAGCCAAGGGAGTGACGGAGAAAGAGCAAGCACTCATCGAGGCCGTTGCTCAGCGATATACGAAAGAAACACTAAAAGACCGGTCGTTGTTAGATCAGGCCTACGCTGACGCCATGCGGGCCTTAGCCAAACAATTTCCGGACGATGCGGTTATCGGAGCCTTGTTCGCAGAGGCCCTCATGGACTTGCACCCGTGGGATTTTTGGAAGAAAGATGGGGCACCTAAACCTTGGACGACCGAAATCGTTTCGACGTTGGAGCGGTCGTTAGATCTTAACCCGAATCTCCCTTTGGGACATCATTTATATATTCATGCGTTGGAAGCGTCTCCTCATCCGGAAAAGGCCCTATCCAGTGCGGCTCGATTACCGGCCTTGGTTTCCGGATCTGGCCATCTGGTGCACATGCCCGCCCATATTTATATTCGAATTGGTTGGTATCGGGATGCTTTGGTTGCCAATCAACGGGCGGTAAAGGTGGATGAAGAATATCTGCATGGATCGCATGTTGAGAGTCTGTATACCGCCGCGTATGTGCCGCACAATTTTCATTTTCTATGGGCCGCGGCTATTAAGACCGGTCAACAGCACATTGCCATGAAGGCGGCCAATGATACTGCGGCCAAAGTTAGTTCTGAAGCGATGCGGGATCCCGCTTTTGCCGGAACCTTGCAGCATTTTTGGTTGATGCCACTCTTCACAAACACACTCTTTGGGCAATGGGATGAGGTTCTCAAAGAGCCGGCTCCACCGGCTGATTTGGCCTATCCGGCAGGTATTCGACATTATGCCCGGGGCCTGGCGTTTCTTCGGCAAGGCCAAATGGAAAAGGCTGTCCATGAACTGGATGAGCTAAAGAATATCGTGCAAGATCCGGCAATTTCGAATTTGACGATATTCGACCTGAATGCGATTCCCGAAATTTTAAAGATTGCACAGGCCGTGTTGTCCGGAGAAATTGCTGCAGAGGAGGGGGACTATGAAGCAGCCGTGACACGGTTGCAAGACGCGATCGCATTAGAGGACGGCCTAAATTATACGGAACCCAAGGATTGGTATCTTCCTCCACGACAAGTGTTAGGCGCGATCTTATTGAAAGCGGGGAAGCCTGCCGAAGCCGAGGCTGTGTATCGAAAAGACCTCCTTGCGCATCCACAAAACGGGTGGTCTCTTTTTGGGCTTGTTCAAAGTCTGGAAGGTCAGGGCAAAGTGGAAGAGGCGAAAACCACTCAGCAAGATTTTTCTCGAACCTGGGCCGATGCTGATGTCACCCTCATCAGTTCCCGGTTTTAAGGATTAGTTAAAGCCTTCATACGTGATGGTACTCAGCAGGTGGGCGTGGTCCATAAAAAGAGGTATCGGATTTTTTTGTCATCCTTGCAAGTAATAAGCGGTCATCCGCTGCATTTTTGTGATATCTGTCTGTGGGTGTCAAGTATCCATCTGGAAATGCCCAGATAAATTCCTGATTAGTCCTGTTGAGGGTGCGCCTGAAGATGAAGAGTTTTTAGTGGCTAGGGATTTTTGTGCTTAGAGAGCCTTCCTCGAAATTACACTCCTTTCTCTCTTCGTTTATTTAAGTTCTTCGTCTGGCTGTCCGAAATAACTTCTCAAGAAGGGCGTTCAAGAGGTGAAGTTTTTCATGATGGCTACAACCTTTCCTCGTAACGCATTGATTTTTCAACTATTTGACTGGAGTCTCCTGTGAGTCGTCGATCGATCGGAATTCCTTGTTCCACCCAAACCAATGGTAAAAATGGTGGTGGCTTAACCCGTCTGGAAGCCATTGCTGAGCGACGGTCCATTCCTGGCGTCATGCTGTTTGCAGGAACGGGGGATGTGCTTTTTATGAACGCCGAAGCCGAAGTGTTGAGCCGACAAATTATTGGCGCACGATTTGGCGCCGGAGCCCAGGAAATCCTGCCCACAGAAATTCTAGATTTGTGTGTGTCACTGAGAAACCTTTTGGACAATGGTGAAGTTGAAGAATCGGAAGGCCAACATGAATTGCGACGGGTCACCGGCGATATCCATGCTCCGGTGTTATTGCGTGGCTTTCCCTTGGCTCCACATTCGCCCAATGATGATGCCTGCATGTTAATCCTCATGGAAAAAATTGGGCGGGAGCGGAAGATTGTTCCTGCTCAGGCGAAGGATCAGTTCCGCTTGACCGATCGGGAAGTGGAAATTGTGAAATATATCAGTGAAGGTTGGACCAATAAAGAGATTGCTCGTCACTTAGACATCAGTGAACATACTGTAAAAGAACATGTGCGACACCTTCTGAAGAAAACGAAAACAACCACTCGAACCGGAATTCTTGCTCAAATTTTCCAAGATACCTAACCCTTCCTTCTTTACTTTTCTCGTTTCCTGTATTGAAATGTTTTAGCCTTGATTATCGCCGGAAACCGGAAGATAATCTTCCCCATGTCTTTTTGCGTCTGGCCGTGGCCATCCCAGCTCTTTATTTCATTAGGTGTTCCTACGCTTCAAGAGGCTATTCAGCTTGATGAAGCGGAATTGGTGAAGGCGTTGCAACGAGGAGATGAACAAGTTTTTGCCACGGTGATGGATTGGTATTCAGGCTCTTTACTACGATTGGCTATGTCCTTTGTTCCTAGTCGGGCCGTCGCGGAAGAAGTGGTGCAGGAAACGTGGATGGGGGTCTTGGAAGGTATTGGTCGATTTGAAGGTCGGTCTTCTTTTAAAACTTGGCTGTTTCGTATTCTTACGAATCGAGCCAAGACTCGAGGTACCCGAGAGCGACGTTACGAACCCTTTGGGTTGGCAGGGGCAGACGCCGATGGGGATGAAGGACCTTCTCTAGAAGATTCGCTATTTGTTGCAGAAGGTTCCGGCAAAGGGCATTGGCTCGATCCTCCCCAAGGATGGGAGCCTGACACACCAGAACGTGCATTGTTATCCAAGGAATGCCGAATGGCGATTGAACAGGCTATCGGGGAGTTACCTGAAAATCAGCGACAGGTGATTACGTTGCGAGATGTCGAGGGAGTGAGTGCCGAAGAGGTCTGTAATATTCTAAGCATAAGCGAGACCAACCAGCGTGTCTTATTACACCGAGCCAGGACCAAAGTGAGACGTGTGTTAGATCCCTATGTGCGCGGAGACAATAGGTCATAGCAATGGATAAGAATTTCAAACAACAACTGATGAGCTACATGGCTGGCAATTTCACCTGTCAGCAGATTGCCGCATTGATCACCGATTACCTCGAAGGGTCATTGACTCTAAGTCAACGGGTTCGTTTTCAGATGCATATGGGGCTATGTTTTGCCTGTCGCAATTACTTGCGTCAAATGAAATATACAGTCGCCACCTTGGGTCAATTGCCCTCCGAGCCAGTGCCGGCTCATGTCAAGGAGGAATTAATGAAACGTTTTCGGACGTGGAAGCAAGAGCAATCCTCAAGGAACGCTTCGTTGGACTCCTAGTCAATCCCTTGCCTTTTTCACTCCCAGGTGTGGGTTTAATCGATGATTTTGAAGTAGTGGAACATTGGTGATATACACGACATTTGAAATTCCTTAAACGTAATCAACCAAGGAGTCTGAGATGGCGTTAAAAGAATCTACGATGCTCCCGTTAGGGAGGCCGATGCCGGATTTCCAATTACCGGATGTCCGCACCCAAACAATAATTTCTTCAGAAACCTTTCGGGAGAAGGCCGTGTTATTGGTCATGTTCATTTGTCGTCATTGCCCTTATGTCGTGCATGTGCAGGAGGAACTCACAAGGCTAGGGCGGGATTATGAAGGGAAAGATCTAGGGATGGTGGCAATTAGTAGTAATGATGTCCGCAACTATCCTGCCGATGCCCCATCACGCCTTAAGGAAATGGCCGAACAATTGGGATGGGCCTTCCCCTATTGTTATGACGAGACACAGGCCGTGGCCAAAGCCTTTACCGCCGCCTGTACCCCTGATTTTTTTGTGTTTGATCATCAGCGACGTTTGGTCTATCGTGGTCAACTGGATGCCAGTCGACCCGGAAACGGTCAGCCTGTGACTGGTCAGGATTTACGCGCGGCATTGGATGCCGTGTTGGCGAAACAACCTGTGCCCTCAGCACAACGTCCGAGTGCAGGATGTAATATCAAATGGAAACCAGGAAATGAGCCAGATTATGCGTGATTTGGTTAGAAGTTGACATGTCAATAAGGGAACTGTCGATAGGCAAATCGAAATCTAAAGAATTTTTATCTCCTTACTATTTACTCCTGACTCTTTACTGATTTTTTAAAGACAATATCCCCAAAATAGGCCACGGCCTGCTCTTTGGTGTTGTCAGTATCAGTCATGATGGCCACTCCTGAAATGTTTGGCGGATCTCCTCCAAACGCTTCTTTGTAATCCTCGAAGATATTTCTTTCTTCCGTGATCCATTCGTTTAGTCTAGCCTCTCCGCTTTCTATCACAATCATGTTGACCCGATCAGTGTAGGGATTTGGGACGATGGTACCAATTGGGCTTTTACTTTCCCAAATGTAATTAAGAGCGCCAATGGGAGGATATTGGCCATAAATGAGTCTGGCAGTCTCGTATTTGGCTTTTTCGAAAAAACCAACTTTTGTCCTGTCATATTCAAAGGTAATGTACAGTCGAGCCGGATAATCATCTCCTGATTTTTCGTGGACATTCCCGTTTTTTAAAATATTTGCGACTTTCCAGCGCCACTCCACAACCGGGAACTCTTTGGGATCAATGCGGATTTCTCTCGTGACTCCTGAGGATGATTGATTGCTTACCGCCTTTACGACAACGGTATCTTGATCTTTGACAAGTTCATATTGGGTGTGGGTTGGGATTTTTTCAAAAGTGAGGGGTTTCCAGCCTTGTGGGAAGATTTTTCCTGGTTGGGCCTGTGAAAATTCTCCAACCTGCAAGAGTTCTTCAGAATCTGCAGAGGCAAAAGAGGACATGATTAATGACAATGTTAGCCCTATTTTGAGAGCCAGGGATAACTTTTCCAAAAATCGTATCCTCATCATTGTGTCTTTCTTTCTCTCAACGACTCCAAGAAAAGAGCTTACTCAATAACCGTTTTTTTCCTTCACTGAGCGTGGTTTTGCGCCAGGCATTTGCGGTCTTTTTAATCACTTCTGCTTGTGTGGGGTAGGGATGGATAGTGCTGGCAATGGTGTTTAATCCCAGCCCTCCTTTCATGGCGAGGGTGTACTCACTAATCATATCTCCTGCGTGGCTGGCCACAATCGTAGCCCCTACAATTTTATCTGTGCCCTTTTTAACATGGACACGTGCAAAACCTTCATCTTCTCCATCGAGTATGGCCCGGTCCACTTCGTTCAAGGGAAAGGTAAAGGTATCGATGTCTATGCCTTTTTCCTTGGCGTCTTTTTCATACATGCCCACATGAGCGATTTCCGGTTGTGTATAGGTCGCCCAGGGAATAATGAGGTTTTCTGTGCTGGCATAGCCCAGTCCGAACGGATGGGGAAAAAGAGCGTTTTGAATGACAATTTGGGCTTGGGCATCGGCTGTATGGGTAAACTTGAAGGGTGAGCAAATGTCGCCAGCGGCAAAAATATTGGGATTGGTGGTTTGCAGTCGGTGATTTACGGTTATCCCTTTTCGGTCAAAGTCCACTCCGATCTCCTGTAGTCCTAACCCTTCTGTATTGGGCGATCTCCCCACTCCAACCAAAATTTCATCGACAGGAAGGTTGTAGTGCTGACCATGAGAGTCCACTGTCAGGTGTTTTACTCCGTCTACCAGCTTGATGTTCAAGTCTTTCCCACAGCATAGGAGCTGTACCCCGTCTCGGAGTATTGACCGTTCCACAATTTCGGATGCGTCATGATCTTCATTGGGCAGAATTCCATGCATGGCTTCCACTAAAAATACCTGACTTCCAAAGCGAGCGAACGACTGAGCCATTTCACATCCAATCGGCCCGGCACCAATCACGCCAAGTCTCGCAGGCAGATCCGTTAGAGAAAATATGGTTTCATTGGTTAAGTAGGGAACGTGATCGAGTCCGGGAATGGGTGGTTCAGAGGCGCGCGCACCGGTGCAAATGACCGCTTTGGAAAATTTCAGGGTGGTTCCATCTACGTCAATGGAACTGGAACTCGTAAATTGGCCATGTCCAATGAAGACATCGACTCCCAGTTTTGAATAACGATGAGCCGAGTCCACATGGCTGATCCCTGCGCGAAGTTTTCGCATGCGGGCCATGGCCTTGCTGAAATCCCGTTTGACTTCTCCAAATACCTGCAGGCCAAAATTTTCAGCATCTTGGACAGCATGCCAGGCCTTGGCGGCACGAATAACTCCTTTGGACGGGACGCACCCCACGTTCAGACAATCTCCTCCCATCAGATGGCGTTCAATGAGGGCGACTTTAGCGCCGAGTGCTGCGGCAATGGCTGCCGTCACTAAACCTGCCGTTCCGGCACCGATCACCACGACATTGTAGGGGCCTGAGGGTGTGGGGTTTTTCCATTGGGGTGGATGAACGTTATTGATCAGTTCCTCATTAAATTGATCTTGTGGAAGGATTAATGGTGAATGGCTCGTATCCGAAGACGTCGTCATGGAATACCTCAGGGTTCGTCGATAGAAAGAAGTTGTGTTTTATGATTCTGTACTTGGTGTTTCTCTATTGGTCCATTTGCGATAGGCCATCGGCATGAGGGCTAAGAGACCTAGAAGGGTAAAGGCGAGTAACACCGGGGGACTGGCAATTTCACCCAACGAATTTATTGAGCCGAGTTGACGTCCGGCAAAGGCAAAAACAAAGCTGCCGGGAATGATTCCTAGGGATGTGGCAAGCATATAGGTGCCGAGCTTGACGCGTGTGAGGCCGGAGACCAGATTCACAAGAAAAAAGGGAAAGGCCGGGATGAGACGCAGGGTCATGAGATAGCTAAAAGCATTTTGGGAAAAACCTTCTTGAATGGGACCCAGACGAGCACCAAATTTACTTTCCACCCAATCTCGCAAAAGATACCGGGCAGCTAAAAAAGCTAAGGTCGCACCCGCAGTGGCTCCAATATTCACAATGAGTGTTCCCATGACGCTCCCGAACAGGAAGCCGCCTGCCAATGTGAGAATGGCGCCCCCCGGTAGGGAGAATGTGGTTTGAAGAATGTACACAAGAATAAACACGGCAACGGCGAGGACATAGTTGGATGCCGTATAGTTCAGGAGAAAATCGCGATGGGCTTTCAGTGAATCGAGTGTTAAGTAGTGGCCCAGGTCAAAATATACAAAGGCGGCTATCCCTAAAAGAAAAATGACCCCTGTGAGAATCTTCCCTGTCGGGGCCTGTGCTGAATCCTTAGTCGTGGAATTTGGATGAGCCATGTGAGACTCCATTATGTGGGTTTTCATAACAATACTCCAGTAGGTATAGATAGATTGTTGGGTTGTTGTATTTTTTGCCGTTATCAATATGTTTTCCTGTAGTCCAGGCTTGGCCGCATTTGTTACGAGTTGAAAAGTAAGTCCCGAGAATATTTCTGTAATGATCCGTCGGTTTCGTGAGCCGTCTTCCTGTGACAGACTTCTCCATAGAGAGTAGAGATCTTTAAGAAGACGTAAAATGATGGAAAGGCCCTCAGGTATGCGAAAATGGATACTTCTATCGCTGACCATTGTCGGTCTATTTGTGGTTGGGCATGTTACCCCTCTTCAGGAACTTCTCCATCCAGAATATATAACCTCTGTGTTATATGATTTGGGAATCGCTGGCCCTTTTGCACTCATGGGCCTCATGACCTTAGCGGTTGTTGTGAGTCCGATTCCCAGCTTGCCTTTGGATTTGGCTGCGGGCGCAGCATATGGCCCATTTTGGGGTGCTGTGTATGTATTAGTAGGGGCCGAGTTAGGCGCCATTATTAGTTTTCTGATCGGGAGGGCACTTGGTCGGGATGTCTTAAGCCGATGGCTGAAGCGTGATATCACCTTTTGCGAACGATGTTCGGATCATCATTTAGTGGGGTTGATGATCGTTGCGAGATTAGTCCCGCTATTTTCTTTTGATGTTGTGAGCTGTGGAGCTGGCTTGACCAATATGAGTCTTAAGGCATTTGCCGTTGCGACATTTCTAGGCATGATTCCCCCCACGTTTGCTTTGACCTATTTGGGAAGTGCGGTTGTGAGCGTGCAATGGCCGTTGATTCTTTCGGGGGTCCTATTGGTTGCGGTCTTTCTGTTGTTGCCAAAATGGATGATGAACCATCGGACCTCTTGGTGGGTTCGAGTGTTACAGGGGAAGTCTATGGTGGCCGCGGTGCCCACTGATGAAGTTAGGGGTCGCGATCAATGTGAGTGGTGTGGAAAGACCGAGGAGAAATAAGAACGAGAGGTTTCTCAAGTGGGAGGCAGTTGGCTTGCAAGGTCCTCGGCTGGGTAGGTGAGAATTTCAGCCAAGGTGGGATGGTAATGAGGGATGCGAAGAAGGTCGCGAACCGTGCCATGAAAATGCATGATGGCGATGAGCTCGTGAATAAGTTCTGAAGCCTCTGGCCCTACGATATGTCCTCCCAGAATTTCCCCTGATTCAGGGTGGCAGAGAACTTTGACATGGCCGTGAAGTTCACCGAGACACAGGGATTTGCCATGGTCGTTAAATGGATAAGAGGCGACAAGGTATTGAATATTCTGAGCCTGACATTCTCGTTCCGATAAACCCACGCTCGCGATCTGCGGGTCTGTAAACGTGACTTGGGCTTTGAGCCGGTCATCGTAGTGTTTGGGCGGTTGATCGGTATGGACAGCGTTCCAGCCTGCGATTTCCCCTTGTGCAATGCCGATATGCACGATTTCATGTAGGCCGTTGACATCACCAACGGCAAAAATATGGGGCTGAGACGTTTGCATCGCTGCATTCACCGCAATAGCGTTCTTTTGTACCTCTATCTGAGCCGTTTCTAAGTGTAGGCCGTCAATGTTGGGGCGACGTCCCAGTGCTTGTAAGATGGTTGTACCCGTCACATGTTGAGGTTGGCCATGATGCAAAAAATGAATGGTTTTCAGTCCCTCGGCGCTCTGAGTCACTCGTTCGAGAGAGGTGTTGGTATAAACTGTCATACCTTCTTCTTGAAGCTTGGTTTCGATGGGCAGGGTTAAGTCTTTGTCAATTTGTGACAAAATTTGCGCACTTCGTTGAATCAACGTGACTTTGACGCCAATGCGTGAAAAAAACTGTGCGAGCTCCATGGCCACCGACCCCCCTCCTAAGACAATCAGGGAATCGGGAAGGGTGCGAAGCTCCAAGGCATCATCACTGGTCAGGTAGCCAATGTCTTCCAATCCGGGAATGGGAATATGGGAGATCACAGATCCGGTCGCAATAATGAAGGCCTTTGCATGAAGTTGATGAGGGCCGACTTGAACTAAGGTTGGAGAAAGAAAGTGGGCTCTTTCTTGATAGAGCGTAAAGCGGGGCTGTTGCAGTGCCTCAATTCGGTAGTCGGCGAATTCCTTGATTAAGCGGTTCTTTCGATCGATAATAGCGCTCAGGTCAGCCTGAACTTTCGATTCACCTAGTCCAAATTCTGGCCCACGACGAACTAATGCGGCAATATCAGACGAACGAAGCATGGCTTTGGTAGGCATGCAGCCCCGTAAAATACAGAGGCCGCCCAATGGTCCATGATCAACGATTCCAACATTGGCACCTTCGGCTTCGGCGGTCCGTGCTGCAGCATAGCCTGCGGAGCCGCCGCCGATTATCAGAACATCATGGTGGGTAGTGTCTGAGGGTACTTCTGTGGATGGGGTCATAGGGCGAACGGTTGAATGAATGAGGGAATCATGAATGTCTTATTTCTCATACGAACGACACCAAAATGGCTTGGAGTGCTCATGGTGGTGTGTACGTTATGCATTGGAGGCTGTTTCCCGCAATCTGTCCCGTTAGCCATATTGCCTATGGCCGAACCAGAAGCGGCTGCGCTCAATTTGAGAGGCATCGATCATTATCATGTTGGTGAATGGGAAGCTGCCTTCCAGTTATTTCAATCGGCGATACAAGTGAATCCCCTCTTGGTTGAAGCCCATTTTAATGCTGCATTGGCCTTGCATCAATTAGATCGCCATGTTGAAGCGACCCAATACTTTACACGGGCGGGCGAATTAGATCCAGATAACGGTTCTATCATTCATTCCACGTTATATCGTAATCATTTGGGGTTGTCGTCAACTCTTGAACGGCATTTGAGTGGGGGATACCGGTATCAATCAGAGGGGGTAAAAGGAGCAAGTGAGAAGTGAAAATGTAAGATTGGGTCGATGCATTTCCCTGGGTTCTCACTTTTTATGTTCCACTTTTTCCACGACGAGTTCTTGGATTTTGGCAATGAGGTTTTCGACTTGAAACGGTTTTTGAATAAAAGAATGAATGCCAGATTGCGAAAAATATTTCATGACTTCTTCTTCGGGGTGTCCACTCGACACGAGGATGGGAACTTGTTGGTCTCTCATCCGAATTTTCTCCGCTAATTTTCCTCCATCTACATTTGGCATGGTGAGATCGAGAAACACGAGGGCGATCTCATCCTGATAGCGTTCGAAAATTTGGTTCCCTGATTGTCCATCCTGAGCCACCAATGCCTCGAGGCCAATTTCTTTTAGGATCAGGGAGCATGCTGTTCGGACTTCTTCCTCATCATCGACCACTAATACTTTAGAGGGGGAGACCTTTCGTGGCTGGTTGTCGGGTAAGCTGAGGGAGTGACTGTTTTTGGGGGAGGGTGTCTTGGTGGTTGGGAACAGGAAGAGAAACTCGGTGCCCTGTCCAATGTGGCTGAGGACGGCAATGGCCGCACCATGACCTCGGATAATCCCTAAAAGCGCAGCGAGTCCCAGCCCGCGACCCGGAAATTTGGTAGAGAAAAAGGGATCGAATATTTTGGGGATTAATTCCGGGTTTATGCCACTTCCGGTATCTTGAATCTCTAACGCTATGCAAGGCCCACATGGCAGTTCCCCCATAATATGGTAATGACGAAAATCGTGTGTGGAGGTGTCTATGAGAGTGGAACTTATCTGGATGGAACCATCTTGATCGCCGATGGCTTCGGCAGCATTGGTCACGATGTTCATGAGTAATTGCCTGAGTTGCGAGCGGTCGCCACGGATAGAAGGAAGGTTCGTTCCCAGATTGAAGGTGAGTCGAATTCTTTTTGATACCTTCGATCTGAGGAAGGTTTTGTTGTCTTTAAGAAATTGTTGGAGATTGATGACTTGAAAATCTAATTGGGTTTGACCTGCAAAGGTCAACATTTGGTTGGCCAACTCTCCCCCACGCAGTCCTGACTTCTCAATGATTTGTAAATGTTCTCGAGCTTGAGAATCAGGGGGAAGGGATCGTAAGGCTAGTCCTGCCCTTGCAACGATGGACATGAGTAAGTTGTTGAAATCATGCGCAATACCTCCTGCCAACACGCCTGAACTTTCCTGCTTTTGTGCAAATTGTCTTTCCGTTTCATGGCGCTTGCGTTCCTCTTCTGCCTTTCGGCGTTCCGTTAGATCGCGCAAGGAGATGAGATAGGCTAGTGCGTTCTCCCATTCAATGGGAACCACTTTCATTTCCACCGGAGTGGGTTCTGTCCCTTGACCTCGAATGCCAATTTCTCTTGTTTCTCCTTGGACCAACGGATGGCCAAAGAAAGATCCCACGAGTTGTTCATTTGATTGATGAAAGAGGCGTTCTGCCGCATTGTTGGTGAATCGAATGCGCCCATCGGTACCCACGACGACTAAGCCATCTCCCGAAGATTGAAAAATGGTGTTGAATTGACGTTCAAGCGCTTGAAGGCGCTTGAGGGTTGTCGAATGCGTCATTGCCTGCTGAATATGGCGCCAGAGGAATTCTTGGGAAAGGGTGTTTTTGATGAAAAAATTATTGGCCCCTAATTTAATGGCTCGCGTAGCCATATCTTCGTTAGCCGTCCCAATGAAAAATAGGAGGGGCGATTCGGACCATGTCCGGGTCGTCTTCACTTTCTCTAAAAAAGCCAAACCGGTCATATCGGAGAGTTGAGTGTCGATGAGAATAGCGTGTGGAGGGGTGAGTGCACAGGCCAATAGGGCCTCTTCTCCAGACTCCATTTCCTGGATGGAAAAACAATCAGGAGCAGCAGGCTGAATCCATTCGAAATAGCTGGATCGCTCACTTGGATTGCCTGCTACGATATACACACGAAGATTAAGAAGGGAACCTTGTGCGATGTGAGTTGTCATTTTCAACTCAGATCTTTTGAAGGATAACGATGGTGAGTGTTCCTCACACTGATCACTTGGGGTTTATTAAAGAGAAGTCACCACGCTTCTGTGGTTTCCTTGGACTTTTAAAAATTACGAGTGCCAACAAAACAGGAAGGAATGTATAGAAAACATCATACCTATGAGAAGAGCTTGTTTCAATACATGATCATCTTACTGAATAGGTCAAATGGTGAGAGGCCAAATGTGGAAAGAAAGTAAAAAAAGTTAAAAAGGAGGAGTGAGAATGGAAGAGAAAGGCTGCCAAGAAAAAGGAGTCGGAAGATGAGAGAAAAATATTGCTGGCGTATTACTTTTCCCTTCTGACTTCCTTTGGATCAAGTTTGTACCATATGTTGCGCACTTTCGTGGGCCGGGAGGGGTGGAGCGATCCAGTAGCCTTGCATGGCATCGCACCCATGTTCTTCGAGAAAATCAACTTGTTCTTGTGATTCTACCCCTTCGGCGATCACTTGTAATCCCATGGCTTTCCCAAGGGAAATAACGGCCTGCACAATGGCGGCGTCATTGGTGTTATGGGGAAGTTGTTGTATGAGGCTTTGGTCGAGTTTGATGCCATCAACGGGAAACGATTTAAGATAACGCAGTGAAGCATATCCCGCCCCAAAATCATCTATGAATAGATGAACGCCCATGGCTTTGAGTTCGCGAAGAGTCTTAAGGGTATCAGTTGTTTCGTGGATGAGGAAGGTCTCCGTGAGCTCTAATTTGAGGTTTTCTGGATCCAAATGGGAGCGCTTGAGAATATCTGAAATGAGAGCAGGGAGATTCCCTTGGTGAATTTGTCTCGCTGAAAGGTTAACGGCGACTTGAGGGGAGGGAAACCCTTGTTTTTCCCAATATTTTGCTTGTTTGCTCGCGGCGCGTAAAACCCATTCGCCAATCGGGATGATCATACCATTTTCTTCTGCTTGGGGAATGAATTGATTGGGGCCAATGAGCCCTTGATAGGGGTGATGCCATCGCAAGAGGGCTTCCATGCCGATGATCTGTTTCGTGCGAAGATTCATTTGTGGTTGGTAGTGAAGCAGGAATTCCTTTTTGGCTAAGGCTCGACTCAGCTCAACTTTCAATGTTGACCCATCCAGGCCTGCTGTCTTCATCCCGGCTGTATAGAATTGGTAATTATTTCCCCCTTGGGCTTTTGCGCGATACATCGCAGCGTCCGCATGAGAAAGCAGTTCTTGGGGGTTTGCGCTATCCCAGGGGTAAATGGTGATTCCGAGGCTTCCGGTCACTTGAAACTGGTGGTGATTGACGATAATGGGTTGTGCCAAAAGGTGGAGAACACGTTCGGCCACCGCGGACACGTCTTCAACAGAAACAATTTGTTCCAATAAGACCGCAAATTCATCCCCTCCTAGTCGGACGCCGGTGTCAATTTCCCGGATACATTTTTTGATGCGAGTGGCGACGGTTTTCAGTAGCGAATCACCACATTCATGCCCGAGGGTGTCATTGATGGCTTTGAAATGATCAAGGTCCAGAAACATGAGAGCTATTGCCATGTCATTGCGATTGCAACGAGCGACCGCACAGTTTAAGCGTTCGTAGAAAAGCCCACGATTCGCTAATCCAGTGAGATGATCGTAGTGGGCGAGTTGCGTGATACGCTGAGTCGCTCGATGGCGCTCCATGGCATAGCGGATGGCACGACACAAGGTGGAACTACTCGTTTGTCCTTTGATGAGGTAATCCTGAGCCCCGCTTTTTACTGCATGAATGGCTTGTTCTTCATCTTCGACACCACTCAAAATGAGGATAGGAGCCGCTGGGCAGTATTGAATAAACTGAGGAATGGATTCGAAGCTTTGGCCTTTTGGTAAATGTAAATCCAGGATGATGGCGTGGAAGGTTTCTTGTTGAACGAGATCTAACGCTTCACTCACTGAAAGACGTTGCTCCAATGTATATTGGTTTTGGAGACCTTCCTTCAGCATATTGTTAATTTTTAACGCTTCTTTATGATCATCTTCTACCAAAAGGAGCTTAATCATAGGGCTGCCTCTTTACTCGTTGCTGGTTCATCAAGGTCTATTTCTGATGGGGGATGAAATTTTTTATCTACTTATCTTTTCGGATATTAGGGGGCATTCTTAATGATTGGTGAAAGTATTAGGTGTAGAAGAGAAATGAAAGTATGAGAATAAGTGCAATGAAATTAAATGTTTATGGTTTTTTATTCATGGTGGGCTAAGGGAAAATGCTGCTTAATATAAGGTTTAATACGTAAGTTCTAGTTGAGCGGGAATTGGTGGAGAAACACCCCTATCCCTTTACTTTTCAATGAAAATTTTCATAAAGTGTCTTTAAATTGCGCCTTGTCACTTTTCTTTTAATTTTCTTAAACAATAGTTCATCTTTCTGGTTTCGCTTTTTTTGCGAATCACGTAATCTTTTTTATGAAAGCTAGAGGACGAGCTTTTTACCAAAATTTGTCTGACGTCTTTTGGAGCTATTGATTAACCAAGTAAATTTTTAAGTTCATTGCAAGTCATTTTCATGAGTGTCAGTTCTATGTTTTTGCTCATGAGGTCTTCGAAAATAATGTTATGATTCAGATGCGGTTTTAATTTTTTAAGGAGCCACGAATGCGAAAAACCACGAATTTGGTAGAGGTGATTCAGCGGTTGATTGAAGTGGGTCGACCAAAGGGGCACATCACCTTGAAGGATTTGACCCAGGTACTCCCTGCCGATCAAATCACATCTGAACAATTGCATGCGATTTTGGGGGCGTTACACGAGGTGAGCATCCAGGTTATTGATCCTGCTAAGCGGACGGTGTTGCAATTGGCTTCTTTGAAAAAGAGTGCGGGCCTCGAAGAGGGGGAGGAAGCAGAAGAGGAGACTGATTCTTCTTTAGACATTGATCTGACTCCGGGAGAACCCACGCGGATTGATGATCCTGTGCGGTTGTACTTGAAGGAAATGGGCCGTGTCCCACTCTTGACCCGTGAAGGAGAAATTGAACTTGCCAAACATATTGAGGAGGGAAAGCGAGATTTGGCTTGTTCCGTTTATGGCATGCCGGTCAATATCCAGCACCTTGAGGATCTTCATGACCAATTGAAACTCGAAGAAATTCGAGTGAGAGAAATTGTGTTATCTCAGGAAACCTTAGAGGATGACGTGGTGGAGGAAGATCCCATGGCCAGTGAGCAAGAGGATGAAGAACTCCGAATTCGCACACTAGAAGGTTTGAGCACTGTTCGAAAGCTTGGTCGCACTCTTCTTTCTCTTTATACGCAAAATCGAGAGGAAGGAACAGCCAAGACCAAACAGACACAAATTGATAAACGGCTGGCGACGGTTCTTGAGCAATATGTTGATCAAGTGGAATCATTAAATCTGCATCAACGCGTTAAAGATGGCATGTTGATGCGAGTCAAGGATTTAGGGCAAGACATTCGTTCGGCTGATCTCGTGGTTTCCAAAAATACCAAGAAGTTGGGCTTTGCCGGACAGGATGGAATTCAAGTTATTGGCAAGAAATCTAAATCAGGGACAAAGGGTACCAGTGCTCGGCGAAGGGCCCAACTGAGCCCTGAAGAAATTGAGCGACTGAAGAAAGAGGTGCAGGGGGCCAAGGACGTGATCCATCACATTGAAAATGATGTGTTAGCCATGCCGTTGGAAGAGTTTAGGGCGGCCTTAATCATCTTGGCTAATGCCGAAGAAAAGGTGAAGCGGGGTAAGGCAAAGTTGATTGAAGCCAATCTTCGCCTTGTTGTCAGTATTGCACGAAAATATACCAATCGAGGATTGCAATTCATTGATTTAATCCAAGAAGGCAATATTGGGTTAATGCGTGCAGTGGACAAATTTGAATATCAACGTGGGTATAAATTTAGTACCTATGCGACGTGGTGGATTCGACAGGGGGTGACTCGAGCCATTGCGGATCAGGCGAGGACCATTCGGATCCCTGTGCATATGATTGAAGCCAATACCAAACTTGCACGAACTGCCAGACAATTAGTGCAGCAGTTAGGACGTGAACCCACTCCAGAAGAAATTGCAGAACGTATGGGGTTGACCCCGGAAAAAGTCCGCATGATGTTGGATATCTCCAAAGGCACTATTTCATTGGAAACCCCTATTGGAGAGAAAGAGGATAGTCAATTAGGCGATTTGATCGAGGATAAAAATGCGGTATCACCTATGGATGCCGCCAACAGATATGATCTGCAGCGCCAAATTGCCAATGCTTTAGGGGTGTTGACTCCTCGAGAAGAGACCGTCATTAGAAAGCGATTTGGAATTGGTGATAGTACTGATCATACCTTAGAAGAAATTGGACAGGATTTTGATGTGACGCGTGAACGGATTCGTCAAATTGAGGCGAAAGCCTTAAAGAAACTCCGTCATCCAAGTTGCAGTCATAAGCTTCGGAGTTTGGTTGATCACCTTTGATCCAGTATTAATCACAAAAAATGAGAAAAGGCCTCGTCATTGATCTGACGAGGCCTTTTTTTTTGTTTACACCTGTCCAGATGGTTTGGTTATAGACAGTTTTTCTGGTTGATCCTATTTATACTTAAGGGCGTGTTGAATAATAATAATTTTCAAGGGCCCATAGGTCCACAGGAACAATACCTATCAGAGGCCCCGGGTCGGTTCAAAAAAGTTCGTCCATCAAGGCCACCAAGGGCTAAACCTATTCCGAATGGGGGACAACTATTGGTTTTGCCCGCAGAGCGTACTTCCAGTCTGTGAGCACCGAAAAATGGCGACCTGCGTGCACGGAGCCGCACCCGGCCTTCGTTGCCGAAGCGACTTCGGCGGAGTATGCTCGGAGAAGGTAGGGAACGCCGCTTTGCATAGTTTATCCTGGCAAGTGAGCAATTTATTTTCAAGAGGCCCATAAGTTGGGTGCCCCTTCTCCCTACTGATCTTCAGATGGTACCATTTCATTGATATGCGAATTTTAGTTGTTGAAGATGAACCGAAAGTCGCCTCCTTTATCCGGCGTGCGTTAGAAGAAGAAAGTTATGCGGTGGATGTGTGTGCTGACGGTGCAGGAGGGTTGGATTGGGCGCAAACCATCAATTACGATCTGATTATTTTAGATTTAATGTTGCCAGGTTTGCCGGGGGTCGAGGTGCTGAAACGTACGCGTGCGGCAGGCATTAAAACTCCTGTGATGATATTGACTGCCCGCTCTGAGGTGGATCAACGAGTCAAAGGACTGGATGCTGGAGCCGACGATTATTTGACCAAGCCCTTTGCGATTGAAGAATTACTTGCCAGAGCGCGGGCCTTGCTTCGGCGGTCTGGGGGGGCTCCCTCAGGCATTTTGCAGGTTGAGGATGTTGTGCTGAATCCTGTAACACGAGAAGTCACCCGCGGCGACCAGCGTTTGGAATTTACCACAAAAGAATATGCGCTTCTCGAATATTTGATGCGAAACGCGGGGCGCGTTTTGACCCGCTCGATGATCGCGGAACATGTCTGGGATTTAGATTTTGATACCTTCACAAATGTGATTGATGTGTATATTAGTTATTTGCGGAATAAGATTGATAAGGGTCGTGAACGAAGTTTAATTCAAACCATCAGGGGGAGCGGATATATGATGAGGTCTGATGGGTGAATAATACCTCGATCCGTGTGCGACTCACCCTATGGTATGGCTCGGCATTAGCTCTTATTTTGCTTCTTTTCGCCGTTGCACTGTATTTGGTGATGTCCCGGGCGCTCCGAGAACAAGTAGATGCATCTCTCGATGAAGCGGCCGCAGTGGCGATTCGAACTTTGGGGGAACATCGATTTGGGCCCTTTCTTATTTTTGAAGATCTCTCGCAGGAATTTCCAGAGTTAGCCTTATTGGATAAATTTTTTCAGATTTTTGGGCCAGCCGGACAGGTCACGATTCAATCTTCCAATATTCAAAGTCGGGAAATCCCTCTGAGTCAAACAGCGTTTCGTGCTTCGCTTGCAGGGGAGTCGACCTTCGAATCAGTCCAATTTACGAAAGGCGTTTCCCTTCGATTATTATCTGTTCCCATTCGGCAAGGCGAGCAGCTTGTCAATATTTTACGAGTCGGGACTTCCTTGCGACCAACCGATCGCATGTTACGCCGCTTGTTGGTCGGGTTGTATATCGCTTCTCCCGTGGCCTTGCTGATGTCTTTAATGGGTGGATGGTTTTTGGCCGGACGGGCGCTACGACCGGTTCATGCCATCACGCAGGCTGCTCGTCGGATTACGGCCGGTGATTGGAGCCAGCGTATTCTCACCCCACATTCCAACGATGAAATTGGACAACTAGCTTCAACGTTTAATGACATGATTGGACGGTTGGAGGTGTCATTTAAACAGATTCGTCAATTTAGCGCCGATGCTTCGCATGAGTTGCGCACTCCACTTACGATTACAAAGGGTGAAACTGAATTGGCGTTACGTCGTCCGCGTCAAGCCGAAGATTATCGAGTGGTGTTGGAAAGTAATTTGGAAGAAATCGATCGCATGAGCCGGATTGTCGATGAATTGCTCTTTTTGTCACGTGCCGATCTGGGAGAAATAAAATTAAAAATGTTTCCCGTCCAATTGGATGATCTGTTTCGTGAAATTCATCAACAAGCTGCGGTATTGGGAAAAGAACGTTCAATTCAAACGGTAATCACGAAAATTGAACCGGTTGTGGTAGAGGGGGATGATCTGCGGTTAAGGGAATTATTATTAAATCTCGTCGATAACGCCGTAAAATATTCTCAAGAAGGACAGACGGTTGAGCTGGCATTGGTCGTGGAGGGCAATCAGGCCAAGATCATCGTTCAAGATCATGGCATTGGCATTGCTCCCGAGAATCACTCTCGGGTATTTGATCGTTTTTATCGCACAGATGAAGCCCGTGCCCATGCCGCCAAAGGAACGGGGTTGGGTTTGGCCATTTGTAAGTGGATTGTTGAGGTACATCTGGGAACCATTGAGCTTCAAAGTACAGTTCATGGAGGTTCCTGCTTTACGGTTTTCCTTCCCTTATCTTCCCCGACAATCTGAATTTTTCTCTTCTTTTCGGTTGATTCCATTAAAAAATTTTAATGTGCTCTTAATTCCCCTTTCATATCGGGATGGTATATCTATACCTGAATGATCGAGTTGGTAACGACATGCCAGCCATTTTTGAAAAGGGGGTTGCTATGACCACACTTCAAGCTTTTCCGACGTTGATCCAAAGAAAGAAGGATCATGCTCCATATTTACAGAAACGGCGCGCGAGCAAAAGAGCAGCCCTCCGTGCGGGAATGTCTTCCAAACGAGCCCTGGAGAGTTGGGAGACAGATGACCAGGTGAGGCCCTCACACGAACCGGCTTCGGTTAATTTAGAGTCCTTATATTTTCGAGGATTCCGTTCTCGTCCCTTATTGAATGCAAATGAAGAACTTAACCTGGGGGTTCGTCTGTATGAGGGAACCGTTCAACTTCGAGCATTACTTACCTCAGCCCTGGGCCTATCTGGGAAGTTAGGAAAATTTCCAGAAGTGGGGCCGATTCGTGAACAATTGCAAAAATTGATTGATCTAAAAGGCTATTCGTCTCCAGTCATTGATGAATGTCTCGAATGTGTGCAGTCTTTGCAAACCACATCTTCCATTAAGGGGAAAGCTGGTCTAAAGCTGACTCAACAGCTTGATGAATTATCCCGTGCCATTCAAGCGGTTCGAGTGGAAATTGAAGAACCGAAAGACGAATTAGTGCAACGTAATCTTCGTCTCGTGGTGAACGTCGCTAAACGATATCTTGGGCGTGGGCTGAATTTTTTAGACTTGGTTCAGGAAGGCAATATTGGATTGATGAAGGGGGCCGAACGATTTGATCACACACGGGGGTTTAAATTCAGCACTTATGCGACCTGGTGGATTCGACAAGGTATTACACGAGCAATTGCCGACCAGAGCCGGACAATTCGAGTGCCGGTTCATACGAATGAGGCCTCCACGAAAATTGCCAAGACAGCCCAGCGCCTGGCCCAACAGTACGACCGGGAGCCGACATTTGAAGAAATTGGACAGGTGCTGGGTTTGAGCGGTGATCGCGTTCAAGAGACACTAGAAGCCTTTCAAGAGCCTATCTCCTTGGATGCGCCATCCGTCGATGGAGAAACTGAATTAGGGGAGTTACTGCCTGATCTGGAATGTACGGCTCCAGATGAGGAGATTTCCCGTAAATCGGATGCTCGATGGCTTACAAAAATTTTTCAAGTGTTAAACCCTCGTGAAGAGCAAGTGGTTCGGTTGCGATTTGGAATCGGGGGAGATGAGCCTTGGACTTTGGAGCAAGTAGGGCGTTCAATGTCAGTGACCCGCGAACGCATTCGCCAAATCGAAGTGGTTGCGTTAAATAAGCTTAAAGACTCACATGTCAAGGCTATGCTGACTGAAATAAAATAGAAAATATAGTATAAATAAACTAGGTGATAGTACTAAATGAGTTGAGTATGTAGCTAAGTATTGTTGAAAATAAAGAAGGCGAGTGACAAAAGCAGGAGTGGTATCGCTTCTGCTTTTGTCGTTTAGTAGGTATTTTATCTTACGCTTATGGTGGCCAATCGAAGGAAGTGAGTACTAGCATAGAAATATTTCCTAAAGTGATAGCTGGTTGGGCGTACTTATGTGCTCCTATCTGGTCCCTAGGAATCATTTGGTCTTCTGCTGGAACGTTTTCACACCGATGAGAGTGCAGATGATTAGGAAGGCTACCTTATGCCAATTGTGATCAATGCCTCCACATCGATTCCCGATGCTGAACTTCAGTTTTCTGCCACTCGAAGCACTGGGCCGGGCGGTCAAAACGTCAATAAGGTGAACAGTCGGGTTATTTTAGAATTCGATCTTCACTCATCTTTAGCGTTGACCTCGTATCAAAAACGACGAATAGCTGGGAGGTTGGGCCAACGGATTAACAAACAAGGGATTTTGCGGCTGCAGGCTCAACGGTATCGATCTCAGGCAGCCAATCGAACCGAGTTAGTGGAACGATTCGTGGAATTGCTTCAGGAAGCCTTGCGGCCCACGAAATTTCGAGTTCCGACTCGAGTACCCAACCGCGCACGAGAAAAACGATTGGAAATCAAAAAACAAAGAACTCAGACTAAACGCACCCGGCAAGCTCCACGGAATTCTGATGATGCTTAACCCCATTTCGACCATGATAGAAAGAAGATAAGGAAACCTCATGACGACTCGTTCCCCTCTTTCAACCCCCGTTTTTCCTGACCCTCCTTTTGCCCCGGTGATTCCCCACAAATTAGAACAGGATGGCCATGTTCGGGTGGATAATTATTACTGGTTGAACGATCGCTCAAATCCAGAAGTTTTGTCCTATTTAGAAAAAGAAAATGATTATGCCAAGGCTATGCGCTGTCATACGGCAAACCTGGAACACACCCTGTTCGAAGAAATCAAAGGGAGAATCAAACAATCAGATTTATCCGTCCCCTTCAAGCAAGGTGATTATGTGTATTATGTTCGGTATGAAGAGGGAAAGGAGTATGCTCTCTATTGTCGAAAAAAAGGCTCAGTCAGTGGTCCTGAAGAAATCATGCTCGATGGGAATGAACTTGCGAAGGGCCATGAGTACTTTTCTTTGGGCCATTGGATGGTCAGTTCTGGTCAGGACATCTTGGCCTATGCCACCGATACCCAAGGCCGCCGAATCTATTCAATTAGCTTTAAGCATCTTTCGACCGGTGAAATATTTTCCGATGTGATTCCTTCTGTCACGGGTAATATGGAATGGGGAAACGACAATCGTACCCTTTTGTATTCTAGGCAAGATCCGGAAACATTACGGGCGTTTCAGATCTATCGGCATGTGTTGGGGCAGGACCCTGCCCAAGATGAATTGGTCTTCGAGGAGTCTGATGAAACGTTTTCAGCCTTTGTGGCTAAAACGAAGTCCAAGCGGTTTCTCATGATTGGATTACATCAAACGGTGAGCAGTGAATATTGGTACCTCAATGCGGATACGCCTGGAGGAACGTTTCAAGTGTTTCACCCCAGAGAACGTGGTCATGAATATGATGTCGATCATCTTGGGGAACATTTCTTTATTCGCACAAATGAACAGGCAAAAAATTTTCGGCTGATGAAGACCGATGTGTCCGCCACTCAAAAACTGCAGTGGCAGGAAATCATTCCACATCGTGATGACGTGTTCTTGGAAGGGTTTGAACTGTTCCGAGAATATTTAGTCCTGGAAGAACGCAAACAGGGTCTGATTCATTTGCGAATCCTCCCTCATTCAGGAGGGCAAGTACACGAGTTGGATTTTGGAGAACCAGCCTATTTGGCGGCATTGGGCGATAATTATGAAATCGATACGCCGTACCTAAGGTTTGGATATACATCAATGACAACGCCGATGACGATCTATGATTACAATATGGACACCCGTGAAAAAATCTTTCTGAAGCAGGAAGAAGTCCTAGGTGATTTTCAAATGAGCCATTATCAAACGGAACGACTTATGGCCCCTGCGGCCGATGGGACACGTATTCCCATTTCACTTGTCTATCGCAAAGGATTTTTAAAAAATGGCTCTCATCCCATGCTGCTTTATGGTTACGGGTCTTACGGAGCCAGTATGGATGCTAGTTTTAGTTCGGCCCGACTGAGTCTACTGGATCGAGGGTTTATCTATGCCTTGGCGCATATTAGAGGAGGGGAAGAGTTGGGGCGGCAGTGGTATGAAAGTGGGAAATTGCTCCACAAAAAAAATACCTTCACCGATTTTATTGCCTGTGGGGAATTTCTCATTCAACAAGGGTATGCGAATTCAAACAAATTATTTGCAATGGGTGGGAGTGCAGGTGGATTATTGATAGGGGCAGTCATGAATATGCGACCGGATTTATTTCACGGAATGGTTGCCCAGGTGCCTTTTGTTGACGTGGTGACCACCATGTTGGATCCGGAGATTCCTCTCACAACAGGTGAATATGATGAATGGGGTAATCCGACTCAACGAAAATTTTATGACTACATGTTGTCGTATTCTCCGTATGACAACGTGAAAGATGTCATCTATCCCCATCTGTTAGTCACAGCAGGCTTGCATGATTCTCAGGTACAATATTGGGAGCCTGCCAAATGGGTAGCCAAGTTGCGGGCTCTCAAAAAAGATGGACATCGTCTTTTGCTGAAAACCAACATGGAGGCCGGGCATAGCGGTGCATCGGGTCGATTTAAGCGCTATGAGGAAACCGCCATGATTTATGCCTTCCTTCTAGATTTAGCTGCTGACGCTTAATCACAGGGTTGTTTCTAAAAACATTTCTTGCCGTGTTTTGGTCTCAAAGTACTTGACTTTTCTCTTTTCCTTCTTATCTTTTAACCAACAAAGAAACAGCCTTCCCAGCTGGGCAAGCAAAAAAAATAGTGGTCGTAATAACGACTTTAAAAAGGAAGGAAAATCCAATGTTAGTAAAATGGAATCCGTATACCGAATTAGAGCGAACTGTAAATGGGTTTTTCAATCATCCGTTTGGATTGCGGCCTGTTTGGGACGATAGAAATTCCGAGGCGCTTGTTTGGCAGCCGCCGGTCAATGTTTACGAAGACAAAGATCATGTGGCGATTGAAGCCCAGTTGCCTGGCATTGATCCGAAAGACATTGAGCTTTCGGTCAAGGAACAGACTTTGGAGTTGCGAGGCGAACGAAAGGCTGAATCGGAAAAAACTGAAGATGGCTATCATGTGCGTGAGGCCCGTTACGGGAATTTTTCGAGAAGTTTTGTGCTCCCGAGTACGGTGAATCCGGATGAGGCCAAGGCGACCTATGACAAGGGGGTCCTGACAATTACCATTCCTAAACAAGAAAAGGCGAAGCCCAGGACGATTCAAATCGAGGCCAAATAATCTTTCCCCGTCAGGTTAATGATGATGGCAGGTATGACCAATAAGACGGTCGTACCTGCTATTTGTTTTTGGGGAAAGAAAGAGTCCTTTGGTGTCGTGAAAAGTGAGGAGTAAAGAACCTTTTTTCTCAATGGGGTTATTCACTCAAGTTTCGCAAGGATCGATAGTTCGGCCATTGGTCCTTTCAGGGTTTTCCTGAAAAAATGACTTGCCAGAGGGCGGGAGATTCACTACATTCTGTTTCATGGAGGTTCGTCCTTTTCGGGCAAAAGTCCAGCAAATTAGGCATTTGACCTCAGATATTCGGGAAGTGACTCTGGAGATGGTTGAACCGTCCTCCTTGTCCTTTCAGGCTGGACAATCGATTGCCGTCGCTGTCCCTGCGCCCACATCAAATTCGCCCCTGCTCCGCTATTTTTCTTTAGCATCTTCTCCGCGATTATCTACCCACCTGGTTTTATTACTGAATAGTCAAGATCGTGGGAGGGGATCGACGTTTTTGTTGAAAAAGAACATTGGAGAGGAAATTCAACTATACGGGCCATACGGATCATTTCTCTTGCAAGCCGAACCTGAAAAAGAATTGTTGTTTATTGGCACGGGAACCGGAGTGGCGCCATTATGGTCGATGATCTCGATGCTCCTTGAAGGGGGCTGTTCTCAACCGATGAAACTCCTGTGGGGACTCAGGAACGAGTCGGATAGATATTACCTGAAAGAATTGGAAGCCTGGACAACCCGACATAAAAATTTTTCTTATGTCCTGACCTTATCGCAACCTGACCCCGCATGGCCGGGAAAGAAGGGGCGGGTGACGGATCTCCTCCAACAGCTTTCCCTCGTAGATCATTTAGCTGCCTATGTCTGCGGGAATAGGGCTATGGTCAAGGAAGTTCACGATTTGCTGAAAGGAAAAGGAAATTGTGCGATTTATCGAGAACGGCATTCCGAGACCCTGTAGTCTGTTGTCTTGCCCTATTTTTTTTCGTGGAACATTTTTTAAGAGATGAATGAAAGTTTGTGTATGCCGGATTATGCCAATTCTTCTTGTGTTCACCTTACTTCTGACGAAGATGTTGGGTTATATCTTCACATTCCGTTTTGTGCGAAGCGGTGTCATTTTTGTGCCTTCTATCTTGTTGTGCAGGAAGAGGGCCGTATCCAACGGTTTCTTCGTGCACTTGAAACGGAGATAGCCTTTTATGCGGCACAACTTAGTCGTGAAAATCAACGGGTGTCGACCCTGTATGTAGGGGGCGGTACCCCGACGGCCTTATCTCCTACCCAATTGTCCAATGTGCTGGCGCAACTTTTTACAAAATTTTCTTTGACCGAACATTGTGAAGTGACAGTGGAGGCAACTCCGGAATCTCTGACGCCTGAATATCTAGATCAACTTCTTGAAGCCGGAGTCACTCGATTGAGTATAGGGATTCAAACTTTTGAGCCAATAGAGCGGACAACCTTAGGCCTTTCCGGCTCCCTTAAGGAGGCCACCGCAGGAATTCGATTAGTCAGACAATCAGGATTCAGCAATTTCAATTTTGATCTCATCTATGGAATCCCTGGGCAAACTGTTCAGTCTTGGGATCAGACTCTTCAATTGGCCTGTGAATTTGTGCCCACGCATCTTTCCTGTTACGCCCTTTCTTTGGAAGAAGGGACCAGATTTGAGGCAGCGTTTCGACGTGGAGAGTTGCCGTTGCTGGAGACACGTGCAGAACAGGAGCTAATGAGTCATACAGCTGATTCTTTACATGGTGCGGGGTATGATCACTATGAGATTTCCAATTGGTCGAAGCCCGGCCAAGCCTGCCGACATAATCGGCGTTATTGGCAAGGGGAAGATTATTTAGGGTTAGGCCCCAGCGCACAGTCCTATATGGCCGGATGTCGTTTTGGTAATGTGTCGAACCTTCAGGAGTATTGCCGGTGCCTCGAAAATGGTGAGTTTCCGGTTAAGGAACGAGAAAAATTGTCGGTGGCTCAGCAAGAAAAAGAACGAGTGGTGTTTGGCCTGCGAATGCTGAATGGTGTGCCAAATGATTGGATTGAACGTAATAGACGCGATCCGGCTTGGGCTGCGTCCTTGGGATCCTTCTTAACTGAAGGGTATCTCGTACAAACGACTGAGCATGTGGCATTGACAGCAAAAGGTCGCCAGTTTGCCGATGAATTAGGCAGGCAATTACTCTAGATGAATTGGAATTGTTGGTACTGGAGTTTTGAATGACTCTATGCTGTTAGGCCCAGGAGTGCGAGGAGGGAAGAGACCAACCAATAAATAAAACTCAGGGCAACCGCAAGCAAGAGGATCATGCCTATGACGATACTGCTGACATAGATCCAATCGATTAGCGTGGTGACCGGAGTGGTTGTTTGAGAATGTCGATACAGAAGTTGAGCATTTTGGAGATTACTTTTAAACCAGATCGAAAAGAGATCGCCAAGGACTGGGATAGCCCCAACGGTCATATTGATGACAATGTTTAAGGACATCCTCAAGATCACAATTCGAGGAACTCCAGCTTTCGTGGCTAAGAAGAGAAGAGACGATCCAATTCCATTGCTGATAAGATCTCCTATGCCCGGAATAAGTCCAATAAGCGGATCTAGCCCAATTTTTATCGCGGTCCCCGGAATGGTGAGGGAAGCATCAAGTAATTGGCCTATGGCCTGAGCAATCTGACTGATATTTTTATTGTTGGCTTTAGCCTGAGAATCCTGTGGTGCAGAAGCGTGATTTGTTGAATGGGGACGATCCGTCATGATAGCTATTTTACCAGTATTAATGGAGTGATGGTAACCACAATGAATTTTTTCGGTTTCTTTGAAATCCATCCTGATCGAGTCCGTTTCTTTTTCATCCAAATTTCCCCTCGACTAAAGATGAAATTTTTGTGGTAAATCCTTCGAGCCCCACCCCAATTGTTTCTAAATCTGAAAGCTCATCTGGTTCGATCGTGCCCGCGCATCGCTTATCCAAAAGTCGATTTTTGGCCGGGTTGCAATGTCCTAAGCGCTTGTATTTAGAAATACATTCGCCAGAGTTAGCGACTCCGCCCACACCCGACCGGCGAGCCATTATGGATATGGGAACTGATGTGGGCGTGTTGGCCAGAGAATTTTTTCCAGGTGGAGTGCTCGTCGAAGAAACACATCGGCAAATTCCGGCTGCCTTGACTCGAACAGCCGAGTTGGTCGCTGATCCCACCGTGAGCGCTATTTTTGAGGGGGCTTTTGTCTGGCAAGGTATCCTTGTTCGCGTTGATGTTATTGAGCGTGTGGATGCCACGCGATGGCAGTTAATCGAGGTGAAGGCCACATCAAAGGTCAAGGCCACACATTTGGATGATTTGACCATTCAGTCGGCTGTGCTGGAAGGAGCAGGTCTTCTTGTCGAGGGCTGTTATTTGATGCATCTCAATACGCAGTATGTCTTTTTAGGGGGAAGGTTAAATTTAAAAGAAATGTTTGCGTTGGACAATATGACAGAAGAAGTACAGGCCCGCCGGCTCCTCGTGCAACCTCAGCTTGAAGCTATGTGGGAGGTGTTACAGAAACCTGAACCACCTGATATTGAACCGGATGGTCATTGTCATCAACCGTATGAATGCCCTTTTTGGAATCATTGTACTCAAGAAAAATCACCACGATGGGTGTTTTATCTGCCAGGAAGTTCAAAACTTCAGAAAGTCTTCATCCAGGAAGGGGTGAAAACGATTGATGAGATTCCCGATCATATCCCTTTGTCTGATATCCAACAACGCGTGAAGGGAAATATCGAATGGATTTCACCATTATTGCGAGCCCGATTGCAGTCGGTCCGGTATCCGGTTCATCATTTAGATTTTGAAACCTTTATGCCGGCGATCCCTGTATTTTCGCATACGCGGCCGTATCGCCCAATTCCCTTTCAATGGTCGAATCATATTGAATATGAAGATGGGACTGTGATGCACCATCAGTTTTTGTGTGTAGACGGGCGGGACCCGCGTGAGGAATTGTCTCAAAAACTTTTAGAGAGCCTGGGTGAGACTGGGAGTGTTTGTGTGTATTCCGAGTACGAACGATTTCTCCTGTTTGCCCTGGGAGACTTTTTACCGCATTTAAAACCGGCTTTATCCAAAGTGGTACGTCGTTTGTGGGATCTGCTTTCCGTGATTCAGCAACATTATTACCATCCTGAATTTGATGGTTCGTTTTCGATTAAAAAGGTCTTGCCGGCATTGGTTCCCTCGTTGGCCTATGATGATTTAACCATTCAAAATGGCGCAGTGGCAGCAGTGATGTATCAAAAAATGGTGTTTTCGGAGACGGATCTTATGGAACGAGCTCACATCGCACAGGCCCTACAGGAATATTGTGGCCGGGATACATGGGCAATGGTTGAATTGCGCCGAGTGCTCATGGGGCGGGTTGAGAGACTATTCTCCTAAGGCGCTGCCATGAATTCCGTTGACCCATCCCCTTGTCGCTGGTAGAATTTGCGACATCCTATCGTGTCCGAATTCCAATAGATTTCCTATGCAGGTGTCCCGACTCATCGACCTTCTTCTCGACCAGACTCGCTTGGCTTGAATTAAACATGATACATATTCTGGTGCTGCATGGCCCCAATCTCAATTTGCTGGGGAGCCGAGAACCCACGATCTATGGGACCACAACGTTAGAGGAGATAAACTCCACCCTCATGACGTTGGGGAAAGAACTTGGAGCCTCTGTGGAGGCTCGTCAGTCCAATGTTGAAGGTGAGTTGGTGACCTGGATTCAGGATGCCCCATCTCAATTCCAAGGTTTGCTCTTTAATCCCGCTGCCTATACCCATACGAGCATTGCACTTCGGGATGCCATCATTGCCGTAGAGTTACCATTGGTTGAAGTACATTTGTCTAATATCCATCGCCGAGAATCTTTTCGGCGCCGATCATATTTAGCGTCTGTCGCATTAGGGCAGATTTCAGGGTTTGGCCCACAGAGTTATGTATTAGGTTTAAGGGCGTTGGTTCATGCCCTTCAAAACAACTCATAATAATATTTTCATTTTTTTATTAGGAGAATAAACGGTGATTTCAACGGCTGAATTTCGTAATGGGGCCCGATTAGAGTTGGATGGGCAACCCTTCTATATTGTGGAGTTTCAACATGTGAAGCCTGGGAAGGGTCCAGCTTTCGTCCGGACGAAGCTCAAAGGATATAAAACGGGTAATGTTATTGATCGGACATTTCGTTCCGGAGAAAAGTTTGACGAACCCAATTTGGATGAATGCGAAATGCAGTTTCTCTACAGCGGTGGCGATGAGTATTCGTTCATGGATACGACCAGCTATGAGCAGGTGACCTATACCAAAAACCAATTGGGTGAAAATGTCGATTTATTAAAAGAAAATACGATCGTCAAAGTTCTGTTGTACCAAGGTGAACCCATCTCCGTAGAATTGCCCATTTTTATGGAGCTCAAGGTCGTTGAAACTGATCCTGGTATTCGGGGCGATACAGCGTCGGGTGGCACCAAGCCGGCTACCGTTGAAACCGGAGCCACGGTCAAAGTTCCCTTATATCTTGAATCCGGAGAAACTATTAAAATCGATACGAGAACACGGGCCTATGTTGAGCGGGTTCGTTAAATGGTCTTTTCTATCCAGAGAGGTTGTGCCTCACCATAATTATGCCTGATTCATCCAGACGAGAAATTGAAGATCTTGTAGAACTTCTTAACCGGTACCATCTCACTGAGTTGGAACTTGAAAAAAAAGGGGTTCGGATTCGTGTACGGCGGGATCCTTCCCCCTCGTCTGCCCCATCCTTTTCTGATGTGACCCAAACACGTGATGTGGTCTCTTCCTCCTTATCTCAACCCTCTCCCCAACCTACAGAATCTTCACATTTCCTAACGGTCACGTCCCCTATCGTGGGAACTTTTTATCGTGCCTCTTCCCCAGATGTGGAACCGTATGTTGAGGAAGGGACATTGGTCAAAAAGGGACAGGTACTCTGTATTGTTGAGGCCATGAAACTCATGAATGAAATCGAAGCCGAAGCGGATGGGAAAGTTGTGAAGGTTCTTGTCGAGAGCACGACCCCAGTTGAATTTGGCCAACCCCTCTTTTTGATTGATCCTTTGTAAGGTTGTAGGGGGGCGCTCCGGTTGTTGATCGGTTAGCACCATTTTCTCAAAATATTATTACCACTCAGCAGTCTGTACGATTTAGTTCCTTCGAGGATGAAACGTGTTTAAAAAAATTCTGATTGCCAATCGCGGAGAAATTGCCTTGCGAGTGATTCGGGCATGCCGAGAATTGGGGATTCGCACGGTGGCGATTCATTCCGAAGTTGATGGGGAATCTTTGCACGTTCGTTTTGCGGACGAACATGTCTGTGTAGGTCCGGCAGAAGGGGGACTGAGTTATCGAAATATTCCAAATGTGTTGAGTGCAGCGGAAATTACGGGGGTGGATGCGATCCATCCAGGTTATGGATTTCTTGCTGAAAATGCACATTTTGCTGAGGTGTGTGAATCGATCGGTATTACATTCATCGGGCCGTCTTCCGAACATATTGCCTTATTGAGTGATAAGTCCCAGGCGCGGGCCCATATGAAAAAACACGGAATTCCTGTCCTGCCTGGAAGCGATGGGGAAATTGAAGATCCTAAAGCGTGTTTGGCCATGGCAAAGAAATTGGGATTTCCGGTTATCGTAAAAGCCTCAGCTGGTGGAGGGGGACGGGGAATGCGGGTAGTCTGGCATGAAGAGGATTTAGAACAGGCTGTCGATTCGGCTCAATTGGAAGCCCTTACGGCCTTCGGACATGGGGGGGTGTACTTGGAACGATTTTTTGAAGATCCCCGGCATATTGAATTTCAGGTGATGGCGGACCACGAGGGGCAAGTCGTTCATTTTCATGAGCGTGATTGTTCTATTCAGCGCCGGTATCAAAAAGTGATTGAAGAGTCGCCATCTCCAGCCCTGGACGAGGCCTTGCGAAAAAAAATGGGGCAAGTGGCGGTGCAAGTCATGAAATCGGTGAAATATCGAAATGCCGGTACCGTTGAATTTCTTATGGATGAGACGGGAAAGTTTTATTTTATGGAGGTCAATACACGCATTCAGGTTGAACATGCGGTGACAGAAATGGTGACTGGAGTTGACCTTATTAAAGAACAAATTAAAATTGCTGCGGGGCAGGGCTTATCATATCGTCAGAAAGATATTCAATTATTAGGGCACGCGATCGAATGTCGGATAAATGCGGAAGACCCTGACCGTCTGACTCCTTGCCCCGGTTCCGTGACAAAATTTAGTCCACCAGGTGGACCAGGTATACGGGTAGATACCGCGATGGATACAACCGGTGTGGTCTCTCCTTTTTATGATTCAATGATTGCCAAACTCATTGCGTATGGCCGGGATCGAGGAGAAGCCTTGGCACGTATGCGGCGAGGGTTGGATGAGTTCGTCATCGAAGGCATAAAAACGAATATATCCCTTCATCGGAAAATTCTCGATCATCCTGACTTTCAAAAAGGTCCGGTTTCAACTCGGTTCTTAGATCGTTTGTTGACCTTGCAGTCCCTATGACCACCAGCCACGATTCTCGCCACCGTTTACTTCCTTTCCTCAACGGTCTCTATCTTATCTTGGACGAACAATGGGCTTCTCGCTGTTCATTGCCAAAAGTTCTGCAGGAAGCCGGAGAGGCAGGTGTCAAACTTGTCCAATATCGCAATAAATCGGAATCGATGAGACACGCGTATATAGTGGCGAGTGAACTTCGGATGGTGGCCAAAGAATGGGGAATGGCGTTTATTATTAACGACCGTTGCGATTTGGCTATGGCTGTAGAAGCTGATGGAGTACACCTAGGGCAAACGGATCTTCCCTTCGCTCTTGCGCGCAAGCTTGTTGGGCCCGACATGCTCATCGGCGTTTCCACGCACCATTCGGGGCAGGTGGAATCTACAACCAAGGAGGGTGCCGATTATCTTGGGTTTGGCCCGATTTTTTCTACAGGCACCAAATTGAATCATGATCCAGTGGTAGGGGTGCAGGGCATGAGGGACATTCGTGCCCTTACGACTCTTCCGATTTTTGCGATTGGTGGCATTCTACCCGAGTCTGTCAGCGAGCTACGCCAGGCTGGCGCCAATGGGGTTGCAGTGGCATCAGGAATCCTAGATGCCGCTGATCGACAACTGGCTTTTACGCAATTTCTTGCTCCGTTTGGCTAAGGTGCGTAGCGAGCCTTTGAATCTCTTGGTCCTTCGATAACGCCGTAACTCCTTCCTTCCAATTGGTTTCTATCCTTTTGGTAAATGGGATGGGTCCGAAAACTGGGACCGACGACCATTCTCGAATCAACGCCACCGTTGAATCTTGTTGCTCATGCATAATTGGGGTGATGGTCTGTGAATAATGGGCATTCAAAACAATGCCGACCACTCCGATTCTCACTTGCTGAAGGGCATGAAGTGTGAGCAAGCAGTGATTAACGCCGCCTAAAGCGGTATGCCCGACGATTAAACAGGGAAGATTGCATAATGTGATGAGGTCTCGCATAGTGTATTTAGGGGCAATCGGGGTAAAGAGGCCCCCGGCTCCTTCAATCAGAAGGTAGGAATAGTGTTGCGCGAGGCTTGCGACGTGCAATTGAATTCGAGAGGGGTCGATAGGGACTTTGGTTTGTCGGGCAGCCTCCAATGGGGCAAGTGGCTGAGGAAACCCATAGAGGCAAACCGAATCGAATGAAAGGGCAGGGGAGCATAGATTGCGTAATCGTCCCGTATCGGAATAATCAGGTTTTTTACCATCCACTCCTGTTTCTATGGGCTTCAGCACTCCCACGGATTGTCCTCGTTGTTGTAGGACGAGGAGCAATGCAGCCGTAATCGTGGTTTTGCCAACACCGGTGTCTGTCCCCGTGATGAATATTGATTGTTTGGACATGGCAGAAGTTACCAAAGAAAAACAGTTTGCCTTGGAAGACGGTTAACGGATTCGACTATCCAGATTCCAAATCTGACCTGAAATATCTCTGGTCGATGCTAAGTGATAGACGTTTTCAACCATGTGTTGTAATGAAGGTGTGCGATTAAGGATGTGGCTTTGCTGAGTCAAAGCAGAATCAATCCCTGGACCCGACAAGGGTGAGGAATGCCAACCCGGGAAAATGGCATTCACTCGAATATTCCATGGTCCCCATTCTTTCGCGGTTGCTCGCATCAGCCCCATTAACCCAGCTTTGGAGGCGGAATACGCGACTTGTCCGGGCGTGCCTTGTTCACCTGAAAGTGATCCAATGAGAATGACAGCTCCATTTTGTTGCTTTTCAAAAATGGGGCTGGCGTGCTTGAGCACATGAAACGCCCCGCTTAAATTGGTCTGTAAGGTTTGTTCCCATTCCTCCGGGGTCGTTTTTGCCAGGAGTTTGGATGGGGCCATACCAATGGCCCACACCAGCAGGGAGAGAGCCCCATAGTCTTGTAAAAAAGTTTGAAAAAGTTCTTTAATTTGTGAGGAATCATTCACATCGGCTTGATAGAGCTGGACATTGCCTCTTGTTTCTTGTATTGCAGCAACAGCCTTTTCAGCAGAGGAGTGATTGTGGTGATAATGGACCCCCACCGACCATCCCCGTTGTCCAAACTCTTTGGCAATAGCTCGACCAATGACCCCCGATCCGCCAAATATCAAAATAGTGGGCTGTTCATTCTTTATCTCCCTGGGTTTTTTAAATCGATGCATATGAGGCATTTTCTGTAATCGGAGTCATGGAACACAAGGCCTTGTAACCTCTTCCATTTTAAGTGCCCTTGCTGGGCTGGAAGTTGCTATGATAGGTTCTCTTTACATTGATACACATGATACCTTCTTTACGTTTCCTTCCATCCTACCGACCAACTTATAGTCTTTTCCTTTTGAGCATATTGACGATCGGCCTGCATTCTCAGGCCTATGGTGCGGACCCGTCTTCGTTTCTCGTCAAAGCTGTAGAGGAGTATTTTCCTGATCAGATTGGGAATGAATGGGTCTATCGAGGCACGATGGTTGAAGGAGGAATGGTTCAGATTGCTGAGAAGAATATGCAGTTTACCAATATTTCTAAAGTCATGGGAAAAGAGCAAATCGATGGAGTGGAAGTCATGGTATTTCATGATACGAATCCAGGAAATCAAGGGCCATCGGATAGTTATTATCGTCGAGATGCCGCGGGTATTCGCTATTATGGGTCCAAGCCTGGTACGACGCTAGAGCGGCAGCTGGTGCCCTATCAGATTGTACGATTTCCATTAGAAATCCCCAGCTCGTTTGAACAATTTAATCGTAAAGATTTAGTGCTCGGGATGGATCTCGATCGAGATGGTGAGTCTGAAAAAGTGGATATTTCGGCCATCTCCTCTGCTCAAGTGAAAGAGACGGTCAAGGTTCCTGCCGGAAATTTTTCCGAGGCGATCCGGTTAGAGGCCAAAATGACCATGCTGGTTCATTTAACCGAAAGTGGGAAGACGATTCAGGGAACTGATACCATGACGGTATGGTTTGCCCGTGGAGTGGGCCTCCTGAAATATACTGAGCGCCAAACGATTCCCTCATTTCGAAGCGAAAATGAACGGGTCGTAGAAGTGACGGAAGTACTGGAGAAAGTCACGTTAGCTACCGACGTTGCTGCTTTGCCTCAGGATCATTCTCGATAACGCCCATATAATGGGATTAATTTTCCAGTAAGGACTACTTTCCTCAACATTCCTTCCTCGCCTTCCCCCCATGGCAATTGTTTCTTGATGAGAGCAAGTCTCAAAGTAGTCCTATTTTTTGCAAGGGGAGAGTCTTTGGCCTGAAATACTCCCGTAGGGTCCTACGGAATTAGTGAAGGTACCTTCCAGTCGTGTGTCGTGGTTGCTGAACAACAGGCTATCTTCTTGAATGCCTTGTGGAAAGGTCCATTTGAGGTAGAGGGTGTCGCCATGCATGAAAACGGTGGTGGGTTGAACGTGGGAAGGTGTGGCATTCTCCGGAGGGGTAAATGTCATCATCGTTTTATGGTCGCCGTGATTTTGATGATTATGGATAATCCATTTCCAAGTTCCACAGAGTCGCATCCTGGCCTGTCGGGACTGCTGTTGCGGTTGCCATTGTTGTAGCCGATGCCAGGACTCCCAAGCGACTTTATAGGCCTGAGTTTCAACTTGCAACGCTTGCATGAGGAGATTCGCATGAAAGATGGACTTCAGTCTTGATGTCACATATTGTTGAATATAGGCCTGTTTCTGAGTGTTGGAAATAGGGTTTTGGGAGTGCTGATCGCTTGGTGGCCAGTACTCCGATAATCGGGATTCAATCCCTTTAAATCCAAACTGGCTCAAAATATTCGTCCATGATGGGCCATCAGAAATTACTAGGGAATGATCGTGAAAATTTGAAAATTTGGAATATTCATCATCAAGAAGAAAAGTTGTGGGCTTTTTGAAGTGTGACTGTGATAATTTTTTTTGAAATTCCAGAAGCGGTTCCAACCCCTCTAGTGAAAGTTTTGAAAGAATCCATTCCTGTTGTGCCTCTGATAGAAGGTCTTCTAAAACTAAAGGCCCATTCAATAGACTTTCGGTTAGAGTACGGAGCTTTTGAATATTCGCGATAGCGGTCATGGACGCCCAAAAAGTGGTGATGGCTTCCTGTATCTCTTTGGGTTTGTTAATCGATACATCTCCCTCTCTAGATTGTTTTCGTCTTGTTGGGGGAGACTGCGACGACCGAGATTCTGGCGTCAGGCGTTGATTGAATTCTAAAGCCTCTTGATCAGATGATAATAGAAGAATCTGTGGCTGATGTGCTTCTAGGAGTTTCCAGGGATGCTTCAGGCTGCTATCCTGCCCAAGGGCAGTTGGAAGATTTCCAAAAATAAAGAGGGAGATGAGATGGGAAGTGACCATAAGCCACTTCCAGTAGGTATGGAATGACATGATCAGTTTTGCGGAAAAATATTATGATTGAAACGTACAGAAGGACAAATATGGATTGGAATACCAGGAAACCTTCATCCCTTGTTTCTTAAACTTTTTTAATTAAACTGCTGATGAAGTCCAGCGATCTCTGTAAAGCTGTATCCAGGTCTGCGGCTCGATAATTCGGCGAGTTGGGATACCAGAAGCCAGGAGCGGCTTCGTCATAGGTATGAAGTTCGACTTTTTTCCCAGCGTCTTTGGCTGTTTGGCAAAAATGTTCGAGTTCTTCTTCCGTTGATTGTGGGCTTTGTCCGGCTTGTTGCAGCATCAAAGGGCAGTGCAATTCCTGTGCTGTTTCAGGATTTGAAGGAATGGTTCCTCCAATGGCGACCGCGGCTTGAAGTCGCCGACGATGGGCAGCCGTTTTTGCTGCTAATGTCCCGCCCATACCAAACCCCACGATGCCATGTCCATTTCGCACGGTGCGTTCCAGTAATGTGTCTTCTGCCATGTTGCAATTGAGATATTCAAAGCAGGCGTTGATGTCTTGAAGCGCTTGTTGTTCATTGAGTTTTTCCATGAGGGCCTCCGCCACTTCTGCATTGGCTGTGACCATTCCGCCGATTCTTCCATACAGGTTGGGTACCAATACGACATACCCATGGCAGGCGAGCCCTTTGGCTATATCCTGTAGGGGTGAGGTCACACCCCATTGATCATGTAACACAACGATGGACGGCAGAATTTTCCCGGTGATCTGTGGCGCATATTGAATGCCTTCGACCTGAGGGACTTTGTGCATTCGTGTCTCGGCATACGGATCGACCATCCGATCTTTATGAGTTTCGAATATTCCCGTACTATTAAATCTGACGAGGGTATAACCGATTTGATCCAGAGAATACATCGTTTCTTGTTGGGGCATGAGTATGACCTTTGGCAAAATTTAACAATCAGTGTAGAATAAAAATATTTGAATTTATTCAAGAAAAATGTGAAAAAGACTATATCGGTGGGTTCTTAAGGCTGTCAATCGATCTTGCTATTCCCAGTTTTTTCAACTCTTGGTTTTTCAGGGCTCTGTTGGGAGGCTTCATAGGAGGCTTTTGAGCCCTGGCAAGCTCTAGTCTTAAGAGACTGAGTCTGACAAGATATAGGAATTACCTAAGAAAATCTGCGGGATTTCCATATGATAATCCTCATTGGGGAGAAATAATGTATTCAGGGAAGGGGGTCGCTGTATGCCACGGACACGGTTAACGGGATTGTTGCTTTGTATGGTTTTACCCTTTGTGTTGGTGAGTCTGGGCAATTGTACGCAATTGTCAGCCGAGGAAAAAAAGGCCAAACATTATGAACGGGGTATGGCCTATTTCAATGACGAAAAGTATCAGGAGGCCTTGATTGAATTTAAAAATATTATTCAACTGGATCCTAAAGATGCGAAGGCCTATCACCAGCTAGCCCTGATCCATATGAAATTAGGTGGATTGCCAAATTTGCAAGCAGCGTTTGGGGAATTGACGAAAGCGGTGGAAATCGATCCGACTATTGAAGATGCTCATTTAAAATTAGGGGATTTTTATTTGTTGTCGCAAAAGCCCCTTGATGCCAAAAAACATGCTGAGATCGTGCTGGCATCATCCCCACAGGATCCGAAGGGACATTTATTGCGCGGGCGGAGTCTTATTATTGAAAAGGAATTTGAGGAAGGTATTGCCGAACTCAAGAAATCGATTGAATTAGATCCAGATAACGAACAAATCTATATTGATTTGGCCCGTGCCTATTTTGCCATAAAGAACCCTTCGGAAGCCGAGGCGACCCTTCAGGAAGCTCTGACGAAAATGAAGGATTCAACCACCCTGATCTTGGCCATGGGGGATTTGTTGTTAATTCAGGGCAAGAAATCTGAGGCCGAAGCTCAATATCAACGAGCTTTAGAATTAGATGCCGATAATGACGCCCTCTATGCCAAATTGGGCCAATATTATTTGGCCACCCAACAATGGAAGAAGGCCGAAGAGACCTACCAGAAAATAGCCAGCCAAAAACCAGATCATGAGACCCCACAAATGCTCTTAGGTGAGTTTTATACCTTCATGGGGGCTGGAGCCAAAGCCCTAGAGCATTTCCAAAAAGCCGTTGAGTTGAACCCCAAATCCAAGCCAGCTCAAAATGCTCTCATTAATTTTTATTTAGACAATCAAAAGTGGGACGAAGCGGAAAAATTGGTTCAGGCTGCTGTGGATACCAATAACAAAGATGTTGTTCTGAAAGTCTTTCAAGCCCGGCTGCTCTTAGGCCGTGGGAAGCCTGCTGAAGCCATTCCCATGTTTCAACAAGTCATCAAAGATGATCCACAACAGGCCATGGCACACCAATATTTAGGGCTAGCGTTTGCTTCTCAAAATGATATTCCTCAGGCCATTCAGGAACTCAGTCAAGCAGCTAAGTTGGCTCCACAAAATAGGGGTGTTCGCAAGGCATTGGCTGCGACGAGGCTAGCTGAGGGGTCACACGCGATGGCCATCGAAGAGGCGCAAATGGCTATTAAGCTGAATCCTCGGGATGTGCAAGCTGTACATATCCTGGGCCAAGCATATGTTCAGCAAAAAGATATTTCGAATGCCAAAAAAGTCTATCAAGCGATAGTGCAACAAATCCCCCAGGACCCGTTAGCGCATTATCAATTGGGTCTCATCGATCAGCAAGATAAAAAATATCCAGATGCGATAAAACATTTTGAAGAAGCGCTCAAATTGCGGCCAAACTTTGCCCAAGCCTTAACGCAAATTGCGAGTCTCCGTCTTAATAGAGGTGAAGCGAAGCAGGCGCGTGAACGCGTTCAAAAGCAAATTGAGGCATCACCGGAAAATCCCCTGTATTACAATTTATTAGGCCGCCTGTGGATGCAAGCCAATCAAGCTGATAAGGCCGAGCAGGCATTTAAGAAGTCCTTGGAATTGAATGAGCAGCTTGAAGCCTCCTATATGAATTTGGCGGCTTTATACCGTCGAACAAACCGAATGGATGAGGCGATTAAAGAATATGAACAACTGTTAGAGAAAAATCCTAATGCCGTATCGGCGCGCATGGTGTTGGGAGTGATTGCGCAACAGGGAAAAGATCATGAAAAGGCCAAAATGCATTATCGGAAAATTTTAGAAATCGACCCCAAATTTGCTTCTGCCGGTAACAATTTAGCCTGGTTGATCATGGAAGAAGGTGGAAATTTAGATGAGGCCTTAACGCTTGCGGAGAATGCACGAGCCCAACAAAGTGATAACCCTGCCATAGCCGATACCCTGGGATGGATTTATTATCAAAAGAAGGGGTATTTGAAAGCCGTGTCCTTATTGAAAGAAGCCGCCGAAAAATTACCAGAAAATCCAGAGGCGAAATACCATTTAGGGATGGCCTTATATAAAAAAGGTGATGAAGCGCAGGCAAAAAAAGTGTTAGAGGCCGCATTTCAATTAAGTCCTGAATTTCCTGGGTCTGATGAAGCTCGAGCTACGCTGAAGAGTTTAAATGAATCGTAATGTTATCTGGCACATTCCAGAATAAAAAAGGGAGTTAAGATATGCCACAATTTCGGTTAACCGGTTGGTTTCTTTGTTTAGCCTTACCCTTTGTGTTGATGAGTCTGGGCAATTGTACGCAATTGTCAGCCGAGGAAAAAAAGGCCAAACATTATGAACGGGGCATGGCTTATTTCAATGAGGAAAAATACCAGGAGGCTCTGATTGAATTTAAAAATATTATACAACTGGATCCCAAAGATGCGAATGCTTATCATCAACTGGCTCTTATTCATCTGAAGCTTGGCGGAATGACCGATTTGCGTGCAGCCTTTGGTGAGCTTTCAAAGGCGGTCGAGATTGATCCGACTATCCAAGATGCCCAACTGAAATTAGGGGAATTTTATTTGCTTTCACAAAAACCCAAAGAAGCAAAGAAGCATGCAGATATTGTCCTGACTTCTTCTCCTCAAGATCCTAAAGGGCATTTGTTGCGGGGGCGGAGCCTTATCATTGAGAAGGAATTTGAGGAAGGCATTACCGAATTAAAAAAGTCCCTTGAATTGGATCCCGATAACGAGCAAATTTATCTTGATTTGGCACGAGCCTATCTGGCTTTAAAGAAACCCGAAGAGGCCGAAGCTAGCTTAGAAGAGGGGCTACAAAGGCACGGGAAATCGACAACGTTGATTTTAGCAAAAGGTGATTTGTTGTTAGTCCAAGGGAAGCAGGCTGAAGCTGAAGCGCAATTTCAGCGGGCGCTGGAATTAGATGCTGACAATGAAGCCCTGTATGCCAAATTAGGACAATATTATTTGGCCACTCAGAAATGGAAACAAGCAGAGGAAATTTACCAGAAATTCGCCAGTCGCAAGCCAAATCATGAGACTCCCCAATTGCTTCTCGGTGGGTTCTACACTTTTATGGGAGGTGGCGCTAAGGCTCTGGAGCATTTCAAAAAAGCGATAGAATTGAATCCCAAATCTGATCCGGCTCGTAATGCAATCATTAACTTTTATTTAGATAATCGAAAATGGGATGAGGCCGAAAAGCTCGTTTCCGCTGCGTTAGAAAAAAACAAAAAAGATATTTTAGCTCAGGTCTTTCAGGCCCGTTTGCTGTTAGGGAAGGGAAAGGCCGATGAAGCTATCCCGATTTTTCAAAAAGTGATTAAAGATGAACCGAATCAGGCGATGGCACATCAATATTTAGGTGTCGCCTGGGCAACGAAAAAGGATATTTCTCAGGCGCTCCAAGAGTTAAATGAAGCGGCCAAGTTAGCTCCGAAGGATCGAGGAATTCGCAAGGCCTTGGCGTTGGTGCGAATGGCTGAGGGCTCTTATAAGATGGCTATCGAAGAAGCGCAAATGGCCATTAGACTCAATCCTCGAGATGTACAGGCGGTTCATTTATTGGGACAAGCCTACCTCAGACAAAAAGATATTTCGCAAGCGAAAAAAGTCTATGAAGCAATCGTGAAGCAAATTCCACAGGATCCTGTTGCCCATTTTCAGTTGGGCCTCATTGACCGTCAGGACAAACAATTTGAAGGGGCAATTGCGCATTTTGAGGAGGCCCTCACGCACAATCCCAACTTCGCTCAAGCTGTAGGGCAAATTGCCAGTATCCGAGTGAGCCGTGGTGAGGCCAAACAAGCTCGTGACCGTGTGCAAAAACAAATTGATGCGATTCCGGACAACCCTTTCTTATATAACCTACTTGGTGGGTTGTGGATGCAAGCTAACCAGGCGGACAAAGCCGAGCAGGCGTTTAAGAAGTCATTGGCACTCAACGATCAGTTGCAAGTCTCGTACATGAATCTGGCAGAATTGTATCGGCGTACCAAAAGAACTGATGAAGCCGTTCAGGAATATGAACGTTTGTTAGAAAAAAATCCAAAAGCAGCTTCCGCCCATATGCTTTTAGGGATGATTGCTGAACAGCGAAATGAAATCCCCAAGGCCCAGGATCATTATCGAAAAACATTGGAACTCGAACCCAAGTTTTCTCCCGCTGCAAATAACCTTGCTTGGCTCATGGCGGAGCATGGGGGCAATTTAGATGAGGCCTTATCGTTGGCCGAGAGTGCTCGTGCGCAACAGGAAGATAATCCGCATATTGCGGATACGCTTGGGTGGATTTTTTACAAAAAGAATGCCTATCTCAAAGCGGTCTCCTTACTCCAAGAAGCGGCAGAAAAGCTTCCGGAAAATCCTGTCGTTCAGTACCATTTAGGCATGGCCCAGTTTAAAAATGGAGATCGCCTTCAAGGGAAAAAAACATTAGAGGCTGCGTTTCAACTGAGTCCAAATTTCCCTGGGTCTGAAGAAGCGAAAGCGACATTGGATATGTTATGAGTCAAGATATTCGGTAATGATGCCTTCCATATCTTTTGTGATGGCTGGTTGTGGAGATTTCCTGCCTGGATGGAGGACAGAGTCGGGCTTTTTTTTGTCTATTGATCGGTTTTTATTGATTCCTCGCCATAAGGGTTTGGTTGCATTCATGATCAATCATGTTCCTTTCTATTTGTCGGAAGATTGAACCACAAGTCATGCTAGAAAAGTTCATTAGGGAATATTGCCAATGAGGATTCACCTCAGGTAGAATAATTTCTCATCCATTTTGAGGCAAAAAGGGTGACCTTTATACCAAGAAAGGATTTGACTCTATGGAACGGCGAGTGACTTCCCATACGGAAGAAGAAGAAATGAACCAACGCCGCCGTCTTCTCACCCTTGCTCGCAAGGGCGACCAAAAGTCTATTGAGCTCTTATTTGAGCTCTACCAAGTCAAAGTTTTTTCCGGGGATGCCTTAAAAAAGAAAAAATTGCCTTCATTCCCTGTCCTGAAACCTTCAAATGGGTCTGGAAAAGGTTCAGCGAAGGCTTCAAAGGTTAGGGAAAAGGCGTCCAAAGGGTCTTTGCCCACTTCAAAAATACCAAAAGAGGTAGCAGGAAAATCCAAGCAGGCTTCAAAGGGGCCCTCAAAAATAAAGGCCGCAACTGATAAGGCTCAACCTTCATCAAAAAAATCTGCCAGACCAACTTCCCAGAAAAAAACCGGAGTGAAGAAGGCAAGCCTATCCAAGAAAAAATTAACAGGGAAACAGGTCAAGCCTCAAAAACTCGGTACTGCTAAAAAACCGCGAATTGCAAAAAAGAAATGAAGACGAGTCATTAGAAGTTCAATGACGAACTTCAATACGCAGGCCCCCTGTCGCCAGTTTGTTACCTATATTTTCAGCTTGTTTTATGTCACCTTGAAAAACTGAGGCGCTGCCGTGGTGATCGATCTGCCAAGCTAATTCAAAGGCTTTAGGGGGTGTCATGCCTGGTATGATTTGACAAAATAGAGTGATAACTTCTTGGTAGGTATGACAATCGCAATTGAAGACGATGACCTCAGCCTCAAAATCTCTCCCAGTTCCTAAATCGGTCGTCTCTTGAGTTGAGGGAACGTCAATGGTTTTGCCTGCCATGTGATCCTGCATATGGCATTGTAGCAATGGAATGATTCGCTCTCAATAATATTCCCAAATGCCTAGATTGAGGGATTGGTGGTCGTTAAGCGGATAATTCAAGCAACCGAGATGACCCATGGGATATGGAATCTCAAGCCAAATGATAGGAGTCCGGTAATTTTTCTAGGGAGTAGAATGTGGCCAAAACAATTTTAGTAACCGGAGCTGCAGGCTTTATTGGAAGCCATGCAGTGGAACAGCTTGTCAAACGAGGCGATCGGGTCATCGGTTTGGATAACTTAAATGACTATTATGATCCGAATCGAAAAGAAGCCAATCTTCGCGAAGTGACGGACCTCGCTCGTGACCAAAAGTGGCCGGGAACCTTTGAATTTCTCAAAGGAGATATTCGCGACAGGCAATTGGTCGCGGATCTTTTTTCTGACCATCGGTTTGATGCGATTGTTCATTTGGCCGCCATGGCGGGTGTGCGAGTGTCTATTGATGATCCGGCCTTATACTATGATGTGAATGTGATGGGGACCCTGGCCTTATTGGATGCGGCTGTTGGGCGAATTGGAACGCAAAAAATAGAAAAATTGCCGACTTTCATTTTTGCTTCGACTTCTTCAGTCTATGGCAATACCCAAACAGTGCCCTTTGTCCCGGAGGATACTTGTGATCGTCCACTGGCGCCTTATGCCGCAAGTAAACGAGCCAGTGAAATGTTGGCCTTTACCTATCATCATCTTCATGGGCTTCCATGCACTGTATTTCGGTTTTTTACTGTGTATGGTCCGCGCGGTCGACCAGATATGATGGCCTACAAAGTGTTGGATAATATTTTTACGGGATGTGATGTGCCGTTGTATAACAATGGGAATATGTATCGAGATTGGACCTATGTGGGCGATATTGTCAGTGGATTGGTTTCGGCTGTGGATCATCCGTTGGGATATGAAATTCTCAATCTTGGGCGTGGAGAGCCCGTGTTGTTATCCGATTTTGTCAAAGGTATCGAGCAATTGGCGGGACGGCCCGCCAAATTAACCTCGACCCCCATGTTGGAAGCGGATATTGCCTATACCTTTGCGGATATTTCCAAAACACGACAACTGTTGCAATATGAGCCGCAAACATCAGTTCCTGAAGGAGTTGCCAAATTCTGGGAATGGTATCAGAAAGCGGCATTTCCTTCTTCACCATCTGCTTAATGGCTAGTGCTCTTTGGTTACTTTTTCCCTTCCCCTCAATCTTTTATCTGTCTCATTTTTAATCCAAAAATTCTTTTAGTTTCAAAAGTCAGGGGAAATTCCTGGAGTTGGTGCTGATTTTCCTTGTTCCATATGGAAGATGGGCTGATGGAACCCGGAAACAGGAGACCGGTGCGTCTCTTTTCCCTCCACAGGTTGCTAGGGGGCATTTTCAGATGGGGATTCTGGATCGTTAAAAGCGGTACGGAGGTATTTTGCTATTTTGTTGTTGGTCCTTAAGTTCTCTAGGAATCTACCGACAAGTTTAAATAAATGGCCCATTTTGGCCACTATGAAAGATGAGGGTGGTTCCCATCGGAAGTCTTTGGGTTTCTCATCTAAGAATGTAAAAAGGTGAATATAAATCAATGAACCCGGCAATCATTATACCAGGAGGATGTTATGTGTGTGAGTAAAAACAACAATAGGCTTTTTCTTGCTATCGTGTTAGGGATATTTTTGACCTCAGGGTGTAGTGGACATTCCGTTAAATATGGAGCCAATTCAGAGGGTGAGGGGATGGCTTCAGAAGAAGAAATGTCTGGGGGTGGTGATGGTAAGCTATCTGGTGGTGGTTCTCCTAGAGCCGATGGTTCCATCGTAGATGGAGGAATGGTGAATGGAAATGATCCATATCTTCAATCAGGATCTGAATTGGCCACGGTAGACGGGGTTCCATCAGGTCCTGGTGAGGCATCGAATTACGGACGTCAGTTTGGTGGGGTAGATGGGAGTGGCCCTAATCAAGGGGGCGTCACAGGGTTTGGGAGTGGGTCTGCGGATGCGAGTAATCCAGACCCGGAGACTTGGGCGAACGCCTATCTGAGGGAAAAAGGAAGTAATCCTGAGTTTTATGGAGATCCGTCGTCCGCCGGTACGTCATCAAATAGTTCTTCCTATGGCCACGATTACGATGGAGTCCCGGGAAGTGGCCCAAACTATGGTTCCGTAGAAGGCTTTAGTCAGGGAAGCGCGTCACGCACCGATGCAGATCCGGAAGCCTGGGCCAAGGCGAACTTACCGCAAGGTGAAGGACCCTCGCCAGTATTTGTCAAACCCGAAATGGAAATTGCAAAAGCTTCTCGAAATAACGGTTCTCGTGTGCCTGGAATGCCAGATTCCAATGGAGAAATTGTAGAAATACGCAATGCTGGCGGTGGGTTTGAAGGTCGCGTACAGGACATCTATTTTGCTTTTGACAGTTGGAGTATCTCCCCTGAGGGAGCTAAATATTTAGAAGAGAACGCGAAATGGTTGCATGCCAATCCTGAAAATTCATTGACCATTGAAGGGCATTGTGATCAACGAGGGACTCAAGACTATAATCTCGTTCTTGGGAAAAAACGAGCGGAAGCCGCGCGTGAATATTTAGTGAATCTGGGTGTACAATCCCACCGGATCAATATCGTGTCCTATGGTAAAGAGCGGCCTTTTTGCCAAAACGACAATGAAAGTTGCTTCCAAGAAAACCGTCGAAACCATATGGTCGTTCGAATTAATCAGTCATAGATGATGTCTTGAGAATCTCATTGGGCATTCAGTGAGGATTCTGAGCCGGTTAAAGGAGGACGCGATTCATTCGTGTCCTCCTTTTTTTTTGGTGAAATCTATTTTGTAGCCAAGAAAATCCAACTCATCAAGAATGACAATCCTGTCCATCTTCCAAAATTGTTCAAGAAATCTTGCGCCGATATAGAGGGAGTGGTACAGTCAGCGCACTCGCCTGGACCATGCCGGAGTGGCGGAACAGGCAGACGCAAGGGACTTAAAATCCCTCGGGCTTAACGGCCCGTGCCGGTTCAAGTCCGGCCTCCGGCACCAATCAAATCAACCACTTACAGCGAATTTTTACTCTGTGAGGGGTAGGAGGTTTCTTGGGGGGAGTGGAAGTAGTCTAGTGTGATTAATTGATTTGCAACGGTCTTTTTTTTTCCAGGGATACAATATTTCACTCTCGGCAGTTTGACCTGTTTTGTTGGTAGCCTTCATCAATGAGGACAGTTTTCTAGATATCTCCCCATCGCAACATATCTTCTCATCATCACATCTGTTTTTCTTCCCCCTTATTTTTACCCAAGGGTTAGCTTATGGGTAGAGTTTGGCACTATGTTTTTGGGTCCCGGCGTTACCCTACCTAACTAAATTTTCCTCCTTCCTCAACGATGGGCATTCCATGTTGTCCCCCCCCCTGTCGTTTGACTGGTTCTTTGTTTTGTCCCTCGTTTTCGGTTTATTGAGATGCGAGGACTATAGATACCTGGTCGCGCTGGGTTGTCTGAAATTTCCATGATATCAAAGGTGTTTGTACATGGTTTCCCCTACGCCGATCGGTGAATGGTTTTCCTTTATGCAAAGGGGGTTCACTGTTGTGGCACTCTTTGCATAATCAGGGAATTGGTTCAATGCTTGAGATTCGTGAGCAACAGCATCATCTGACAAAAGTCTTTATCCTGAACGGCAAGTTTTGCCGAGATACGACCTCAGGCCTCCAATCACATATAATGGGAGCTCAAGAAACGGGCTGTCGTCACCTCATTCTGGATTTCGCTGGGGTCACTATAATGGTCAGGGGAATTTGAACAATGTGTTGGAGTAAGATAAGTGGATCCAATTGGTCAACGAACCAAGAAGGAGTCCACCATGTCCAAACGGAAGCGGAG